>JABLTR010073881.1_pt1 | contig 18349 bp, 11 predicted proteins | sample 7160071 | NCBI WGS metagenome assembly JABLTR01 (sample SAMN14651230, study PRJNA627086) | human gut metagenome | isolation source: feces | host: Homo sapiens
CCCGCCGCTGCCGCCCCGGCCGAGCCTGCGCCGCTGTACGATCTTTCGACCGGCAGCGTGGACACGGCGCTTTTTCCGGCGCGCAGCTGGGGGCGCATCCAGAAGGAACTGCTCTACCAGCGGCCCGAACTGCTGCAGCGCGGCGAGATGCAGGGCGATGCCCCGCTGCGCGCGCAGATTGCGGCGTATCTGTCAAGCTACCGCGGTGTCGAGTGTACCCCGGAGCAGATCGTGGTGGGCGCCGGCATCGAGTATCTGCTCGGCTGCCTTGCACATCTGTTCGGGGATGGCATGGCGGCCATCGAGAACCCCGGCTACTCCCGCACGCGGACGGTCTTGCAGAACAGCGGCATCCCCTGCACGCTGGTGGACATCGACCGCGAGGGTCTGCCTGCCGATGCGCTGGAAAAAAGCGGCGCAAACCTCTGCTACCTGACGCCGAGCCATCATTTCCCGACCGGCGTCACGATGCCCGCCCCCCGCCGCGCACAGCTTTTGGCGTGGGCGGCGGCCCGGCCCGGGCGGTATATATTGGAGGACGACTACGACTCGGAGTTCCGTTTTGACACGCGGCCGCTGCCCAGCCTGCAGGGCATGGCAGGCCCCGACGGCCCGGTCGTCTACCTGACGACCTTTTCCAAGAGCCTTGCGCCGGGCATCCGCATCGCCTGCATGGTGCTGCCCCAAAGCCTGCTGGCGCGCTACCGGCGCGATTTTGCCACCTACGCCAACACGGTCAGCCGGTTTGAGCAGCAGACCCTCTGCGAGTTCATGGCGGGGGGCTACTTTACGCGGCATCTCGCCCGGATGCGCCTTGCCTACAAGCGCCGGATGGAGGCGTTCGCGGCTGCGCTGCGGGCCGCGCTGCCCGGCGCAGAGCTGGACGGCGTACACAGCGGGCTGCACTTTCTGCTGACGCTGCCCGGCGCGGGCGGTGAGCGCGCCATGGTCGAGGCAGCGGCCCGGCAGGGCGTGCGGCTGCGCGGCCTGAGCGAGTATTATCTGGCCCGGCCGGAGCTGTGCCGGCCCGACACCGTGGTTGCGGGCTATTCCGCACTGCGGGAGGAGGATGTGCAGGCCGTGGCACAGGCGCTGGCAAGGGCGTGGCTTTGCGCACCCGGCAATGGGTAAAGCCCCTCCGACCTTCGCTTCGCTCGGCCACCTCCCCGCAAAGCGAGGAGGCTTCCCGCGGGCGAAGCCCGCGCAGAAAGGCTCCCCATCCGGGGGAGCTGGCCGAGCTTGCGAGGCCTGAGGGGCTTTGCAGCCTTGCCCAAACCAACCACAAAAAAATCCCGCCGGGCGTACACCTCGGCGGGACGGTTTATTTATTGCTCAAAATCACTCATACAGCGGGAACTTCGCGGTCAAATCGGCAACGCGCTTGGCAATGTCGTCCTTCTTGGCGGCAAAGTCAAAGATGCAGTCCGCGATGCAGTCGGCGATGATCTTCATCTCCTCAACCCCCATGCCGCGGGTCGTCACAGCGGGGGTGCCGATGCGCACGCCGCTCGTCACAAACGGGCTGCGCTTCTCACCGGGGACGGTGTTCTTGTTGGCGGTGATGTGTACCTCGTCAAGGTTATGCTCCAGCTCCTTGCCGGTGCAGTCCTCATCGGTCAGGTCAATCAGCAGCAGATGGTTGTCGGTGCCGCCGGAGACAAGCTTCACGCCGCGGGCGGTCAGCTCGGCCTCCAGTGCCTTCGCATTTTCAACGATCTTGCGGGCATACTCCTTGAACTCGGGCTTCAGTGCCTCGCCAAAGCAGACGGCCTTTGCGGCGATGACATGCTCCAGCGGGCCGCCCTGCGTGCCGGGGAAGATGGCGGAGTTGATCCGCTTGATGAGGTACTCGTTGTTCGTCAGGATCAGGCCGCCGCGGGGGCCGCGCAGCGTCTTGTGGGTCGTGGTGGTCACGACATCGGCGTAGGGCACAGGGCTCTGGTGCTGGCCGCCTGCGACCAGACCGGCAATGTGGGCCATATCGACCATCAGCATGGCACCGTAGCCGTGGGCGATCTCGGCCAGCTTCTCAAAGTCGATGGCGCGCGGGTAGGCGGACGCACCGGCCACGATCAGCTTGGGGCGGACCTTCGCCACCTGCTTGGCCAGCGCGGCATAGTCAATGCGGCCGTCCTCGGCCGAGACACCGTAGGAGACGAAGTTATAGTTTTTGCCGCTCATGTTCACGGGGGAGCCGTGGGTCAGATGGCCGCCCTGAGACAGGTCCATGCCCATGACGGTATCGCCCACATTCAGCAGCGCAAAGTAGACGGCGAGGTTTGCCTGTGCGCCGGAGTGGGGCTGGACATTGGCGTACTTGGCGCCGAACAGCTTGCAGGCGCGGTCGATGGCGATCTGCTCGACCTCGTCCACAAACTGGCAGCCGCCGTAGTAGCGATGGCCGGGGTAGCCTTCCGCGTACTTGTTGGTCAGCACGCTGCCCATGGCCGCCATCACGGCGGGGGAGACGATGTTCTCGCTGGCGATCAGCTCGATGTTCTGGCGCTGGCGTCCCAGCTCACGGTCCATGGCTGCGCCCAGTTCGGGGTCGACCTTTTCCACATAGCCGATGGTGTCGATGATGTCCTTGTACATACTGCTTTCCCTCCATTTTAGAAATAAAATCACGCCTTACATCCCGTAAGGCGGATTATAACGTCCCCTTCGTCGACAAAACCCCGTCGATCCGCGCATCTCTGCGGGTGGCGGCGTCCAGAGCTTTGGCAAAGGCCTTGAACATGGCCTCCAGCTTATGGTGGTCGTTCTCACCGTACAGCACCTTCAGGTGCAGGTTCATCATGGCGCTGTAGGATACCGCGTAGAAGAACTCCCGCGCCATCTGGGTGTCCATGCCGCCGCAGCTTTGCCCGGCAAAGGCGGCATCGTACACAAAATACGGCCGCCCGCCCAGATCCACGGCGCAGAGCGCCAGCGTCTCGTCCATCGGCAGCATACAGCTGCCGTACCGCACAAGGCCGGCCTTGTCGCCCAGCGCCTCCTTGAGGGCGGTGCCCAGCGCAATGCCAATGTCCTCGATCGTGTGGTGGCAGTCTACATCCAGATCGCCGTGGCAGGTCACGCTCAGATCAAACAGGCCGTGGCGGGCAAAGCCGTCCAGCATATGGTCAAAAAAGCCGATGCCGGTGTGCAGGTCGGTTTTGCCGGTGCCGTCAAGGTCGATGGTCAGCGTGATCTGCGTTTCCCGCGTGTTGCGGGTCACAGTCGCGGTGCGTGCCATGAGAAACCCTCCTCTTTAGTGCTTTAAACTAACTATAGCACGTTGGGGCGTGTGCGTCAACATTTTCTTAGCCTTCCCCCGAGGGGGAAGGTGGCCCCGCAGGGCCGGATGAGGGAAAACTTTCTGGATACAGACCATGAACGGGTTGTGGCAGCAAGCTTTGCCCTCATCAGTCGGCGGGCGGGGCCGCTGACAGCTTCAGTCTCCGCGCTAAGAGCCGCCTCCGGCGGTTGCGCTTCGACACGCGCCTGCGGGCGCAGCCCCGAGGGGGAAGCCCCGCAGGTTTATAAAATTCGCCCCAATTTATTTACGAAATCGCAACACTTTTCGGCGCGGTAAACGCTACAATAGAAGCAAGAATCAAAATTGTCTTTTTTGAAAGGACAAATACCACCATGGCAAAAATGATCGGAATTGATCTGGGGACCACAAACAGCTGTGTGGCTGTGGTCGAGGGCGGCAAGCCGGTCGTCATCCCCAATGCCGAGGGCCAGCGCACAACGCCCTCTGTTGTGGCGTTCACCAAGGCGGGGGAGCGGCTGGTGGGCGAGCCTGCCAAGCGTCAGGCCGTGACCAACGCCCCGCGCACCGTGACGAGCGTAAAGCGGCTTATGGGCAGCGAGACCCGCGTGCCCATCGATGGCAAATGCTATACGCCGCAGGAACTGAGCGCCCTTATCCTGCAAAAACTCAAGACGGACGCCGAGGCTTATCTGGGCGAGACTGTGACCGAGGCGGTCATTACAGTGCCCGCCTACTTCAACGATGCCCAGCGTCAGGCCACCAAGGACGCCGGGCGCATCGCCGGGCTGAATGTGCGCCGCATCATCAACGAACCGACCGCTGCCGCGCTGGCCTACGGGCTGGACAACGGCCGCACCCAGACCGTCATGGTCTACGATCTGGGCGGCGGCACCTTTGATGTATCGCTCATCCGCATCGGGGACGGCATCGTGCAGGTGCTTTCCACCTGCGGGGACAACTACCTCGGCGGCGATGATTTTGATGAGCGGATCGTAAACTGGATGGCCGAGCAGTGCAAGGCCAGCCACGGTGTGGACCTGACCACGGACCGCGTGGCCATGCAGCGCCTGCGCGAGGAGGCCGAGAAGGCCAAAAAGGAGCTTTCCAGCGCCAAGCAGACCGAGCTGAGCCTGCCGTTCCTCACCACAACGGCGCAGGGCGCGCTGCATCTGCAGCTGACACTGACCCGCGCCAAGTTTGAGGAACTGTGCGCCGATCTCATCGAGCGGACGGCGCTGCCGGTGCGCAATGCCCTGAGCGATGCCCGCCTCTCCGCAAGTGATCTGGATCAGGTGCTGCTGGTCGGCGGCTCGACCCGCATCCCGGCCGTGCAGGCCAAGGTCATGCGGATGACCGGGCTGGAGCCGTCCCGCTCACTGAATCCGGACGAGTGTGTGGCGCTGGGCGCTGCCGTGCAGGCGGGGCGTCTGGGCGGCGTGGCCCTGACCGGCTCCGGCGAGGGCCTGCTGCTGATGGATGTGACCCCGCTGACCCTCTCGATTGAAACCGTCGGCGGCGTGGCAACGCATTTGATCGAGCGGAACTCCACGATCCCGACACGGTTCAGCAAGGTGTTTACCACCGCGGCACCGTTCCAGAATACCGTGGAGATCAAGGTCCTGCAGGGCGAGCGTGAGTTTGCCCGGGACAACAAGCTGCTGGGCACCTTTACGCTGCGGGGCATCAAGCGGGCGTGGGCGGGCGTGCCGAAGATCGAGGTGACCTTTGACATTGACGCCAACGGTATTGTGATGGTCCGGGCGCGGGATATGGACACCGGCAAGGAGCAGAGCATCACGATCTCGGGCACCTCCAATCTGAGCGAGGCCGAGATCACCCGCGCCATGCGGGACGCCGCCGCCTTTGCCGGGCAGGACAGAGAGCGCAAGGCTGCCTTGGAGGCGCTGAACGCCGGGGAGGCTGCGCTCTACCGTGTGAACACAGCGCTGGGCAGCAAGGCCGGCAAGGCGCTGGACCGCGCGACCCGCAGCAAGATAAAAGAAGCCGAACGCATGCTGGAGCGTGTGCTGCGGCACAAAAAGGCCGACCGCCTGACCCCGGCGGATGTCGCCGCCATCACCAATGCGCGCGAGGCACTCTCCGCCGTGGCTGCGCCGCTGGTGGCACAGTGGGAGAGTGAAAAGTAATATTTGCCTTCCCCCTCAGGGGGAAGGTGGCTCCGCAGAGCCGGATGAGGGGCGGGTTTTCGCAATTGCCCGTGAACGGGTTATAGAGGTAAGCTTGCCCCTCATCAGTCCGCTTCGCGGACAGCTTCAGTCTCCGTGCCAAGTGCCGCCTACGGCGGTTGCACTCCGACACGCGCCTGCGGGCGCAGCCCCTCAGGGGAAGCCTCAGACTGTCGAAAAACTACCTTACCCCCGGATAAGAATATCGTCTTTGTTGCGGATTCGTAGGGGCGGGGCTCTGCTCCGCCCCTACCGCGTTTTTTGACAAACTGAAAAAGCCGAGGCTTTCATGCCTCGGCTTTTTTCGTGCGCTTATTCTTCATCTCGTGCGCCCACGCGATGAATTTGGTGCGGTTGAAGAACAGGATGCCCACAAAGCTGAACAGTACAATGCCGGTCAGCACCGTGAAAAACCAGTTCCCCTCCAGAATAAAGCTGCCTGCGGCGCAGGTCAGCAGGGTGGGGAAGGGCAGGCTGATAAAGATGGCGGCGATAAAATGCTTTGGCTGCATGCCTGCGTTGGCGGCGGCGTAGGGGATGATGCCGTTGGGCAGACCCGGTGTGATGAACGCAAGGATCGTGTAGAACCACGGGTCTTTGCTGCTGCGCACGCTGTTCAGCAGCTTGGTGGCCTTGGCATTGTCGGCGGTCAGGCGGCGGATGACCGGAGCCAGCCGCCGCGCGGCGAGAAAGACGGTGAGGTTGGCAACGGCCGAGGCGGAAAAGCTCGTCACAAAGCCGAGCCACGGCCCATAGGCAAGGCCCGCCGCCAGCTGCACCGGCATGGCGGGAATGACGAGGGAAAGCACCTGCACAACGGCCAGAAACCACAGCGTCATAAAGCTGCGCAGCCGCCCCTGACTGGTCAGATAGGCGCTGAGCGCCTGCTCGTCCCCGGCGGAAAACGCGCTCCACAGGCCGGGCAGCAGCAGGCGGAAGGTCTCCACAATGAGCAGCACCGTCACCAGCACGACCATCGCCACCGCGAGCGCAGCAAGGCGCTTTTCCCTTGTATTGGCATGTTCGGACATGGGTAAATATCTCCTTATCGAATAAAAACAGAAAATACTATACCAAAAACAGCGGGGAAATGCAAGGGAATTTTGGGGAAGGGAGGTAGGGGCCGGGCATGCCCGGCCCGCGGCCTTCCCATAAATGCCCGTCCGCCGTAACCACCCCGGAGCGGTCAAGACCGCTCCCTACAAGGCAGCCGTGAATGTCGGTTCGTAGGGGAGGTTTGCGGCATTCGCGGCGTTCCCGGGAGGGATAAATCCCTCCCCTACATGTAAAACATAAAAGGGCAATGTCGGGTAGGCCCCGGGCCGGGCATGCCCGGCCCCTACAACTGCGGCGAACAAAAAAATCCCGGTGCACACTTGCACCGGGAAAATGGCAATCTTATCTCTCCTCCAGCGCCACGTACTCCTGCGGCTTGCCGACATACTGGTAGGCGGGGCGGATGATGCGGTTGGCAAACTCGACCTCCTCCACGCGGTGGGCGCACCAGCCCGGCACACGGGCAATGGCGAACAGCGGGGTGTACAGATCCTCGCTGATGCCCAGCATGCGGTAGATCAGGCCGCTGAACAGGTCCACATTGGCGCAGACCTTTTTGGGGCCGTGCTTTTCCTCAGCAAAGACCTGCGGGGCCAGCCGCTCGATGCTGCACAGCATCTCGTATTCCTCATCGTAGCCTTTTTTATAGGCAAGGCTCTTGGCGTGGGTCTTGAGAATCTGGGCGCGCGGGTCGCTCAATGTGTAAACCGCGTGGCCCATGCCGTAAATTAAGCCGCTGCCGTCGCCGCGCTCCTTGCGGAGGATCTTGCGCAGGAACTCGCGGACCTCGTCGTCGTTGGACGGATCCTCGACATTTTCGAGAATGTAGTCCAGCTGGTGCATGACCTTCAGGTTGGCGCCGCCGTGCTTGGGGCCTTTCAGCGCGCCGATGGCCGCCGAGATGGCCGCGTAAGTATCCGTGCCGGAGCTGGACAGCACGCGGCAGGTGAAGGTCGAGCAGTTGCCGCCGCCGTGGTCGGCGTGGACAAGCAGGCAAAGGTCGAGCAGCCGCGCCTCCTCATGGGTGAACTTCTGGTCGGCGCGGTAGGTGCTCAAAATATGTTCGGCCGTGCTCTGCCCTTCGGTCGGCAGGTGGAAGTACATGCTCGACCGGTCGTAGACGCGGCGCTTGATCTGGTAGGCGTTGACCATCATCGTGGGCAGCTCGGCGATCAGGTTGATGCTCTGGCGCAGAATGTTGGGCAGGCTGTTGTCCTCGGCGTGCTCATCGTAGCTGTACATGGCCAGCACGCTCCGCGCCATCTTGTTCATCAGGTTGGGGGACGGCGAGTTTAAGATCATGTCATCGGCAAAGCCCTGCGGCAGCTCACGGTGATGCTCCAGCAGTTTGCGGAACTTGGCATACTGCTCCTGCGTGGGCAGAGAGCCGAACAGCAGCAGCCAGATGACCTCCTCAAACATGAAGCGGTCGTGGGCGTCGGCTGCGGCGGCCAGCGTGTCAATGTCGATGCCGCGGTAGACCAGCCGGCCCGGGATGGGCGCGATGGTGCCGTCCGGGCGCTTGTCATAGCCAATGACGTTGGACACGTTCGTGATGCCGGCCAGTACGCCGGTGCCGTCCAGATTGCGCAGGCCGCGCTTGACGCCCATCTGATCCGCCAGATGCGGGTCCAGCGTGGCGTTATGCTCTAAATATTCATTGCAGAGCAGGTTCAACTCATCCGGCTCCAAAGCCGGGACGTCCGGGTAATACATCGCAGATACCCCTCTCTTTATACACTTTGCATGTTTATACATGACTTTCCCTGCGGCACCACATTTACACCCTGTACCGATAGATTGATTTTATAGTATAATTGAAGATTCGTCAAGATAAACTTAAAATTTTGCCAGATTAAACAAGACGGCACTTTAAATAATTAAGCCTGTGGGCAGATTGATGCGGAATGTGTAAAAATGCGCGTTGACAACTGCACACAAACCGGGTAATATGGTAGATATACTGTAGGCAGCACCGCACATTTCTGTGCGGCAATGACAGAAAAAACAGGGCGCTGCCTGTGCGGACCACAGGGAAAGGGGAAAGTATTTTTATGAAAGCAGTTCTGATTCCGGGCGACGGCATCGGCCGTGAAATCGCCGAGAGTGTGCGCGCCGTCTCCGCCGCGCTGGACACCGGCATCGAGTGGCAGGAATATGCCGCCGGTGCCGAATATGCCGCCGAGAGCGGCGAGCTGATCGCCCCCGGCACGCTGGACGCCATCGAGGCCTGCGGCTGGGCGCTCAAGGGCCCCACGGCTACCCCCATCGGCAAGGGCTTCCGCAGCATCAATGTGCAGCTGCGCCAGCGCTTTTCCACCTACGCCAACCTGCGCCCTGTGCACACGCTGCCGGGCGTACCCACCCGCTTTGACAATGTCGACCTCGTCATTGTGCGCGAGAACACCGAGGATCTGTACAAGGGCATCGAGTACATGGTCAATGACGAGATGGCCAACGGCGTCAAACTCATCACCCGCCCTGCGTGCGAAAGGATCTGCCGCTTTGCCTTTGACTATGCCCGCAAAAACGGCCGCAAAAAGGTCACGGCGGTGCACAAGGCCAACATCATGAAGCTGACGGACGGCCTGTTCCTGCGCACCTTCCGCGAGGTGGCATCCCACTATCCCGAGATCACCGCCGATGACTGCATCATTGATGCGCTCTGCATGAAGCTGGTGCAGAAGCCGGAGCAGTTCGATGTATTGGTGGCCCCGAACCTCTACGGCGATATTATCAGCGACCTCTGCGCAGGGCTTGTGGGCGGTCTGGGCTTTGCGCCCAGCGCCAACATCGGCGATAACACGCGCATTTACGAGGCCGTCCACGGCTCTGCGCCCGACATTGCCGGGCAGGACAAGGCCAACCCCAGCGCAATCCTGATGGCCTTTGCGATGATGCTCAACGACCTTGGCGAGACGGAAAAGGCTGCCCGCCTGAACGCCGCGATTCTGGCCCAGGTCGCCGAGGGCAAGGTTGTGACCGCCGATATCGGCGGCACTGCCGGGACGAAGGAGTTTACGCAGGCGGTTATTGATAGACTGTAAATAAAAAGGCTTCCCCCAAGGGGGAAGCTGTCCGCGCAGCGGACTGATGAGGGGCGAACTTTCCGGTACAATCCGTTACCGGGCAATCCCGGCAGCGCCGCCCCTCATCCGGCGCTTCGCGCCACCTTCCCCCTAAGGGGAAGGCTTTGGCGATACATATAAAACGGAGGGTTCTCCCATGAAACTGCACGACCATGGCGTTTATCTTGTAAACGGCGTCCCCCAGACCACGGCCCCGGCGGGTGTGACCGAGGCCGAAGCCAAAAAGGGCACCATCGCCTACGGCATCCTGAAGGCGCATAACACAAGCGATTCCATGCAGGATCTGCGCATGAAATTCGACTCGATGACCAGCCACGACATTACCTATGTCGGCATCATCCAGACGGCCCGCGCCTCCGGCATGAAGGAGTTTCCGCTGCCCTATGTCATGACGAACTGCCACAACAGTCTCTGCGCCGTGGGCGGCACCATCAACGAGGACGACCACCAGTTTGCCCTGTCCGCCGCGCACAAGTACGGCGGCATCTATGTCCCGCCGAATATGGCGGTCATCCACAGCTATAACCGGGAAATGATGTCGGGCTGCGGGCGGATGATCCTCGGCTCTGACTCCCACACCCGCTACGGCGCCCTCGGCACGATGGCCGTTGGCGAGGGCGGCGGAGAGCTGGCCAAGCAGCTGGTCGGCCGCACCTACGATATGGCCTACCCCGGCGTGGTCGTCATCTATCTGACCGGCAAGCCCAACCCCGGTGTCGGCCCCCATGATGTCGCGCTGGCGCTGGTGGCCGCCACCTACGCCAACGGCTATGTGAAGAACAAGGTCATGGAGTTTGTCGGCCCCGGCGTTGCCAATCTTAGCGCCGACTACCGCAACGGCATAGATGTCATGACCACCGAGACGACCTGCTGGTCCTCCATCTGGCAGACTGACGATGTTACGAAACAATACTTCGAGCAGCACAACCGCCCCGAGGCCTATAAGGAACTGAAGCCCGCCGATGTGGCCTACTACGATGGCTGCATCGAGCTGGATCTCTCCACCGTTGAGTGCATGATCGCCCTGCCGATGCACCCCAGCTACGCTTACCCGATCCGCGAGCTGAAAGCCAACGCGAAAGAGATTTTGCAGGCTGCTCAGGATCAGGCCAATAAGCAGCTGGGCGGCAAGGTCGAGATGGACCTCGTCGGCAAGATCTGCGACGATGGCCGCATCTATGTGGATCAGGGCGTTGTGGCCGGCTGCTCTGGCGGCACCTATGAAAATATCTGCGCGGTCGCGGACATCATCCGCGGCAAGAGCTGCGGCAACGGCGAGTTTAAGCTCAGCGTCTACCCCGACAGTATGCCGACCTATCTGGAGTTGGTCAAAAACGGCGCGGTGGCCGATATTGTCTCGGCCGGCGGCATCTTCCGCGAGTGCTTCTGCGGCCCCTGCTTCGGCGCGGGCGATACCCCCGCCAACGGCGAATTCTCGATCCGCCATACGACCCGCAACTTCCCCAACCGTGAGGGCTCGAAGCCCGGCGAGGGTCAGATCAGCGCTGTGGCGCTGATGGACGCCCGCTCCATTGCGGCCACCGCAGCCAACGGCGGCTACCTGACCGCTGCCAGTGAGCTGACCGATGCAGAGTACACCCTGCCCGAATACCACTTTGAGCAGGGCGTCTACGACAAGCGCGTCTACAACGGCTGGGGCCGCCCCGAGCCGGACTACGCGCTGAAATTCGGCCCGAACATCAAGGACTGGCCCGAACAGCCTGCCCTGACCGAGGATCTGCTTGTCAAGATCGTCAGCTATATCACCGACCCTGTCACCACCACCGATGAGCTGATCCCCTCGGGCGAGACATCGTCCTTCCGGTCGAACCCGCTGCGTCTGGCGGAGTTCACCCTCTCCCGCAAGGATCCGGCCTATGTGCCGAACGCCAAGGCCGTCAAGGCGCTGGACGAGGAGCGCCGCGCAGGCGCTCTGCCCGCTGAGATCGCGCGTGTCTACGATGATTTGAAGAAGCTGGGCTACACGCCCGATGCGGCAAATACCAACATCGGCTCGGCCATCTTCGCCAACAAGCCCGGTGACGGTTCCGCCCGCGAGCAGGCCGCCAGCTGCCAGCGCGTGCTGGGCGGCGCAGCCAACTTTGCCTGCGAGTACGCCACCAAGCGCTACCGCTCCAACTGCATCAACTGGGGTATGCTGCCCTTCCTGATGAAGGATCCCGCTGTGCTGGACAATGGGGATTATGTCTACCTGCCCGGTGTGCGCAAGGCGCTGCTGAATGCCGATGACGAGTTGACCGCCATCGCCGTAAAGCCGGACGGCGGCGTGGTTCGCTTTACGGTCAGCCTCGGCGCTATGACCGATGCCGAGCGGCAGATCCTGGCCGATGGATGCCTCATCAATTATTATAAGAATAACTAAAGAAAAACGGCCCGCTGGGAAAAAATCCCGGCGGGCCGTTTCTGTAGAGGCCGATGCTTGCATCGGCCCGCGGAGGGGTCAAGACCCCTCCCTACAATGCAATTCAAAAGGGGTGCTGTAGGGGCGAACATTGTTCGCCCGCGGCACATGGCGGCGGTCACAACGCTTCCGGGGCGATGACGAGCATCGCCCCCTACACCGTAGGGGCGGATTCCATATCCGCCCGCAGTGTCCGGCGGATCGCTGCAAAAATTCTTGCATATCGTCGAAATTTCTGCTATAATACAAAAACCGCCTGTTTTAACAGACGGCAAGGCGCTGCACACAACGGCAGGCGGTTGGCCCCACCCCCGAAAGGAGGTGAGACCATGCGATTTACATTTACTTTTTATGTTGGCCGCAAGACCATCACATTGAGCTTAGTTGTAAAAAGCAAGAGCCGCCACTCTGCCAAGTGACGACTCTTAGGTTTCATATCTAAAGCATCCACTTGAAAGGGCCAACCGCTTGTCGCAGCGCCTTTTCTGTTATTATTATACCGCACACCGCAGGTTAAGTCAAGCCCATTGCACCCGCGCAAATTTCGTGCTACAATAGCCTTATCATTAAACAGCAAAGGACGAAAAGCAATGAGTGCGATTTTAGCAGTGTGCGGTGACGGCTTCTGCGCTATGGTCAGTGATGGCCGCTTTGTCGAGGAGCCTATCACCGGCGATACACCCCATGTCATCAAAAACGACCTGCCCAAGGTCCGCAAGATCAACCGCAATGTGGTGGTTGGCTTTGCGGGCGATACGCTGGCCGCCGTACAGATCATCAATGCCGTGGACGAGTACCAGACCCAGTACCTGACGCTGGAAAAGGTCGTCAAGATCCTGCGTGAGAAGGCCGCCGAGGTTCAGGTACAGCCAGTGGGCGTCCGGCTCATCGTGGGCGGGCGCAACCGCAAGGGCGAGTTCGTTATGACGATGCTTGGCAGCGCCGATGGCTACGAGCCGCAGACTCAGGCCGCCCGCCCGGGCGCCTACCTCATCGAGGGCGCCTGCTCCCACACCGATGTGGCCCCTTGGCTCGAGGAGGAGGTCAAGCCTCAGGCTGCCGACTGGCGCAGCCTTGACGATGTGGCCCGCACGCTGGACGGCTGCATTGCCAAGATGGCCAAGAACGACAAGAGCATCAATACCACGTATTTCCGTCAGCTTGTCCGCTGATATACAACGATAAAAGGAGAAAAAATATGAAAATTGCTTTGATCAATGAGAATAGTCAGGCTGCTAAGAATGCACTGATCGAATCCACGCTGCGCAAGGTCGTGGAGCCGATGGGCCATGAGGTCGTCAACTACGGCATGTACACCGCCGACGATGCCGCCCAGCTGACCTATGTCCAGAACGGTATTCTGGCCGCTGTGCTGCTCAACTCCGGCGCAGCCGACTATGTCATCACCGGCTGCGGCACCGGCGAGGGTGCCATGCTGGCACTGAACAGCTTCCCCGGTGTGATCTGCGGCCATGTCGAGGATCCCGTGGACGCCTACACCTTCGCCCATGTCAACGACGGCAACGCCGTGGCGCTGCCCTTTGCCAAGGGCTTCGGCTGGGGCGGCGAGCTGAACCTTGAGTACATCTTTGAGAAGCTGTTCGGCTTTGGCCACGGTCAGGGCTACCCGAAGGAGCGCGTTGTCCCCGAGCAGCGCAACAAGAAGATTCTGGACGGCGTGCGCGCCGTTGCGTTCCGCGACCTGTCCGATATCCTGAAGGATCTGGACCGCGATCTCGTCAAGGGCGCCTTCGCCGGTGAGCACTTCGCCGAGTATTTCTTCCCCGCCTGCAAGGATGAGAAGCTGGCCGCCACCGTCAAGGAACTGATGGCGTAAGCTTTGCTGTGAAATAAAAATTGCCGACCTCCGGCCGGTTGTAGGGGCGGATGCTTGCATCGACCCCTACAGCTTACCGGAGGTCGGCTTTTTTGTTTTTTTGCGCAAATTACCGAAATTTACCGTTGACTAATGCCGTGCCAGATGGTAAAGTAAATATAGGTGCGAATAGCACTGCTTTGTAAAAATTCAAACAAAGGTGAGGTGGTTGTTGCAATGGATACCCCCAGTCCCAGTCCTGTGTACCGATGTATCTTGAATAAGGCAGCCACCATGTTTATACCGGGCAACCTGAGGCAAACTGCGCGTTAAAAAACGCACGGTATTGCTGTGCTTTGCATTGCCTAAAATTAAATGTGCTCGGCTGCCGCCTGAAAAGGAGGCAGCTTTTTTATGTCCGACACCACGATCGCAACCCTGCGCGCCATGCTCGCCAATCTGGATGATGCCAAAAAGTACCAGAGCCTGCGCGATGTTATGTCCACCCTGCCCGCGCCCGATCTGGCCGCCGTGTTTGAGGATCTCCCGCCGGAGAAGCTCCCGGTGCTGTTCCGCCTGTGTCCCAAGGATCTGGCGGCCGAGATCTTTGCCGAGCTGACGACCGAAACCCAGCAAAACCTGATCGATGGCCTGACCGATAAGGAATTGAAGGCCGTTGTAGATGATTTGTTCGTCGATGATGCGACGGATCTTGTCGAGGAAATGCCTGCCAATGTGGTCAAGCGTATCCTTGGCCAGGCGGACCCCGCGACCCGCCGCATGATCAACGAACTGCTTAAATATCCCGAGGACTCCGCCGGCGGCGTCATGACCACCGAGCTGATGGAGCTGCGTCCCGACTGGACGGTAGCGCAGGCGATGAGCGCCATCCGCAAGAACGGCATCGACAAGGAGACCATCAACAACTGCTATGTCACCGACCGCGACCGCACGCTGATCGGCGTTGTATCGCTGCGCGCACTCGTCCTCTCCAAGGACCCGGACAATGAGCTGATCCGCGACATGATGGATGACAATGTGGTCAGCGTCAACACCACGACAGATCAGGAAGATGTCTCCCAGATGTTCGAGAAGTACGGCTATCTGGCCATCCCTGTTGTGGACAACGAGAAGCGTCTGGTCGGTATCGTCACGATCGACGATGCTATCTCGATCATGCAGGACGAGGCCAGCGAGGATATCGCCAAGATGAACGCTATCGGCCCGTCCGACAAGCCGTATTTTAAACAGTCTATGCTGGATCTGTACAAAAGCCGTGCGCCGTGGCTGTTGTTCCTGATGATCTCGTCCACCTTCTCCAGCATGGTCATCCGCGGGTATGAGGATGCCCTCGCCGCCGTGACGGTGCTGACCGCCTACATTCCGATGCTGACCGACGCGGGCGGCAACGCGGGCAGCCAGAGTACCTCCACCATCATCCGCGGCATGGCGGTCGGCGACATTGAGCCGCACGACCTGCCGAAGATTCTGTGGCGCGAGTTTCGCATTGCCATCCTCTGCGGCGGCACGCTGGCGCTCTGCAACTTTGCAAAGCTCATCTTTCTGGACGGCATCGTGCCCCCGGTCGCAGCGGTCGTCTGCCTGACACTGCTCTGCACGGTCATCCTCTCCCAGCTGATCGGCGGTCTGCTGCCGGTCGTTGCCGAGAAGCTCAAGATGGACCCCGCCGTCATGGCATCGCCGCTCATTACCACCATTGTCGATACCACGACGCTGCTCGTCTACTTCAACATCGCACGGACGCTGCTGAAAATCTAATTTTAGACACCGTGTTCAATATTGTAGGTTGTACCACACCCCCGGGTGTGGTACAATTTTTTTAGAGAAAAAGCCTTCCCCTGAGGGGGGAAGGTGGCCCGAAGGGGCGGATGAGGGGCAGACTTCCCGCAGCAGCCCCTTTACCGGGCAATAATGACCAGCGCCGCCCCTCATCAGTCAGCGGTCGGGGCCGCTGACAGCTTCCCCCAAGGGGGGGAAGCCATCCTTACAATCAGGAGTTTTCATCATGAATATGCAGGATTTCTACACCGGCCGCGCCTTTGATGCGTATGAATTTTTCGGTGCGCACACCTATTTCGGCGGCACACATTTTGCGCTGTGGGCACCGTCCGCCCAGCATATCGCGGTCGAGACCGAGGCCGGCACCTTTGACATGCACCGCACCCAGCCCGGTGTGTGGGAGTGCGATGCCCCCGGCGTCAACGCGGGCATGGTCTACCAGTATTGGGTGCGCGGCGCAAACGGCCAGACCGTGGCCCACTGCGACCCCTACGGCACCGCCATGACGCTGCGCCCCGACGGCCGCAGCATCATCACCGATACGCCCAAGGGCTTCAGCGATGACAAATGGATGCAGAGCCGCACCAAATGCTTTGATAAGCCGATGAATATCTATGAGGTCCACGCCGGAAGCTGGCGGCAGAAGGAGGACGGCAGCTGGTACACCTATGCCGAGCTGGCCGAGCTGCTGCCCGCCTACTGTAAGGAGAACGGCTTCACCCATATTGAGCTGATGCCGCTGGCTGAGCATCCGTTTGACGGCAGCTGGGGCTACCAGATCACCGGCTTTTTTGCCCCCACCAGCCGCTACGGCACACCGGACGAGCTGGCCGACTTCATCAATGCCTGCCACAAGCATGGGATAGGCGTCATTTTGGATTTTGTGCCTGTGCACTTTGCCGTGGACGCCTACGGATTGAAGGAGTTTGACGGCACCCCGCTGTATGAGTACCCGGCCGCCGCCGTGGGCCAGAGCGAGTGGGGCAGCTGCAACTTTATGCACTCCCGCGGCGAGATCCGCTGCTTTATCCAGTCCTGCGCCGATTACTGGCTGCGGGTGTTCCACGCGGACGGCCTGCGCATGGACGCGGTCTCCCGCCTGATCTACTGGCAGGGCGACCCCAACCGCGGCGTGAACGGCTCAACGCTGGAATTTTTGAAGGGGATGAATCAGGGGCTCCAGCAGCGCCACCCCACAGCGATCCTCATCGCCGAGGACTCGACCAGCTTCCCCAAGGTCACTGCCCCTGTGGAGTACGGCGGCCTTGGCTTTGACTACAAGTGGGACTTGGGCTGGATGAACGACACGCTGGACTACTTTAAAAAGACCAGCGAGGAGCGCCGGGAAAACCTTGGCAAGCTGACCTTCTCGATGATGTATGCATGGAACGAGCATTACATCCTGCCGTTCAGCCATGACGAGAATGTCCACGGCAAGGCGACCATCGTACAGAAGATGTACGGCGACTACGAGGGCAAGTTCCCGCAGGCGCGGGCGCTGTATCTGTACATGGCGGTCCACCCCGGCAAGATGCTCGACTTTATGGGAAACGAATTTGCGCAGCTGCGTGAATTTGATGAGAGCCGCGAGCAGGACTGGATGGTGCTGAAGTACCCCAACCACGATGATTTCCACCGCTACCGCAAAGCGCTGAACGAGGCCTACTGCAAAAACGAGGCCTTCTGGAGCCGCGAGTATGACCCGGCAGCGTTCCAGTGGCTCGACTGCGCCCACCCCGAGCTTGACGCCTGTGCCATCTGGCGCGAGGGGAACGAGGGGGCTGTGCTGGCTGCGTTCAACTTTGGCGATACCGCGCTGGAGGATTACACCCTGACCCTGCCCCGCGCCGGCAAGCTGACCCTGCTTTTGGACACCGACTGGCAGTGCTTCGGCGGCAAGACCGAAAAGCCGAAGCGGGCTGCCGGCAAGGCGTGCGACGGCACGCTGAAGGTGACGCTGGCCCCGTTCAGCGGCCGGCTGTATAAGCTGGTCTGATTTTACAAGGATAGGCAAACACCCCTGCGCCGTTTTGGGATGGCGCAGGGGTGTTTTTTGCTGTGCGGTAGGGGCCGGGCATGCCCGGCCCGTAACTTTGCCGTTGCAACCCCTTTTGCGGTAGATTTGCAGGGAGGGGTCTTGACCCCTCCGCGGCGGCCAGAGGGCTGGCCGCCCTACAAGCGCCCGTGAACGGGTAAAGCCCCTCCGGCTTTGCAACCTTGCCTTTATATCTTCTTCACCTCCCAATACTCCTCCACGATCTCCCTTTCCACAAACGGCTCCTTTACCCCGTTGCGTTCTATGGTTGTCTCGTGGCCCTTGCCTAAAATCGCAATAATATCCCCGGGCTGGGCGTGGTCGAGGGCGTAATAGATCGCCTGCCGCCGGTCGGGAATCTCTGCAAACGGTGTGGCCGGGTTGCCTAAGCGCAGCCCCGCGCGGATGTCGGCCAGAATCTGCTCAACAGGCTCGGTGCGGCTGTTATCCTCGGTGATGACGCAGAAATCCGCCAGCCGCGCGCAGACGCTGCCCATCCCGAACCGGCGCAGCCGGCTGCGGTCGCCGCCACAGCCGAACACAGCAATCAGCCGTGCGGGCTTATAGGCCCGCAGCGTGCGCAGCAGGCTCTCTGCGGCGGCCTCGTTGTGGGCGTAGTCGATCAGCACCGTGAACGGCGCGCCGACTGCGGCAGGCTCGACCCGGCCGCGCACGACTGCCTC
>JABLTR010013039.1_pt1 | contig 18343 bp, 15 predicted proteins | sample 7160071 | NCBI WGS metagenome assembly JABLTR01 (sample SAMN14651230, study PRJNA627086) | human gut metagenome | isolation source: feces | host: Homo sapiens
CCTGCTGTTTTCAGTTTAGCAAATCCTTCGGTTAACGCACAGACTATATTTTCATTCTCAGCTGTGATGGCATTTCATGAGGCGTTGAAAAGTTCATATGGCTTCACCAATCAAACCGTTTGGCCTGAGTATCTAATATATAGTGGGAGCAAGAAGTACCACTAATTGAGATTTCTGGATATATTTAGAATTTCTTGAGGCTTGAGCTACTTCCACTCCATCCCACCCTCAATTTTAGCCACTCAGAGAGAAAACTGGTACTTCTTACTCCTGTATATTACAAATTAATATATAGAAACAAAAAGTACCAGTTATTTAGCGGATTACAAAAATCAAAAAATTCAACAAAAAGGAGAGATTTGTATAGAAAATGCCAAAAGATAATTACAAATTCAATATATCAGAAGTACATGAGGGACAGATTTTTCCCTCTTTCAAGGCCCTCTTTCAGACAGTGACAGGGAGAGAACCTCCAACTGGCAAGAAGAACTTGGAGATTGCCAAGAAGAACCTTGCCAGATATGTGGAGTACAGACCTTTGATGGAAGTAGATTCGATAACAACCTCTAAGAGAGCTGTCATCATCACTGCCATTCATGAGGACCCCCTACCTATGGAAGATCACAGAGGGGAACGTGGAACATACGCTGACTTCATGAGGCCACTGGTTCTGAAACTGTCTGAATTTGAAGGCAAGATGTATGTGCTGTGCAATGAGCTAGGACTCTTTTCCAGGTACTTCCAGGAGATGCAGAGATCCTCTGTTGTGAAAGACACTCTTGGGCGGAATGGAGAATTTGAGTACAACCTCTGGAACACCAATGAGAAGTTACTCTTAGGGGAAAGGGAGTACAATGCTCTGCTCTATCGACAGCTCAGGGATGTTCTCAAGCGGACATTGGACTCTCTTCAAAAGAAGGGGATTCTGGAATGGGGATTTATCTTCAAATGCCAACCAGACCTTTTCTATGATGTGGGAAATGGTAAGTACAGAAAGAAGAGTCTGGTTGAGCTAGAAAGTAAGAAGCAAGCCTACCTCCAAGAAATCCAAAAAGAGGCAAGGGGGTCAAACGCTCTCTTGAATGTAGAATTGGTTGTGCCTCTAATCAATGGGATTGACATTTCTAATCCTTTTGCCAGAGGGAAATACACTCTCTATGGAGAGGATCGACATGAGGTTGTGTACTGTACTCTACAGCAGGAAAAAGCTATTCAGAATTACCAACTGTACGTTCGCCAACTGGCTTATCAGAAACACTTCAAACTGGAAGAACTGCCAAAGGGAGACTTGGAGATCATCACCAACGAGGGAAAGTTCTTCGCCAATCCCGCTTTGGCAAGGGCCTACCAAAGAATGGATGAAAAGCTAAGACCCAGGCTCTTTGGGAATATCAAATTCTGGAAAGAGGTCTATTACAAAGTGGTTGACTCAGAAAAGGCAAAGGCTTATCGTCCAGAGGGCTTTTCCAAGGATGAAGAGTATGCCGCTCAGGTCTCAAAAGAGGTCCTTCGCTACATGGAAAAGCAGTTGAAGAAGTGTGAAGTGGAGGCGGAGAAAAGAGACCTTGCTGACATTACCGGCTATATGGGAAAGCTAGAAGCTGGAAGAAAATATCGTCTGTCCTGTTTCAAGTCTGCTGTCGATAAACAGAAGCATTTGGAGCAGCTGTACAATATGGGAGAAGACGAGACGGGCTGACAGAGCAAATATTGAGGGGTCATTGACGTTGGCGTTATAAAGTAGGTTCGATCAGGTTTTTCCCCATGTGTGGATGAAACAAAAGCGAAGCCCCCTGGTGGTTGATCTCAAATTGGTTAACCGCTCATAATGAAGGTAATCAAGAAGACGATTTGGGGGTAAATTTTTGAAGACACTATAATTTATTCAAATTTATTTAGAAAAAGGATGACATCATGATATTTCAAGAAAAATTCCAAAAGAGATTTATCGAAAACCTTCCATATGAAAAAAGGCGAGAATTGTTTGACTATTTAAAGAGAAAAAGTGATCTTGTAAAAATAAAATATGATGATCAAGAAAAGAAAAATTGCTTAGCCTTAGTCCCTGGACATTATTGTACATATATGCATATCGCTCCTAACGGGAAGATTTACATTGGAGAGACAAAGGATGATAGGAAAATCAAGCATGAGTACCCAGGTAGATGGGGAACGAATGGACAGGGATATCAGCAAAATCATAAAATGGTAGCCCAGCTTATGAAATATCCATGGGACGAGTGGGAACATCTGTTTATTGCCAGAGGAATTGATGAAGTGGTAGCCAATGATCTTGAACGATATTTCATTGAATTCTTTGGCAGCTACCGTAATGGCCTCAATTTAAATGAAGGTGGAAAAGGCAAGCCACTAGGGAAGAAAGGGAGACCACCTCGAATAAATCCAATCCTCGTAGTATGGGATAGTGGAGCATATCGGGTTTTTCCAACCCAAAAAGAAGCTGCATATGCGACAGGCAAACAAGCTTCGAATGTGTCAGATTATGTGAATGGGAAAAAGCCTCAAAATAATATCGGCATGAAATTTTATAAGATTGAAACTAGTCCCTTCCAATAAACGTCATGAAGAAAAGCAAAGCCCCCTGGTGGTTGATCTTGAGTCGGTCAACTGCCAGGGAGCTTTTTGTGGGGATTGAAAGTGTAGGTTCAAAAGGCACCAGCTATTTGATTGGCTTTGGATTGTTTGTCAGCCCTAGGATATAGTCTGTTGAGGTCTGGTATTTCTTGGCTAAAGCAATCAAGAGGTCTGTGGGAATATCACGATACCCCTGTTCATAGCGGAAGTATTGGGGCTGTGTGATATTGAGGTATGTCGCAAGTTGTCTCTGTGTCAGATCATGGTCCTCTCGAAGTTCTCGAATTCTCTTGTAATAACCCATCTGCTGCATCCACCTCAATATCCATTTGGGTATCTTGACAGTACAGCATTATTGTGGGAAAATGGCATTATGATATCCATTTAGATATCGACATAAGAAGGGGGATATAGATAATGGCTTATACCAAAGAGGGAGAATATTTCTGTAAAGCAAGGACAGGAGAAGATGCAGACTTTCCCGTGTTTCTCCAATCTGTACATCCCTTGAGAACAAATAAAAAATGCAATGCGCAAAATTGCCGAACACCTTGCCTATATCACCCAAACTACTACGATTGGGAAGGGGATCTTCCGAAAGGCCTTATTAAGCCAACTCCTGACTATTTTAAACCAAATGAATGATAAGAGATTTAATCCTACTCATATGAAAGGCCATTTCACTTATTTCAATTTCTGGGCTGTTTTTATATGGAAAAATTGGGATAATACTTACTTAGAAAGGAAGGTTCATCGTGTGGTGGCCTGTTGTTTTAATTTTATGGATCGCTTGTAGTGCTCTTTGTTATGCCATTATGAGGAGCAAGGGATACCCGAACGAAAGGTGTCTAAAACATGGTGTAGGCGGCTTCTTTTTGGGAATTGTCTGGCTCATAGTCGTGCTTCTGTACTCCCCATATAATAAACAGGAAGTTGCTAAACAGGAAACCAGAAACGCCATAGAAGAGTTGGGGCGGTTGGTGCGATTAAGAGAGCAGGGCGAGATTACAGATGGGGAGTTTATCTCCAAACGAGCTGAACTGCTAGAGAAGATTTGAGGTGTATCCATGGCTATCATATACTGTCCAGATTGTCATAAAGAAATGTCCGACACTGCCACAGTGTGTCCGAATTGTGGATATCCTTATGCCCAAAAACTAGCTCTCTATCATAGAGCAAAGCGGTTTATGGAAAAGTGTTCCTCAGCAGACGGATATTTAGGGCTTTCCGAAGTTTTCGATAGTATATCAGGTGTCCTGGATGCAGAAGAGCAATCGAGAACTTGTTATGATAAAGCAAAATCAATTGATACTCAAAATGCTATAAGCACACAAATAGCCGCAGCAAGGCAGAAGCAAGCGGCTAAAGAGCTTAAAGACAAGCAAATTCGAAAGAAATTAAAAAGAAAAGCTTTCATTCAAAAGTACAAAGTTCCCATCTTCGGTATGGCGCTAATCTGTGTTCTTGCAGTAATAGCTGGAATAAAATACTTAAATAATTACTATTCAATAATAGAGGCAGAAAGAGAGAGACTAAGTACGCTAGAAAACCAAATATCCGAATGTAGGACATTTTCACGCTTATATTATGAAGATGGGATTTTGAGTGCCTTTTCTAACACAACAGTTGATTTAGAAGATGGGAAATACAGTTACTCTGCAAAAACTAGAGGGGGTCCTGCTCCAGCCCAAGTGAAAACTATAGAACATAGCGGAAACTTTTCTGTCACTATGGAAGATGGAACTCCTTATCTCATTCTTGAAGGAATTGGCGAATGTGAAATTATAATGACAACAACAGGGGCTATCAGAGGATTAGTTGTAGAGGGATATACCGACTATAGCGGGACTTGGGGAGCTGTAAATCTTACGTTGCGGGCCACATGGTAAATGTTAATCACACCTCCAACATCAAATGCCCCCCGGTGGCTTGAGGCTGGGAGTCAGTATAGTGAATAGGGTAGAGCTATTTGTAAAATTCTCTCCATTGGAGCGCCTTTATTGAAGTACATATTTCGATTCCTGGGTTGCTCCCATCGAGCGTCTTCTATATAAGATTTATTTACAAAAAACGATGAATTAAGGTGTTTTACTATGAGAGAAGAAGGTAATCTCCTGATCTTTGACTATCCTGGCGGGCAAATCACCTTCCATAAGGATCTGAAAAAGTATTACAACATCAGAAATGGGCTATGGAAAGAGCGTGACAAGGAAAAAGATGCCATCGACTCAAAGGACGAACCAGCAGAAATACAGAGGAAGCTCTCTATTCGACTGCTTGGCTACATCCAGAAAGATTTGATCGTACCACTGGCAAACTATGGTCTATATGATGTGACAACAGAGGATTTCTTGGTTGAAAATCTTGGCTATCATGATCTTCTCCTTGCCACACAGAGGCATTATGAATATGCGATTGCTTTTGAAGATGCTATGACAAGTGCGGCAGCAAAGGACAAAGATCAAGCCGCAGAGATAGCAAGCCAGAGTATTACAGGCATGGGATTTGGAGTCATATCTAATGATTGGGTTGCCCATGCTTTGTATGCGGTACAGAGCAAATCTGTTATGGACAAGCAAGTGGCCGAAGCGCAAGCCAGATATAACAGAATGGCTGCTACTATCGACTCCACAACCAGAGCGGCGACTGACAAGGGGATTGAGAAGTACAAGACAGATACCTATTTGCCAGCGGTACGAAAAAGTATAGATGCGATATTTGAATATGTACTTTCAAAATACTGTGACTGTCTTTCCAGCGTAGGACGGTTTGACAAAAGCTGCCTGAATGGGATTGATGAGGCTAGGTCTAATTCTATATTGAGCAATTTGGATGTGGTGGAGGACAAGGATAAGGTTATCTACAGCGCAATCCAACGCTGCCCATATAATTTAGCAATCTATACTGAGATTGCAAAGCGGGGACTACAGTATAGTGAAACACATAAAGACATTTTGAATTACCTTAACTTATCATCTCCGCTATGTGATTTACTTGCCTTGAGATTCCCAATAAATCCGTATCTAGGATTGCTGCAAGCCCACGAAAGAGTCCAGCCATTGATTTCCCAAATACGTTATTTAGAAAGCTGTGATGTTGTACAGGCCACAACTAAAGCTCTTTCGACATATATCAAAAGGGACTTGACAGATTATATCTTATTTGCGAACGAGATAAAACAACATGGCTCAGTAAAAGGGTTGTTTGCTCAGCGCGAAAAAATTACTGACCGATTTCAAGCAAGAGCGGTACTCTTTAAATATCATCTTCCAAAAGAAACCATGGACCTCTATAGGTCTATAGATGTAGACATTTTTAGTACCTTATCGAAAATTTTGGGACGGAAAATATCGTCGTTTGATGAAGCAGATACCATTATCCTATCTGCATGGAACTGAGCCATGGCAATTTTTCACACCTCCAACATCAAATGTCCCTCAATGGCCTGTTCGATCTCCTGCTGCTGGATGCCGATGTAGCGTTGAGTCACGGCGGCGGAGGAATGCTGTAGAAGCTGTTGGACCAGGGCAATATTGTAGTGGCTGTTCTTGTAAATCTCTGTGGCGTAGAACTTGCGGAAGCTGTGGGTGCTGATGCCTGTATAGCCCAGGTAGTCACAGACCAGCTTCAGCTGCTTTTGGACGGCTCTGGTGGTGATGGGAAAGATCAGCTCCTGGGATGAAATTTGGTTGTCCAGACAGTAGCAGCGGATGAACTGATAGAGGGCAAGGGGGACAGTAAACGTTCTGGCCTTTTGGGTCTTCTGCTCCTTGATAGACAGGCGGTATCTGTCTCCATCTCTCACAATGTCTGCAAATCGCAGCTTCACAATGTCTGAAATGCGGAGTCCCAGGTTGGCTTCAAGGATCAAGGCTGTGGCGGCTCTTGAATTGGGACGGCACCCTGTAAAGCCCTGTTTCATGGTGTGAATGATCTCTTTGTACTGCTCCTGGGTGAGGGCAATCGTTCTCTTGTTCATGGAAAATAACCTCCTGAAATGGCTTCAAAATCAGGGTAAAATCCGAACTTTCAGCGCTCAGATTACGAACTTTTCAGACGAATTCGGATAAGCCCTTGGAAATGCTGAATTTTGGTATTCGTATTTCTGGACTTTTGCGAACAGACAGGGAAAAAGCTCCCCATACTTGGATTTTCGTCCAGGCATGGGGAGCGTCTTTTTATCGGCTGCGCAGGATGATGTAGAGAAAGATGAAGATGGGCAGCTCCATTGCCAAAATGATCCCTTCCAAATCCATCATCGTTAAGACCTCCTATATCCTTCTAAAATTTATTACAAAAAAGCGCCTCAGATCCGTTTCAAAGCAGGGGGTGGTATCAGGATACTCCCCAGGGGCTTCCGAACGATTCTAGGCGAATTTAGATTATATTTAATTGTTCTCTTTTAGCTCAACCAGAGGACATTGGGGATGCCGCTTTGTTCGGTACGCTTTTATAATTTGTGGTCCATATCGCCTTGCGCAAACAGGAAGAGAACAGTCCATCATTGAACATTCTTGGCAGCTCTTGGGCATTTCTTTCATAGTAGTCTTGTAGTAAATCATTCGGAAACCTCCCGCAAATCAAAAAGTTATATCAGGCTGGCAGCATTTCTCTCTGACAGTCCAGACAGGCAATGTGGACCGCTTTGGTAGCCCTCACAGAGTTCCCGCAGCAGGGGCAAAGATATTTCCTGGTACTGCTCTTCTTAGGCGGAAAATCCTCCCCTCCTGTGCTGTGGGTGCCTGTGCCGGAGACAGAGATCCCATGGTATTCGTTTCTAGTGATGAGAATGTCTGTCAGGCTGTTTTCCAGAATGAAGTCCAACAGATCATCGCTGGGAGTGGTGAGGGTCCAGCCATATTTCGGGTGATGCTGTACGACCAATCCATGGGCTTCCGCTTCTCTCTGAAACCTTTTGTTGTGATAGGTTCCCCCTCTGGAAGTGTCCTTGATGCCATGCACATAGCAGTACAGGTGGATCATTTCATGGAGCAATGTAGCGCAGACATTCTCAATGGGTCTTGCCAAGGTCCCAGCGCCTATGTTGATCTCATGGGAACAGCCATTGGCAGAAATCCAGGTATCTTCTCGCAGGGTGAAATGGCCGTATGCTCTGGGAGTGCTCTGGATGGTGATGGTGGGTCTTGAAAGTGTGTTTTCAAAATAGCGAGCATTCAGCAGATCAAAGAGCTTATTGAGATAACCTGCTGCTCGGTTGTAGCTGGTGAGTTGTTTCATGTGTTTTCCTCCTTACGCAATCACAAATCTCCTGCTGGTGGTGGCCTTGCTGTACTGCTGAAACAGATCTGCGTGGGAGAGCTTAAAAGCAGCACTGTCAAAGCGTGTAGTGGTGATGGTCTTCCAGGTGATCTTGCAGCTCTGGCCTTGCAGGACCTCCACATTCTTGGCAAGCATTTCGGACTTGATCTCGTCCTCGATGGAGGTGATTTCAGCCTTGACCTCCGCTTCCAGATTGCGCAGTTCTTTCAGCTCTGCTACCTTTGCGTCCAGTTCGTAGATACTCATAGATCGTTCTCCTTTTTGATATAGATTTGGTTGGAAGGGGTTATTTTCTGTTCTTGGGTTCATGTGTGAACAGCACAAAGAAAATCAGGAAGAGGACAGCCGTGGTGATGAGAGATACATCCAGGAAGTCCAGGTAGGGACCATGGAAGTTGATGTAGAGGGAAAAAATCAAGATGAAGAGAAAATACGCAACCATAGGTACTCCTTTCGATAACAGATGGGTTGGTAGGGTCTATATGAAAAAAGATCACCAGAGCAAGGTGCTCCAGTGATCTTGAATATGTAGATTCAATACGGAAAAGAGTGGATATACATTTTTCAGACAAACAGAATAGTTGGACAGCTGAAAACCTCAAGCATACAGGCGTAGAAATGGAAAATTCAGGAACTAAAAATTACAAAATATTCCAGCTTTAGAGACAAGGGTTTGCAAGAAAAAAGGCTTGTTTTTTGAGCGAAATTATGGTATTATATTCCAGAAGAAAATCCTTGAAAGCATTGAAAATACTATATTTTTTCTGAATTTTTCAGCTGGTGACATAGCCAAGTGGTAAGGCAAGGGTCTGCAAAACCCTGATTCCCCGGTTCAAATCCGGGTGTCACCTCCAAAGGAATCCCTAGAACCGCAGCGGTTCTGGGGATTTTTTCTCGCCTAAAACCGTTTTTAGCCTTATTTTTAGCCTTTGGAATGCAGGTTTTCTCCCGTTGCAGCAGGCTCTCTGCGCAGGGCACATGGGAGCGGAGACCGGCGGCAGAGCATGGGGCGGTCTGCATCCGGTCAGGCGTGGTGCCGGACCTGGGCGCAAAGGCTCCAGAGGTCACACGCCTGTTCAGGATTGAACAATAAACCTGAATATATATCGCTGAAAATTGTGAAAAATGGGAAAAATAGTCTAAAATTCTTAACAAAAACTATACAAACGATAAAGAGACGGATGTGTTATAATACTTCTGAATAAATAAAAACGGGGGTTTTCTGCGCCAAAACCGCTGCTGTGGAGGGCCGCCGGAAGGAGTACATATGGCACAGACAGTTTCAGATGTTTTACGCCTTGGTGTGGATGTTGGCTCCACCACCGTCAAGGCAGTCGTGCTGGATCCCGCCGACAACAGCGTGTTATTTACCCGGTATCAGCGGCACAACGCCCATCAGGCGGCCACCGTCCGGCAGCTTCTGGAGGAAGCGGCCGGGCGGTTTCCCCTTGCCCGGTTCCGCATCGGGGTCTGCGGCTCCGGCGGGCGGCCCATCGCCGCCGCTCTGGGGGTCAGCTACGTCCAGGAGGTGGTGGCCAATGCTGCCGCCGTCCGGGCCCTGTACCCCCAGGTCCGCACCGCCGTGGAGCTTGGCGGACAGGACGCCAAGGTGATCTTTTTCCACTATGACGAGGCCACCGGAAAGCTCCAGACCTCCGACATGCGGATGAACGGCAGCTGCGCCGGCGGCACCGGCGCGTTCATCGACGAGATCGCCGCCCTGCTGAATGTGCCGGCGGACGAGTTCGAGCAGCTGGCCGCCCAGGGGAAGACCGTCTACAGCATCTCCGGTCGGTGCGGCGTGTTCGCCAAGACGGACATCCAGCCCCTGCTGATCCAGGGGGCGGAGCGGTCCGACATCGCCCTGTCCACCTTCCACGCCATCGCCAAGCAGACCATCGGCGGCCTGTCTCAGGGGCTGGAGCTGACGGCCCCCATCATCTTCGAGGGCGGGCCCCTGACCTTCAACCCCACGCTGGTGCGGGTGTTCGCGGAGCGGCTGGACCTGAGGGAAGAGGATATCGTCCGGCCAGAGCACCCGGAGACCATCGTGGCCCGGGGCAGTGCCATTGCGGTGGACGAGCTGTTCCCCGGTCAGGAGGACGCTGTGACGCTGGCCCAGGCTTTGGAGCGGCTGGACAAGGCCCCGGCCCAGACCGAGGGCCCCTCCGGCACCGGCAGGCCCTTCTTTGCCAGCGACGCGGAGCGGGAGGAATTCCTCCGCCGGCACCGCGCCGAGCTGCGGCAGCCGGTGGACGCCACGGACCGGAAGGTCCTGCGGGGGTATCTTGGCATCGACTCCGGCTCCACAACCTCCAAGTTTGTCTTTATGGACGAGAACGAACAGGTGACGGACACCTTCTACGCCAACAACAAGGGTGAGCCGCTGAAGGTGGTCCGACAGGGCCTGCTGGAGCTGGCGGAGAAGTACCGGAAGCGGGGCATTCCAATCGAGGTGCTGGGCCTGGGCACCACGGGTTACGGCGAGCAGATGCTCTCCGCCGCCTTCCATGCGGACTACCACACGGTGGAGACCGTGGCCCACGCCCGGGGCTGCCGCCGCTTCTTCCCGGACGCCACATTCCTGCTGGACATCGGCGGCCAGGACATGAAGGCCATCTGGCTGAAGGACGGCGTGGTCACCAACATCATGCTGAACGAGGCGTGCTCCTCCGGCTGCGGGTCCTTCCTGGAGAACTTCGCCTCCACCCTGGGGATGCCGGTGGACCAGGTGGCGGACGCCGCTTTCCGGTCCCAGGCCCCCGCGGAGCTGGGCAGCCGGTGCACCGTGTTCATGAACAGCACCATCATCAACGAGCAGCGCAACGGCAAGCAGCCGGACGACCTGATGGCGGGGCTGTGCCGGTCCATCATCGAGAACGTGTTCACCAAGGTGGTCCGCATCGCCAACGTGGCGGAGCTGGGGGACCGGGTGGTGGTCCAGGGCGGCACCTTCCGGAACTTCGCCGTCCTCCGGGCTCTGGAGGAGTACCTGGGCCGGGAGGTGACCCTGGCCCCTTACCCCGGGGAGATGGGCGCCTTGGGCGCGGCCCTGGCGGTGAAGCAGGAGGTGGAGGCCCACGGCTACGCCAACGGCCGCTGCTCCGCTTTCATCGGCTTTGACGCGGTGAAGGACTTCCAATATACCCGGGAGAGCGGCGTGCTGTGCCCCCACTGCGCCAACCACTGCAGCCGGACCATTTTGCGGTTCCCGGACGGGGGCTGCTATGTCACCGGAAACCGGTGCGACCGGGGCGCCGTGGTGACGGAAGAGGCTGCGCCTGTCAAAAAAGCCGGGGAAGTGCCGGACCTGTTCCGGCTGCGGCAGGAGCTGCTGCTCAAGACGTATCCGGTGTCTCCCGTGCGGGGGGAGCAGAGCGAGACCATCGGCCTGCCCCGGGTGCTGGAGTTCTGGGACAGCATGCCCTTCTGGAGCACGTTCTTCCGGGCCCTGGGGTATCCGGTGAAGTTCTCCCGCCCCAGCAGCCGGAAGCAGTACGAGAGCGGGCTGCAGTACGTGGCGTCGGACACCATCTGCTTCCCGGCCAAGCTGGTCCACGGCCATGTGCTGGATCTGTCCAAACAGGGGGTGGACCGGATCTTCCTGCCCCACATCTTACATATGCCGCCGGAGAACAAGCGGGAGAAGAGCCCCTATGTCTGCCCGGTGATCATGGGCTACTCCATGGTGGTGCGGAACTTCCAGTCTCCGGAGGAGCACTTCTCCGTGGACTTTGAGACGCCGGTGTTCCACTGGTTCACGGAAAAGGACCGGAAGCGGCAGATCTGTCAGTACGCCATGGACCGCTGCGGCGCCACGAAGCAGCAGGCGGAGGAGGCCTGCCGCCAGGCGGCGGCCGCCATCACCGCCTTCCGCCATCAGCTGGCGGAGGCGGGAAAGCAGGTCATCGCCGACACCGAGAAAACCGGCGGCTTCGCCGTGGTGCTGGCGGGCCGGCCCTATCACACGGACCCCCTCATCAACCATGACCTCTCCCGGATGTTCACCCGCCGGGGCATCCCCGTGCTGACGGTGGACAGCCTGCCGGGGCTGGAGACGGCAGACCTGCGGAAGTCCCGGGTGGAGATCACCAACGACTTCCACGCCCGGATGCTCTCCGGCGCCATGGTGACGGCGGAACAGGCCTGCCTGGAGTATGTGCAGATCGTCAGCTTCGGCTGCGGCCACGACGCCATTTTGTCCGACGAGATCATCCGCCTGCTGGGGGAGGGCAGCGGCAAGCCGCCCCTGATCCTGAAGGTGGACGAGAGCGAGGCCGCCGGGTCCCTGGGCATCCGGGTCCAGTCCTTTATCGAGACGGTGCAGCTGCGCCGCTCCGCCCAGGCGGAGACGGCGGTGAATGCCGGCGCCCTGCCGGAGCCCTATCCCGTCAAATACCGCAGGGAGGACCGGAAGCTGCGGACCGTGCTGGTGCCCAACATCTCCGCGCCGGTGTCCACTCTGCTGACGGCCCTGATGGAGCGGGAGGGCATCCGGGCGGTGAGCCTGCCGGTGGGCGGCCCGGAGCAGATCCGGGTGGGCAAGAAGTACACCCACAACGACATCTGCTTCCCCTGCCAGATGGTCATCGGCGAACTGATCGACGCGCTGCAGAAGGGGAACTATCCGGAGGACTCTGTGGCCGTGGGCATGGCCAAGCTCAGCTGCGACTGCCGCATGGCCAACTATACGCCCATCCTCCGCAAGGCCCTGGACAGCGCCGGATTTGAAAATGTCCCCATCCTCACCACCGACCCCGGCGACACCAAGGGCATCCACCCCGGCGTGTCCATGCTGGGCGCACACTCCGTGCTGCTGGCGGCCTGGGCCTTCTCCATGCTGGACATCCTGGAGGAGCTGTGCCGGAAGATCCGGCCCTACGAGACAGCGGCCGGCGAGACCAACCGGGTGTTCCAAGCCTGTGTGGAGTGGATCGCCGAGGCATCCAAGCAGGGACTGGGAAAGATGATCGGCGCCTTCCGGCGGGCCATCGGCGCCCTGCGGGATCTCTCCTGGGACCGCTCCTGCCGCAAGCCCCGGGTGCTGGTCACCGGCGAGCTGCTGGTGAACTTCCACCCCGGCACCAACTTCCATGTGGAGGAGTACCTGGAGAAAAACGGCATGGAGGTCATCCTGCCTCGGATCACCTACCAGTTCCGCAAGGACTTCCAGGCGGCCATCAGCGAGATCCGGGATTTCGGCGCCCATCTGGCGCCCTATCCCTTCGCACTGGACACCGCGGTGGAGGGCATCCAGCGGTTTTTGGAGCGTATCGCCAAGGCCCACCCCCTGTACCGCCGGGCGGCCCGGCCCCAGGACCTGTACGGCGGCGTGGAGCACATCATCCCCAAGACCCTCACCTGCGGCGAGGGGTGGCTGATGGCCGGCGAGATCGCCCACTACGCCGCACAGGGCGTCCGGTCCTTCATCATTCTGCAGCCTTTCGGGTGCCTGCCCAACCATGTGTGCGGGCGGGGCGTCACCAAACGGCTGAAAGAGGAATTCCCCGGCGTGCAGATCCTGCCCCTGGACCTGGATCCGGACACCAGCTACGCCAACGTGGAGAACCGGCTCCAGATGCTGATCATGAACCAGACTGCGGAGACCCTGCTCCCTGCGGAAGAGGCGGCTCCCGTGCAGAAAAAGGCAAGGAACAGCTGTCAGCGCCCGGCTCTGTCCTCCACCTGAGGACAGAGCCGCAGGCTCCGGCATGTGCCGGAGCCTGCGGCGGGCGTTCAGAAAATTTATGTTGACAATTCGATTCGCATCTGCTATCATCCATTACATCAAACGCAATGACGCAGAGTAGTAAGCGGCGATGTGCTTTCAGAGAAGTGCCGGGTGGTGCGAGGCACGAAGTTCACGGACCCGCCGAACTGGCTGCAGCAGCGGCTGTGCTGAAGAGAAGTAGGCGCAGACGGGGGCTCCCGTTACAGTGCAGGGATATGATGGTATCCCAGTGAGTGTGTCCTTCTATCCGGAAGGGCAAAGAAGAGTGGTACCGCGGAAGGCTTTTCATCCTTTCGTCTCTTCTGCCAAACGGCAGGAGCGACGGAGGGATTTTTTGTTGCCCTGCCAAGACCATCACCCATTTTTTTGCAGGAGGAAACAAGCATGAAAACCAAGTACGCAAAGACCCCCTTCCTTGCCGCATTCTCTGTGGGCGCGGTGCTGTTCTCCGCCCACGCCGGCGGCGGCTTTGCCACCGGCAACCAGGCCAACACCTACTACGTGGGCCTGGGCTGGGCCGGCGTGGCCTCTGCCATCGTGGCCATGCTGCTGCTGACGCTGACCATGCGGGAGGCCATGATCATGTACAACTCCCGGGGCCTCACCGGCCACAAGGAGCTGTTCGAGACGCTGTACCATCCCTTTGACAAGCTGGTCTGGCTGTTTGAGATCTTCTTCTACATCATGGTGCTGATGGCGGTGGCCGCCGCCATCTCCGGCGCCGCCTCCGCCCTGACCACGTACTTTGGCCTGAACTACTATCTGGGCGTTGTGGCCGTGGGCGCGCTGGTGCTGGTGCTGACCATCTTCGGCGCCGGCATCGTCCGGGCGGCCTCCACCTACATGGGCATCGCCATTTTGGTCACCGCCATCACCATCTATGCCGTGGGCATCTTCAACAGCGAGCGGACCATCATGGATGTGCTGGCCGCGGACTTCCAGACCACCGGCTTCGCCGATGTGCCCACCGCCATCGTGAATGCCTTCACCTACGCCGGCTTCCAGTGCGTGACGCTGCCCACCATGGTGGCCTGCGGCACCACCATGCGCAACAAGCAGGGCTGCGCCAAGGCCATGTGGATCTCCTTCGTGATGAACGCCGTGGCTCTGGTCCTCTCCGTGTTCATGCTGCTGTGCTGGGAGAACGTCTACACCGCAGTGGACGGCGGCACCACCATCCCCACCCTCACCGTGTGCAACACCATGGGCATCCAGGGCCTGACCGTGATTTACGGTGTCTGCCTGCTGCTCTGCCTGATCTCCACCGGCGTGACCACCATCTTCGGCTTTGTGGCCCGGTTTGAGAAGCTCCCGGTGTTCCGCGGCATCCAGTCCGCTCCCGTGCGCAGCGCCATCGTCTCCGCCTTCATCATCATCCTGTCCATGTCCATCTCCATGGTGGGCCTCAGCAACATCATCAAGTACGGCTACGGCTACTGCGGCTATCTGGGCATCGTCGTGGTGGTGATCCCCTTCCTGACTGTGGGCGTCTACAAAAACCGCAAGTATCTCAAGGAGCACAACGAGGCATTTGCCCCCGTGCCGGAGGAGGCTGGGCCCGCCAGAACGGAAGCCCGGCCCGCGCCCCGCACGGCGGTGGAAGCCGAATAAAGCATGCGCCTGGCCCCGCGGCCTGACAGGCCGTGGGGCCGGAGCGGAGCAAGCGACCGGATCATCAGCAAAGGAGTGTATTGTATTATGGAAAGATCCCTGTTTCCCGGATATACCATTGGGGCAGACGCTTACGAGGACATCGGGAACGTCTGCCCGGCCTACGGCACGAAGGTGGCCATCATCGGCGGCGAGAAGGCCCTGGCTGCCGCCAAGGATAAGATTTTGAAGGCCATGGAGGGCTCCGGCCTGGAGGTCATCGGCGTGTTCTGGTACGGCGGTGAGGCCTCTGTGGAGAATATGGAGATGCTGCGGCCCCAGGTGGCGGAGGCGGACATGCTCTTCGCCGTGGGCGGAGGCAAGGCCATCGACACCTGCAAGGTCCTGGCCCACAGCATGGGCCGGCCCTTCTTCACCTTCCCCACCATCGCCTCCACCTGCGCCGCCTGCACATCTCTGGGCATCGTGTACCACCCGGACGGGAGCCTGCGGGAGTACTCCTTCTCCAAGATCCCGCCCAACCACATCTTCATCGACACGGAGATCATCGCCAACGCCCCGGTGCGCTACCTTTGGGCAGGCATGGGGGACACCATGGCCAAGCACTATGAGTGCACCATCTCCTCCCGGAACGACACCCCCGCCCACTCCGACGCCATGGGCATCGCCCTGAGCACCATGTGCGCCGCCCCCATTGTCCGCTGGGGCCGGAAGGCCATGGAGGACTGCGAGGCCCACCAGGTGACCATGGAGCTGACGGAGATCATCCTGGCCATCATCGTGTCCACGGGGTTTGTGTCCAACTTCGTCCAGGTGGATTACACCACCGGCATGGCCCATGCCATGTACAACGGCTTCACCATCCTGCCCAGCACAGAGGCCAACCATCACCTCCACGGCGAGGTGGTGTCCTACGGCATCCTGGTGATGCTGACGGCGGACAAGCAGTATGCCGAGCGGGACAAGATCTTCGCCTTCAACAAGTCCATCGGCCTGCCCACCTGCCTGGCGGACATCCACGCCCGGGAGGAGGACCTGCCCGCCGTGACGGAGAAGGCCCTAAAGGGCATCGACGTGCGGGTGTGGCCCTATCCGGTGGACCAGCAGATGCTGATCGACGCCGTCATGGAGCTGGAGGCGTACAACCGCCAGCGGGCAGAGGCGTAACATCCATTTTTAATCGGATAATCGGAGCGGGAGCGGCAAACAGCGGTTTGCCGCTCCCGCTTTTTCGGCATGAGACGTTGGAACTTGAAGAGAGGACCTCCGGTATATTGCGGCAGATGGGGTGAAGGCCGGTTAAATTTGAGAAGCCACGATCCCTGAAACGGTTACAAAACCATTCGGAGAGCGGGTGCGGATTCAACAAAGCAACAAAACAGCTGGGGGAAAAGACTTGGTAAATCGTTTATATTGCGAGAAGCTTTGAATTTACCGCGGGATTTTACACAGACTTTACGAAGACCTGGTGTCGGATTTTACTTGGCGGTGTTTATACTAAGACCGTCCCTTGAGCAAAGACATCGGAAAAAGGAGTAATCTTCAATATGAAAAAAGTATTCTCTCTCTTGCTGTCCCTGACCATGGTCATGGCCCTGCTGGCCGGCTGCGGCGGCGACACCACCACGGACACTGCGGATGATTCCACCACGGATACGGCCGATACCACCGAGACCACGGAGCTGAGCGGCACCGTCAACACCAACGGCTCCACCTCCATGGAGGACGTGATGGGCACTCTGATCGAGGCCTTTAAGGAAGTGCAGCCCGGCGTGACTGTGAACTACACCGGCAGCGGCTCCGGCGCTGGCATCACCGGCGCTCAGGAGGGCACCTGCGACATCGGCCTGGCTTCCCGCGACCTGAAGGAGGACGAGACCGGCGTCAGCCAGATCACCGTTGCCAAGGACGGCATCGCCATCATCGTCAACCCCGAGAACCCCGTCTCTGACCTGAGCATCGAGCAGATCGCCGCTCTGGCCACCGGCGCCACCGCCAACTGGTCCGAGGTGGGCGGCAATGACGCTGAGGTCGTGTTCATGGGCCGTGAGGCCGGCTCCGGCACCCGGGACGGCTTCGAGTCCATCACCGGCACGGAGGATGCCTGCAAGTATCAGAACGAGTACACCTCCACCGGCGAGGTCGTCGCAGGCGTTGCCTCCAACCCCAACGCCATCGGCTATGCCTCCCTGTCCGCTGTCACCGGCGACGACTCCGTGAAGATCCTGACCGTGGGCGGCGTGGCTCCCTCTGAGGACACCGTTCTGGACGGCTCCTACGCCATTCAGCGGAACTTCAACTTCATCATCAGCGACAGCACCCCGCTGTCTGATGCCGCTCAGGCTTTCGTCGACTGGGCTACCTCCACGGAGGCCTCTGACCTGATCGCCGGCGCCGGCGCTGTGCCCGTGGCCGAGTAATTCAAAATTCGTACATGACCGACGGAGTGCCCCCTTGGCTTCGAGGGGGCACTCCGCCTGTAGGAGTCAAGACCCGTTTGAGAAAGGCCGGTATTTACCATGAATGCCACAAAACAAAAAATCCGACCGATGGAATGGATCATGAACGCCGTGTTTTTCATCTGCGGCTTCGTCGCCATCGTGTTCGTGCTCTTCATCAGCATCTATCTGATCATCTCCGGGCTGCCCGCCATCCGGGAGATCGGCCTGGTGGACTTCCTGTTCGGCAGGGAGTGGGCCTCCACGGCGTCGGATCCCAAGTTCGGGATCCTGCCCTTCATCCTGACCTCCATCTACGGCACCTGCGGCGCCATCATCCTGGGCGTGCCCGTGGGGTTCATGACGGCGGTGTTCCTGGCAAAAGTGGCCCCTCCCAAGCTGGCCGCCGTGGTCCGGCCGGCAGTGGATCTGCTGGCGGGCATCCCCTCCGTGGTCTACGGCCTCATCGGCATGATGGTGCTGGTCCCCGCCGTGCGCAAGGCCTTTGACCTGCCGGACGGCGCCAGCCTCTTCTGCGCCATCATCGTCCTGGCCATCATGATCCTGCCCTCCATCATCTCCGTGTCCGAGACCGCCCTGAAGGCCGTTCCCCCGGAGTATGAGGAGGCCAGCCTGGCCCTGGGGGCCACCCACATCGAGACGGTGTTCCGGGTCAGCGTGCCGGCCG
>JABLTR010027859.1_pt1 | contig 18341 bp, 19 predicted proteins | sample 7160071 | NCBI WGS metagenome assembly JABLTR01 (sample SAMN14651230, study PRJNA627086) | human gut metagenome | isolation source: feces | host: Homo sapiens
CGAAAAAGAAGGCAAAACGCCCCCGGGGACGCGTCCGATGGGCTACGGCTGCGCTTCGCTCCGCCTAGGCCCATAGGCCGCTTTCCCCGGACCCCATTACGGGGGACACACTCCTGTTTGATGCTACTGGATTTCCGGCGCGCAAAATCTGAGTGGTCGCTTGCGATTCCTTCCGGGCCCACCGGGCCCTGGGTTTGCAAAAATTCAGGGTCTATGCGATTCCACGACTGCGCCTGGCTATGACGAGCCAACGCTTCCGGTGCGTATTCTGGCGGGCGCATGCTATGCGCCCCTACTAGCTTCCAGTGGGCTGTAGGGGCGGCTATCAGCCGCCCGAAAGCCTTCCCCTTGGGGGGAAGGTGCCGAGCGAATGCGAGGCGGATGAGGGGGCAGATTTCCGCCTACTTTGTAGGTGCGCCCCCCTGGACATCACAGGTTACTTTTTGAGCTGCTCCCACTCCTCCATCCGGGAGATTATGGCGTCCAGCTTTTCCTCCATCCGGTCCCGCTGTTTTTGGACCTCCCGGCAATGGACCACCAGCGCTCCCACACCCACAGCCGCCGCAGCAAGCAGGAGCAGGGCTCCGATAAGAGCAAACAGATCAAGGGAGCTCAGCCAGGCTACCAGGTAGACGAGGACAAGAAATCCAAAAATAACTGCCACGGTCTTCATAGAGCACACTCCTCTCGCAAGGCCTGTCTTTGCGTCTGCTCTGTGGGGTCACTCCTCAATGTGGTTTGAAGCGCGGTCCGATTCCGGCTTTTCCGTCTTGGAGGCCAGGGCGTTCAGCTTTTCTTCAATTCGGATCAGCCGCAGGGTGACACAGAACAACGCTGCGAAAAGCGCGCCCGCGCAGAGAATCCCGCCAAAAACCACACCCATATCGCCCAACAGAACCAGGACGACATAGATCAGCACAGAAAATCCGAGTGTTCCGCCCAGAAACAGCAGCATCGGTCTCTCTCCTCTCTGGATTGGTCCGCAGAATTAGTCCATAGCCCCCTTGATGGCGCGGAGCAGGTCGCCGAACTCCTCATAGGCGGGCAGCTCCGGGTGGTCGGCCTTGATCTGCGGGGTGCTCTTGAACAGGAAGCCCGCCTTGCTGGCCTGGATCATGCCCAGATCGTTGTAGCTGTCCCCGGCGGCGATGGTGTCGTAGCCGATGGACTGCAGGGCCTTCACGGTGGTGAGCTTGGACTGCTCACAGCGCATCTGAAAGCCGGTGATCTCCCCGCTGGGGGCCACCTCCAGGGAGTTGCAGAAGATAGTGGGGTAGTCCAACTTCTTCATCAGGGGCATGGCGAACTCCTCGAAGGTGTCGCTGAGAATGATGACCTGGGTGAAGGAGCGCAGCTCGTCCAGGAACTCCTTGGCCCCGGGCAGGGGGTCGATTTTGGCAATGGTGGCCTGAATTTCCTTCAGACCCAGGCCGTGCTCCTTCAGGATGCCCAGCCGCCACCGCATGAGCTTGTCGTAGTCGGGCTCATCCCGGGTGGTGCGGCGCAGCTCCGGAATGCCGCTGGCCTCGGCGAAGGCGATCCAGATTTCCGGGACCAGCACGCCCTCCATATCCAAACAGGTAATGTACATCGTTTCTATTCCTCCTGTCGCAAAATCGCGTCACAGTTTGAGCCGGCCTCCGCCCCCTGCGGGGCGGAGGCACAGAGATAACCGCTGTTTTCAGATTTCCGCCCCATATTCCCGGATGAGCCGGGAGGACCAGGAGATCAGCCTTTCGCACAGGGCGCGAAACTCCGGTGCCTCCGGCGCGGACAGGGCGGCGGCCCGCTCCCGTCCCTTCAGGATGGCCCGGTCCTCCTCCCCCAGGCGGGGCAGGAGCTCCCGGGGGCGGGTCAGGTCCTCTCCTGTCTCCAGGAAGTGCTTGGCCTGGAGAAGAAAGCCCGCCTGCTTATAGAGCTCCCCCAGCATGGGGACGCTCCTGTCGTGGAGCCGGTTGTGGACGGCGGCGTGGTAGATGCCGCAGGCCCCGGCGTGGACCGCTTTCTGAATGTCCCTCCGCTCCACCGGCGGGAGGATCTCATCCAGAGAGCCCAGCCAGGGGCGGGTGTCCCGGGCAAACTGGAACAACTCGGACCGCTCCCAGGCCGCCAGCTCCTGTCTCCCGGATACAAAGCCGCACACCAGCTCCCGGTTTGGAAGCCGGTCCAGCAGCCCCTCATAGGCATCCAGGTCGGCGGGGGTCAGCCGGTCCAGCACCACCACTACGTCGATGTCGCTGTCCGGCCGGCCCTCTCCCCGGCCCCGGCTGCCCTGAAGCCCCACGAAAACCAGCCGGTTTTCAAATACGATTTGTAATTCTTTTAAAAATAAGTCCATCCAGGACTCTATATTCAAGGGGTCTCCCCCACTGCTGCCTGCGGTATTCATCGGATCATTCTTAATTCTTAACTCTTAATTCTTAATTTTCTTTGCCCTTCAGGTTCTGAAGGAAGTTGTCCAGCCGGCTCACCGCCTCGGCGATGTCCTTCATGGAGGCGGCGTAGCAGGCCCGCACATAGCCCTCGCCGCCGGGGCCGAAGGCGTCGCCGGGGATGACGGCCACCTTCTCCTCCCGGAGGAAGCGCTCACAGAACTCCTGGGAGCTCAGGCCGCTGGACTTGATGCAGGGGAACACATAGAAGGCCCCCTTGGGCTCGAAGCAGGTCAGGCCGATGCGGTTCAGGTTCTCCACCAGATACCGGCGGCGGCTGTCGTACTCCTCCCGCATGTGCTCAATGTCCCCGTCCCCGTTGCGCATGGCCTCAATGGCGGCGTACTGGCTGGTGGTGGGGGCGGACATGATGCCGAACTGGTGGAGCTTGGTCATGGCGGCCACGATGGGCTTGGGGGCGCACACGTAGCCCATGCGCCAGCCGGTCATGGCGTGGCTCTTGGAGAAGCCGTTGACCAGCACAGTGCGGTCGTACAGCTCAGTCAGGTTGGCGGGGGACACGTGGTGCTGGCCGTAGGTGAGCTCGGCGTAGATCTCGTCGGAGAGGATCATAATGTTGGTGTCCTTCAAAATGGGCACCAGGGCCTCCAGGTCCTTCCGCTCCATCACGCCTCCGGTGGGGTTGCAGGGGAAGGGCAGCACCAGCACCTTGGTCTTGGGGGTGATAGCCGCCTTCAGCTCCTCGGGGGTGAGGCGAAACTGGTTCTCCGCCTTCAGCTCCACATACACCGGGACGCCCCCGGCCATCTCGGTGAGGGGGCCGTAGCACACGAAGGAGGGGGTGGGGATGATGACCTCGTCCCCCGGATTGATGAGACAGCGGAGCCCTAAATCGATAGCCTCGCTGCCGCCCACGGTGACCAGCACCTGGCTGGTGTAGTCATAGCTCAAATCGAAGCGCCGCTTTAAATAGTTGGCAATCTCCCGCCGCAGCTCCAGCATGCCGGCGTTGGAGGTGTACTTGGTGTGGCCCCGCTCCAGGGAGTAGATGCCCGCGTCCCGGATGTGCCAGGGGGTGACAAAGTCGGGCTCGCCGATGCCCAGGGTGATGGCGTCGGTCATCTCCTCCAAAATATCAAAAAACTTCCGGATGCCGGAGGGCTTGACGCCCTGGATCTTCTGATTCAAAATCTGGTCATAATTCATGAAAATACAAACTCCCTTTCTTGGGGCTCCGGACGTCGGAACACCAGATGCTTCTCTTTATATTTCTTCAAAATGAAGTGGGTGGCGGTGCCGGTGACCCCCTCGATGGTGGCCAGGCGCTCGCCCACAAACTGGGCCACCTCCCGCAGGGTGCGCCCGGAGATGATGACGGTCAGGTCGAAAGACCCGCTCATCAGATACATGCTCTCCACTTCCTCGTACTGGTAGATCCGCTCGGCGATGCGGTCAAAGCCGTCGATGCTCTGGGGGACCACCTTCACCTCGATGAGGGCGGTGACGTTCTCCCGCTTCACCCGGTCCCAGTCGATGATTGCCTGATAGCCCAGAATGGTGCCATCCTCCTCCAGGCGTGCTCGCTCCTTCTCCACCTCTGCCTCGGTCATGCCTGCCTGTGCGGCCAGCTGTGCAGTAGGTTGAGTACAGTCTTGTTCCAGCAGTTCCAGCAGCGTATGCATAGTCTGGGACCTCCTTGTATGGATTTTCTCCCGTCCTGAACCACAGGCCGGGAATTGGTTTCATTATAGCCTATTTTCCCACATAAGGCAATGCGCGGCAGAAAAAAAGAGCGGCTCCTCCCGAGGGGGAGGAGCCGCAGTTCTGTCTGAAAAGTTTGGGCAGGCCGTTCCGCTGTCAGGCGGGCCGTACGGCCTCCTTCTTGTTGAGCATCACCTGATAGACAATCATAACGACCAGAACCGCCGCGCCGATCAAATCTGTGAAGGCACCCGGATCGATCATACACAGACCGGCGGCAATACACACCAGCCGAAGCACCATGTTCAGCTTGCGCAGCATGAAGCCGATGAGGCCCGCGCCCAGCAGGAACATGCCGCAGGAGGAGGTAACGACAATCCGCACCACGTCAAAGACTGTGTACTCGCCGATGAAGAGCATGATGGGGCTGAACACGAAGATGTAAGGGACGATAAAGGCCGCGATGGCCAGACGGGTGGCGTTCAGGCCGGTCTTCATGGGGTCGGCCTTGGCGATGGCGGAGCCGGCGTAGGCAGCCAAGGCCACAGGAGGCGTAATGTCAGCCACGATACCGAAGTAGAACACGAAGAAGTGAGCCGCCATCAGGGGCACGCCCATCTGGATCAGGATGGGGGCGCAGGTGGTGGCCATGATCACGTAGTTCGCCGTGGTAGGCACGCCCATGCCCAGAACAATACAGCACAGCATAGTCAGCACCAGCGCGATGATCAGCTGGTCGCCCGCCACTGCCACAATGGCGTTGATGATAATCTGGCCCAGACCGGTGGAGGTTACCACGCCGGCCACAATGCCCGCCATGCCGCAGGCCACGCCCACGGACAGGCAGCTCTTGGTGCCGCCCTCCAGAGCGGTGACGTAGGTCTGCACATTCTTCCGGTTGGGCTCGCTGATCAGGGTAAAGATAATGAACAGCACGAAGAAGATGGGCAGGAACCAGGTGGTCATCAGATCCCGGTAGGCATACAGCTCCTGGGAAGTGGCGTTGGGGAAGAACACCGTCAGATTGGGCATGCCGAAGGCGTAGATCAGCAGGGGGATGCCGGGGATCAGCATGAGCAGCTTGCGGCCCACACCCTTCTCCCGGTCCATCATGCTGGCCACGATGGCCACCAGGGAGGAGACCACCGCACAGTAGGCCATGGTAAAGGAGCCGGTCTGCATGACGGTATACACCAGCACCACCAGGGGGAGCAGCAGGTAGAACTTGGGCCAGATGTCCCGGAATTTCGGCAGCTCAGACCGCTTCAGGCCCTTCAGTCCCATGGACTTGGCCTTGAAGTGCACCATGATGAAGATGCCGGCAAAGTACAGGAACGCAGGCAGGATTGCCCGGATGATAATAGTGTTGTAGGACTCGCCGGTCATCTCAGCCATCAGGAAGGCCGCCGCGCCCATAATGGGGGGCATGATCTGACCGCCGGTAGAGGCCGCCGCCTCCACCGCGCCGGCAAACTGGGGCGGATAGCCGGTTTTCTTCATCAGGGGGATGGTCACCGAGCCGGTGGTCACGGTGTTGCCCACGGAGGAGCCGGACACCATGCCGCACAGGGCGGAGGAGATGACGGCCACCTTGGCCGGGCCGCCGGTGGCGGAGCCGGCGATGGCATTGGCCAGGTCAATGAAGAAGGCCGCAATGCCGGTGGCCTCCAGGAAGGCGCCGAACAGGACGAACAGGAAGATGTAGGTGGAGCACACCTGGATGGGGGTGCCCAGAATGCCCTGGGTGGTGTAGAACAGGGTGTAGATCAGATCCTTGAATTCCATCCCCGAACCCAGCAGGGCATAGGCCATAAAGGCCACCACCACCACGATAATCGGGATGCCCACCACCCGGCGGCAGGCCTCAATCAGCAGCAGAATCGCCAGCGTACCGATGATGATATCAATGGTATCCAGGCGGCTTCCTTTGTAGATCAGGTCGTCCAGGAAATAGATCTGATAGCCGAAGGTGCCGATGGACAGCACCGCCAGCACAATGTCGTACCAGGGCATATAGTTGACCCGGGTGACCGCGCCCTTCTTGACGGGGTACATGATGTATACGAACACCAGGATCAGTCCCAGGAACCAGCAGCGGCGGACGCTGCCGTCCATGCTGGAGAACATGCTCACGTACACCATGAAGATCATAAACAGCGCCATGGCGTAGCGGATGACCTGCTTGGGCAGCCCTTCCCAGATCTTTGTGTTGGACTCCCGGTCATACTTTTTCATGACCGCTTCCACGTCTGCCGCGGTTCCTACGTCTACGTCGACGGGGGAAGAATCTTCTACCGTCCGTTTCTCTTTTTCTTCCACAATCGCTCTCCTCCTTTTTTCACACATTTAAAAAGGCCGGTACTCACAGGACAAAGTGATGATGGAATCTTTTCCGCACAGCTCGCTGAGACTGATGAACCTGGTATTTCCCACCTGGGTCTCCAGCTGTCCGGTGTACACGCCGATCAAATCTTTGATCTGCGGGTAGTCCTGACTCACCTCTCCCAGCAGCAGGGTGCGGTCGGAAAATCCCCCCGCCGAAGAGCTCAGCTCCGGAAAGGGCTGATGGATATTGTCTACAATCAGCGCGCCGTCCTCGCCCACCCGGAACATCTCTCCCGGGTTCAATTCTGTCTGGACGCCCGCGCCGAACTGATAGTAGATGGTGGTCTCCGCATATAGAACGCCGTCCTCCCCCACCTGAAACACATCCAGCAGCGGGTACAGGTTTACAGAGTGGATAAACCCCAGGCCCACCTGCTCCCCCGGCTGTACCCGGTAACTGGCATAGAGCTCCCCACTGTGCTCGTCCCGCACCGTGAGGTACCATCCTCCCCGTGTCCCAATGAAAAGGGCCGCTGCAATAATAGCAGCTATTATTGCAGCGGCCCCCAAAATTCGTTTGCGATGCAAGGTTCAGACGCTTTCCCGAATATTAAGCGGTGGTGGGGGCGTCGATGAGCAGGTTGCCCTCCTCATCCAGCACACCGGCCTCCACATAGTATTTCAGGGCTCCGGGATGGACGGGGACGGAGATACCCTTGGTGGCGTCATAGTCGGTCAGCAGCTCGAACTTGGGATGGCCGACAATCAGCTCATCCTTGTTCTCAAACAGGGCCTTGGTAAGCTCATACACCGCGTCCTCGCTCAGGTCGGTGGAGGCGACCAGAACGGCCTGGACGGCCACGCAGGTCACTTCATAGTCCACACCCTCATAGGTCCCGGCGGGCAGGTTCTCCTGAACCAGGAAGTGGTAATTCTCCGTGAGGTAATCCACGGCCTCCTGGGTCAGAGAGACCATGGAGAAGTCCATGCCGCTGGTGGCCAGCTCGGTGATGGCCACGGTGGGGGCGCCGGCCACGGTGAAGGCCGCGTCGATCTGGCCGTTCTTCAGCTGCTCGGAGGCGTCGCCGAAGGAGCCGTAAGTAACATTGATGTCGTCATAGGTCATGCCGTAGGCTTCCAGAACCTGACGGGCATTGAACTCGGTGCCGGAGCCCCGGTCACCCACGCAGACGGTCTTGCCGGCCAGCTCGGACACGTCGGTAATGCCGCCCCGGGCGGTGATCTGAACCGTCTCATTGTACAGTCCGGCCACCCAAAGGGCATCCGTCTCAGGCTCCTCGAACATGTCCTCGCCGTTGTGGGCATAGGTCAGCACGTCGGACTGAAGAATAGCCAGCTGATACTTGTCATCGGTAATGCCCTGGACGTTCTCCTTGGAGGCGCCAGTGGAGGTGGCGGTCATGTTCAGCACATCACCGATAATGGGATTCAGTACAGTACACATACCAGAACCCACGCCGTAGTAAGTACCGGTGGAGCCGCCGGTGGCCAAAACAGCCGTTTCACCCGAGCCGCCACTCGGGGCCGCTGCGCTTGTTCCGCCAGATCCGCTTCCAGAACCGGATCCGGAACTCGACGCATGGGGGTTGCCACAGCCGGACAGCGCCAAACTGGCCGCCATCGCCATGGCCAGGACAAGAGCAAGTTTCTTTTTCAGCATAGTGATTCCTCCATTTCAAAAATGATTTTCTGGGGAATTTTGCTTGCACACTCATTATAGTCTAATTGCATGTATAATGCAAGAAATTTTTTTGCCTCTTTTCTATTTTGACCAAAATGATTCATTTTTCCTCAAAATCGTTATTATTTTAACGATTTTTCCCTGTCTCCGTCTTTCTTTTGCAGGTTTTCCTGCGTTTTCTCCCCCCTCTCAGTCCGGCCGCCAGTCCTCCATCGCCTCTTCCAATTTTGCCAGCGCCCGCTTTTCAATGCGGGATACATAGGAGCGCGCCTAATGTAAACGATGCCCGGAAAGCCTTGCAAGAGCAGGCTTGTCCGGGCATTGGATGTTTGTGAGTAGCGCCGCGCTTATTATAAGCGGCGCGGAAAATTAAAATTTTAGATGATAAGCGGCCATTTATTTAGTTTATCATGAACCACAATAGAGGGTTGATTCAACTTTTACTGCACAAATATTCAAGATAAGTACGGGCCAAAGCATAAACTTAATTCAGTAGATTAATCATTGTGTCAGTGTACTTATTTTTTCCCTTTTGCTTTACGAGCCGCTGTTTCGCAACGCTTGTCGTACTCTTTTGCCCAAGTCTCCATAGTATTCAAATCAATTTCTATATCTGTAATGTCTGGCAGAGAAATCGGAGTTTCAAGCGGCTGCGAATGCTCATAAAAAGAGTATTTGGACATCATATTATGGAACAACGTAATGTCTTCCTGTGTAATTGCATACAATCGTGGGATTTTAAGAGATGAGATCTCCCGTCCATAACGAGATACAATACCAGAAAGCAAATCTTGGCTAATACCCTGTTCAATAACTTTCCTGAAATCAGAGCAGAGGGATTTTATCATAGAATCTGCGGCTACAAAATCGCCCTCGTTTTGCTTTCGCCTGATTGCAGGTAACTCATTACCACGAATGTGTCTAATTGCTTTTACAAGTGAAACATCTTTCAAAAAATCAGGTGGTTCAGGGTATCCTAATGGAGATTTACGCAGCTGAACATTATTTATCGAAACTTGATTTATCCGTTCTTGTCTACTCGCTGCAATATTATAGTTTGTTGCTTCAACATTGAGTAATTGAGCAAAAGCCAGCCTATGAGTAAAAACAATAACTTGGCGTTCTAATGAAAGTTGAACTAATCGTGTTGCTACTTTGGTTTCATACCTTTGGTCTAACGATGTAATTGGATCGTCAAATACAAAAGGCATAATACGCCCCCACGCTGAGAGATCGGCCAAAAAAGCGGCTAAGGAAACAACTCGAAACTCTCCTTCACTAAGTACATCTCCATTCTTGTGTTTTCCAACTGATTTTGCACCTTTTAATGAAATTTGATGATAGGATTTTCCGCGCTTAGGAGATGCTTCAATTAATTCGACTTTTATCTGCCGTCTTTCGTCGAGAATATTCATTTCATCCTGAAATCTCTTGATATATTCGTCTGTAATCAATAGACGAGACAAGTCCTTCTTGAGTGTAGTCAAAGTATTGGTCTTGCACTCTTTGAGAACTCTCTGTATATGCAACAATTGTATCTTTGCCTGAAGATTAATTGCTGTCCATTTTATTGCCAAAAGTTTGTTTCTATGGGCTATCTGCCCTTTTTGATTTGAACCTACGTTCTTATATGCAATAATTTGTGTATCCATCTTTTCTTTAATGTTCGCAAATTCTTTCTTAATTTCGGATTCCGTGTGAATATATGGGAACGTAACAGAATTTTCCTCGACATAAGAAAGAAGCCACATACATCTGGATAGAATTTCACGATAAAATCCCAATATCATCCCCTTAACATCCTCTGGTATTGTTCCCGCCTCCAAGGATTCAGCAATTTCAGTTAGTTTAACTCTACTCTCAATTTTGGTTTGAAGCAAAGATACTGCCTCACAAAACTGCTGATAAGCACCCTCTGCTACTGTCATAGCGTCGGAAGCAACAAATTGCCTAAATTTCTGCATTCTTGCTTGAGCGGAGGAATCAAGTTCTTGCTGACATAGTGCACATCGGCCGGATTTTGATACAGGAATTTCTTCTTCAATCGCTCCCATTAAACTGATGTATATATTAGCTTGTGTCCACATAGCTTTCCATTCATCACTACCAAAGTATTCTAACTTCGATTCTTGTCTAGTGGCTGTTATGAATGCCTCCTGTACCTTTCTTGTTGCAATTTGCTGTGCTCGCTTTTTTAAGAAGATTTCACATGCTAAGTCATCTACAAGCGGCAACAATTCAAGTATAGTCTTTTCGTGGCCACAAATAATATGTTTTTTAGCATCCAAAGCAACTGCTGCCTTGTGTGGATTTTCCTCTTTTAAACTATCTTCGATAGCCGCTAACTCAGTTTCGGTAGTTTCGCTCCATGGATATCGAGTCGCAAAGTTTTCCACATTTTTGATGGCGGACAATCCCTCAAACTCTTTTATTACAGGATGTTCAGAGAGTTCTGGTTGTAATGGTATAAATTGTTGTAGTATTTCTTGTTCTTTATCTTTATAAAAAGCAGAAATTTGCTCACAAATATTTGCTATTTGCGTGATGATAGAAAGCATTTTTGGCTCGTATACAACCTCATTTTCTTTGTCAACGAATTGCTTAGCTACAACATTATCATATATTTGGATTGGATATTTTGTTTTACAGGACTTGGTCCATGTAATGAGATGATCTGTTCCATCTACAGAAAAAACAACATCTGCTTTTGCAGGAGTGGGATGTTCAGAAAAAACATTTCCGAAAACATTTTCTGCATTTATGTGGTTTTCAAGAGCTTTTAAAATTCTTACATATGAAGATTTACCGCAACCATTTTCACCGTATATAACAGTAAGTCCGTTTTCAAAATTCAATGTGGCATCAGAAGAAAGTGCACCAACCCCGGTTACATTTGAAATTGATTTAAGTATTACAGGTGGTTTGTTGTCCTCAGAAAAAGTCAGTTCACTTGGAAAGGAATCTTTTAGAATAATTCGATGAGATTCACCGAAATATTCTTGAGCAATAAGGTTTATTTCTCTATCAAGGATTTTCTCATCCTTTTTTGTACTTTCCCAAAGTGTGCAAAATAGATCTTTTTGCCATATTGTAGCTTTGTCAAACCAATTCCTAATCTTTTCTAAGGCTTGGTGCATATAAATATCCATGATATTGCCTCATTTCTTATTTTTTGCTTGGTATCCTTTATGGCAAAACAATTTATTATTGTCCTACATGCTTATTTTAATTCCAATTATATCCTAACTCGGAAACAACCGCAATCTCATTTTCCAGGTGTTGTATTCTATATACACAAGTGTTATAATAATAAAAATCAAATGTTATATTCGAGGAGGTGAACCCTGTGAAAAGTTCTGGTCAAATCAAAGAGATCCGCTCCCGTCTAAACCTCAGCCAATCAGAATTGGCGGAGAGACTGGGTGTCAGCTTCGCCACAGTGAATCGCTGGGAAAAGGGACACTGCGAGCCGTCGCAGATCGCTGTCAACGCAATCAAAAACCTCTGCGCAGAAAACAACATCGACTTTTCTCAGTTGGAAGGCACTTCTATCATTACATCCAATGAAATCGTCACTCTTTATCACGGTTCCAAGTCTGGGTTACATGGCCCTATTGCTCCCATCAGCCGGGACCGGTGTGACTTTGGCAGAGGCTTTTACATGGGCACAGAGCGGATGCAGCCCCTTACATTGATCTGCAATTATCCGGAGGGGAAACTCTACACCCTGCAAGCCAACTTGACCGGCCTCAAGATCCTCGATGTGGAAGTCGGCTTGGATTGGGCGCTGCTGATCGCCTTCAACCGGGGCAAACTGGAAACGGTCAAAGGTTCCCGCATTTATCGGCAGTATGCCGCTATGGCAGATGGCTGCGATATGGTCATCGGGTACATCGCCAACGACCGTATGTTTGTGGTATTGGACCGCTTCTTCAATGGAGAAATCACGGATTTGGCTCTGATCAACAGTCTATCTGCCTTAAAACTGGGAAAACAGTATGTGGCTCTGACAGAAAAAGCATGCAGTCAAATCAAAATCTTGGACGAGCAGCACATCTCTAAAGAAGATCGTGAAAGCCTAAAGACGGAGAGCGAGGCCAACCGCTCCAAGGGGATCGCCCTGGCAGATGAGATCTGCCGGAAATACAGGCGGGAGGGCCGCTTCTTCGACGAAATCTTGAATGCGGGTGAATGAGATGACAAACCTGAGTTTGGAACAGTGGCAGCTCTGCGATATTCAGGGACGTCTGTTCGAGTTGGCCCTGAAAAACGGATATGACTGTCCCATGTTTATTCAAGCCTTTATGAACAGCCGGACAGCTGCGGCATTGGACGACACCTATGACCGCCTGCAGTGGGCTGGTGAGGAGTATATCCTGGAGGAACTGAACGACGAAGTAGGCGGGCTGAAAAAAGCGGGTACGCTCTATTCCGCTGAGGTGATGTACTGGACTGGCTACACCTACCGCTATTGGCACTATTACACCGGCGAGAGCAGCAAGGCCATTTTCCAGACTGCTGGAGCGGAGACCATGAACAACTGCTGGCTGGGATTCCACACTTTTGATGTGGAAATGGCCATTGACGATTTGAAGGAACTCTACGCACAGCAGGCGTGCTGCGCAGACTGAAAGGGAGGCGAACACCCTGACACCTCAGCATATTTACCTGACTGGTGATACCCACGGCAGTTTTGACCGGATCTATACATTTTGTCAAACGCAGCAAACCACCCGGCAAGATTTGCTGATTATCCTTGGGGACGCAGGGATCAATTATTACGGTTCCAAGAAAGACGCTCTGCTTAAGCAGGTGCTCTCTGAACTGCCGCTTACCATTTTCTGTGTCCACGGAAATCACGAGCAGAGGCCTACGGCAAAGAAGGGCTATGAAGAACAACTCTTTTGCGGCGGAATAGTTCTCGTCCAGCCAGAATATCCAAATCTTCTGTTTGCCGTAGATGGCGAGGTCTATGACTTTCTGGGGAAAAACTGTCTTGCCATCGGCGGCGCTTACAGTGTGGACAAGGAATACCGATTGGCCCGGGGCTGGGGATGGTGGCCGGATGAGCAGCCTGACGAGACCATCAAGGCCAAGGTTGAATCTGTTCTGGAGAAGCGGAATTGGCAAGTAGATATCGTGCTCAGCCACACCTGTCCCCTCCGCTATGAGCCCACGGAAGTATTTTTGCCCTTTATCGACCAGAGCAAGGTAGATAAGAGCACCGAGACCTGGCTAGGCCAGATCGAAAGCCGTCTGCGCTATCAGCGATGGTACTGTGGGCACTACCATGTTACCAAGCAGATCGATGATCTGCGGTTTTTGTTCGAGGATTATTTGATACTGGGAGAATAGTTCCAGCCTTATAATATTGCAGCCGCCCGGCGCATCCCATCCGATGCACCGGGCGGCTTTTTGCGTTTCTGCACAAATTCTCAATCCATGCTATCGTAAGGAGGTTCTACCATGAAAATCAAGAGAGGAAGATTACAGTATGGCATCCATCGTAACAAGAAAAAACAGCTTCGCCGTGGTCTACATGACTACTGTGAACGGGGTCCGTAAGCAAAAGTGGGAGACCTACCATACCTTGCCGGAAGCGGTAAGGCGAAAAGAACAGTTGGAACTGTATCACGATTTACGGAAATCAAAGAAGATCGGAGGGGAGGTAGAGACCGTGGCTCAGCTGATGTCGGTTTACCTTCGGCTTCACGGAGTTCCACGCTGGTCACCCTCTACCTATCGATCCAATTGCGGACTCATTCAGCACTACATTCTCCCCTGCATGGGTGACATGCGGCTGTCGGAACTGTCGCCCCGGACGGTTGCGGCGTTGTATAGCCAGATGCTGGAGGAACCAAGGATATCCTCTCCTTACCACAAGCAGGGCGGACAGAGGCTGTCTCCCACCACGCTGCGCAGCATCCACAAAGTGCTTCACAGCGCCTTTGAACAGGCAGTCCTTTGGGAGTATGTGGACCGCAACCCATTCCATCGGGCACCTCTGCCAACCTGCAGGCCGAAACAGAAGGCATTTCTGACCCCGGAGCAGATCAAGCAGCTGGTTCTGCATTGTCCGCCCACACTGGCGTTGGCGATCCACCTCACCTTTGCCGCCTCGCTTCGGAAAGGGGAACTGCTGGCTCTGACCTGGCAGGACATCGACTTCTCCCGGAACACCCTTCGCATTGACAAGACGCTGGCCCGGATCAGCCGGGATGCCGTCAATCAGGTCAACCAGCGGGAGATTCTGCACCGCTTCCCGCCGGTGGGGAAGCGGCAGCGTACGGTCTTGGTGCTGAAACAGCCAAAGACAGAATCCAGCGTCCGCACCGTCTATCTGCCGCCCTCGCTAATGGCGCTGCTGAAACAGAGCCGGCCGGCCAGTCGGGAGACGGGCGGGCTGCCTTCTCTCCATTTGATTTTTGCCTATCCAGATGGCCGCCCCATGCAGGAGTGTACTTTGACCAAGCAGTTTCAGCAGGCGCTGAAAGAGGCAGGGCTCCCCAAGGTGACCTTCCACAGCCTGCGGTACAGCAGCATCTCCTATAAGCTGTCGCTCTCCGGCGGCGACATCAAGGCGGTACAACGGGATTCCGGCCATGCTCAGGCGGATATGATCACCGAACTCTATGGACAGGTGCTGGAGCAAAACCGCTGGGATTTGGTGGAGCGGTTTGAGGAAGTATTTTATTGTGCTGACTAATAGCTTTTCGCCTCATTTATCGTCCTACTGTCGCCTTGCCTTAGTGCATCGATAAAAGCACCAATGTTTGGTTTTCCTGCGGGGGAATCGAACTGCCGACCTATCTCTTAGGAGGCGATAGGTCGATCCAGTCAACGAACAAAAAACTCAAAACGAAAAGAAGGTAACAACCATCGTACAGAACATATCGATGCCCACCCGTTTCGTGGATTTACCGGCTTACCTGACTTCGCTGCTGGAGTCCCCGTCCATCTCTGCAAACGGATTGCGTCAGCTTCACCGTTCACTGGAGGAGACTTGGGAGCGGGTGTCCGTCGATTCTTTTTTGGCCGGACATCCCTATTGGAGCATCTGCACGGGCAAAACCGCCTGTCAGCTATTTCTCTACCGGCCATGGCGGCTTTGCAGAGGACGAGAACAAAATCTGGAGCAAATCCGCCTGATCTTGGAGCATCTCCGAAGCGAATTTGTTCCCGCTGACGGCTCGCAGATCACACCCCACTCCGCCGAAAGGCTTTTGCGTCTTTTGGATAAGGACTGCAATTTTTCTCGAAAGGTGTTGGCCCCGGAGCCAATGCTGGTGTTTCTTCCGGACTGTGGGCACCGTACCTATGACGCCTTTTGCATCCCCTATCTGCTCGACAACGATGCGGTCACCTGTGATATTTTCCTGCCGCGCATCCTGCGGGACAAGCATTCCACGCCGGAGAGTATGTTTCTCCACGAGCTGGGCCATGTCCTCAATGTCCGTCTGACCGGAGACCTCACGCTGGCGCCGCCGGCCTTTCTGGAGTTTGGGGAACCGTTCTTTCCCGGACTGAGCGATCGGCATCGTGCCGTCTCCGGAGAACTATTTGCGCACTGCTTTGCCATGGGGGTGTTCAGCCGACACCCGGAGCTGCGGGAACTGGACCCGTTCACCATGGTGACCGCAGAAGATAAGCAGGCCTTCGGGCGATTCATGGAAGCCTTGATTTGCACCCTGCCCGAATGACAACAAATAACCGACACAACTGAATCAACCGCCTGTTGCGGGGAACGCCGAGCCATTTCTGTGGCCGGCATCCCCGTCCATGGACAGGCAAGCAGCGGCGTTTCCCCGCATATCCTTTACTATTTCAACGGAAAGGAGCCCTGGCAATGGGAAAACGTCAGCTGCAAATCACCTGCTGCTTTGGAAAGGAGGACGCGGGCGAGCTTTTATTTCGCTCATTTTTGCTGTTTCTCCGCCGGGAACTGGAACAGGCCCGCTAGGCCCATGTCCCACCGCCAAAGCACCAGGCCCACCCCAAGCGATAAATGGCCGCTTATCCCAGGAGGCACAATATGTACTTGGAGATAAGCAACCCCATGGACTACCATGTGGGTCTTTATATCAGACTGTCAAAGGAGGATGAAAACGAGGGACCATCGGAGAGCGTCAATAACCAAAGATCCATGCTGGAGGAATTCGTCAAGCAGCACCGCCTGAGCGTCTTTGACACCTATGTGGATGACGGCTGGAGCGGCACCAATTTTGACCGACCGGATTTTCAGCGGCTGATCGCCGACATCGAGGCTAAGAAGGTCAACATGGTCATTACCAAGGACCTGAGCCGTCTGGGCCGGGACTACATTCTCACCGGCCACTACATGGAGCGGTACTTCCCCGAGCACCGGGTGCGGTACATCTCCCTGCTGGACGGCATCGACACCGGGGTGGACTCCACTGCCAACGACATCACCCCCTTCCGCGCCATCATGAACGACATGTACGCCAAGGATATCTCCAAAAAGATCTCCAGTGTCAAGCATGACAAGCAGCGCAAGGGGTTGTTCATCGGCGGTAAGCCGGTCTACGGCTACAAGATGCACCCCACTGAGAAAAACAAGATCGTCATCGACGAGGCGGTCGCCCCGGCGGTACGCCGGATCTTCGGTATGGCCCTCTCCGGCATGAGCTGCAGGCAGATCGCCACCCGGCTCAACGAGGAGCACGTCCCCACGCCCGCAACTTACGCAGGGCTCCCGGTGGGCAAACCCGGCCCATACACCGGCCTGTGGTCCAGTGAGCGGATTTCGGATATGCTGCAAAACGAGACTTATATCGGCAACATGGTGCAGGGACGCAGCCGGAAGATCAACTACAAGACCAAGAAGTGCATCCGCCAGCAGCCCAAGGACTGGGTAGTGGTGGAGGGCACCCACGAGCCCCTCATTGACCATGAGACCTTTGACAAGGTGCGCCGGCTGGTGGACAGCCGCAAGCACACCCGCAGCCGCACTTACGATTTTCTGCTCAAGGGCCTGATCTTCTGCCACGAGTGCGGCTACCCCCTGGCGGTACTCAACCGCAAAAACGCCAAGGGGGAGGATGTGCTGTATTTTGTCTGCCGCACCTACCAGCGGTTCACCAAGGCCGGGGTCTGCACCTGCCACTCCGTCAAGGAGCAGGTGGTCACCCAGGCGGTGGTGGAGCGGGTGCGGGAGGTCTGCCGGAACTATTTGCAGGCTGAAAAGCTGCTGCCCATCGCCAAGCAGGAGGTCGTAAAGGCTCAAGCGGAGGCGGATCACGAAAAGGAGATTGCCGCCCTGAAGGCCAAGATCGACAGCCTGTCCGCCCATCTGGACCAGGTATATCTGGATAAGCTGTCCGGCTTGCTGGACGAGGCGGATTTCCAGCGGGTCTACCGGAAGGTCAAGGCAGACCGAGCCGCGCTGGAGCAGCGTCTCTCCCAGATCGACCAGCCGGACTTCTCACCAGAAAGGCAGAACGATCTGGCAAAACAGCTGGTGGAACGCTTTCTGGCTGCCGCCCCTACTAACCGGGAGGTATTAGTTTCCCTGATCGAGCGGGTGGAGCTGACCGAAGAAAAAGAGGTCATCCTCCGCTTCCGGTTCCGGGAACTGGAACAGAAGGGATGACCCCTGTAGTTGCAAGGCTTTGCGCCGTCAGCGGCGCATTTCTTTGAAGGCAAAATCGTTTACATTAGCGCCGCTGCGATACATACGACCGGCTGATGCCGCACTGGGCGGCAATCTCCCGCTGGGTATGCGGGGCCTGGCCGCCCAGTCCATAGCGCAGGGTGATGATCTTCCTCTCCCGGGGCGACAGGCAGGTCTGGACGCACTCCCGCACCTTCTCGCAGGCGTCCCGGGTGTCCAGCTCCTCCAGCATGTCGTCGTCCACTGCAATCACATCCATCAGCGAGAGGGAGCTCCCGTCCCCGCCCGACTCCAGCGTCTCTGTGAGGGACACCTCCCCCTGCAGCTTCTTCTGGGCACGGAAGTGCATGAGAATCTCGTTTTCAATACACCGGCTGGCGTAGGTGGCCAGCCGGACGTTTTTATCCGCCTTAAAGGTGGAGATCCCCTTGATGAGTCCGATGGTGCCGATGGAGATCAGGTCGTCCTGGTCCCCGGTCTGGGCGTAGTATTTTTTGGACGGGTGAAGCAGAAGGAGGAATTTTCCCGGTCAAAAACGACCCCATAGGGGTCGCCGAATTTCAAGTAGATGTCCAAATGTACTTCTTCC
>JABLTR010061003.1_pt1 | contig 18319 bp, 13 predicted proteins | sample 7160071 | NCBI WGS metagenome assembly JABLTR01 (sample SAMN14651230, study PRJNA627086) | human gut metagenome | isolation source: feces | host: Homo sapiens
CTGCGCAGGCGCCCCCCTTAAACAGTACTTTTACATTATCTGTTGTATTATTTATATTGGTTTTATAATACAATTCTTTTAAGTGATGTATATTGTCTTAGCAATATACATATAAAACTCCATTTTTATCATAGTATACATAGCTGTATTGCTAAGAATATTCTGATAAAAATATGTTAGCTATATCAGATATAAATTCATTTTATTAAATATAAAATATTTTCAAGTTAATAATTTTCAAAACAGAGCGATCTCAATCTAACATTAACCTTTTAATTTTGTTTTATGAGAATTTTTTCTTTTAATATAAATTATTATTTTATAGATTCTGCCTTTTATTTTCCTTTTTAAAATATGCGGTATGCTTCAGAAAGAAACATACCGCAGCAATATTTTAAAATGTTAATATTAAATTATAATTGTTCAATTACATGAGCACAACGTTCGCATATTGTCGGATGATCTGCATTTTTACCAACAGTATCGCTAAACATCCAGCAGCGTTCGCATTTTTCGCCTTCAGCTTTGCTTACTTTAATAGTAAGACCTTCTAAATCGCCTTTAAAGCCTTCGCCTACATCCTGTTTTATCTCAAGCTGAGATACAATGAGTACGCTTGGAAGTTTATCTTCAACCGATTTAGCAAAATCATATAATTCGCCATCGCAATATAAAGTAACTTTAGCCTCAAGAGAAGCGCCGATTATCTTTTCAGTTCTGGCTATTTCAAGAGCTTTTTGGCCATCTTCACGGATTTCATGGATTTTATCCCATATTTTAAGGAAAGCTTCATCCTGTACAATACCAGCGTCTTTAGGGATTTCATTGAGAACAACAGCTCTGCTGTCATCCTTTTGACTGTGCGGCATATATTGCCAGATTTCTTCGCTTGTAAAAGCTAATATTGGAGCAAGCATTCTTACCAAAGCATCCAATATTCTGTAAATTACCGTTTGAGCAGCTCTGCGGCTTTCAGAATCTGTAGCTTCAACATATAAACGGTCTTTTAATACATCCAAATAGAAGTTAGACATATCAATTATACAGAAATTGTTAATTGCATGAACAACCTGATAAAAATCAAACTCATTATAATGATGATGAACACGTTTGATTAAATCATCCAAACGCATTAATGCCCATTTATCTATATCCTGGAATTTATCATCGCTTACACTGTTTTTATCCGGATCAAAACCTTCAAGATTACCTAAGATAAATCTTGCCGTATTACGGATTTTCCTATAAGATTCAGATAATTGCTTTAATATTTCATCAGAAATACGTATATCAGCATGATAATCGGATGAAGCAACCCATAATCTTAAGATATCAGCGCCGTATTTTTTAATAATATCATCAGGATCAATACCATTGCCCAATGATTTAGACATTTTTCTACCCTGGCCGTCAACAACCCATCCATGGGTAACTACCGCTTTATATGGCGCTGCACCTCTCCATGCAACTGCTGTTAATAATGACGACTGGAACCATCCGCGGTATTGGTCAGCGCCTTCAAGATATAAATCAGCAGGCCATTTTAAATAACCCCTCTGTTCACATACAGCAGCATGGCTTGAACCAGAATCAAACCATACGTCCATGATATCTTTTTCCTGAATAAATTTATCACAGCCGCATTTGCATTTCATACCTTCAGGTATAAAATATTCAGCATCATGAGCATACCAGCTGTCAGAACCTTCTTTGCGGAAAATATCTGAAATTTTCTTGATAGTATCTTTATTTATAATAGGTTCGCCGCATTGTTCACAATAGAAAATAGGAATTGGAACGCCCCATTTACGCTGACGGGAAATACACCAGTCGTTGCGGTCGCGTACCATAGAAGTGATTCTGTCTTCACCCCATGCCGGATACCATTTAACATCTTTTATAGCTTCTATTGCTTTATCTTTAAAACTATCGATTGAACAGAACCATTGTTCAGTAGCACGGAATAATACCGGATTTTTACATCTCCAACAGTGTGGATATTGATGTATAATTTTTTGTATAGCAAAAAGATGTCCTGATTGCTCCAAAGCTTTTGCTATAGCCTTATTAGCTTCATCTGTAGTCATGCCTTCGCATATTTCTCCAGCTTCCTTAGTCATCCTGCCCTTACTGTCAACCGGTACTACTATAGAAAGCTGAGGATAATTCCGGCAAACCTGATAGTCTTCAACACCATGGCCAGGAGCTGTATGAACACAACCGGTACCGCTTTCCAACGTTACATGATCGCCAACAATAACAAGCGATTCCCTGTCAAGGAAAGGATGCTGTACCGTCATATATTCCATATCAGAGCCTTTTACAGTTCCAACTACTTCATATTCGCTAATATCAGCAGCTTCTAAAGCTGATTTATATAATTCCTCAGCCATTATTAAATATTGGCCGTTAGTTTTTATAATACTATAAGTAAATTGAGGACCTAAGCAAATAGCAACGTTACCCGGCAAAGTCCATGTAGTAGTAGTCCATATTACAAAATAAGCATCTTTTGGATCAATACCCATGCCGGATAATATACCTTTATCATCTTTAACATTGAATTTTACATAAATCGAATAACATGGGTCCTCAGCATATTCGATTTCTGCTTCAGCTAAAGCTGTTTGGCAATCCGGACACCAATATACAGGCTTTAAGCCTTTATAAATGTATCCTTTTGTAGCCATATCGCCGAATATTTCAATTTGTTTTGCTTCAAATTCCGGTTTTAATGTAATATATGGATTATCCCATTCACCTAATACGCCAAGACGTTTAAACTGCTTGCGCTGATCATCAAGATATCCCAAAGTAAATTCTTTGCACATTTTACGCAGTTCAAGTGGGGATATTGAAGATGAATTACCAACGCCAGCCTTAGCTCTAGCTTTTAATTCAGTAGGAAGGCCATGAGTATCCCATCCTGGAACATAAGGTGATTTATACCCTGACATATTTTTATATCGCACTACGATATCTTTCAGCGTTTTATTAAGCGCTGTTCCCAAATGTATATCGCCGTTTGCATATGGAGGGCCGTCATGCAATACATATAGAGGTTTGCCCTCATTTTTTTCCATTAATTGATCATATAATTTGTTATCCTCCCATTCGGATAACATTTTAGGTTCTTTTTGTGTAAGCCCTGCTCTCATAGCAAAGGCCGTTTTTGGAAGATTTAACGTTTTATTATAATCTAAAGGCATAGCCTTATCTTCTCTCCTTAATATTAATACTTATATATTAATCATAAATAATCCGACAAAAAATTTACTATTTGTCGGATTATTGACATATTATACCAAAAGTTAAGATAATACTACTTAATTTATCTAATTACACGGCCTGGTTTAAAACCATTATCCTCTGGTTCTTTTGAATGGTCGCCAAAATATGATAAATCAAACTTTGGCTTTTTAAATTTATTCTGTGTCTCTGCGTCTGGTTTAGGTTCAGGTTTCGTTTCCTGTTCAGCAGCTTCTTCCTGAATTTCTTCAGTTTCCGGCTCCTGGATGCTTTCAGCAGGTTCTTCTTCCTTGACAGTTGGAAGTGTTGTAATAAGTTCAATATGCTCTTTATAAATTGTAAGAAGTTTGCCTCTAAATTGAGATACTTCTTCTTTTAATTTATCAAGGGTTTTTTGTTCATTAACAATTGATTCTCTTGCTTCATCAAGCATATCGTCAGACCTATTTTGTGCTTCATTAATAATTTGCTGAGCATGCTCATTTGATTGATTAATAATAGTTTCAGCTTTAGCCTTTGATTCACGTATAATACTATCGCCAAGACGCTGTGCATTAAGAAGAGCAGAACGAATAGAATCTTCCTGTTCTTTAAATTCTTCAAGTTTTGATGATGCAGCGCTGAGTTTTCTTGCCATTTCATTATTATCACGAATTAATTTTTCGATAAATTCAATAGCCTGAGTCTTAAAATTATCTACATCTTCAGCTCTATAGCGATTTGAACCAGCTTTTTCAAAATAATAATTTCTTATTTCCTGGAGATTTAACATTTATAATTCCCTCCTATAAATGGATGTTGGAAAAATTTATACAAAATACATAACCTCATTATTCTAATAATACAATACTTTAACAGATAATTCAATATTAACCAAAATATAATTAAACAAAAACCATTAAACGAGACAAATATACACCATATTTACAGATATTTTCTAGCAATTAACCGAATTTTTCCTTTTTTTGTAGTATTTGTAACAGAATCAATAATATACCTGCCAAAGCCTTTAATTGATATTATATCATTTTCATAGATAATATCAGACAATTTTTCACAAGCAATATGATTAATAGAAACAGCCTGTGCTTGAATAAGGCATTTAGCTTTTTCACGGCTTAAATTAGTAAGCGCGGCAGTAACAGAATCAATTCGTGGATATGATATTACGCCTGTTATTTCTTTATATCTCCTACCGCATGGAATTTCACCTATTATCCCACTATGTGCTTTTACTCCAGTTTTTCCTACCTTATCAATTTGTGATTCTATATATTCGACTATATCCTCATCAGCGAATATAATACATTTACCGTCTGAAGCTAAAATATCGCCTATTTTATCCCTACGGATTCCTAAAGACATAATACATCCCAAAAAATCCCTGTGAGATAATTTATCTTCCATCCGATATGTAAATGTTATCGCTTTTATAGGAAAACTATTTATATCAATCTGCGTATTATTAGGAAAAATACCTGCCATATTGCGTTCAGCGTTTTCATATCCGCCAAACATTATGCTGTTTGAACCTATTTGTTTTAAATATTCAAATACAGCTTTAGATGTACAATCGTCAAAAAATCCTAGATATCTTGGTTTTATATATTTCTCGCATAAATATTGGGCGTCATCTATTCTTGCTTTTAAATCATCATCTAATAATTTTAATATTCTAAAATCCATCCTGAATATTTTTATTTCCTATTAAAAATAAACGCCGTTATTTTCTAATTCATCAATGAGGTCACCCATAATTCCAACATTATACGGAGTAATAATATATGTGCTGTTAGCTACCTTTTTAATTTGACCGTTATTAGCATAAGCAACACCGCTTAAAAAGTCAACTAAACGGCGGGATACAACCTTATCAGTTGATTCAAGATTAAGCACAACTGTACGTTTTGCATTAAGATGGTCAGCTATAGAGCTGGCATCGTCAAAACGTTCCGGTTTTACTAATACAACCTGCAACTGTGCTGTAGCATGTATATTTACAACCTTATTGGTTCTTCTTGCTTCGGCTTCATAATCGTCTTCATCATCCTGCCTGTTTGTAATAAAATCATCTCTTTCATTTTCATACTCTTCATCTGGAGCACCTACGAAAGAACGCATTTTATCAAAGAAACCCATTTTATAAAAACCTCCTTATTTTTTACGAGTACCAAAAATAGCAGTACCCGGACGTATCAATGTTGCACCTTCTATAATTGCCTCATAAAAATCCGAGGACATACCCATTGATAAAATTTGCACATCACTATTATCATATTTTTTTTGCTTAATGTCAATAAACAGATTAAACATATTATGAAAAAATGCAGAAATCTCGCTTTTTGTGTCACAAATCGGCGGTATTGCCATTAATCCTTTTACTTTTATGTGTCTTAATCGGCTCATTTGTGACATCAATTCGTCTAATTGTGATTTATCCAAACCGGTTTTACTTTCTTCACCGCCAATATTTACCTCTATCAATACATCCGTACAAATTCCTAAATTTTCCGAACATTTATCAATTTCCTCAGCCAATTTAAAGCTGTTGACCGATTGTATCATATCAACCTGGCCGACTATTTTTTTTACCTTATTGCTTTGCAGCGTACCGATAAGATGAGCCTTTACTCCATCTAATTTTAAATCAGGTTTTTTCAGCAAATATTCCTGCACGCGGTTTTCTCCTATAAGATTAATCCCACAGCCTATTGCATGGTTAATATATTTAGGTTCAACAGTTTTAGTAACCGCCATAAGCGTGATATCTTCCGGCTTGCGTCCTGATTTTACCGCAGCTTCAGACATGCGTTCTTTTATATATTTTATATTTTCCTCAATATCACGAAATTTAGGATCATTATCAAGAAACAATTTTTCCATTACTTAAATCCTTCCCTTCAACTATTACTTCGTCATATAAAGATAAATATTCATATTTTGGAATATCGTCTTCATCCTCAAAATCTTCTTCAGATGAATCTGATCCATCCCCGGACGACGATTGGTCTGATCCTGGAGAAGATGTCTGTGATGTATCATCCGGCTGACTGGACGAAGTATTATCCTGGCTTGTATCATCCGTTTGTTCTTCCGGCGCCTCAGTCGAACATAAAACAAAGCTGTCGGTAGTATATATCGGATCAATCAGTTTAAATACTGCCATATTGCCTTCTAAAACATATACTCCCATATTATCATCCTGATCAAATCTGACAGCTTTTGTACTAATTCTCAAACCTTTATAACTCTTTATATTTAATTGTACCGTCTGCCGTCTTATATTAATAAGCTCCGGTGTCATATTAGTACATTTCAAAACACCAATTGAACCTGATGAATTTTTAGATGAATTAATAGAAACCAATGTCATAGGAACCGATTCAGTATCATTTGATGAAAATTTAGCGTCTACAACCATGCCTTTATAAAAATCAGGCAGATTTTCCTGCGGTATTTCAAATACAAGATACCATGTATAATCTTTAACAATCTTTCCTACTATATTTGTATCAGTATTTGTCTGAATTTTTTCCGGAAGCAATGCAAATTCGTCAACTGTCATATCAGTTACATCAGCATAATTGACTAATCCTTCGCATCCATCTGTTTGAGGAGAAAAATATCCTGCCGAACCTGCTGTTATTTGTACTGGTGAAGTACCCATTTGCTGTTGCAATGATTGTTTTTCTTCATTTAAAGCCTTAATTCTGCTTTCAAAAATATTTACATTTTCATCATTGGTTAAAACCTGTCTTTTATTAAATAATTGCAGTAATTCTTCGCCCGCATTATCAATATTTTCAAGATTACGCCTGTTTGTTATCTGGATAAATTCATTTAATTTCTCATCTATTTGCTTATCTATTACAGACGGTTCAATACCTGTGACATATCCAATTTGTTCCAGGTTATTAATTTCATTATCAATTTCACTGATACGGTCTTTTATCTGTATTGCGCTTTCATCAGGGAATATTAATGCAATAGTACCGTTTTTTTCAACCCTTTGCGCTGTATCCACTTCAAAGCATCTTACTCCCTGGTTTTGATCGGTTACTATTTCTTCATTTCTTACAGCATATCCATCTACATTTATAGTTTGATACATAACATGTTCGATAGCCGGTTCAGTTGAAATATTTGTATCAACTGCCCTGTAAACCTGAAATACTACAAAAGCGCCTACTGCTAGAATAAAACAATATAATATGCTTTTAGTTACTATACGTCTTATTTTTCTACGTCTTTTTCTTTTTAATCTATCTTCCATCCGGCTTATTCACATCCCTAATATATTAAGTCAAACATCTTAATTCTTTAAAAACTCTTCTGCTATATTTTCAGCGTGCAAAATCAATTCATCAGCAGTTTTATAATCTTCCCAATAAAGCCAGTTAATACGGTCATCTCTATGAAACCATGACAACTGTCTTTTTGCATATCGCCTTGTATTCATTTTAAGATTATCGATAGCTTGATCCAATGTAATATCCCCGTTAAAATATGGGATAAATTCTTTATAACCAATAGCCTGCATAGCAGTAGGGCTTTTTATATTTTTCAAAACATATTCAGCTTCCTTTATAAGCCCCTGTTCAATCATTTTATCTACCCTAAAATTTATTTTATCATATAGATTCTGTCTATTTTTGAAATTTAATCCAATTAAACATGAATTATATGGCGAACCTTCCAATTTTGATCTTTTTATATGCTCGGTCATAGTAATACCAGTAAGACGGTATATTTCTATAGCCCTTATTATCCGCCCTTTGTTATTAGGATGCAGTGTATCAGCGCTGTCAGGATCAAATTGTCTTAATTCATCTAAAAGAGATTGTGTACCCTCTTTTTCTATTCTATCACGCAATTGTTCCCTTAGCTCAGGTGAAGATTCCGTTTCAGTAAACTTTATATTATCAATAAGCGAATTTATATAAAGGCCTGTTCCCCCAGCAATAATAGGTATTTTATTTCTTATAATTATATCTTTTATACAATCGTGCGCTAAATTTACATAATCAGCTACAGAAAATGATTTATCCGGATCAATAAAATCAATCAGATGATGTTTTGCCATAGCTTGTTCTTCTATGGTAGGCTTAGCTGTGCCTATATCCATATTTTTATAAACCTGCATAGAATCGCCTGATATAATCTCACCGTTAAATTCTTGCGCTAATTTAATAGCTAATGCAGTTTTTCCCGATGCTGTAGGGCCGACAACGGCTAATATAGGTATTTTGTCATTTTTATTATCCATAACCGTCTTGGCCCTCCTTATTATAATTTATTGTATCCTGCCAAATTGTCTTTCTAATTGGCTCTTTGTAATGGTTATACATACCGGGCGCCCATGCGGACAATATCTTATATTGCTATCTGATAATACCGTTTGGGCTAATTGTTTTAATTCTAAATCAGAGCTGTAATCTCCCGCTTTTATAGCCGCTCTGCATGCCATAGAATGATAAAGCCAATCTAATTTTCCGCCTGTTAAATCAGCCGTAGGATGAGCTAATTTTTGCGCTATTTCTATTAATAATTCTTTAGCTTCATCTGAATTTACATATGAAGGAGCAGAGCGCAATAAAACCGTACCCGCTCCGAAATCTTCTATTTCTATACCTTGTTTATTAAGCATTTCAATATTTTCTAATACAGCGCTGTAACATTGTTTATCTAAAGTTACCATAACCGGAATGAGCAATAATTGTGAAAAACCTTTAGAATCCTTTTTGATCTTTTCATATAATATACGTTCATGCGCTGCATGTTTATCTATTAATATAATCTCATTACCGCATTCAATAATTATATAAGTATTAAACGCCTGCCCTATTAAATTAAAATTAATATCTTCCTGGTTTTGTTCATCATTATCAATTATTTGTCCAATATTATCTATAGATTCATCTTTTTGTATTGTATTTATCGAACTTTCATCAACCTGTTTATTTTGTTTAGGTTCAATAATATCTTCATCGTCATCCGCTTGAATATCAATATTAACCTTATGATTTATTATACTGTTTATATTATCATAAAAAGCCGGTACATAATTTTCATTAGGATTAAGTTTTACTGAATTATTGCTTAAAAACGATACTTTATCAGAAATATCATCGTCAGCTTTAGGAAATACAGTATTAATCTTAGCTTTGATATTGGACGATTTTGGCAATGCATCCGGAATATCCTTTAAAACAGGAGATTTTTTATCTACCGGCTGTGGATTTTGCATTCCAGTATGCTTTGGCATTTTATATTGTTCACCATAAACGCCCATTGGTGCAGTTTTCGCAGAATATGACGACAACTTTATATTTTTAGGGGTATCATTTTTCTGCAAAGCAGTTTTACATGCATGATAAACAGCTTCAAAAATAGGCCGTTCATCATCAAACCGCACTTCAACCTTAGCCGGATGCACATTTACATCCACTTTAGAAGTATCTATATCTATATTTAATATACACGCCGGGAATTTACCTACCATAACCGAACCTTTACAGGCTTCTTCTACCGCAGCCATAGCAGTTCTAGTTTTAACATATCTTCCGTTTATAAAAAACGTCTGCATATTCCGGTTGGGCCGCGATTCATATGGTTTAGATAAATAACCCTTTACCTTTACTCCATTTAGCGAATAATCCACTTCCATAAGGCTATTGGCAAACGTATTGCCATATACGGCGTATATAGCTGAAATAAGCTTGCCGTCTCCTGGAGTTAATAACTGTTTTGTACCGTTTCGTATAAACCTAAATGATATTTCCGGATGGGATAAAGCTATTCTATCAATAACCGTTGCAATAGCATTAGCTTCTGTAACGTCTTTTTTCAAAAACTTCATCCTTGCCGGCGTATTATAAAACAAATCCCTTATTATTATAGTAGTACCTTTAGGACAACCGGCATCATTAAGCTGGCCGCCTTCACCGCCTGATATATTATAGCTTGTTCCGGCGATATCATTTTGGGTTCTTGTCAATATTTCCACCTTTGATACTGCTGCAACTGATGCTAATGCTTCGCCACGAAAACCTAATGTAGAAATTTTATTTAAATCGGTTTCATATCTCACTTTGCTGGTTGCATGCCTGATAAAGGCTAGCGGCACATCTTCTCTTGACATCCCGCAGCCGTTATCAGCAATACGTATATATGTAGTTCCACCGTTTTGAATTTCTATTGTAATAGCAGTAGCTTTTGCGTCAATAGAATTTTCTACTAATTCTTTTACAATAGAGGCGGGACGTTCAATAACTTCGCCTGCAGCTATAAGTTCTGCAACCGATTTATCTAAAATATTTATTACTCCCATATTATTGTTATCCTGCCTCCTTTGTAAATTTAAAAATGCTATACGCCAATTTATAATCAGTTTTTAAGTTTTGATTTATATTTGTATAGGATATTAAACGCTTCTATAGGCGTTAATGTATTAAGATCAAGATCCTTAAGCTCTTTTGCTATCTCATCGCCAGGCGACGGCATTAAAGATATCTGAGGTTCAGCCTCTTCAAAAGAAGTTTTCTTGCTTTTTGACTTTCTCACATATACCGGATCGCCGCTTTCCAGCTGCCTTAATATTTGTTTTGCCCTTGTTACAGTACTTTCCGGTACTCCTGCTAATTTTGCAACTTCTATACCAAAACTTTCATCAGCGCCGCCGCGGACAATTCTACGCAAAAATGTTATTTCATCCCCACGTTTTTTTACAGCTATATTATAATTTTTTACTCCGTCTAATTGTTCTTCCAAATCAGTTAATTCATGATAATGTGTGGCAAATAAAGTTTTAGCTCCTAATTTCTTTTTATCAGCACAATGTTCCAATACAGCTCTTGCTATAGCCATACCGTCATATGTAGAAGTACCCCTGCCTATTTCATCCAATATAAGCAGGCTGTCCTTTGTAGCATTGCCTAATATATTAGCCACTTCATTCATTTCTACCATAAATGTTGATTGCCCTGCGCTTAAATCATCCGATGCGCCTATTCTTGTAAAAATACTGTCTACAATACCTATTTCAGCCGATTGCGCCGGTACAAAGCTGCCTATCTGCGCCATAAGCGTAATAAGCGCAACCTGTCTCATATATGTAGATTTACCTGCCATATTAGGCCCTGTTATAATTTGTACCCTGTTTTCACTATTATCCATTAAAGTATCATTAGGTACAAACGGAGATGTTTTTACCATTGATTCAACAACAGGATGCCTGCCTTCTTTTATAACAATTTTACCGTCTAAATTAACAATTGGCTTACAAAAATCATTGCTTACCGCTACATATGCAAATGAACATAATACATCCAATGTCGCGATAGCATGAGCTGTACGCTGGATTCTATGCAGCTCGCCTGCAACTTCTTTACGAACCTTTTCAAATATTTCATATTCAAGCGCTGTTATTTTATCATGAGCGCCTAAAACACGTTCTTCAGTCTGCTTTAATTCCTGAGTTATAAAGCGTTCGCAGTTTGCTAACGTTTGCTTTCTTATGTAATGATCCGGTACCATATCCAAATTGGATTTTGTTACTTCTATATAATATCCAAATACTTTGTTATATCCAATTTTAAGCTTATTAATACCAGTAGCTTGCCTTTCTTTAGCTTCAATTCTTGCAATAAGACCTTTGCCATCGCTTATATCGCGCCTTAATTCATCTAAATCTTCATTAAATCCTTCGCGTATTATACCGCCTTCACGCACAGTAACAGGAGGATCTTCATCTATAGCCCGTTCGATTAGTTCGGTTATATCGTCCAATAAATCTATACACTCATATACTTCTTTTAACTGAGTACCCTGGGCAAAAGATAGTTGATGGCGTATACCAGGCATAAGCGAACAGGTTTGAGATAATGCGCGCAAATCCCGTCCATTTGCCGAACCATATATAACCCTTGTCATAAGCCTTTCAAGATCATGCACGCCTGATAATAATTCCATTATTGCTTGTCGTGCACCTATATTATTCGCAAGCTCTTCTACCGCAGTAAGGCGCCTGTTTATTTTAGCCGGACTTAATAAAGGCTGTTCTATCCAGGTTCTTAATAAACGTTTACCCATAGCGGTTTTTGATTTATCGAGCACCCATAAAAGAGTTCCTCTGCGTTCTTTATTGCGCATGGTTTCCACTAATTCCAGATTACGGCGTGTTGATATATCAAGGCTCATAAACTGAGCGTCGCTATATATATCTACATTAGTAATACGTTCCAATCCGGTCATTTGCGTTTTATATAAATATTGCAGTGCAGCGCCCAATGCACAGACTGTTTCAGGTTTATTTTGCAAATGAAAATGTTCAAGATTATTTATTTTAAAATGGTCTAATATCCGTTTTTCACATTCATTATAATCAAAAGCGGTTTTATCAAGCACTTCATATTTTATACCTATACGCTGTGTGATAAAATTTGTAACTTTATCTAAATCTTCTGCCTTGTCGTTTATTAAAACTTCTGAAGGTGAAAAACGGCCTATTTCATTATTAATATGTATATCCAATGTTTGATTGGATAATTCAGTTAAATAAACTTCGCCTGTTGAAATATCAACAAAGCAAACACCTGCTCCTTTATCAGATACATCCACTACTGCAAGAAAATTATTTTTACCTTCATCCAGCATACTGCCTTCTATAACAGTACCAGGAGTTATAACCCTGACAATTTCTCTTTTTACTATGCCCTTTGCTTTCGCAGGATCTTCAGTTTGTTCGCATATAGCTACTTTATAACCTTTTTCAACGAGCCTTTGTATATAAGCTTCACATGAATGGTAAGGTACGCCGCACATAGGCGCGCGTTCTTCCTGCCCGCAATCTCGTCCGGTTAATACAATATCAAGTTCTTTGGACGCTAACTTAGCATCTTCAAAAAACATTTCATAAAAATCACCTAAACGGAAAAATAATATTGTTCCTGGATTTTGATTTTTAATTTCAAGATATTGTCTCATCATGGGCGATAATTCAGTTTTCATACTTTCCATTTACCCCCACTATTTTTTTATTAATGGCAACCGGAACAGCTTTCACAGCTTCCTGTACAAGCTGATGGTTCCACTGTATCAGGATTCTCGCCGTTAGCCGACATATTTATTATAGCTGATACATGATTGATAAGGCTTTCCATTTCTGATTTTGCCCTATTATATTCCATCATAGTTTCATCAGCCATAATTTTATCATATACTTCGCGCATCTCCTGATTGAGACGTTTTAATTTTTCATCATCTTTATCTTTACGTCCCATTTCCGCATTAATAGATATTCTTTTTAAATTAAACTGGCCTATTAAATCCTGTAAAACAGCATTTTCATCATTAGCTAATTTTGCAGCCACATAATCTTTATAACGCTGATCATCCTGTATAGCATGTCCTATTTCGCGTGCTAATTCTATTACTCTTGTATCGTTCATTATTAAATTTATCCTTTCATATATAAATTGTATTTTATATAATATAACATTTAAATCATTGTATATATCGAAAACCACAACAAGTAAAAAATATAGCTATACTTACCCGGGCGCCCGCGGGCGGCCAAATGTCCGCCCCTGCTTTTAGCAGGGAACGCATCTTATAAGATGCGTTCCGCGGGCGCCCGTATGTTCAGCCTTCAGTAAATTATTTATTTAAATGTATAAATCTTTATATTAAGCAATTGTTATGATTTATATCTGTGCAGCTATAGATTTGCTAATTCACCAAAAGCAATCCAATTTCTTGTAGCGGTTACTTTTACATTAACATATTGTCCTATAAGGTTATTATCCCCCATAAATTCTATTATAACATTACCTTCTGTTCTACCGGACAACCTCCCATCCTTTCCATAACCTTCTACTAATACCTCATAAATTTTATTTTCCATTGCTGAGGTACGCTTATTAGCTATATTTTCCTGAACTTTTAATAATTCATTAAGCCAATTAGCTTTTTCCTTTTCCGGTATAGGATCGTCCATTCTAGCAGCAGGAGTACCTTTTCTTTTAGAATAAATAAATGTGAAAAGGGATGTAAACTCTACTGTTTTTATTAAATCAACAGTATCTAAAAATTCTTCGTATGTTTCGCCTGGAAAACCTACTATTATATCGCTTGTAAGAGAAATATCCGGCATAACTTTTCTAGCATATTCAATAAGCTCTAAATATTGTTCTCTTGTATATTTACGATTCATTTGCTTTAAAATACGGTTGTTACCGCTTTGAAACGGCAAATGCAAATGCTTGCATATTTTATCGTTTCTCGCCATAGTATCAAGCAGTTCATGAGTCGCATCCTTTGGATGGGATGTCATAAACCTTATTTTAAAATTGCCTTCAATATCGCATATTCTTTGCAAAAGGCCGGCAAAATTTATATCTTCATCAAGGCCTTTTCCATATGAATTAACATTTTGTCCTAATAATGTAATCTCTTTATAGCCTTTATTAACAAGCTCTTTTACTTCATTTATAATATTTTCCGGTTTACGGCTTCTTTCACGTCCTCTTACATATGGCACTATGCAATAAGAACAAAAATTATCACAGCCATACATAATAGAAACCCAAGCTTTAAATTTGCCATCACGGCTGCGGGGGATATTTTCAATTATTTTTTCACTTTTATCATTTATATCAAATACTCTTTTTTGTCCTGCTAATGCATTATATATTAATTCCGGAAAATGCCCTATAGCATGGGTACCAAATACCAAACCTACATGCGGATAGCTTTTACGTATACGTTCAGCTATATGCTCCTGCTGCATCATACAGCCGCATAAAGCTATTAATATAGACGGTTTCCTGCGCTTTATATTTTTTAATGCCCCTACATTGCCAAATACCCTGTCTTCTGCATGTTCACGTACTGCACAGGTATTATATAAAATAAAATCCGCTTCATCTAATATACTAGTCATCTGATATCCCATTTCAGTAAGCATACCTTTAATACGTTCACTGTCTGATACATTTTGCTGGCAGCCATATGTCCAAACATATGCTTTGGGGAAATTATTGCAATATTTTTCTTGTAAAATATCTTTAACACGTTCAATATAACGCTGCTGTTCTGCATCTTGCACAAAATCTATATAATTATTTTTATCTAATAACGACAATGTTATAATACCCTCCGACATATTTTTGCAATTTTTTTAGTAGTTTATATCAGATAATTTTATCATTTTTTCATCTCACATTCAAGCAATATCAAAACTATTTACAAAACTATAAAAAAGCCGTATAAAAATGAAATGGTCCGCTCTGTTAAAACAGAGCGGACTACCTTCTCACAAAATGGTCAATATATAATGCTGACGTGCCTGTCATTCATTAACATAATCAGCTTGAAAGTCAATTTTTTAATTTTAACGCATAACACCTTAATTACGTAACTTATTATAATACTTTTTTTTACCAAATAGGTTGATTATCTTACGGCAAAGATTTGTTTTCTTATTTTTGATTAACTTTGTATGAATAAACAAAGACGTATTTGCTTTTATGTTAATAATCACTAAATCTATATTTAACAATTTTTTAAATTATGCCATATATTTATATTTTTAATTGATAAGAGTTATTATGGTACGCTTTTATTATAACTAAAGTATGCAAAACTTTGTTCTAATCTTTTTTACTATATTCTAACAATTATACAATAATTAATTCACAAATATATTTATAATAATAATTGTAGCGAGTGAAATGTAGAAAATATGATATCGATTTTAGGCGAAATGTATAATATTAATAAAATCAATATCCTTTTTAGACAAATGTTTTACTTATTTACTATATACATTTCACAAAGGACATGCTATAATATAGTCACAATCAAGAGGGAGAATTAAAGGAATCAGAAATTCAATCTTCATTATATTGACATTCTTCCAAATATTAAATTGCTTACTTCTTTTCTCATATAGACCTTCCTTCTCACAACAGTAGAAATACTGTGGTCAAGACCCGGGATTGTGCCACCCGGGTTTTTGATTTTTATGTGGGACTATTAAAACAAAAAGAGCTGGAGTTTTATAACTGCCAGCTCTTTTTGTTTTATCATATTCATTTATTTAAATAAAAAATTTTACATAGATGGAGACGTACCGATTGATGTAACAATATATTCACCCTGTATTTTTTCAGCTCTAATATATCTCATTAAACCCACATACCAGCCGTTGTCTCCTTCTTCTCCATTGCCGGCAAATAAAAATGCATCTGGATTAGCTGGTAAAATATCATATGTAACTTTTATTTCAAAAGCATTGTCGCTTTTATTCCATACTTCAACAGAATTTATTTTATATTCAGATATCCTTTCATCATCATCCACAACAGATAATGTTTGATCATTAAGCCAGCTTTCAGCTATCTCATTAGCAAGATCTTCATATTCCGAATAATCAGGATAGCTTTGATCGTCTCCCGGTATAACTGAAGATTCATGAGACTGTTGCGACTGCTGTGAGCTGCCATCGTTTGAGCTTAAATAAGTAGAATCTTCTGGCGGCGGCTGTATGACAGTTTTTGATGAGGATGAAGATATTGATGAAGTACTTGACTGAATTTCTGATGATTGCCCGCTATTATTTTTACTGCATCCCCCAAATACCATAACTGATGCTGTTAATAAAAGCATAGCGCATATTAAATATTTTTTCATTATTATCACTCCTTTTTTTGAAAAAATAACCTGTATTAATTAACAGAATACAATAATAAATCCAGTTACAAGTTAAGGTATTGTTAACTTTTTCTTTAGTAAATATTGGTAAATTAATACTACCTCATTTTTGTCAGTATCTTAACTAAATTTTTTCTTTTAGCATTAGTAGATACTGCTAAAATTTCATCACCGGCTAATACTAAAGTATCGCCTCGCGGAATAATAAGACGTTCTTTGCGTATAACAGAAACAATAAGGCATTCGCTGGGAAGATGTATTTTTGATAAAGGAAGACCGTCTATTTCAGCGCCTTTAGGTATTGTTATCTGTGATATAGCTCCCTTCCCGCTTATTGATGCTAAAAGCTTCATACCTGCTGAATTTACTTCCTGTTCTATCAGTTCTGAAATCAATTTAGTAGAACTTACAGGATATCCTACATCTAAAGCCTTCATAACCTCTATATTTTTAGGATTATTTACTCTTGCAATTGTTTTATCTACATTAAATCTCATTTTTGCCAATTGGCATGCTATAAGATTATCTTCATCCCTGCCTGTTACAGCTATAAATGCATCAGCATTTTCCGTATCAGCTTCCATAAGCTTTTCAATTGACGTACCGTCGCCCATAACGACCGGTATATCAAGCCTGTCAGCTAAGGTTGCGCATCTCATTTGATCTGATTCTATTATATGGACGTCATGTCCGTTTTCTATAAGAGTCATCGTAAGGAAAAATCCAACTTTACCTCCTCCAACTACAATTACTCTCATAATAATCTCCTTTCACGCCTTTAAATTATTAATATTAATCAATAATTCTTGTAAATACGCCGCGGTCTAATGGCTCTAATATATAATTATTGTCTAATTTGGAAATTGGTATAATAGTCCCATCCTCTTTTTTTATACCAAATAACATTTCATCTGGTTTTACTGGTATTTTATCAATTGTTATAATTTCGCCTTCTTTAAATGGCATATTAATTTTTCTAATACTAAAACCTATAGTAGACGTATCAAGAGTTACCATATAATTATCATCATCTTCATGTTCAAGCGAACTGATTACTGCATCAGCTGTTAGCCGTGTTGAACATATAGTAGATAAACCAAAATGACTGAATACATTTTCACGTTCAGGATCCACAACTCTTGCAATAACTTTTGGAACGTTAAATATTTTTTTTGCAATCTGCGCGGTCATTATATTTATATTATCGCTTTGTGTAACAACAGTAACCGCATCGCAGCTTTCTATTCCTGCATTACGTAAAACATCCTGGTCTATAGGCATGCCTTTCCATACCATACCGTCAAAATCCGGATCTAGTGTCGATAAATTTTGCTGACTATTGTCAACTACCGATACA
>JABLTR010073911.1_pt1 | contig 18256 bp, 14 predicted proteins | sample 7160071 | NCBI WGS metagenome assembly JABLTR01 (sample SAMN14651230, study PRJNA627086) | human gut metagenome | isolation source: feces | host: Homo sapiens
GAAATTATTAAAGAAATTGTGACAAATAATAAAATATCGACTCAAGAAGAGCTTCAATCTCTATTATTAGAACGCGGTGTAGAGGTAACACAAGCCACTTTATCCAGAGATATTAGAAAATTAAATATTATAAAAAAACGGGACAAAGGAGAGAGTTTTTACTCATTTTTGACTTCTGGCAACTCTAAAATTAATTCTGATTTACAGTTGTATTTTTATAATTTTGTCATTTCAGCAAAATCTGTAGGTGCTTTAGTTGTCATTCGTACAAAACTTGGTGAAGCGGACGTTTTAGCAAATGCTTTAGATGACGAACGCGATAGCCGGACTGATATTTTAGGTACAATTGCCGGTGCTGATACCTTGCTTGTTATTTGTGCGTCCGAAAAAGCAGCAAATATTTTGACAGCAGAGATTAAATATATTTTATTAGGTTAATTTAAACGAAATTAAGGTTCATTTAAGCGTTTACATTTATACTCATATTACTCCCTAAATAATTTCTTCATAAACCCCTTTGATTCAAGTCACACTCCCGTGACTTGAATTTTTTATTAATAAAAAAGCACTAACAATACTGTCAGTGCTTTTTTTTAATTTTATTGTAAGTTTGTTGAAGTTTGGCTAAGTAATTTTTCAAAAGCAATTTCATATTTTTGAATATTCCCTGCTCCCATAAAGACATAAACTCCTCGGTCGTGGTCTAACAATGGTGAAACATTGTCAAGCTCAATTACTTTGGCTGGTTTACGAACTTTATCAGCTAAATCTTGTGCCGTAATTTCATGATGGTCTACTTCACGAGCTGAGCCATAAATTTGTGCCAGATAAACAGTATCCGCATGGTCAAGAACTTCTGCAAACTCATCAGCAAAAGCAATGGTTCTGGTAAATGTATGAGGTTGGAATACCGCAACGATTTCACGGTCAGGATATTTTTGACGAGCCGCATCCAATGTTGCTTCAATCTCAGTTGGATGATGAGCGAAGTCATCAATAATTACTGTTTCTCCTACTTTTTTCTCAGTAAAACGGCGTTTTACTCCTCGGAAAGTCAAGAGGTGGTCAGCAACATCTGTCATATCCAAACCAAGATTATGGCAAACGGCCACAACAGATAAAGCATTCAAGACATTATGTTTTCCATAGGCAGGAACAACAAAATGACCAATTTTTTCACCACGGAAATAGGCATCAAAAGATGAACCGCGTGTACTTCTAATCAAGTTTTCTGCACGGTAATCATCATTAGCTTCAAAACCATAATAATAAATAGGCGCTTTAGCAGACAATTTACGCAAATTCACATCTTCACCATAAGCAAAGATTCCTTTTTTAATATTATTTGCATAGTCTTGAAAAGCTGAAGTGACATCTTCAATTCCTTCAAAATAGTCAGGGTGGTCAAAGTCAATATTTGTCATAATGGTATATTCAGGATGATATGGCATGAAATGACGTTCATACTCATCAGATTCAAAGACAAAATATTCACTTCCAGCATTCCCACGCCCAGTTCCATCACCAATTAGGTAAGAAGTGTCCACGATATTCGACATCACATGAGCTAACATTCCAGTTGTTGAAGTCTTACCGTGTGCGCCTGCAACCCCAATACTTGTGAAATCTTCCATGAAATGGCCCAAAAATTCATGATAACGTTTGAATGGGAAGCCATTTTTATGCGCGAAAGCAATTTCGACATTATTATCATCACGAAAAGCATTCCCAACAATCAATTCAAACTCAGGTTTAATATTTTTTTCGTCAAACGGCAAAAGTGGAACACCCGCTTGTTCAAGACCACGTTGTGTAAAAAAGTAGTCTGTTGAATCTGAACCTTGAACGTTTTTGCCCATTTGATGTAACATCAATGCAAGTGCACTCATGCCTGAACCTTTAATACCGGTAAAATGATATGTTTTTTCCATGATAAAATTTTCTGTCAGTTACTTTTATTCATCAGCAACTGACAGAAATTTCCCTTCTTTTCTTACAGTTAAAATTTTTTATTTATTTAAAAGTCACGCCCTAAAAGACGCACAAAATAACTGACAAGTTGTTTTTTTAAAATAAATTTTATCAAAATAAAATTTATTTTCTCTGTCAGTTTTTTGTTCAAATTTGAAAATTATACGATTCCGCGGTCAAAAATGTTTTTCCGCTTATTTTCAAAATAACTTCCCTTTTGCGTATCATTTGCTGCTCCACCGTGCGGTGTTGCTTTTTTCATTCCAGAGCCATTCTTTGCAACTGCATCCGAAACGTTCATTCCTTGTTTTTTCATATCCCGAATTGGGTTATCATTAGTTGAAGGACGTTTATTCAAAATTGCAGATGTTGAACGACGAACCGTTAAATCCTCTTTATCACGCTCCAAAGGAGAAACATATTGTTTTGGAGGTTTTGGCAGTGTTGCTGCTGCTCGCTTTGCTCGTTCTTTTGACTCATCTACACTTGTTTTTTTCGGCATTTTGTCATATGAACTTACGCCAGCATGATTAGAATTTAGCGGACGATGTTGTGTGCTAAAGCTTGTTTTAGCCTTATAAGGTTTGAAGCTCTCAGGTCTTTTAGCATCAGTTTTTGACTTGCTTGTCTCAATTGAAGCTTCATCCTGAAGGCTGGGATTTCTTGTCAGCAACTGCTGATTAGTAAAAATCACCCGAGTATCTTTTTGAAGCACTTCGTCATCACCAATAACCGGAAATACCACTCTTCTTTCTACCATGTTTTGCCCTACTTTTTTATAGTTTGTTTTATTTCTTAATTGTACTTTTCAAATTTATGTGAATTAATATGAAGGTTTATCTAAAAAGCCTTTAAAGCTTATCTTATAAGTCTTTAGAGCTTTTATTGTCATCTCGTCAGCTCCTAAAAGCCAATCCGATTCTTTAAGATAACCGTTTCAATATCCATTATAGCTTAATTTCTAAGTTTTTTAAAGCTATACTCCGAGAATTTCCCGAATTTCTGCTTCACTAAGAACTTTATCAACCGTATCGCCTTCCAAAACATTTGCAATCAGGTCTTTTTTACGTTCTTGGATTTCCATAATTTTCTCTTCAATTGTCCCTTGTGTAATCAAGCGAATCACTTCAACTGTATTTTTTTGTCCCATACGATGGGCACGCGCAATTGCCTGTTCTTCTACTGCCGGATTCCACCACAAATCGACTAAAATCACAACATCAGCACTTGTCAAATTAAGACCAACACCACCAGCTTTCAAAGAAACTAAGAAAGCATCACGGCTTCCAGCATTAAATGCCTGAACCATGGAAAGTCGGTCTTTAATCGGAGTAGAGCCTGTCAATTTATAAGCAGTCATTTCTTGTTCTTCCATTAATTTTTCAATATGTGGAAAAACTTTTGTAAATTGAGAGAAAATCAAAGGACGATGTCCAGAATCTTTAATTTGAGCCAGTAGTTCTCTTAAGCGTTCAAGCTTACCTGAACTTCCCTTGTAATCATCCATGAATAAAGCTGGTGTATTACAAATTTGCCTTAATCTGGTAATTCCTGCTAAAATTTCGATTCTTGAACGCGATAAAGCTGCATTATCCATTTCTAAAACTTGTTTTTGCATTAATTCAAGTTGTGCAAGATAAATCACTTTTTGGTCATCGGCCAACTGATTGTAAACCGTAATTTCCATTTTATCTGGAAGTTCCTCAAGTACATCCCCTTTTTTACGACGCATGATAAATGGTTGAATCAATCTTGAGATGACCGAAGGTTCCATCTTATTAAATTTTTCACGCTTTGGTAAAAAGCCTGGCATTACAACTTGGAAAATTGCCCAAATTTCTTCAATTCGATTTTCAAGTGGCGTCCCTGAAAGAGCAAAAGTATGCTCAACATTAAGAGCCGAAAGAGATTTATTCGTTTTACTACTATAATTTTTTACAACTTGCGCTTCGTCTAAAAGTAAGTAATTTAACTTTTTATCTTGATAATCTTCAAAATCTTTCAAAAAGCTACCATAGCTCGTAATATAAATCTGGTGATTCTCTTGAATCTCCTTAGTCCGGTCAGCTTTATTACCATCAATCACGACAAAATCAATTTCGTCAGTAAATTTTTCAAACTCACTTGCCCAGTTGTAAGTAAGACTGGCTGGGGCAGTAATTAATACACTTTCGTCTTTTTTTAGATTTGAGAGGATAAAAGTAATAGCTTGAACGGTTTTCCCCAATCCCATATCATCAGCAAGAATTCCTCCTAGATTGTAATGGGATAACATACTCATCCAACGAACACCTGTTTCTTGATAAGAACGCAAAGAAGCCTTAATATGCTCAGGTTTCTCATAGGGAAATTCTTCAGGGTGAGTTAAATGTTGATAAAGTGATTTAAATTTCTCAGAAAAAGAGGCACCACTAATCTTTTCAAAAATTTTAGAAATTTGGAAACTACGATTAATATTAACATGCAAACTACTTCCTTGAATAACAAATTGGTCATCAAGTTCATGTAATGCCGCTTTTAGGCGATCGAATTTTTCATTGAAATGATAAAATTTCCCACTTTCACTAATGTAAAACTCAGCATTTTCTTGCAATTTAGCAATCACATTTGCAAATTCGCCATCCTCAACATGCGGAATATCAAAGGAGATATCTAACAAGCCTCCTTGGCTATCAATATGAATTTCTGGGACTTCATCCATTCTCATATTTCTTAAAGTTGGTGATAATTCAATTTGACCAAGCTTTTGAAAAGAAGGTAAAATCTTTAAAAAGAAATTCTCTGACAAATGCTCCGTAATTTCTAAAGTTGAATTAAAAGCTTTGGCAAATTGTAGTCGCTCCATTAAAGCAAAAATCTTTTGTTCCTTACGCAAATCCCTTGAAAATTCTAAGGTTTCCAAGTCATGAAAGCTATCAATAGAAAAAGTTCCATAATCAAATTTCATTGCCAAACTAAGCATTTTTTCATCTAATAAATCAAAAGTGAACTTTGCATCAAATGGTTTGACAACAAAATGTTCTGGTGATTCAATTTTTCCTAAAGTTGATAATTGTTGAAGTGCTTGAGCAAGTTTGTCTTTTTCCGAATATGAGAATTTTATTTTTGATTTCTGAGCAAATTGTTTGTCTAAGACAAGGAGTAAGCGACGTTGTTCTTGGTTCAGTTTATAGAATACATTATTATCATAAAGAAGCGAATAATCATAAAAATTATGATAATCTTCGCTGAATAAGCTCAATTCAATATAATCTTGTTGGCTCTCAACTTTAAATTTAAAAATTTCTGAATCATTATCCAATGGAATAAATGTAAAATAATTAACTGTTCTTCCGATAATTTTAAGCTGATAAACTTCTAAAGCAGAGACTAAATCCATGGCTTCTTCCAAAAACAAGAAGGGGATATTGAGATAGCGTCCATTTTTGATATATAAGGATTTGGTCAGAGCCTCGTCTGATTTCCCATCAATCTTTAGTAGAAAACTCAAAAATTCCTGACTGGACTCATCAAAATTATCAAAGAAGAGATCAATGTAGTGTAACGAGCCTAATGAATACTGGCTGTAATTTTTAAGCGCTCGTAAAAAATAGGGAATATCTTTAATGACATATGAACGTCCTAAATTTTTACTTTTCAACTTTAAATCAAAGTATAAAAAGTAGTCCATTGAAAAATAATCATAAAGCTGACTGTTATCTTCAATTTGAACTTCGATAGAATACTGATCTGTACTGAAATTTAGTTGAGTTTCTCCATTTACTGCATCTAGAAAAGCAATATTTTCATTATAAAGCCCTCTTTCGGCTCCTTTAGTTTCTTTATCCTTTGTCTCTAGACTGCCCTTGTCCTGATTTTTCAAATACTCTTCAATCGCTGCAATATGTTTGCAATAGCGATGATTTTGTTGAAAAATTGAACAAGTACAACTATCTTGAGCTCCATCTAAATCATAACTTACTTCTTCACCATCAATTTCTGCAGTTAACTTAAAATCAGTTTCAATCGGATCATTTAAGAAGCCTTTCGAATAGAGGGCGATTCCCTCACTCCGCACTCGTGCCGGCATCATTCTACTCATATTTTTTTATTTTTTCCTCGAATTAATTATTTCAAAATTTTGCGTATATTATACCATAATTACCGTTATTTTGCTAGCATTTCCCTCTTTCTTGTCAATTCTTTTGCCAAAGTATTTTTCAAAAAATCTAACCAGTAATTTTTAATTATTCATTCAAAATCTTGTTTTTTATATAAAAACAAAAAATACCAATATTCAAATCGGCATTTCTTGTAAATTTTGTACTTTTTATTTCTTGCCTAAGAATCGCTTCATCAAATAGCCTAAAAGTACGATAGTCAAACCAATTCCACCTATGGCTGTCGCCCCTAGAGCAGGTAGCTTAGAGTTAGAATTTGATTTGTCTTTTTCCTCTTTATCTTCCAAACTATTGTCAGTTACCTCTTTTTCAGCTTCTGCGTCTTCTACATCTTCTATATCATTCGTTTTATAATTTGCAAAGACTATCCCTAATTTATTGTCCAGTCCGCCTTTATATTCCTTGAAATCTTCCAAATTTCCAAATTCCAAGAGCTCAGGATTTGTTACCGAACGTCTGGCCAGTCGTATATGAATTGCAGCCTTATCCGCATAAGCTTGTTCTTTATCCATATAAGCTACAATCACTGTGTTCGTTTTTTGATAACCTTCTGGTGTATTTTCTTCACTAATTATATAAAGATTCCCCCTACCCATATGTTCCAATGTTTTCGAGCCTTTTTCCGTAGAGAGAGTTGCACCTACCCTGACATCAATTGGTACATTGCTAAGACTAGAAGAAATGTCATTCCCAGATAGTTCCAAGGAATTAAGGTCCAAACTCTCAAGGGTCGCAAAATCCTGAGATGTTTCAAATTTTTCGACCCACCTTAGAGAGAATTGTGTATCAAGTGGTTGATTATCAGCTCCATCAACTTTTTCAATTGTGAAACTATGTGTCACATTTGAACGGATTTCAAATGAAATCACGTAGGCCGAGGTTTCTTCTGATAGAGTTGGAATTCTGGTCCTTTTAGCTTGAGACTCAAGGCTTTCTAAAGATTTAAATTCTGGATTATGAGTTTTTATGAGAGAAACTATTCCTAAAGCTGTCGGTGTTTGAATAATTGTTTCTCTTATTGACTCATCTGGTGTTATAAGTAAATCTTCCCCTTTTATTTGGATATTATTATCTTCTTCATGTTCCTGTATATCATCCATATTTGGTGTTGTGATTGTCCATTGCGAGGTTTCACCAAAATCAGGAAATAAGCCAATTGAATTCTTTTTGACTAACTGGTACTTACTATCATAATCTAAGCTAATTGGTGCAGCATTTTCTTGAATATTACCCCCAGCATCTAAAAGAGTTAATTTCCCATCAGAGTTAGATTGTAAGGCGATGGTCTCATTAGTAATATTTTTATCAAAGAATTTTACTATGCTGTTCAAATTTTCTTTTTCATCTACAGATTCCTCATTTTCAGTTGCTCTTCCTAATCTCGTCAGCTCAAATGTTACCCCTGATAAGGGAGAAGTGAAATCATCATCCACCTTCTCTACTTCCAGATACAAAGGAGGAGCAGGAGAATTATAGAAAACTAGGGTAAGATGTAATTCTTTATCTTGTCCATTTTCTAAAATGAATCCATTTTTTCCTTCTTCATTCTCATCTAAAAATGGGATTTCTTTAGCCTCAGAATCTAAAGCTACGATTGTTCCATCAAACTTGACTTGGAAAAAATGAAGCTCATTATCTTTGTAGTAGCCATTCGGACTGATATGTTCCTGAATAGCATAGAGCCCTGGCAATAGATTAGTCATACTTTCTAATGGACTGAGCTGAGTTAAATCATCATCTATAGAAGACAATTGATACAAATTAAAGACTGCATCTGATAATTTTTCTTCAGAATCTGAAGCTCTTTTATCAATTATGATGGAGTTTTTAAATTTTTCTACATCAATATCATTTCTTATGCTAAGACTAATCATAAATCTATTAAATTGATCGTCTAAATCATAAGCTTTCCCATCAACAGTTAAAGCGGGCTGGCCATCAATGATTTTAGTTTTTATTTCCCAAGGTCCAGCTGGTAAATGACCCGAAATAGGTACTTCATGTAAGCTATAGGATTCATCATATTTTAAACGTAAGTCATCAAATAATAGTTCTCCTTGTTCATTAGTCCTGCCTGCTCCGACCTCTTGGTCTTGACTATTTTTCAATACAAACTGAACTCCTGAGAGAGGCTTATTCTCATGACTTGATGTTTTTACTAATTGTAATTGAAATCTTTCCACATTAACGATAGTGTTTTTATCTTCTGAGCTACTTATCCAGTGGTAAATGTCATTATTCTGGGTAATTTCATCTTTTATCTCATAAGTGAATTCTTCACCTAATTTACTAAATTTAGGTAAGTTTTCAAGATAAGTCAACCATTTCCCATTCTCTTGCTTGATGGTAACTGTTTTTGACCAATCAGATAGATTTTGACCCGTTTTACGACCAATAACCAAGTCAACTTCTGTGGGCATATTTTCTATATTAGCAAGCCATTGTTTTTCGAAAGTCAGGTTGACTCCAGGTAATTTTGCTGACGGAACTCCAAAATTTACTTTATTAGTTGGATTAGACCCATTAGGTGTTAAGGTAGTCTCCCCATTAATTTGATACCAGTAATCTGTCTTAAAATCATCAGACTCCGTATCCAGATGAACTTGATAATGGATTTGTATTTCTTGATCTCTTCCAATGTTAAGATTTGAAACTTCTAAGGTCCTATTATTAATTTGGAAATTCGGTAGGTTTTCAATCAACCCTTCTCCAACACTAGTAAGGCTCACTTCGCTATTACTGTAATTGAATTGTGTCCCCAGAGGATCTATAATTGAACCGTTTGTAATCGTATTAAATCTACTAAGAACTACATCAGCCTGATTCTTTAAATAGTCAGTTATATTTTCAGCACTATCTGCATCTTGATATAAACCGCTTGATGCTATTAAACTTGTTCTTTTTCGAACTTCCTCTTGGCTAAGATATGTGTTCGAGGAGTCATTTGTATAGCCTGAATCCTTGCCAAGTTGGATTCCTAATGTATGGATTTCTGCTCCATCGTCTTTAGCGATTTTTGCTTCTCCTAATGTAGCTGCCCAAGTATCATTGATAGTCTCTCCAGATACTGTATAAGGTGCTGGCGTTCGATTATTTCCATTCATCATCCAAAGTTGTGAAGTGAAACTTGGCTCGTCTAAGGAGTTACTATCAAAATCAGTTCCATATAGTACCCCTCCCTCTAGCTGGGCGGAACTAACCTTGTTACTAAAGGTAGGAACACCATCTGTCATGAGAATTATCATTTTTTCATTCCCACTGGCGTCCTCTTTTAGCATCTGAGCTCCTTGACGGATTCCCAACTGAGTAAATGTTCCTCCTACAAATTGGCGCTCTAAAGCCTTATTCATTGCGCTCACGTGCCCATCAGTTGCTAAGCTCTCCATCGGAACTGTAATATAACCCGAATTACTAATATACCCTGGACTTGAGTAACCAACTAAACCTACATTGACATATTGAGCATAGGCGGTATTTTCAATTGAACTCAAGAAAGATTTAACTCCTTGCTTTATAGCTCCTTCTCTCGCTCCTTCCATCGAACCAGACATATCAACTACTAGCACAATGTCAACTGGTTTTATTGGGTTTTGAACATTTCCCCGAACGTTCAAAAAGACATCGTACAAACCTGGCGTCTCTGTTTCTCTTGCATATTTTCTTAAAGCAAAATCAACAGGATTGTTGGTACCAGCATGTTCAATATAAGAATTAGTCAAATTTGCTGGATTTCCATCCCAACTATCAATTCCATCCCAATTTGAAGAAAAAGCATTCCAGCCTTGATGATTGATTACCTTTGTGTTGTTTTCGGGCATCCAAGACTGACTGGGATAAATCCCTGTTTCATCCTCAGTATATTTTGGCGAGATATTTTCGTAATTCTGAGCCTTCTCATCAAATAGACTTTTTATACCAAAATTTGACGGATATGAAAATGATAAGTTTGATTCATTGTTCTGTTTGGAAATTTCTTTATCTTCTTTGTTACTTGACGATTCTTCTGTCGTTTCTGCTAAAGAAGCTGCCTTTTTTACTTCTGTCTCTTGATTTTTGGGGATATAAAGACTATAAATCTGATCGACATTACCTTCTAGTATATTTTCATTGATAAGCTCTTGCCCATTCTCAATTATCTTAGAATCTACTTGTATTGCCAGATTCAATTTCTCAATTGAATGGTCAGCTCTAAGTATTACCAAACCTTCATCATCTAGCATAAAATTTGAAATAATTGAATTCGATTCTTGAATTTCCCAATTATTTTCACTTGAAACGCTAACCTTCTGTTCACTGTAAATAGAGAATTTTAATTTTAATGCCTTATCATTCTGTTTTTCATTAACTTTGTAATAAATTTCCCATTCATATTGTTGCCCCGAATCTCGCATACTATAAGAAATATTTAGATTATCAAGTTCCAGTAATTCAACATTTTCTTTATAAGTCTGCGGGTTATCAGCCAAAACCTTAGGTCCTTGCATTAGGTTTGGAATAAAGTTTATAACCAATATAATTATACTTAAACATACTGCCCATTTTTTGTCATTAATCTTCCTTTCTTATCAGAATTATTCTTTTGTTCTTAAAAACTTTTTGTCTTGCTAAGACTCCTTTCTTCACAAAATGTAATTTATTTATTACAAATGATATAAAAAGCTCTCCAAACCACCAACAATTTCTCATTTTTTTGTTATAAACTTCCTCTAAAAATGTGTTTACGGGATATTTTTTAATCTTAAACTCATTTAACAAAATAATTATCTCATATTGCCCTTGATTCCCCAACCGAAATACATTTTAAAATGTCGTTTTGTATTCCCCTTCATTTTGTTTAAGGTTTTCAAAATAAAAAAAAGACACTGGAATATCCAGTATCTTTTTTTCTAATAATTTTTTTATTCTTTAATAAGTTTACTGAAAGGAATTAAACCTTGGGTTTGATATTCTTTCTCGAAAGCCTCAACAGCTTCTTCTCCGTAAATCGATGAATCAAGTTTTAATTGTTCAACAGGCAAGGGACGATGGTCAAAAATATTGACATTAATGACAACTGGTCGATCAGTTTCTTTCGCTTTTGCAAAGGCCTCTTTCAGTTCTGACAAGTTATTGACATCAAACCCTACTGCACCCAAAGCTGCTGCCGAAGCTCCAAAATTTGCTCCAATCAAATCAATACCAGAGTGTGGTTGTTTGGCATCATCTTGTTCTGCTTCAATAAAGCCTAGGCTCTTATTAGTTAAAACAACATTAATGATTGGTAAATGGTATTTGACCTGAGTTAAAATATCAGGCATCACCATCGCCCAAGCTCCATCCCCAGAAATTGACCAAACTTGTCGGTTTGGATATTGAGACTTGGCCCCAATTGCTGCCGGCAAAGCATAGCCCATCGTAGCATACCAACCACTTGTCGTAAATCTTTGGTTTTTACTTGTATCAAGAAGTCGCATGCCATCGATTGTTACATTTCCCACATCAACTTGGAAAATAGCATCATCAGTTGCCATTTCATTGATTGCTTTAAAGACGGGCTCTACTTCTAATGGCGAACTATCAATAAGCGAACGTTTTTCAAGCCATTCTACCCAATTTTCTTTGTCTGCTAAGGCTGCACGATACCAAGCCGTTTCTGGAAGTTGTTCTCCAATTTCCATTAATTTTTTTATGGTCAATTTAGCGTCAGCCAAAATAGCCAAATCAACTTGATGACGACGTCCAAATTTAGTTCCATCAATGTCAACTTGAATATATTTGGCATCTTCAGGGATAAAGAAACTTTGGAAAGGCATATCTGAACCTAAGAATAGCACAGCATCAGTATTAGAGGCAATCTCTACCCCCGGTTTAGAAGCAACCCGTCCAGCAGAGCCCATATATGCAGGCGCATTATCGGGAACTATCCCTTTAGCTAGAGCTGAGCTCAAAATTGGAGCTTGTAGCATTTTAGAAAGAGCTAAAACTTCTTCACGTGCTCCTCTTGTTCCTTGTCCGATATATATCAAGGGGTGTTTTGCTTCTTTTAGTATTTTCCAAGCTTGTTGAATTCTTTCACTATCAGGTGTTCTAAAGGTAGTGGCTTTTGATATAAGTTCGCACTAGAAATATAGTTGTCTTCAATTTCTTGCCAACCCAAATCTTTGGGAATGGTAATGACAGCAACACCACGTTTAGCATAGGCTTGACGAATGGCTTCGTCAACTACCGCTGGCATTTGTTCTGCTGTCATTACTGTTCGATTATAAACACTAACATCAGCAAACATTGGATTTTCGTTTAACTCTTGGAAATAATTAGTGTTCATTGCACTCGTTGGAACTTGTCCAACTAAGGCAAGGACTGGAACATGATCGTATTGAGCGTCATATAAGCCATTTAATAAATGAACGGCTCCTGGTCCTGCCGAACCAAAGGTTACACCAATCTCTCCGGTTACTTTTGCTTCTCCGACAGCCGCTAAAGCCCCCACTTCTTCATGGCGAACTTGAATATAATTCAATGTGTCTTTTCGATTATATAATGCGTTCATTGTCGAATCAATTGATCCGCCGGGTAAACCGTAAATATTTTTGACACCCCAATCTTCAATAACTTTTAACATTGCATCTGCTGCATTTATTTTTGTCATGATTTTCTCCTTGATGTTCAATCTATCAATTACTAACTATGTTAACACTGCTTTAAAAAATACTAATTATTAAACATTCCCCTTTCATTTTCAGGTAAATAAAATACTTTCTAAGTAAATTATAGGTCAAAATAATCTAATTGTAAATTATTTGAGTCCTCCACTTTATTTTCTTAGTCTATCAGCAACAACTAAAAAAGAACCGTAAACTAAAAGTTACAGTTCTACTTGTTGATTCATTCAAAAATATCAGTCTAAACTTAAATAATTGATTAAGAACTTTATTAATCGGTCACGTTCTTCAATCCATTTTTCTCGATTATCCTTGAGATGTACACGGTTTGATAAAAAAACAACTGCTTTTTTGATGCGAGGATTAATTAATATAAAAGTTCCAGTGTATCCTGTATGAAGGAGCCAATCATTATTTTCAGCTGGTAAGTCCCAAGCTAAGCTCCTTTTTTTCGCTCCATCAGCATAATTTTTCAAAAGTTCTAAATATTTTTCTTCTCTAAAATAAGCTTGACTAAATAAAATCATATCAGATAAGGTTGAAAACAAGCCAGCAGATCCACAATGATTTTTTAATACTTGAGCTTTAGGATCATGAACGGTACCTAGCGGAATATTTTGACTTGTAGGTACAGCATTTTCTACTGGTCCAAAACTTGTTTGCTTCATTCCCCAGTTCTTGAAAATATTTTTAGTAAAAATATGATCTAGACTTTCGCCATAATATTCTTCCAATAAAAATCCTAATAAAATAAAATTAATATCAGTATATTTAAAGCTCTTATCATCAGTTACTCTAATCTGATTAATTGCTTCTGTCAGTTCAAAAAAACCTAATTTGTCCCGATTCGGGATGTAGGGATCAATTCCAGAAGTATGTGTCAGTAACTGTCGCAGACTAACCGTGCTGTCAGTAAATTTGGCATAATATTTTTGAAGCGGCGCATCAAGTTCTAACTTTCCAGCAAGAACAAGGTCAATGACCGCAGTTCCAGTCCCAATCACTTTCGTAAGTGAGGCCAAATCCCATTTTTTTCCAGGAGTCAAAGCGATAGGTTCAGGAATAAGAGCTGCTTTACCAAATAAATACTCAGAAACTTCTTCTCCCTCAAGAATTGCAAAATTAACACCAGGGAAAACATCACGCTCAAGATAATCTTCTATCATCGCTAAAAATTCTTGTTGATTTTTCATTTTATCCTCTGCTTCTTTTTCTTTTGAGCAAAAAAATCTGTCAAAATTTAACAGATTTTTTAAACTAACTTCTTATTTTACAAACCAAAGTTCAGCATGGTCAGGAACTTCTAAAGAAAAAGTTTTTGCTGACGCATCGATGTAAGTTCCATTTGCTTCTGAAAATTGATTAGCAAAAGCTTTCAAATCAAAGTCTTTATCAATCATGAATATCAAAAATTCAAGGTCAAGAACCTCATCTGTCCCTGCAGTTAAATCTTCACTTTCTTCAACATTTAGGGTCAAAGTTACAAACGGAAATTCAATTTTACCATCAATCGCTTTAAGATCAAATACAGATTCGTAAAATTCAATAATTGACTTGTCAGCAACATTTAAGTTCATTGCTGTAATTTCAAAGTCTGATAAACCTTTGAAATTTTTATCAAGATTGAGCTTAATTTCTGATTTATTAATTTCTGTCAGTGCTGGTAGGTCTGTCAGTGAATCCGAAGTTACCAAAAAAAGACCTGCTTCAGTAGAAAGAGCCGTAAAAGCAAGACCATTTTTTCCTTGATAAATTTTAGCAATTTTATCTAAGTTACGAACAATTAATTGTTCAATCTCAGATGCATTTGCTTTAATGACAGTCTGTCCGTGTTTTTTTAATCCTTCAACCGGACGAAAACCTGGTGATTCTTCTAATTGGAAACGATCTTTTTTCGCTTCATGTCCACCAAGCCATACCATTGCCCCTTCTTCTTCCAATACCTTAAAGCCTAGAACTCCACGATAAAAATCTAAATTTTCTTCACGATGAAGAACACGATAGACTGGTTGAAAAGCGGTAATATGATTTATAATCTCGCTCATTTTAGCCTCCATTGATTACATTTACAAATAGCTATCTCTTATTTTCGCAAATTTCAAAGAAATTATCAACGATTTATATCTTTAGTTTTTGTATGTCTTATATAACATAAGTCTGAGCAACTTAATTTTGTTATTTCTTATATCCGATGCTAAGTCAGTTTTTCAGCAGATTTATCTGCATTTCAGCCTGATATCTAAAGATAAAAATATTATTTTTTGAAATTTTTCCTACCAGTTTTTTGCAGATGGAAATTTATTAAGGGATAAATCATACTCACAGGCTGTAACAAGTAAAAGAACAAGTCCAATCATTACCAGTGCGCCTATTATTAATATAATAAAAAAATATAATATATTGAGTAAATCTTTTTGCAGTTGTTTATTTTTCATAATTACTTCCTTGTTACCCAATTAAAAATGACAAAAATCGAATAACTTTTTATGTTATCAAGTTGATAAACTTAAGTAAAATGTGTTAAATTCCAATTTATAACATCACTTACTAATTTTCTAAGCTCACCATGCTCAATTCCATAAGGAACTTTTATCGTTCCTTTGCTGCATTCATATTGTTGTTTGAGTCCTTCTAAATGATTTTCAATAAAATTTGGTCTAGGATAAATTCCTAAATGATGCTTTTGAGGCTGAGCATAGATAAGTACCGTTTTTCCATTAAACCAAGCAGGCATTCCATAAGAAATACGTTCTTGGGCCTCAGGAAAAATTGATAAAACAGTTTCTCGAATCAATTTCATCAGCTGATTATTTATAAAAAACTCTTCAAACTCCATCATTAAACTCCTCTATTTCTTAGTCTAGCCCTTCTTATTTATGTTCTTCTCTCTTTTTATCGGGATGAATATTTTGTTTTACTGTGTAAGAATCTATGATAATTTTTATGACCCCCACTCGTTCCAAAGTTTTTTCAGGAATAGGGTCAAATGTTTTTCCTTTAGCCGCATGTGCCATCAAAAGATGCAAAGCATTTCTTTTTTCTTCTAAATCTTCAATAATTTTTGCCTCACCAAAACCGATTAAGCTTTGATAAGCATAAGAATATGTTGAAGCATTTTTATTGCCTTCAATGAGTTTATCGGGTTGATCCATTTCTACAGCAACTAAGGGATTTTCTCCAATCATCGAAACTTTTTTCCCTTCACTTGCTCCGTGGATATACAAGCTAAGGGCTTCGTCGTTCCATGAATAACCAAAATTTACTGGTACAACATAAGGATATTTGTCGCCATTTATAGCTATCCGAACAACTTCTACTTCATCAACAAATTTTTTGATTAAATCAATATCTGTCACTTGTCTTTTAGCTCTTCTCATTTGTTTATTTTCCTCTATTTTCATTAGTAAAATCTTAAAAATCATCTCTATAGGCTGATTTATTGGGACAAAATTGCACTTAAAGTATATCAAAAAAATAAGAAATATAGAATTTATAACCTATTTTATTCAGTATTTACACTTTATTTTATCCAAAATAACCTCCTAAATTTAATTATTTATAAAATAAAAATCACAGAAATTTACCGCGAGATCATTATAATTAAAAATCCTTCTTATCCAAATATCTAAAAACTCCATCAGTTTCATATTGAAATCTATAAGTTCCACTTACTACTTTTTTATGAAAAAGGTATCTTCTTGCGCTATTGCGGTCTATTGAAAGTCTGTGCTATAATATTGACATGAATATAGAAAAGCTTCAGTTTTTAGCTAAATATCGTTGGATTATCGTCCTAATTTTAGCCTTAATTTTTTCAGGTCTATCTGTCAGTATTTTTCATTTACCATTTTTAATGACAGCCCTTGTTTTGTCAGTTATTGGACTCATTTTTGCCTATCATAAGTCTGTTTGGCTGGTCCTTTTTATCCTATCTAATCTCCCGATGTTAGTTAGCACAATTTTTGCTTCTCAGCATCATTTTTCAACTTTAGATACGATTATCTTTTTCATCATTTTCATTTTTACAATAATCAGCTCTTATTTGATTGCTCGCAAAGCTGAGCTCATTCCTAAGTTAAGTTGGAAATATTTCCCACCGGTAAGAATCATACTAGGGTTTGTTTTGCTCTTTTTAGTTTCTATTTTGACAGGAATTTTCGCCCAAATCTTTAATCAAAGCCCAACAACAACTAACCAAGAATCACTAAATGAATTACAGAAAGTAATTCCTATAGCTGTCTTTGCTACTCAAACCCTTGCTGCCAGTTTTTTGGAAGAACTTGTTTATCGAGTAGGAATTTTTGAACTTATCTTTAAAAATCAAAAGTATTTTGCTTTTTTAACTGCCATGCTCCTGTTTGCATTCATGCATGGACCAACGGACATTTACAGCTGGTTAACTTATGGACTGATGAGTCTTGTCCTTACTGGGCTCTATGCTAAGTATCGTAATTTTTATCTCAATATGAGTGTCCATTTTCTTTGGAATCTTTTTGGACTAGTCATTGCACTTATGGTCAAATAAAAAAATTACTGACAACTCTGTCAGTAATTTTTTTATTAAAGATAAATCATTTTAAATAATGCAACGGCTGCAAGTGATGCAAGAATTGGTGCCAAAACTGGAACCCATGCATACCACCATTTAGATGAACCTTTAGCTTCACCCAAAACTGATTTTGGTAAGAGACTGTGAACCAAACGTGGACCAAAGTCACGCGCCGGATTCAAACCAGGACCTGTAGGTCCACCAAGTGCAACTACGAGTCCCATAACAAGGAATCCTAGGAACAAGTGAGCAATCATTTTAGAAGCTGAAGCTCCTGATGCTTGAACCCAAATTTGATTCATAACGTCTGATGAAGAAACATCTGCTCCTTGACCTTTCAAGTAGTTTGTCATCCAAGTAATTGATTGACTACCAAAGAAGATATTTGTCGCAGCAACCGCACCGAAGAATAATACAAATGAACCTAAGAACTCATTCAAGAAACCATTAATGGTTGCCCCCAAACGAGTTTTTTCACTGTTATCATCAACGTTGTCGATAGTTGAGAAAGTTCCAAGAATAGCATTTGGATTTTGTGTTTTAAGATAGTATGGACGATAAACCATAACGATTAATAATTGTCCAAACATCGCACCTAATACTTGCGCAATAATGTATTGAGCAACGTGTGCCCAAGGAAAAAGTCCTGAGGCTGCAAGTCCAAGTGTGAAAGCTGGGTTGATTTGTGAAGTAATATTACCAAAAGCAACTGCTGGCAACATTACGCCAAGTCCGTAACCCCAACCAATAATCATCCAAGATTGTGCGTGAGCTTTTGTACCTTTAAGTTCAACGTTAGCAACCGCACCATTACCCATAATAATGAGTAGGGCAGTTCCAACAAATTCAGTGATATATTTCACTGTCCATGTAACATCCATTTTTTATGGAACCCTCCAAAATTTGATTTTAATATAATAACCTCAGCTATTATA
>JABLTR010017799.1_pt1 | contig 18248 bp, 16 predicted proteins | sample 7160071 | NCBI WGS metagenome assembly JABLTR01 (sample SAMN14651230, study PRJNA627086) | human gut metagenome | isolation source: feces | host: Homo sapiens
GCAGAGGAGCGCCAGCAGGCCCGGGAAGAGGTGGAGACGCTGGCCATTCTCACCGGCTTGGAAATCGACTCCGCCAAAAGCGGCGTGAAGCCCGATCTGTCTCCTTACCTGGGCAAGCCTCGCAAACAAAAGAACCTGTTTCTCACCTACAAGTATCAGATGGAGGGCAAGGCAGAAAAAAGGAAAGGTGCCTGGTCCTCCGCCAAACAGGCCAGGGACTTCCTCCGCTCCACCGATTGGGGGCAGGTAGACGCCAACCTGGAGCGGCTGCCCTATCTGGCCTGGCAGCTGGAAGAGCACACTCCCAAGCTGCGGGAACCCTCCCAGCCAGACGAGGTGCTGTTCAGCTTTGCCCAAGACCCCCAGTGGAAAGAAAAACTGCCCCAGGCCTCCCTCAAGCTGGTGGAGGAAATGATCCTGGAGTACCAGCGGTGCCTGGGCCGCATCCGGGTCAGCATGGCACCCGTCCGAGAGCAGCCCCACCGCACGGATGTGGAGCGCATCCTGTATGCCCGGGGCCAGGAGGAACTGGTGACGGCAGAGGAGCTGTACGCCGCCTTCTCCGCCCTGGAACCGGAACAGGTGACCGCCCTACTGGAACAAATCCGGGAACAGGCGTGGCAGTTCCTGCCTCCTGGGGAGCGGGAGAATTTTCTCCGAGAACATCTGCCCTCCGACTTGGTGGATGCGTACGGCGGTCTGCTGTGCGACTTCCGGGCGGGAGGCTACCGGATTCTAGGGGACTTACTGCTGGATGTGGAGCGGGAAAACCGCCTGGAAACCAGCCGCCAGCTCCACCGGGCGGGGGACTCGGAACAGATGACGGAAATGCTGGAAAGCTACGAGAACAAGACGGCTCAGGAGTCCTACCGGGAGGCGGCGGCCCGGGGCTGCCGCCACTATCTGGAGCGGCATATCCAGCCCAAGCTGGCGGTGCAGTGCGCCGCGGCGTTGGGAAAGCGGGGTTTCCTGTGGGACGTGCTGCTGGACGCGGTTTTGGCCACCGCCCGAAAGGAGGAGCGCCGTGATTGACGAGAGAGAAGAATTCGACGCCTACACCGGGCCGGTGGTGTACGACGCCACGAACAAGCAGGACAGCGCCTACCTGGGGCAGTTCACCTTTGACACCCTGCTCCGGGGGGAGGGGCTGCAGCGGGTGCTGACGATTGTGGCCCGCGGTTACCTGTGGCAGGCCGGTAAACCGGACCTTGACTGTGCCCGTGACGCCCTCCGGGCCTGGTGCAGCATCCCGGACAGCAAAAACGCCAAGCCCAAGGAGGCCTGGCAGTACGGGACGGATTTCCGGCAGCTTCACGGGGCGTTCCCGGAGCTGGTGGACGAACAGGGCAACGGCTGGTTTGTCCGCCACGTCCACGGTGTGCGGGATTTTCTCAAACACCACCCGGAGAAGGTGAGCAAGCCCGCCCTGAAAAACCTGGAACCGCTCTCCCATGGCTGGGACGCCCACTGGCGGGACAGGGTGCGGCAGTTCCAAGTGCCGATTTTCTCCCCGGAGACCAAGGGCGGCTGGGTGCTGCGCTTTGATGACATCTTGGCCGACGCCCTGGAGCTGGGGCCGCTGCGCTCTCCCACCATTCTTCTGACCCCCGGCCTGGAACAGTGGCTGGCGGATTCCTTCCCTTCTGTCAAACCAGAGGTGCTTCTCACCCTGCTGGAGTATTATGTGGCGAACAAGCAGGAGGACTCCCCCTGGGTGGTGCTGCCTGTTGCCAACTTTGACGCCTACTTCGGCACCACCGCCTTCAGTAAAAAATGGCTGACTAAGATTCCCGCCACGTTTATGGAGCGGCAGAACCAGCACTTTGGGGTGTGCCGGTACCGGGTGAGGGAGGAATGGGTGGAGGGGTGTCTCTCCCGTGACGCCGCATTTCCAGAAGAAACGAGGGAAAAACCATGCGCATTCTGATGTTGGGCAACAGCTTTACCGCCGCCAACGACTTGCCTCAGCGGCTGGCCCAGCTCACCGGGGCGGAGGTGATGGCCCACACCCGGGGCGGGGCGCGGCTGGCGGAGCAGCTCAACCCCAAGACAAAACTGGGCGCCAAGACCCTGGTCGCTCTGGAGGGAGAGCCCTGGGATTTCGTCATTCTCCAGGAGATGAGCCACGGACCCATCTCCTCTCCCCAGAGCTTTTTCAACAACGTGAAGCGACTCTGTGAATGGATTCATGCAAAGGGGGCCACTCCCGTCCTGTTTGCCACCTGGGCCTACGAGAAGGGCGGCGCTAAGCTGGCCGCCAAGGGCTGGGACTACGAGGACATGGCCCGGCAGCTCTCGGCAACCTACCGCCAGGCAGCCCAGGAAAACCACGCCCTGCTGGCGGAGGTGGGCCAGCGGTTCTACGATCTGTCCCCCACCCATCCTCTCTACGCTGCCGACGGCGTCCACCCCAATGAGGAAGGCACCCAGCTGGCGGCAGAGGTGCTGGCGGAAACAATCTTGACACACAAGGAGCTCACCCCATGATTCGAGACATCTGCAAAGACGAGGCTTTTCTGGCCCAGAAATCCCAGCCCGCCACCCTGGACGACCTTTCCGTGGGACAAGACCTGCTGGACACCCTGGTCCACCACAAGGAAGAGTGCGTGGGCATGGCAGCCAACATGATCGGCGTGAACAAGCGCATCATCGTCTTCGACAACGAGGGCGTTTACCAGGTGATGTACAACCCGGAGATTGTAAAGAAATCCGGCCCCTATGAGACGGAGGAGGGCTGCCTGTCCCTCACCGGCACCCGGCCCGCCAAACGGTGGAAGTCCATCAAGGTGCGGTGGCAGAATGAACGTTTCCAGGAGCGGGTCAAGACCTTCACCGGCTGGACGGCCCAGATCATCCAGCACGAGCTCGACCACTGTCAGGGGATTGTGATTTAAGGAACCGCCAGGCTCTGTTCTGCATCCGAATTGAGAAAGCTGCCAATCGTCGGAATAAAATCGCTCCAATCATCGGAAAAACGTTGCAATCCTTGCTTGATTGGCGCACACTATAAATGAACACCATCTACCAAGGGAAGCTCGCGGCATGGAAAGATACAGAAAAAGAACCGCTGACGAGATACTGAAGCGAAAGCTTGAAGAAAAAAGTGCCGTTTTGATTGAGGGCCCTATTGGGTGTTTTCCTTGCGCTTGTCCAGAAAGAAAGATACCCATTTCAGAAAAATGTGTTTATACGCGTCTTATTTTTCCGGAAAAACGTGTTTTAATCCCGTTGTAAAACCCGGAAAAATGTGTTATACTGCTTTCATCTAGAGGAGAAGGTGGTGACTCGCATGAAGCGAAGCGCGTTTTCGCAGCTCGTAAAATGGAAGGATAACCCGGAACGGAAGCCGCTGATTATTCGCGGCGCCCGTCAGGTGGGCAAGACCTGGCTCATGAAGGAGTTTGGGCAAAGCTGTTACGACAGTTTTGTCTACTTCAACTTCGATGAGGAAGACGAGCTGAAATCCATTTTTGAAGCGAACAAGAATCCCCAGCGGATTATTGAACTGCTGTCCATGATCGCCGGAGAAAAGATTCTGCCTGGGGAGACTCTCGTCATTTTCGATGAGGTACAGGAGTGCCCCGAGGCCCTCAACACACTCAAATATTTCAAAGAGAAAGCAAACGACTACCATGTCATCGCTGCCGGGAGCCTGCTTGGCACCCTGCTGGCCCAGCCAAAGTCCTACCCGGTGGGGATGGTCAATCTTCTCGACCTATACCCCCTTTATTTTGATGAGTTTCTGGAAGCCACCGACCCGGCGCTCTTTGCCTATTATGAAAGCATCCAGAAGGATCAGACCATTGAGGAAATTTTCCACAACCGCTTGCTGGAAACCTACAACTACTATCTGATCATTGGCGGGATGCCGGAATGCGTTGTATCCTGGGTCAACCATAAGGACCCGGCGGCGGTTTCCCAAATCCAGCGAGAGCTGGTGGAAATTTATGAAAACGACTTTCCCAAGCATAACGGAAAGGTGAACAGCGGGCGCATCCTGATGGTGTTCCGCAGCATTGTCTCCCAGCTCGCCAAATCCAACGAAAAGTTTATCTACGGCGCGGTCCGGCAGGGCGGCCGGGCGCGGGACTTTGAAGAAGCCATCGAATGGCTTGTCTCAGCCGGTATGCTCAACCGCATCTACAATGTCTCCAAGATGGAACATCCCCTTTCCGCCTTTGACAAGCTCGATCAATTCAAGCTGTTCCTGTTTGATACAGGGCTGCTCAGGCACATGGCGGGTATCGACAACAGTGCCATCCTGCTGAAAGCGGACTATCAGTTCAAAGGGCCGCTGACCGAGAACTATGTCTTGCAGCAGCTTCGCGGGCAGTTTGAGGTAGAACCTCGCTATTACTCGGACAAAACCGGAGAAATTGACTTTCTGCTGCAAAACGGTACGGAAATCATCCCCGTGGAAGCAAAGGGCGGCGAAGACAAGTCCGCGCCATCTTTCAAACGGTACATTGCAAACCGCCATCCTGAACACGCACTTCGCTTTTCCAAGCGGGGGTATCGCAAGGATGGCGAGATTACGAACATCCCGCTTTATCTCGCCAGAAAAACAAAAGAGCTGCTGTGACGCAAATCCCCTCTCACACTGTGAGGGGGGATTGCTTGTCAGCCTTGATGGACCGGCCCCACGGCCCTCAACATCCACAGCCACGGGGCGGATCATACATCTACGCATCACCCAGAACAGAAAGATTCCTGCCAATAGCTCCGACCTCCCCGCCGCACATGGAGGTTGTCCCGCCAAAACACCCCCCAAATCCGCACTGCAGCGCGTGGGTTTTGGGGGCGCTTTTTTCCGGATTTCTACGGGTTTTCTACGGGGCGTTTCTTAGAAATCCGTTAGAACTTTCCCCTCCCCGCGGGGACTTCCCGACCTAGAAATCTCCTCTCTTTTTTCTCTTCTGTCTTCTCAAAACCCGCGGAAACTCTGGCTTTTTGGGGTTCCCACAACTTCCCTCAGCTTCCGTCAAATTCCGCCAGGTTCGGAAATTCCGGACACACTCGAAATGCGGTAGGTCGGCTTCAAACCGGCGCAAGAGTTCAAATCTCTTCATCTCCGCCAAAAAACCGCACGCAGAATGATCTGGGTGCGGTTTTTCATGTTATAAGCTTCTATAATATTCTTCCATCTTGGCCGCCATCAAATATCTGCGCTGGGAAAGGAACTCCTCATAATTTGTAAAGTCCATTTGATGAATTGCTTGAGGAATACAGTTTTCGTCCAAATTTCTTTTCAATAGCTCCGTATCCACGATATTTCCTAAAACAGGAGCTTTCGTTTCGCACTGCTGAATCACTTTTCCAAAGTACTCACAAGGAACCTGATCCCCAATCGCCTTATTCACCTGCGTGTCCAGGTAGATATAATATGCGACCTGGTTGTACCTGGCTCGATTATCGATCCCCTGCTTCTTCAAATAAGCCCGTGGGAAGATGTGATGAATATCTCCAGCAATCAATAAGAGATCCCTCACTTCCATCCCATTCATGAACAAAGAATCACTGTGACAGTACACCTGGGCAGCCAAAAACACCCGGAACCCAGGGCTATTCACAGAGGAGGTTTCCAGATTCTGAGGCAATGTCACTCGCCAAAAACTCTCTGAAAGCGCAGAGGCTTCTATTTCTGCGAAGAAATTGAGAAATCCCTTTTCTTCAATGCTCTGCATATCCCGATGCATTTGAGATTCTGGGGAAGCCGTGTAGCGAGACGTCAGTGTAGAAAGCACAAACCATTTCTGAACAAACCGTTTTATTTGGTCTTTGGGGATTTCCGGTGTGCTTGCCAAAATCAGATAGAGAGTATAGGCAAAGTCCAAGGTCATATTGGAATTCAGCAGCTTGTTGGAAATAAAACCAGCGCCTTTGATAGCCAAGAGAATACCGCGCCTATACTTTCGCACCCCCCATTGCGCCAACCAAAGGATCGTGATATGATTCTCTCAAAGGGGGCGGCGCTATGGAAGGGACACAGCAAGCCAAAGAACAGGCCTATCTGCGTCGGGCCAGGGAGCTGGGCCGGGCTTTGGGGGACTCCCCAGAGCTTTCCCAGCTGTGCCGGGAGGCCTATCAAAAGTACCGTCGGGGCGGCATCTCCAGCGCGGCCTACAACGCCATCTACACAGTGTGCCTGGAGTACGCCCAGCCCCGGTAAGGAGGAAACCATGTCCAACGAAAAAGTCTTTCAGATGAAGCTGCAAAAGGTCTACCCACTGCTGGTGGCCAAGGCGGAGAAAAAGGGCCGTTCCCGGGGAGAGGTGGACGCGGCCGCCTGCTGGCTCACCGGGTACAGCCAGGAGCAGCTGGCCGCCTTGCTGGAAAGTGACATCGCCTACGGGGATTTCTTCCGCCAGGCGCCGGCGCCCCATCCCAACCGGGGCCTTATCACAGGCTCGGTGTGCGGGGTGAAGGTGGAGACCATCCAGGACCCGCTGCTGCGGGAAATCCGGTACCTGGACAAGCTGGTAGACGAGCTGGCCAAGGGCAAGCCCTTGGAGAAGATGCTGCGGCAGAGGTGAGCCAGCAAAGCCCGCCGTGCCAATACAGAAAGAAACACTCCCACCTGTTTTGGGTGGGAGCTTTTTTGTCAAAAAGAAAGAGAGCCACTGCCTAAGGCAGCAGCCCTCTTTGGAGGGACACGCAAATATTAACCCTTTAAAATCTGTTTGTACAGGCGGATGTACTCATTGGCGGACCGGCCCCAGCTGTTGTCGCAGCCCATGGCCCTGTCTACCAGCACGCCCCAGCCCTCCTTATCGGAGTTGTAGGCATAGATGGCGCGGTGCAGGGAGTGGAGCATGTCGCCGGTGTTGTAGGTCTTGAAGGTGAAGCCGTTGCCCTTGCCATCGCCGCTGTCGGTGATGGAGTCCTTCAGGCCGCCGGTCTCCCGCACCACGGGAATGGTGCCGTAGCGCAGGGCAATCATCTGGGACAAGCCGCAGGGCTCGCTCTTGCTGGGCATGAGGAAGATGTCCGCGCCGGCGTAGATCTTCCGGGAAAGCTCCGGCACAAAGCCCAGGCACATGACGAACCGGCCGGGGTACTTCTCCTGCATCCACTTGAAGTAGTTCTCATACTCCAGGTCGCCGCTGCCCAACACCACAAACTGGGCGTTGGAGTACTCCATCACGTTGTCCACGCCCTCCTTCACCAGGTCCAGGCCCTTGTGGGACACCAGCCGGGTGACCATGCCCACAAGGGGCAGGTCGGGGTTCTGCTCAATGCAAAGCCGCTCTTGCAGCTTCTGCTTGTTCACGGCTTTATTGGCCCTGTCCTCCCGGGCGTAGTGGGCATAGATGTTGGGGTCGGTGGCGGGATTGTAGTTCTCGGTGTCAATGCCGTTTAAAATGCCGGAGAGCTTCCAGCTGCGCTCCCGCAGGATGGGGTCCAGCTTGTGGGCAAACCAGGGGTCCAAAATCTCCTGGGCGTAGGTGGGGCTGACGGTGGAAACCCAGTTGGCACACTCAATGGCGCCCTTCATCAGGTTCACGTCCCGGTTGAACTCCAGCAAAGAGCTCTCGTAGTTGGGGATGCCGAACACGTCCTCCAGGATTTCCTTGCCATACTGGCCCTGGTACTGGATGTTGTGGATGGTAAACAGCGTCTTTATACCAGAGTACCACTCGTTGTTGGCGTAGAACAGCCGGTAGTACACGGGCACCAAGGCGGTCTGCCAGTCGTTGGCGTGGATGATATCGGGCTTAAAGTCGATATAGGGCAGCATCTCCAAAATGGCCCGGGAGAAGAAGGCAAAGCGCTCGGCGTCGTCAAAATGGCCGTAAATGCCGCTGCGCTTAAAGTAGTACTGGTTATCGATGAGGTAGTAGATGACGTTGTTCACCTTGGCCTCAAAGATGCCGCAATACTGCCGCCGCCATGCCACCGGCACGCTGATGCTGGTGACAAAGTGCATCTGGTCCCGCAGCTCTTGGGGGATGCCGTCGTACAGGGGCACCACCACCCGGCAGCCAATCAGCCGGGCCCGCAGCGCCTGGGGCAAAGAGCCGGCTACGTCTGCCAACCCGCCGGTGGCGGAGAAGGGCAGCGCCTCGCTGGCGCAAAACAGAACTTTCATACTGGTACCTCAATGTCTTTCCGCTCACAGGGTCCTCCCCCCGTTCCCCGTGCTGCCGGGGCCGCCCCGCAGTGAGCCACGCGGGGCCGGAGGCGGGCCGGGCGCTTTGGTTACACCTTGCTGCCCTTGGCCACAAACACGGGATAGGTCTGGTAGCCCATCAGCGTGCGGTTGGGGTCGAACACGGTGTCCTTATCGGCCACCACAAAGTCCAAACGGCTGTTCTCGCCGATGATGGAATCCTGCATAATCACGCAGTTGCGCAGCTTGGCGCCCTTGTGCACCTGCACGCCTCTAAAGAGCACGCAGTTCTCCACCTCGCCCTCAATCAGGCAGCCATCGGCCACAATGGAGTTGGACACCACAGAGCCCAGGCCGTAGCGGGTGGGCATGTCGTCGCGGACCTTGGTGTAAACAGGCCGGCTGGGCTCGAACAGCTGGGTGCGCACCTTGGGCTCCATCAAAGCCATGTTGGCCTTGAAGTAGCTGCCCAAGGAGGAGATGCAGTAGGCCGCGCCGGTAAACTCGTAGCCCACCACCCGCAGCTCGGGCAGGTTGCGCTGGAGCAGATCCCGGTCAAAGTCGTAGAGGTTGCGGCCCATGCACTCTTCAATCATGGCCATCAGACGCTTGCGGCCGATGAGGCACATGCCCATGCCAAAGTTGCAGTCGGTATCGCTGCCGCGCTTGACCACCATATCCCGGATAAAGCCCTCGGGGTCCACGGTGTAGACCACGTTCTTGTCCGTATCGGGAGAGGTGCCATGGCGGTAGATGATGGTGATGTCCGCCTCTTTGGCGGTGTGCAAAGCGAACACCTCTTTGTAGTCGATGTTGGCCACGGTGTCGCAGTCAGAGAGGAGCACGTACTCCTCGTGGGAATTCTTTAAAAACCGCATGATGGAGGCCAAAGAGCTGATTTTGCCCTCGGTGCGCATGGTCTCCGCGCCAAAGGGAGGCAGCAGGTACAGGCCTTCCCGCTTGCGGGAGAGGTCCCAGGCCTTGCCGGAGCCCAGATGGTCCATCAAAGATTGGTAGTTCTGCTCGGTGATAACGCCCACCTTGTTGATACCGGAATTCACCATGTTGGACAAGGGGAAGTCCACCAGGCGGTAGCGCCCGCCATAGGGCACGGAAGCCATCACCCGGTTCTGGGTCAGTTCACGCACCCGCTCTTCATGTACATAGGCAAACAAAATGCCGATAACGTCGTTGCCGCGCATTACTTCTCCACCTCCTCAGCGTCAATCATAGCCTTGGGGGGCACCACAGTGCCGGGGGCCAGCTTGCAGCCCGGGCCAATGACGGCCACGCCCCAGTCTTCTTTGTTTTCCACATCCTCGGGGCGCTGGCCCACAACGGAGTTGGCGCCCACCACGGAATCCTCCGCCACAATGGCGTACTGCACCGTGGCGCCCTCCTCAATGCGGGCGCCGGGCATGATGATGGAATCCCGCACCGTGGCGCCGGGGGCTACGTACACGCCCGCGAACAGCACGGAGAAATCCACTGTGCCGTAAACATTGCAGCCCTCTGCCGCCAGGGAGTTCTGGATGGTAGCACCCTTGGCCACATAGTGGGGGGGCATAACCGGGTTGCGGGAGTAGATGCGCCACTCGGGGTCGTTGAGCTCCAGGGGCACGTTGGGGTCCAGCAAATCCATGTTGGATTCCCACAGGCTGTCGATGGTGCCCACGTCCTTCCAGTAGCCCTCAAACCGGTAGGCGTACATGGCCTCGCCGGCATTCAGCATGGCGGGCAGCACGTTCTTGCCAAAGTCGTTCTGGCTCTTGGGGTCTTCCTCGTCCTGCTCCAGGTACTTGCGCAGCTTTTCCCAGGTGAAGACGTAGATGCCCATGGAGGCTTTATTGCTCTTGGGCTTCTTGGGCTTCTCGTCGAACTCGTAGATAGAGCCGTCCTCGTTGGTGTTCAAAATGCCAAAGCGGGATGCCTCTGCCATGGGCACCTCGTACACGGCGATGGTGCAGGCAGCGCCCTTCTCCTTGTGGTAGGCCAGCATCTTGGAGTAATCCATCTTGTAGATGTGGTCGCCGGAGAGCACCACCACGTAATCGGGGTTATAGCGCTCGATAAAGGGGATATTCTGATAAATGGCATTGGCCGTGCCCTTGTACCAGTCGGTCTTTTTCTGCTTCTGGTAAGGGGGCAGCACGTGGACACCGGCGTTGTTGCTGTCCAGGTCCCAGGGCTGCCCGTTGCCGATGTAGTCATTCAGCTCCAGGGGCTGGTACTGGGTGAGCACACCCACCGTCTCGATGCCGGAGTTTACGCAGTTGGAAAGGGGAAAATCGATGATGCGGTATTTCCCACCGAAAGGCACCGCGGGCTTGGCGAGGTTCCTCGTCAACACGCCCAGACGGCTGCCCTGGCCGCCGGCAAGCAGCATGGCCACAACCTCTTGTTTGGGTAACATTTTAGCGTCCTCCTAATCTTTCAATGTTTATGTGTGAAAAAGCGGCCCATCCCTGGGGATGCCCCGCCGGGAAGGCGGGCCGCTTCTTTACCCCAGTGTCAGGGGGCTTTCGCCCCGGTCTTTTTCTTGCCGCCCCGGGCAGGCTTTTTCTCTGCCTTGGGCTTGGCTTCCGCAGCGGATTTCGCCTTGGCCGCGGTTTTGGATGCCGTCTTTTTGGCGGGCGCGCGCCGGACCCGCTTGGGGGTCTTTTTCACGCACTCCAGGAAGAACACCGAGCAGCCCGGCAAGGTCAGCGAGACGCTTTGCTCGCAGCCGTGCATGGGCACGTCCTGGGTCTTGATGGCGCTGCCGTTGGTCACGCCGCCGCCGCCGAACGCCGTGGCGTCCGAGGTGAACACCTCGGCCCAGGTGCCCCGGATGGGCACGCCGATGCAGTAGTTCTCCCGCTGGACGGGCACAAAGTTGCACACCGCCACCAGCTCCCGGCCGTCCTTGGCCTTGCGGCGGAAGGCGATGACGCTTTGCTGGTAGTCGTCGTTGGAAATCCACTCAAAGCCCTCCCAGGAGAAGTCAATCTCCCACAGCTCGGGGCGGGAGAGGTAGAAGTGGTTCACCGCCTTGAAGAAGGCCTGGGCCTGCTGGTGCTCGGGGTACTGGAGCAGGCCCCACTCCAGCTCCTTTTCAAAGTTCCACTCGTTCTTCTGGGCAAATTCCGTGCCCATAAATTGGAGCTTCTTGCCCGGGTGGGCCATCATATAGCTGACGAAAGCCCGCATCTGGTCGGCCTTCATCTTGTCGTCGCCGGGCATCTTATTGATGAGGGACCCCTTCCCGTAGACCACCTCGTCGTGGGAGATGGGCAGGATGAAGTTCTCGGAGAAAGCGTAGAAGAAGGAGAAGGTCAGGGCGTCGTGGTTGCCGCTGCGGAACAGCGGGTCCATGGACATGTAGCGGAGCATGTCGTTCATCCAGCCCATATTCCACTTGTAGTTAAAGCCCAGGCCGCCCATGTAGGTGGGCCGGCTCACCAGGGGCCAAGAGGTGGACTCCTCCGCAATCATCATGCAGTGGGGCGCCTCGGCAAAGGCCGCCTCGTTGAGCGCCTGGAGGAAGGCCACGGCTTCCAGGTTTTCCTTGCCGCCGTCCTTGTTGGGAATCCACTCCCCGTCCCGGCGGTTGTAGTCCAGGTAGAGCATGGAGGCCACGGCGTCCACCCGCAGGCCGTCGATGTGGTACTCCTTCAGCCAGTACACCGCGCTGGACATGAGGAAGCTTTGCACCTCGGGCTTGCCGTAGTCAAAGACCAGCGTGCCCCACTCCTTGTGCTCGCCCTTGCGGGGGTCCTCGTACTCGTAGCAGGGGGTGCCGTCAAAGGAGGCCAGGCCCGCGGCGTCCCGGGGGAAGTGGGCTGGCACCCAGTCCATAATGACGCCGATGCCGGCCTGGTGGCACCTGTCCACAAAGCGCATAAAGTCCTGGGGCTCCCCATAACGGGAGGTGGGGGCGAAATAGCCCATCACCTGGTAGCCCCAAGAGCCGTCGTAGGGGTACTCGGTCAGGGGCATAAACTCAATGTGGGTAAAGCCCATGTCTTTCACATAGGGGATGAGCTCATCCCCCAGCTTGTCGTAGGAGAACACGCTGCCGTCGGCGTATTTTCGCCAAGAGCCCGCGTGGACCTCATAGATGTTCACCGGCCGCTCGTAGTGGGGGTTCTCCTCCTTATAGCGCAGCCAGTCCCCATCGTGCCACTGGTAGCCCTCCAGCTCCACCCAGCGGGAGGCCGTGCCGGGCCGCGTCTCTGTGTGGCGGGCAAAGGGGTCTGCCTTGTAGGTGTCCTTGCCCTGGGCGGTTTTGATGTAGAACTTATACAGCTCGTAGGGCTCAAAGACAAAGTCCGTGTAGCCCTCCCACACCGCGTCGTCAATTTTTTGCAGGGGATACTTGGCTTTATCCCAGTTGCAGAAATTCCCCACCAGGGAGACCTCTCTGGCGTGGGGCGCCCACACCCGGGCCACCATGCACTCTTTGCCCTGGCGGGTGGCCTTGTGCAGGCCCAGATATTCGTAAGAACGGCGGTTTTTGCCGCTGCGGAACAGGTAAAGCGGCGGGTTATCCGGCTGCTTGCCGGGCCCGGTTTTGGGTAGATTCTTCTCACGTTCCATAGTTTGAACGCTCCTTTGTCACCGGTTTCACAGGTTCTTTACTGTTATAATAACATAAACTAAAAAAATTTCAAGTACTTTTTAGTGATTCCTTTTAAATCCTGGGTAAATACTTTGCAAACTTTGTAATTCCTGAACAAATTAGACCTGCGTTTTCTGTATAAGACCACTTGACGTGCCTATTAGGGTACCATATCCGCCCCGCGAAGGCCGTCGGAAACAGGCGCAAAAAAGCGGGGCGCCCACTGGGGACGTCCCGCCAAAGGGTTTATTCTTTTGCCTCTATCCCCCGTACCGTTAGGATATTGCCCTCCACGGTGAAGCGCACCTCCAGCCCGGCAAAGGCCATGCCGTACACCCGCTGGGGGTCGTGCTGGTAAGAGGGCCTGGGGTCCTGGGCAAGCACGCCCAACAGGGCCGCCCGCTTTTCCTCCGGCACCTGCTCCAGCAGCGCCGGCGGGAAGTCCACGGAAAGGCCGTCCTCCCGGTGCTGGTCCGAAAAGCCCCCCACCGCCTGGGGACGGCAGTCCGCCAGGGGGACGTAGGGCTTCACGTCGAAGATGGGCGTGCCGTCCAGCAGGTCGGCGCCCCGCACCAGCAGCACAGGGCCGCCTGGCGCGGTGTAGTCCACCTTCTCCAGCTTTACGCAGGAAAGGCCGATGGGATTGGGCCGGAAGGGCGACCGGGTGGCGAACACCCCCACCCGCTGGTTGCCCCCCAGCCGGGGCGGCCGCACCGTGGGGGACCACCCCTGGCTCTGGGTAAAGTGCCACAGCAGCCACAGGTGGGAGAACCCCTCCAGGCCCCGGAAGGCCTCGGGGGCGCGGAACTCCCGCTCAAACTCCACCACGGCCCGCAGCTCCTCCACCAGGCCGCTTTGCCGGGGGATGCCGAATTTCTCCGGGAACTCCGTGCGGATGCGGCCAATGGGGCGCAGGGTCAGGTTTTCGCTCAAAACAGGGTTTCCTGGAGCTCTTCCGCGGACTCAAAGGGCCCGGGCATGGGGTTGATGGCCCGGTGGCGGCCAAAGTAGTCCTGGTTGAACACAATGGGGGTGCCGTCGGGGTTCTCAAACTTCTCTTCGGGCTCAAAGGCGGCGCCCAGCAGCTCGGTGGAAACAGCGGGGGCCTTCACTTCGGGCAGCAGCTCGTAGAGGTTGGTCTCCAAGGTGTACTTGCCATCCTCTTCGCGCAGGTTCAGGGTGACCTTCTCGGGCACCACCTTGGCGTCCTTTTCCTTGTCCCAGGGCTGGGCGCCGCCAAAGTAGACGTTGCCCTCGCTCCACACGGGCAGGTGGCTGTAGTAGCGGTCGCTGGGCTCGGAACCCATGCCGCAGTAGCCCTCAAACTGCTTGTCCCACTCCTCGAAGGTTGGGTAGCCGTTGTACTTAAAGGTGCCCACTTCCACGTTGTTGTCGTCCCACTCGTTGTAGTGCTCCTTGGCAAACTCGCACATCTTCACCAAAGCGGGGTGCACGTCCTGCTGGACGAAGATGTTGTTGTAGAAGCGCATGTCGCCGTGGAGGAAGGTCATAAAGCCCATCACCTCGGTGCGGTGTGCCACATGGTAGGGGGTGTAGCGGGAGGAGGACAGGGTCTTGGCGCCGTTGTCCGTGCCGCGGCCCACGCAGGTGAGGGCGCCGCCGATGAGGTTGTGCACCACGGCAATGCCCTGGGCAGCCAGCTTCAAGGAGCGGGTGGACAGCAGGATGTTGTTGTCAATCAGCGTGGGGCCGTGGGAGACCTCCACAAAGATGTCGTCGCCAATGCCCAGGAACTCCTCCTTATCGGGGTCCTCGCTGAGGGTGGGCAGGGTGTTGTGGTGGAACAGGTTCTGGGTGACGCGGGTGCCCTGGGCCTGCCAATCCAGCCAGATGCCGCGGGTGCAGTGGTGGATGTGGTTGCGGCGGAAAATCACGTCGATGGCGGCGTGCATCTTAATGCCGCCAATCTCCGCGCCAGAGAGGTTCTGCTTGTTGTTGATGTGGTGGATGTGGTTGTCCTCGATGATGGAGAACACGCCGCCCAAGTGGCCCACAATGCCGGTCTGGCCGCAGTCGTGGATGTTGCAGCGGCGGATGATGTGGTGGCCGATGTTCTCCTTGGTCCAGCCCTGAATCTGGGCCAGGCAGATGCACTCGCGCTCGGTCTGGGTGCCGTCCTTGTACTTGGTCTTCAGCCACTTGTTGTCGTTTTCCGGCTGAAGGAACTTGCCCAGGGAGATGCCGGAGCACTTGGAGTCGGAGACTTCGCAGTCCTCAATAATCCAGCCCTTGGACCAGTGGGGTCCAATCATGCCTTCCTGGTAGGCGGTGGGAGGGGCCCACTGGGTGGCGGCCTGGCGCACCACAAAGCCGGAGAGGGTGATGTAGTTCACGCCGGTCTTGCTGGGGTAGAAGCAGTTGCGGCGCACGTTGATTTCCACGTTCTCCTCGTTGGGGTTGGCGCCGTGGAAGTTGGCGTACAGCACGGTGTTGCCATCCTCCTGGCAGGTGTACCAGCGGTAGATGGTGAAAGCCCTATCCCAAGAGGACTTGTACTCCTGGGGCTGGAGCACGCCTTCCAGGTCCTCGGCCTCGTACATGGACTTGCCGTTGAGGTAGACCTCGCCGGTGTGGAAGGGCTTGGAGGGGATGTACCAGTCGCCCTCAATCAGCGTGGTGTAGGGGTTGTAGTTGCCAAACAGGCCGTTGGGGATGCGGGCCACCCACACGTCGCCCTGGTAGGGCTCCCAAGTCTTCACAACCTCAGAGCCGGTGATGACGGCGCCGCCGGGCACCTGGGAACGGTAGGTGATGCGGCAGTCGTCGGCCGTGCCGCCGTTTTTGGGGTCGACCCACTCCCGGTAATAGCCGGGCAGGACGATGACTTCATCGCCGGCAACGGCCACCTGGGCCGCCTCGTTTATAGTCTGGAAAGGCGCCGCCTGGGAGCCATCGCCGCTGCGCTTTACGCTGGCGGAAACATAAATCTGCAATGCAATTCCTCCTTATAAAACAGTCTTTGATTTTTCTGGCCCTCCCTTTTGGGCGGACCATACTATAAAAATTGTAGCATCCTGTGATTTTCTTGTCAACTGGCCACGGCATGAAAAAAAGCGCCCCAGCCGCTGGGAGGCGCCTTTGGCGTTTATCCATAGATGTTTGGGGCTGGCTTACCACTCGTTGACCAGCGGCCGGGGCCGGTACCACCACTGCTCAAAGTCCTGGGTGTAGCGGGCCTGGGGCAGGCTGGGGTCCTCTGGAAAGTGCCAGGTGGTCCACTGGAAATAGGCCTGGGAGAAGGCGTCCACGTCCTCGTCCCGCTGGGTGGCCACGGCCCGCCGGCCCAGCTCCACAATGCCCTCTGGCTTGCGGGGGGCGGCCTCCACGGTCTCCTCTAAGCGGCGGTTGCAGGGGAAGAGCATCTCGTTCTCCTGGAGAATCATCCGGTACACGCTGTACACCACCTGGCCCACAGAGAGCAGCCGCAGATACCCCTCCGCCTTGCAGCCCTTAAGGAAATAGCCGCTGTTCAAGCGGTAGTTGCCGTAAAAGGAGAGCATCTTGTCCTCCCGCTCCCACAGGGGGAACACGCCGATTTTTGGGAGAATTTCCGCCACCTCCGGGTCGCTGGAGAAAAGCACCCGGGCCCCCACAAAGGAGTTCCGGGTGGGTTCGCTGCCGTGCTGGGCCGCGGCTTGGATGTAGTCCTTTGTCATGTACTTCACGTCGAAGTAGCCGCCCTCATAGGTGCAGTGGCCAAACACGCACTCCGCCGTGCGGCCCTCTGCCAGCTTTTTGGCGTAGGCCTCTGGGGTGAGGATGACCAGGGCGTCCAAATCGGAGTCGGGCCGCTCGTTGCCCTTGGCCACCGAGCCGCCCAGTACCAAGGCGATGATGCCCTCTGTGGGGCGGAAGTACTCCTTCATTTTCTCAATGGAATCCAAATGGTGCTGATACATACTGCTCCCCGCTTTCATGCCGCCGGGCGTTTCCCGGCTGTGGTTTTACCGGGATTGTAGCACGGCGTCGCGAAGATGTCAACGGCCTGGGGCGAACAGCGCCGCCATGTCGTACCAAGATTGCCCCGCCAAGGCAGAGGGGGACACCCCGCGGTTTTGAAAGCCGAATTTCTCGTAGTACGGGACCAGCCCCGCCTTGCAGGTGAGCACGCAGCCTCGCCTCCCCTGGGCCCGGGCGTCGGCCAGCACCTGGCGCAGCAGCAAAAACTCCTTGGAATTTCCTTGAATTTCCAAGGAGTTTTACAGAATATAAGAAAAACGCAGACCACAACAAAAGAAAACAGGGGCTGCATCTTACTGACCGCCCGAGGTGTGGCAACCCAAAAAACATCTGAAATAACGCATGAAAGCTATCTTTGCGCTTGAATCATAGTCTCAAGCAGTTTTCCCTTTTCACATGTATAGGATAAAAAGTCAGTCAATTCATACCGTCTATACTGAGCGCTCACATTATATTCGCTCTCAATCGTAATGCTTCCAGTATAGGAAGAGTCGGCAATTTGTTTCGATTTTTGGCGCCAATCAATTTCCCCATCAAAAGGCACCAGATGTGAATCTTTCTCCCCGCAATTATCATGCAAATGGATCGCAAATACCCTAGAGCCGTATTCCTTCAACCAATCAAAATTCGGTGTCCAAAAGTGTTCGTGCCCACTATCGTAACATAGGCCAACAAAACGGGAAGAATAATGGTTCAGCACATATTGAACATGCTCGGGTGTCCGCAGATTTTCAAATGCAATCCGCACCCCGTTTTTCTCAGCGCTATAAATCAAACGCTCTATTCTGGAAATGCCAATTTTTGAAACAGGGGGCGGAACACTTCCATTCGTCAAATGCACTACCAGGGTACCAATGCCAAAATAGGAGCACTCCTCAAGTTCCTGCTCAAGTTCTGCCAGTGTTTGATTTCCTGCTGAATCATTTAGCCAAATCGCATTTAAATTATCTGTAGTGGCATGAACATTCTCAATCCTCAAGCCATACCTTTTAGCCAGGGCAACACGTTCCCCGCGGCTTTCTTTTTCACCGGGACCCCACCAAAGTAACACAGATTCAAAACCCGCAGCTTTAAATAAAGAAAATCGTTCACTCATTAAGGCAGGAAATCCATTTATTGAGGTAATGCCAACCATATTCGTTCACCTTCTTTTTATAAAAAGAAAAAAGGATTCTGATTATCAGAATCCTTTTTGGTCGAGGTGACAGGATTTGAACCTGCGACTTCTACGTCCCGAACGTAGCGCTCTACCAAACTGAGCCACACCTCGTAAAAAAGCCTCGGATTTTAACAACCGAGGCTTTTGGCAGCGGTACCAGGATTTGAACCCAGACAAACAGAGTCAGAGTCTGCTGTGCTACCCTTACACAATACCGCTTTATTTTGCCGCCCTGTCCGAACGGCAGTATTTATTATAACAGATTTTTGGAGAAAGTCAATCCCTTTTTTCAAATTTTTTCAAAGCGCCCTCTGTATTATTAAATGCACAGAGACTCAACTGAGTCGCCTGTGCATTTTTCTTTTTATATCGACCCCATAAGACGGAGGTGAGACCGA
>JABLTR010081824.1_pt1 | contig 18213 bp, 15 predicted proteins | sample 7160071 | NCBI WGS metagenome assembly JABLTR01 (sample SAMN14651230, study PRJNA627086) | human gut metagenome | isolation source: feces | host: Homo sapiens
GCAGTAGATAGAATGAACCAAAAAATAAGCTACTTATATAACCAATTCAATCCAGCAGTATTAAGATTAATAAAAATGGTTATAGAAAATGCACATAAAGAAGGTAAATGGGCTGGAATGTGTGGAGAATCTGCAGGAGATCAAAGAATGATACCTATATTATTAGGATTTGGTCTTGATGAATTCTCTATGAGTCCAATATCTATATTACCAGCTAGAAAATTAATAAATTCTGTAAGTGAAGCAGACATGAAAGCTTTCGCAGATAAAGTTTTAGAACTTGGAACTGCTAAAGAAATAGAAGAATTTATATCTGAAACTTTTAAATAGAATTTACTTAATTTATAAATAAATTAGTTACCGAAAAATTTATATATATACACATTTATAGCCGACTTTTTAGTCGGCTTATTTTTTTGTATAAATATTAAAATAAATTTACATAAAAGTAGATGTTTATAAAAAAACTTTATATATTTTTAAGTTATTATTCGAAGATTTGTGATAAAATAGTGCTTATAGTGGAAAAGTTACAATAAAGTTACAAAAACGACATTGGGTATTGACACATTATTCCAAAAATATAAGGTTGATATCAAATAGCAGAAAATTAACATTGATAATTGTAAAAAATACTGCTATTATTGATAAGGAACTTTACTAGAATAAAAGATTAGAAAAATTTTAATAATCAAAATAGGAGAAACCTGCGCGAAACAAAACAAATTTCTAGTAAAAAAACTTAATTTAAAACTTAGTAAGTGAATAATTTAATTTAGAAAGGAGGAGAATATTGTCGAGATAAGACAATATATTATTATGTACGATAAGACTACTATAATGCAAATTGCAATAATTGTTATCGGTATAGTGATAACACTTTATTTAGGAATAAAAGAAAAACGAAAAAATGAAGAAAATATAAATAAATTAAATCTAAGAATAAATGTAAATGGTATAAGAGGTAAATCTACTGCGACGAGACTTATAACTGGTGTTTTAAATGAAGCAGGTTATAAAGTAGTAGGAAAGACGACAGGTACATCTCCAAGAATGATATACTGGAATAATAAAAAAGAAGAAGTAATTGTTCGTAACTCAGCTGGGGCTAACATAAAAGAGCAAGTTCATGTAATCGATAAAGCCGTAAAAGTTGGTGCTGAGGCTTTAGTATGTGAATGTATGGCTGTTAGACCTGAGTATCAAGATGTTTATCAAAATGACATTTTTAAAGCAAACATAACAGTAATAGTAAATGTATTAGAAGACCACTTAGATGTTATGGGGCCAACTACTGATGAAATTGCGATGGCATTTTCAAATACAATACCATACAATGGCTACTTAGTAGTAGATAATGGACCTTATGTAAAATACTTCACAGAAGAATGTAAAAAGAGAAATACTAAGATAGTTGTTGCTGATAATTCAAAAATACCAGAAGGGTTAATTGAAAAATTCGGTTATACAATTTTCGAAGACAATATATCTCTTGCACTAGCAGTTGCTGAAATATTAAACATAGAACCAGAAATGGCATTTAGAGGAATGTTAAATGCAAATCCTGACCCAGGAGCTGCAACTATTACAAATTTCGGCAAAGCAGGACAAAACAGCGTATTCGTAAACGGGTTTGCTGCAAATGAACCATCATCAACTCTAGCAATTTGGGATAAAATAAAAGAGACACTTCCAAATACGGAAAATCCTATTGTTTTATTCAATGGTAGAGATGATAGAGTGGACAGAACCGATCAATTTATTGAAGATTGTTTCCCATACTTAAGCGAAAAAGCAACTTTAGTAGCTATGGGTGAAGGAAGCGACAGAATACAAAAAGCGATAGATAGCGGAAAATTACCAAATATAAAACAATTTGTCGATTTATCTGATTTAGAAATAGATGAATTAATCGAAAGACTGTATTCTATGTCAAAAAATAGAATATTATATGGAATAGGTAATATTCATGGAGATGCAGACATATTACTACAAGATATGTTTGGAATCTATATAAATGATGAAAACGAAGATGACAACAAAGGATTCACTTTTGGAAGTAGTTTAGGAGCTTATATTCAAAACATACTATAATGAAAAAATTGGAAGGACATATTAAGGAGGAATTATGTATATAACAGATTTTTATATGTCGCTAATAATAGGAGTTATCGGAACTTTATTATTTGTTGAGACATTTGGAATAACACCGGGTGGAATAATAGTAGCAAGTTACTTAGCTTTAGTTTTTGATTCACCAATAACGATGGTATTGATATTTTTAGTTTCGTTTATAACTTATGGTATAGTAAATTATATACTGCCTAAGTTTGTGATATTATATGGTAGAAGAAGATTTGTAGCTACGATAGTTGTAGCAGTTATACTAAAACTTATATTTGAAGCAATTTATCCACTAACACCATTCCCAACATTCGAATTTAGAGGAATAGGTATAATAGTACCAGCATTACTGTCAAATTGTTATGCTAGACAAGGTATAAAATTAACTGTAGTTTCAACACTTGTTATGACAGCAGTAGTTTATGGAATAATGCAAATAATTTACTTAGTGTAGGTGATTTTTATGGAAAGAAAATTGACGTTACAAGAAAAGGTACAAGCTTTTATAAAGAGACAGCCAAGAACATCTGGAAAAACAGTATCTATAATTATAGCAGTATTAGCAGTTATAGTATTTGGAGCAGGTATAGTTGGAAATGCGCTTAATAAAAATGCAACTTCATCTGTAAGTGAATATGATGGTGGCAAACTTGTAAAAGGTACTGTAGTTGGAGATATGATGCTTGGTAGATCGATAACTAACAAGGGCTCAAAAAACAACTATAAAAATATGTTCTCAGGCGTGTCTGATTTATGGAAAGACTCAGATTATGTTGCTGGAAACTTAGAATGCGTTCTTTTAGATAATGCATCAGATTATGAGAAAAACGACAAAGAAATACACATAAACGCAGAGACAAAAACTGCAAATGTATTAAAAGAAAATGGATTTACTCTTGTAAGTTTAGCAAACAACCACTTAGCAGACTTCAAGGCTAAAGGTGTTGTAAATACCTTAGATACTTTAGACAAAGTTGGATTAAAACATGTTGGAGCTGGAAGAAATTTAACAGAAGCTGCAGAGTATGATATGCAAGAAATAAATGGGGTTAAAATAGCTACAATTGCTGTAAGTGATATAATTCCTAAAGATTTCGCAGCGAGAGATTCAAAAGCAGGTATTTTAACTACAAAAACATTAAAATACTATCAAGCAGTTAAAGATGCTTCAGAAAAAGCAGACCTAGTTATTGCAAACATCCACTGGGGTGTTGAATATGGAATGACAGAAACAGAAGCTCAACAACAATTAGCAAGAAACTTAATAAACTGGGGTGTTGACGTAGTAATTGGTTCACATCCACACGTGCTTCAACCAGTAGAAAAATACGGAGATGGTATAATATTCTACAGTATGGGTAACTTTGTGTTCGACCAAGGTTGGAGTAGAACAAAAGACAGCATGGTTTTAAATTATTATGTTGATGAAAATGGTAATTGTAGTTTTGAAATAACTCCAATTAGAATAAAAGACGGTTATCCAGAAGTGACAAATAACGCCTTCTTTAAAAAGAGAACTTATAGAACTCTAACTAAAAATTTAAAAGATAGTGATTATGAAGTTAAATCAAATACATTACTTATGAAAAATGCTATAAAAATTGATTTAAATAAAAATAATCAAACTGATGCAAATGCTGACAACACAGATGTATCAAATGATATAAATACAACAAGTGATGTAAATAATACAGATAACAATACAACTACTAAAACAAATACACAATACTAAAACAAATTGAAAAATAACATGTAACAATTTAGAGGAATAGACATTTTAGATAAGACATCAATTAAAATAATTTTATTGGAGAATGATGTTATGGCAAAAAATAAAAGAAGAAGTAAGAAGAAAAGCACTAAACAAAACAAGAATCTTGGTTTAATAATTGTTGCAATTGCAATTTTAGTGATTGGTGGGGGAATATATTTCTTAAAATCATCAAAAACTAAAAATCAAGCGAACACGAATGCAACAATAAAAAGTAGCCACTCATATGTTGTAAGTACTTCGAACGAAAAAGCGACAGAAATCGGCGAAAAAGTACTTGCTGAGGGCGGAAATGCAGTTGATGCTGCAATAGCAGTTTCTTATGCTTTAGGAGTTGCCCAACCTTATGCATCTGGAATAGGTGGAGGCGGGGGTATGTTAATATACAACCCTGATAATGACGAATACAAGTTTTATGATTACAAAGACTGTTCACCTTTTTCAAACGAAAAAAGACAAGGAGACATAGGGGTTCCTGGTTTTGTAGCAGGTATGGAGAAAATATCTAAAGATTTAGGAACTAAGAATATATCTGATTTAATTGGATATTCTGTTGATTTAGCTAAAAACGGAGTTACAGTAAACGCTGATACAGTAAAGGCGATGAATTCATTCTCGAATTTACTAGCAAAAGATAAAGACTATGTTAAAGATGGCGAACTTCTTAAAGAAGGCGACACATTAGTTCAATCTGAATTAGCTACAACACTAGAAAAAATCCAAAATGAAGGTGCAAAGGCATTTTATAGTGGAGAGATTGCTGAAAATATAGCAAAAGCAGGTTCTATGAAGGTATCTGATTTAGAACAATATGAAGTCAAAACACATGAACCAGTTTCTGGGGAATTTAATGGCTACAAAGTGGTTTCTGCTCCACCGCCATTTTCAGGAACATCACTTATACAAATGCTAGAAATAATAGAACAAGAAGGCAAGACAAAAGATATAAAAGACGCAAATACTTACCTAGAAGTATTAAATAATGCGACAACTCTAGCAAATTACGATAGAGGTAAAAAAATCGCTGACTTAGACTTCAAAAATGTAGATTATAATTCATTAACAACTGAGGATTATATAAAAAATCTACTAAAAGAAAAAAATGCGACATATTCAGAAGATGACGAAAGTGAAAGTACAACTCACTTTGTAATAGTGGACAAAAATGGAATGGTTGTTTCATGTACAAACACATTAGGTCATTTCTATGGAGCACAAGAAAAAGTAAATGGTTTCTATTTAAATAGTAGTTTAAAAAGCTTTGGAACAAAAGGAATAAACAAGTATGAACCAGGCAAAAGACCTAGAACTTATACTTCTCCTACAATAATCCAAAAAGGAAACGACTATATAATGGGTATAGGAACTCCAGGTGGAATAAGAATTTTAAAAATGCTAGTACCTATTATAGTAGACAATCTTTACTTTGGAAATGATCTTCAAGAAGCAATAAATAAATCGAGAGTTATATTCCAAGAGCCAGGCATGATAGTTCGTGAAGGTGGAAGAGATGAAGACTACATCATAAATGTGGATAATTCACAATTCCCATATATGGACTTAAAAGACCAACTTTACTTCGGCGCTGTCCAAGCAGGTGGAATTTCAAACGGAAAATACTTCGGAGCATCTGACAACAGAAGACTTGGAAAAGTATCTATAAATCAAGATTAATTAGTTTATAAAGCTGCTATGCAAATACGCATAGCAGTTTTTTTAATACTATAACTTTCCAAATACATATCTTAGTGATACAATAAATATCAAAGAGTTAGAAAAATATGTAAAATATAAAAATGACCAAGATGTAATAAGACAAAAAATGCACTTTAATAAAAGAAATTTACAAAAAAACACAATAAATGATATTATTAAGGAGGATAAAATGTCAGCATTAACAATAAGCCCAGAAGAAGTAAAGAGAGTGAAAGGATTAGGATTTTTGAATAATAAAGGGACTGATAATTTTTCAGCAAGAGTATTAACAGTAAACGGGAAAATAACTGCTGCTCAACATAGATGTTTAGCAGATGCAGCAGAGTTATTTGGAAATGGGATAATAACTTTTACAACTAGATTATCTGTAGAAGTTCAAGGTATACCATTTGATAAAATAGAAGATTTCAGAAAATATATAGCAAAAGAAGGTTTAGAAACTGGCGGTACAGGAGCAAAAATCCGTCCAATTGTATCATGTAAGGGGACAACTTGCCAATATGGTAGACTAGATTCATTTAAAGTATCTGAAGAAATGCACCACAGATTTTTTGAAGGATATAAAGGGGTAGCACTACCACATAAATTTAAAATGGCAGTTGGAGGATGTCCAAACAACTGTATGAAACCAGATTTAAATGATGTCGGCATAATAGGACAATTAGTGCCAATTCACGATATCGAAAAATGTAAAGGATGCAAAAAATGTAAGATAGAACAAGTATGTCCAATGCATGCTTGTAAGGTTGTTGATAAAAAAATTACTAGGGACACTAATGTATGTAACAACTGCGGTCGTTGTGTAGGAAAATGTCCATTTGGAGTAGTTGATGAAGGAACTTATGGATACAAAATTTACGTTGGTGGAAGATGGGGTAAAAAAATCTCTATAGGTAAACCACTAAGCAAGATATTTACAGATTTAGACGAAGCATTAAATGTTATCGAAAAAACTATTCTATTATACAAAAATCAAGGAATAAAAGGTGAACGTTTTGAAGAAACAATAAAACGTATAGGTTTTGAAAATGTAGAAAAACAATTATTCTCAGATGAATTGTTAGATAAAAAAGAAGAAATCTTAAATCAAGAATTAGCAACAGCTAAGTAATATATATAAAGTAAATAGATTAAAAAATAGTTACATAGCTTTGAAACAAAAGTAATTAAAAATAGCCTACTCTATATAAAAAGAGCAGGCTATTTTAATATACGTTTATAATTGCATAATTAAATTATTAAAAATATTTATCTGGAACCCAAGAAATCACATATTCGTAATCTGTTTTTATTTCGGGGTTTAATATTTTAAATCTTCCTTTTACCCTTTGTTCTTCCAATACACAATCCAAATGGCAAAGTGCAATACCCATATCTATTTTATTCATATCTCTGTTCTTTGTAGTATAAAAATGCAATCCATCATCGTCTAATACAACTCGCCAAGGTTGAGAATTTCGAGAAGATGGCGCAAGTCTTACTGCCTCTAGTGCATCTCCGTAAATTCCAGCTTGTCTTTTTGCCATAGGAGTATAAAAATCTCCCTTATGAAACAATTTACTAAAAGGCTCTCTCTTATTATGATTATTTCCAATCATAAATCCTATAGGACTTCTTCTACTACCATGATAACCAATAGGCGAAACAACCGGCAATATATATCCATCTGGCAAATCAACTGCTTTGGCGAATTTGCCCTTGTTGAAAGTTCCTCCAAGCCACACAGTACCAAGGTCTAGGGAAGTACAATATAATATAACTTTTTCAAAAGTATATCCCAATGCCTCAAGACAAAATGGCTTGTCCTCACAATAAGCGACTAAAAAGTAATTAGGATTTTTTATAACACCATAAGTTCCAAGCTTTTCCTTGTGATAATTATCTGGATTTATAATCTTGATATTAATTTTTTTATTAAACGGATTATTAACTTCATCGATATAATTTTGAATTTTATCTAAGACAGTTGAATCAATCGGATCTTTGCTATAAGTTCTGATAGACTGCCTAGACTTAATAAGTTGAAAAATAGACTGTTTCATGGTATACCCCCTTAATTTATTCAAGTGATATATAAAAAACTTGAATTCTAAATATTTTTAAATATAGATTTTTATAAGTAAATTATAGCATGAAAATTTCGCATTGAATAAAATGTGAAGTCAAAAAAGGTTAAATTTGTATAAAAAGTGCAAATAGATTAAAGAATGTTATAATATAAATACTAAGAGATATAAAGATTGATTTAAAATATATAAATAACATTAATAGGAGATAGGGAGAACAATATGAAAAATTACGATGCTTATATTTTTGATTTTGACTATACTTTAGCAGATGCAACAGAGCCAGTTGTGCAAAGTTTTTTATACGCACTTGAAAAGATGAATCTACAAAAATCAAGTCGACAAGATATAATAAACACAATCGGAATTCCAATAGGTGAGTCATATACAATTTTGACAGGGGATGACTCAGAAGAAGGAATAGAATTATTTAAAAAATACCAAAAAGAAAAATCAGATGAGATAACAGTGCCAAATACTGTTTTTATAGGAGAGGCAAAAGAAGTTCTACAAATACTTAAAAACAGAGGTAAAAAAATAGGAATAGTTTCATCTCGTTGGGGGCAACGTATAAATGATATTTTTGAAAATTTAAACTCACGAGAACTTATCGATTTTATAATAGGAACAGAACATGTGGAGAATTATAAACCAAATCCAGAGGGATTATTCAAAATGATAGATATGATGGATGCCAAAAATCCGCTTTACATCGGCGACAGTTATATAGATGCACAGGCAGCACAAAACGCCAAAATAGATTTTGTAGGAGTTACAACAGGAACAACTTCAAGGGAAAAACTTGAATCTTACCCACATATAGCTGTGTTAGATGATTTAAAAGAGCTTTTAAATGTATAGAATATTAAAATTCTAAATAGAACTTAAAATCAGTATCATAAGTGGTGGAATGTTAGTATCTTGAATTACAGAGTTTGAGGAAAAATAAGGAATATATTTCTTGACTTTTTTATAAAATTTGAGCTAAAATTAAAAGTGAATCGAGTAGCAAAATGCGTAAATCCAGATGATGGGTTTGCGCATTTTTTTTGATTAAGGTTGTGGTAGCTTTCCTCAAAAGTCTCCAAGAAAAATGAGGGAGGTCAAAATAAATGGATACTAAAGTTGAAAAAACAACACATAATGCCAAAGAAAAAGTAATGGAAGAAGAAGCTCATTTATGCAAGAATATTTTAAATAAAGAGCAACAAATGTCATATAAAGACAAAATCGAAGAAGATGAAGAAGTAATAAATAAAATGGGTACTGAACCAATCTCTAAATTGATGATTGCTATGGGTTTACCGATGATTTTATCTATGGTAGTTCAAGCATTTTACAATATAGTAGATAGCTATTTTGTAAGTGCAATGCCAGACACAGCACAAATCGTCGGAATGGGTGATTACGCAATGAACGCACTTGCTCTAGCATTTCCAATACAAATGTTTATGGTCGCAATCGGGGTAGGGACTGGAGTCGGTATAAACGCCCTGCTTTCAAAAACACTTGGCGAAGGAAAAAGAGAAACAGCAAGTTATGTTGCAGGTAATGCTATATTTATCGGAATTTGCACATATGTAGTATTTTTATTATTTGGATTATTCGGTGTGCATGCATATATGAATTCACAAACATCAGATCCAATAATATTACAAATGGGCAAAGAATATCTAGGAATATGTTGCATATTATCATTTGGCGTAATTTTATTCACAATTTATGAAAAACTACTACAATCAACAGGCAAAACAGTATTATGTACAATTGGTCAACTTGCAGGCGCATTAACTAATATAGTTTTAGATCCAATTTTGATATTTGGATACTTAGGAATGCCACAAATGGGTGTTGCTGGAGCGGCTTATGCAACAGTAATTGGGCAATTTGTATCATTAATTTTAGACATGATATTCCACTATGGATTCAACAACGATGTAGACAGACAACTTAGATATATCAAACCTAAAAAAAGAATAATCAAAGACATATATATAGTTGGAGTTCCAGCAATATTAATGCAAGCACTTATGTCATTTATGACTTATGGTGTAAATATAATATTTATATCAGTATCGACAGCAGCAGTAACAGCATACGGAGTTTATTATAAAATACAACAGTTTGTATTTTTCGCAGCTTTTGGGCTTAACAATGCAATAATACCAATAGTTTCATTTAACTACGGCATGAAAGACAAACAAAGAGTAAAAGATGGAATACATTACGGAATGATGTACACATTAATTATCATGGGTATAGGACTAGTTGTTTTACAAATTTTTGCACATCAAGTTGCAAGTATATTTGCATTATCTCCAGATATACAAAAATTATGCATACTTTCTATAAGAATTATCACAATTGGATATTTATTTGCCGGCGCAAATATCGCCTACCAAGGAATATTCCAAGCACTAGGTTGTGGTGTTCACTCACTAATAATCTCACTACTTAGATTAATAATAGTCGCACTACCACTTGCATGGTTGTTCACAAAAGTATCAAACTCAGAAAGCATGATATGGTGGGCATTCCCAATAGCAGAAGGGGTAGCGCTAATAGTCTCTTTATTTATGATGAGAAAAATTAATAAGGATAGGGTAAAAGAATTAGCATAAGAGCACTAATATATATAGAAAAAAATAATTAATATGTTTTAAATAAATCTACTTTTTTAAAAGATTTTTAGAATAAAAAGTTATTTGTATGATAAAATTAACTTAGTTATAACTATAATTACGAAAAGGAAAATTAGGGGGAAAAAATGATTTTATCATATATAAAAAATAACAGGGATTATAAAAATATGTCTTATAAAGAGGCAAAAGAATATGCGCTTTTATACAGCATGGATCAATTTACTTTAACTGCTTTTAAAATCGAAGAATATCTATCAAATCCAGAGCTTAATAAAGAGATTGATGTGGTATTATTAGCTACAAATTATAGCAAAATCAACGAGTTCTTGCTTAAAGTTAAAGAAATGAAAGACGATAAAAAAGAGTATGAATCTTATTTTGAAGATGGGATTGATAAATTGATTAAAGAATATGAGAAATTTAAATATGACGACACGCTTAAGCATATTTATGAGTATTTAAATTATGCGAAAAAGTACTTCTTCTATGCGATGTAGAATATAATAGATTAATTAAAGATAAATAGATAAGGCTATTGCAAATAAACACTGCAATAGCCTTTAAATTGTTATAAGTTATTTTGTTTCATCTTTAGTATTATCACTATCAATTATAGACACTAACATCTTTACTAATTCATCTTGTGAAATACCGTGTGTCTCGATGTCAAAATATATATTATTATGTTTAAATGTGACGGTATAAGTATTTCCAAGTTCAGTAATTACAACATCTGTGCCGTGAATTTTTGAGATTTTTTTTGCATTTTCACTTTCAACAAAACAATCTCGAAGAGGTTCTTCAACTTCAGAAAATGTTACTGTTATGTTTTCTTCATCACTTTTCTCATAATCAAATATATAATCGTGAAGCAAATCGTAAGTATCACTCTCAAGACTGCTTGCGGTATAAAGAGTAGAGCAACTTGCAAGTTTATAATCTTTAGGAATATCGATGTTTCTCATGAAATTGAACTTGTTTGGCAAATTCTCTAATTTTAATGATTTATCCTCAGCAGCTAAATCAGCAGCTATTTTGCTCATCGATTCATTTTTAGGCTTATTGATATTTAATTTGATATTTGTATCGTTCTTGCCAGCTTTATTCGACGAAATAACATCAAGATTTATTTTATTATTTATAAATCCAAATGCAAATATTGCAATTAAAGCTACAGAAACAATAGAATAAATATATTTAGGTTTTAATTTTTTCATAGCAATTCCTTTCTTGTTCGTATTATTTTTTTCGTCTAAAGACTTTTCATTTAAAGCATCAATCTTGGCCATAATTGAATTATAATTTTTAACTTTATCAAAATCGGAATCTATAGTATTTTTCAGATTAGGGTAGTTTCTTTCCTTATTAGACACCAACATCGCCTCCAATCTTAACATTTTGTTTTATATCTTTGATTGTTCTATAAAGTAGGTTTTTAACATTTGATTCGCTTATATCCAGTTCGTCTGCAATTTGTGAAATTTTAAATCCAGAATAATAGTATAAGTAAAATATTTTTACTACATTTATATTCTTAGTTTTGATATAATCCCAAACCATTTCTGCGTTCAACTTTGTAATAGTCTGATCTTCTAAATTTATATCGTCTGGGATTTCTACCTCATATTCTTTCTCATCACTACGATTAAATAGAGGAGAAGTCTTTATCCTGTAAAGCAAACCATAATGTTTGTATATCTTCTTTTTCGCAATTCCAATTATGTAATTTTGACAATTATCAAGCTCGATATATTTTTTCTTTTGCAAAAGTTTATAAAACTCTACATAAGTATCCTGAAGTAGATCATTAACATCATCTATATTCGAACATTTCGTAATAATATAGCGAAGAGTTCTGTCATATGTATCGTTGTATATTTCTTCAAAATTCTCTAGGTATAATTTAGCGCTCATAATTAACTCCTTTCGCTATATAGTGTAAGGTTTTTTGAAAAAAGTTTCATTAAAATTTCAATTTCTTGTCAAAACTAAAATAGTAAGAAATTATGTGTTATTATAATAGTATATAAAGTATAAATAGTATAAACATATATATTTCAATCATATATAATGCAACAAGAAGAGATATATTTGCTATTATCAGAAATTATGATTGTGAAATAGTAGTGTTAAAAACTCAAGTATATCAATACAACTCTAAACACTTCAAAAATAAATTTAAAATATCATTACTCTTTTAAAATATATGTTTAAAAAGGTTACAAAATATATTATATAGGAGTTGATAAAATGAAAAATCAAAATTCAAAACTAAGGGATATTTCTGAAGATGATATATTACAAATGATAAAAGACACAAGTCAGCTTATAGGAAAATATGATATTAATCAATTAGAAAATGCTGTAATTGCAGCTCAAAGCAGTAATGCATTAACTAATAATGTGGAATTTTGGAAGTGGATGGGAAGAAATTATAATTCATCACGTATATTTGATTCTAGTTATGCAATGCAACAATATATTAATAAAAATTTAAATAACGAACAATGGTTGATAAAACAATTACAAGGTAAAGGATATGAATGGGATTGGATGGTTAATGAAAGAACAAATTTAAAAAATGTTTTAAATACATATGATGCTGGTGATATTGCAAATAGGGCTGCTAGTGATGTAACACAGAAAAATATAATCAATGGAAAGACCAAAGAATATCAAATGAAAGCATATACAAGTAAAGCAAATCCACATTTAAAAAATACACCTAAAGATATGACAGTAGTTACAAATACAGAAAAAGTAAATAGTGTCAAAGGTAATGGTTATGGTAGTGTCGAAGAATTTCAAGATTCTCAGATTATAAGTAATTCAACTAATAAAAGGTTAGAACAAGTTAAAGATGGAAAAGCATATACTTCATATAACTTAAGAAATGTAGCAGGAACAATGGCAAAAGCAGGGGTTATTGGGTGTGCAATAGGAATAGGAACAGAGGCAATTTTATCATATAAATCATGGAAATCAGGGGAATTATCAGATCAAGAATATTTTAAAGAAATAATAAAAGCAGGTGGGGATGCAGGTATTACAGCAGGAGCAACAGCAGGAATAATGATTCCTATTTCAGCAACAATTACTGCAGCAGGAGCATCAACATTATTAACCATACCAATTGCTTTTATTGTTGGAGGAGCCATAAATAAAATTGTGGCACCTTGCTTTGGTCGTGGAAAATACAAGGAAATATTATTGAATGCAAAATATTATCAGAGTTTAGAGGGGATATATAATGATATGATTAACAGCATGTATAATGCATCAGAACAATATTACAAATTTGTAAATTATATTCAAATACAACAAAATACACATAAAGTATTAAAACAAAAAAGTATAGAAATAAATAATGATTTAAAGGATTTGTATAATTCAATATAAGGGGGAATGAAAATGAATACAATAACAGCAGAAGATATTAATTATTTATCTCAACAATCTTCTGATAGGATTAATATGATTCTTGCAGGAATGACAGCACTTATGAATGACACTAACAGTAAGGTATCTGCTATGGAATCTCAAAATTGGTTCAAACGTATGGTGAGAACTGTAACAGGAAAGAATAAGATGACCCAAGCAGAAATAGAACAAAATCATGATAAACTAAATGCATATATGTCAGAAGCAATTGCCGAATTATATAATAGAAACTGTATTGATAGTAAAGTTATGATAAGTTTGGGAATACAGATAAATGAGTTATATATAGAGCATGTACAACTTAAACAAATGTTAGGAGCATTCATAAATAAATTAAATGAAAAAATTGATAGTGTTGATAATTTTCATATGTTAACGACTGAAATAGAACAAGGAGTTTATACCTCGACATCACCTATAATTGCAGTATGTAAGGTTATATCACAATTTGATAATAGAATATTAAGCGATAATAGAAAACTTGATATTATTAAAAGAGACTTAGTAGAGCAAGGTATACTAAATAATAATAAACAAAAGTTAAGAGATTATCTAAATAGTATTATATCTATATCTATAGAAGAGGTAGGTCAAATATACCTTGAATTAGGAACAATAAAAGAGAATTTTATGGCTAAAATAATATTGGATATGATACAAAATTATCATTTTCTTTCTGACATGGCTAGAAAAATGAAAAATAAGGATTTATTGATTGAAGATGTAATAAATAAAGAGGGATTAGATAATACGATATTAATATCAATAGATGAAATATATGATGATTTTGTTAATAGTAAAATAGATGTAAAGGATGGATTAACATTGATAGGGGATACATCTAATGATTTTCAATATGAGGAAGAAGAGATAGAAGATGAAGAAATAGATTTAACATATAGTAATGAAATATCAAGTGATACATATGACATTATAAAATCACAATGTGAGATATATCTAATGTTACATGAAGAAACAAACTATGATGTTACTTATAAGTTAAAGAAAGGACTGGGTATTTTATATGAAGAGGTTTATTTAGCGCATGATGATACACTATTTAAAAATGGTAGAAATGGATTTGCAATTACTGAAGAGGGAATATATTGTCGTGAATTTATGGGAGAGTATACAAATTATGTTACATTTGAAGAATTAGCTAAAGCTAAACGTATTTATATAGATGGAAGTAATATATATGCAGATGATGAGTTAATAGCATATTTATCAGGTTCTAATTCAGAGAAAAATGATTTAAAAGAACTGTTTGAAACTATTGCTATGTATGTAGGCATTAATTTTGATATATAGGATAATTAAAAAATAAATAGTAGATATATTATAAAGAGAGGTGACACAATGTCTATGAAAAGAGCTAATGCTGTAAGCCCTGTGCAATAATTTAGAAAACATGTTGTATAGGGCGAATAGATAAAAATTTGATTTAGAAGGATTTTGGCGCATGTTTTCTTAAAATTATTGCTTTTAGTTTACAAAATAAATGTAGATAGGAGCAAAGATTTATGAAATATAAAAAAGCGCAGGACATATTACCACAATATATGATTGATGATTTGCAACAATATATAGAAGGTGGTTATCTTTATATACCAAAAAAAGAAGAAAATAAAAAATCTTGGGGAGAAAATACAAATACCAAAAAAGAGTTGAATAAGCGAAATAAAGAAATCGCAAAAAAACGTAGAAATGGGAAAAGTATTCAAGATTTAGCAAAGGAATATTTCTTAACAGAATATAGTATAAGACGAATTATAAAAAAAGTAGATTTATAAATAAAAATACAGGGCTATTGCAGATAATTATTGCAGTAGCCCTTTTAACATGTTTAATTCAGAAATATTTGTGTTCTTGTTTATTAAAATGAAAAGGAGTAATTTATAATTATAGACATTTTAAAAGAGGGGAGTGACAAGGATGAGCATTTTGAGTGTGGAGAATATGACTCAAGGTTTTGGGGATAAGACAATATTTAATAATGTGAGTTTTAAATTGGAAAAAGGCGAACATATTGGACTTGTTGGTGCAAATGGTGAAGGAAAGACTACTTTTTTTAAGTTAATTACAAATGAGATTTTACCTGATGATGGCACAATTGAATGGAATAATAAAGTTACTGTAGGCTATATGGATCAAAATGTTGATATAAATAATTATGTTACGGTTAGAGAATTTTTAAAAAGTGCATTTGAGGATTTATATAAAATAGAAGAAAATTTGAACAAAATTTATTGTGAAATGGGGAGTGCTGATGAAGTTGAATTTCAAAAAATAACTGACAAAGTTTCAAACTTACAAGGTTTATTAGAAGATAGTGATTTTTATAGTATTGACTCAAAGATAGATGCGATTTCATATGGTATTGGGATAGATGAATTTATGGACAACAAATCAGATGAATTGAGCGGTGGGCAAAGGAGTAAGGTATTATTGGCAAAGATATTGCTTGAAAAACCAGATATTTTATTGCTCGATGAACCGACAAATCATTTAGATGAAGAAAATATAGATTGGCTAAAAAGTTATTTAAAAAGCTATCAAAAATCATTTATATTGATTTCACATGACACAGAGTTTATGAATGAGGTAATAAATGTAGTTTATCATTTGGAGCATAAAAAATTGACAAGATATAATGGAGATTATAATAAATTTCTTAAATTATACGAACTTCATAGAGAGCAGTTGATGAGAGATTATACTAAGCAACAAAAAGAAATAAATAAACTAGAGGATTATATCAGAAAAAACAAAGTCAGAGCAGCAACAGCAGCACAGGCAAAGGCGAGAGAAAAGAAGCTTATGAAGATGGATAAAATAGAAATAAATAAGCAAAAACCAAAGCCACATTTCAATTTTAAATTTTCCAAACCATCGTGGAGCGTTATTTTAAAAACGAAAAACTTAGTTATAGGATATGATAAAGCTCTTACAAAACCACTCAATTTAAAGATGAGTAAAAATGAGAAAATAGCGATTATAGGTGCTAATGGAATTGGAAAAACTACATTATTAAAGAGCCTGATTAAGATTATAAATCCGATAGAAGGTAAGGTTATGATTGATGAACAACATTTAGATATAGGATATTACGAGCAAGAGAATTATTATACGGATAATGTTGTAATCGACGAGATTTCAAATGAATTCCCTGAAAATACAAAGACAGAAGTACGAAGAATGTTAGCAAGATGTGGTCTTACAAATGAACATATTAACAGCAAACTTTGTGAACTTAGTGGTGGGGAACAGGCAAAGGTAAGACTTTGTAAGGTTATCAATAAGCCTAGCAATATATTATTTTTGGATGAACCAACAAATCACTTAGACGTAGATGCTAAAGATGAGCTTAAAAGGGCACTTATAAATTATGAAGGCAGTGTAGTGCTAGTAAGCCATGATAGAGATTTTTATAAAGATATTGTTACTAAAGTTTGGAATTGTGAAAATTGGAAAGTATAAAAGATAGAAATTGAAGATATAATACAAACACTGTATATAGTGTAAAAAATAAAGGCCTACTACTATATATGGTATTTTATTTTTAGAAAAAATGCAAAAAATAAATTAAAAATAAATTATGTGGGTATACATGATAAATGGACATTATAAATATATAGACTTTAAACTCAAAATAATTGTAAAGCGATTATTCTGAGCAAAATTATAAATTGACAGTATAAACTAAGATATAAAGGAGAAATTCGATGAATTATATAGAGTTAAATAACCAAGTTATAATCAGGGATGAGAATGGAAAATATCAACTTAATAAAGATAAAGAAGCTCTAAAATCATATTTAGAGGATTACATAGAGCCAAAAATGAAGAAATTCGACAATTTGAATGATAGATTAAATTATTTAGTTGAAAATGACTACTACTCAAAGGAAATTTTAGATTTGTATGATCAGTATGTTATTGATGTAATATATGATTTTATAAGAGCGAAAAATTTTAAATTCCAGTCTTATATGAGTGCGAGCAAGTTTTATCAAAATTATGCGCTTAAGAGTAATGATGGTGAGGAAATATTAGAAAATTACGAGGATAAGGTGTTAATTGTTGCATTGACGCTTGGAAATGGGGAACCTAAGCTTGCTAAGGATATTGCAGAGAAGCTAATAAATCAAGAATTTCAACCAGCAACACCGACATTCCTAAATGCAGGAAGGGCAAGAGGTGGAAAGATGGTATCTTGCTTTTTAGTTAATGTTGAAGATAGTTGTGAAGGTATATCTTATGCCGTTTCATCTGCAAACCACTTGTCTAAAATTGGCGGTGGAGTGGCGCTTAACCTGACTAGACTTAGAGCATCAGGCGAGTCTATTAAAGGAATAAAAGGAGCAGCCGGCGGGGTTATGGGTGTTGCAAAATTACTAGAGCAATCATTCAGCTATTTCAACCAAATGGGAGCGAGACAAGGCGCTGGGGC
>JABLTR010095397.1_pt1 | contig 18213 bp, 23 predicted proteins | sample 7160071 | NCBI WGS metagenome assembly JABLTR01 (sample SAMN14651230, study PRJNA627086) | human gut metagenome | isolation source: feces | host: Homo sapiens
GCAGCCGCGACGCTGCGCGAGCGTCCTGCTACACTCATGCTGCCGCGTGCGCCGAAGGCAGGCAAACGCATCCTGCTCGAGCGTGTGGGGCCGGTGTGGCGGCGCCTTTCGTTTTCATGGAAGGTGACGTTCCGCAATCTGTTCCGCTACAAGAAGCGCTTCGTCATGACCGTCATCGGCATTGCGGGTTGCACGGCGCTCCTGCTCACAGGGCTCGGGCTTTCCGACGCTATCAATGACATTATCGACAACCAGTTTGGCACCATCACGAAGTACAACGCCATGATCTCGGTGGAGGAGGATATTCCACGTGCCTCCCGGGACCAGCTCGACGACCTGCTGGACGATTCGCGCTATGTGAGCTCGCACATGCGGGCTGAGCGTTCGAACATGCTGGCGAGCGGCCCTGACGATGCCGACGTGCCCGTCCAGGTGGTCGTGCCGGAGGAGCCTTCGCGCTTGGACGAGTTCGTCCTCATGCGCACGCGCGTGGGCCATCAGCCCCTTGAGCTGGGAAATGCCGGTGTCGTTTTGAGTGAGAAGCTGGCCGATCAGCTGGGCGTCGCGGCGGGCGAAGACGTGCAGCTCACCGAGCAGGACGCCATCGGCAACGCCACGGGGTCGCCACACGCCGTCGAGGCGACCGGCGTCATGGAGAACTACATCTACAACTACGTGTTCGTCGGACCCGACCGCTACGACGAACTCATGGGCGAACGGCCCTCGTTCACGACGATCTTGGCCGTCACCACCACCGATTCCGATGCACGCGCCGAGCTCACCGAGAAGCTCGGCGCCATCGAGGGAGTGAAGACGGTCGCCTACAACGATGAAACAATCGAAGCCTACCGCGACATGCTCTCGAGCGTGAACATGATCGTGGTGGTGCTTGTGGTGGCCGCCGCCTCGCTCGCGTTCATCGTGCTGTACAACCTCACGAACATCAATATCACCGAACGGGTGCGCGAAATCGCCACGCTCAAGGTGCTCGGCTTCACGCCTCGCGAAGTAAACGCCTATATCTACCGCGAGACGTTCCTGCTGGCGGCCATCGGCTGCGCGGTCGGACTTGTGCTGGGCGTGTGGATGGAGAGCTTCGTCGTGGTCACCGCCGAGGTCAACCAGGTGATGTTCGGCCGCGAGATTCATGTTGCAAGCTTCGTGATCGCGTTTGCGCTCACCATGCTGTTCACCGTGCTCGTCATGCTGGCTATGCGGGGCAAGCTGCGCCGTATCGACATGGTGGAGAGCCTCAAGTCGAACGAATAGCTTTTGGCGAAGGGTTCTGGCAGCGGAGGGCGTGATGCATGCAACCATGTTCGCACGACCGGTCCGCTGGGCTGTTCGGCTCGTGTAGGCCCTGCGACGGACCTTCCGCCGTTTCCACGCTCAAGATTGAGCACGCTTGGCGGCATGGGAGAGGATTCGGGTCCTGGCGGGTTATTCGATGGTGCGGAACGACGCGGAGTGCGGCGTGGCTTCGGTGCGCTACAATAGCTCATCGACGATTGGAGACGAGATAGGGGATCTTTCATGAAAGTGACCGAGAAGAAGGTCGACGGCGGGTTCATTCTGCTGGAGGCGATCGCATCGACTGCAGAGGTCGCCCATGCGCTCACGATGGCGCAGTATGGTTTCGCCCAGCAGATGGGGCTGCAGCCTGCTGCTGGCAAGACGGTCGCGCAGCTTGCTGAAGAGCAGCTGGGCATCAAGGATCTTGATGCGCTCGTGCAGCAGCAGGCTGCCGAATATCTCGTGCCTTTCGCTATCGACAAGCGCAACATCATCCCGGCCTATCCCCCCAAGCTGCAGGCGCAGACTCCGCTCAAGCGCGGTCAGACATTCTCATTCGAGCTTCGCGTGGCTCCGAAGCCTGATTACGAGCTCACGTCGTACGAGCCTGTGACCGTCACCGTGCCGCCCTTCACGTTGGACGAAGGCGAGGTGGACGCGCAGCTCGAGCAGTTGGCGGACAGCTTTGCGAAGTTCGAAGCCGATGAGCCGCGCCCTGTCGAAGAAGGCGACAGCTTCCTGTTGGCGCTGGAGGCCTTCCAGGATGGCGAGAAGATGGACAACCTGTCCACCGAAGGACGCACCTACATCACGGGCATGAGCTTCATGCCTCCGAGCTTCGAGTCGCAGCTGATCGGAATGAACGTGGGAGAGTCGAAATCGTTTTCCTTCGAGATGCCCGGCGGCGAGAAAGCGCCCGTCATCGATTGTACGGTCACGATCAGGGAGATGCAGAAAAAGGTCGTGCCCGTCATTGACGACGAATGGGTTTCGCAGAACATGCCCATGTATCGCGGTGCCGAGGCGCTGCGCAGCAGCGTAGAGGAGCGTCTCGGCACCGAGCGTCGCGCCCAATATGAGAACTACAAGCTGCAGGCTGCCGCCGCTGAACTGGCAAAGCGGTTCAAGGGGCGCATTGACGACGCGGTGTACGAGTCGACGCAGCAAAACCTTGTGGCAAACATGCGCGCGCAGCTCGCCCAACAGGGCATTCCATTCGAGCAGTTCATACAAAGCCAAGGAGGCGAGCAACAGTTCGGCATGCTCATGATGCTGCAGACGCGTGCAACGCTCGCGCAGGGGTACGCCCTTGATGCGCTGTTCCGTCACGAGGGCATGACGCTCGACGATGCGGATCTCGACGAAGCGGCTCGTGCCATGAATCCCCAGAATCCTGCCGCCGCGCGTCGCGAGATGGAGGAGAGCGGGCGCAGCTTCGCGCTGCGGGAGCTCGCGCAGCGCATGAAAGCCAACGCTTGGCTGCTCTCGCATGCTGAGGTGGTCATCAAGGATTCGGAGGACTCCGCCGTGAACGCGAGCGCGAAGGGGGAGAAGGCGCAGGCCGGGAAGGATGATCCGAAGACCGAAGAGCATGCGAAGAAGGTCGATCCGGAAGCCGACGAGAAGGCAAAGAAGGAGAACGCCGAGTAGGCCGGGTACGGTTGCGTCGAAGAGGAGGGCGCGAACGGGGCGTTCTCTTCTCGTGCTCGCTGTTTCTCGGGGCGGAGAGCGTCGTTTTTTGAGGAACGGCGCTCTTCTCGGAGCCGGTAACGGGCTAATTGTTGACAACCGGACGAATCTCGTGCGCGGATTCGAGTTTGATTCGTGATAATAAGATGCAGGGAAGATCGCCGACAAAGCCGCGTGTCGCAGACCGTCGGCTGGTTGAACGACCGAGCCTGATCGGCACGTTCGATCGTGGTTTCGCTCGCGCGACGCGAAGGTCAGGCGAGCCTTGCGTTGTCGAAGAGAGGATATCGTATGGACGGAAGCGATAGGGAAGGCGCTGAGGGAACCGACGAGGTCAGAATGATCGCGGGTGGTCTCGCGTCGGGCGGTTTTGCACGGCTGCCGGCTACGGCCAAGAGCATGCGCACGGACGATGGCCGAGTTCTCGTCTCGCTCAACGATGCGTCTGACATTGTGAACATAGCTCGCTTCTTGCGGGATTACCGCGGTCCGGGTTTGAACGAGGCTTTAGGCGCAGATGCCATGAGGGGCCTTGCGGCACTGCTTGATCCGAACCAGGAGGTTCCGCCCGAGCAGGCCGCTGCCGCGCGCGATATCCTGGGATCCATCGCCGCAGGAACGCTTTCCGGCGCTGCTCCCGGATTGCAGCCCGCCGCCGTCAGCCTTCTAAAACATTTCGCCTGACGCTCATGCTCGTGCCAAGGGCGGGCCTGTTGTCCGCGTCCATGTCGACTGCGCGTCGATAACCTTGACTGCGTCTGCGCCCTCCGTGATCGGGAACCGACCGTGACCGTTGTGCTCAGGTTGTGTCTATGAAAATAGTCCTTGATTACCAGGCGCTTTCTGCGTATAATTCTCGTTTGCGTCTGGTTGTGTATGGACACACCCGGAGGCGTGGATACTCGGAGTCGTGACGTCTCACTCCATTCAAGACGGGGCGCGGCGAGCGAGGCCACACAGGTCAGCAGGGTTTTCTGGGGTGCGCAGGGAGTGTGCGTGCGAGCAGAAAACCGAAGAAAGGAAAGACATGGGAGTTAAACAGTACAAGCCGACAAGCCCCGGCCGACGCTTCCAGACGGTCTCGGACTTCGCCGAGATCACGACGGACAAGCCGGAGAAGTCTCTGCTTGCGCCGCTGTCGAACAAGGCCGGCCGCAACAACTACGGCCGCATCACGACGCGCCACCAGGGCGGCGGCAACAAGCGTCGCTATCGCATCATTGACTTCAAGCGTAACAAGGACGGTGTCCCCGCGAAGGTCGCAACCATCGAGTACGACCCGAACCGCTCGGCGCGCATCGCGCTTCTGAACTACGCCGACGGCGAGAAGCGCTACATCCTTCACCCGAAGGGCCTCCGCGTGGGCGACGTTGTCATGAGCGGTCCCGAGGCCGATATCAAGCCGGGCAACGCCATGCAGTTGACGAACATCCCCGTCGGCACGCTCATTCACGCCGTCGAGCTCCAGCCTGGCAAGGGCGCCGCTATCGCCCGCTCTGCCGGTACGAGCATTCAGCTCATGGGCAAGGAAGGCAAGTACGCCATCCTCCGCATGCCGTCCTCCGAGATGCGCCGCGTGCTCGTCACCTGCCGTGCCACCATCGGCGAGGTTGGCAACGCCGAGCATGCCAACATTCGCGTCGGAAAAGCCGGCCGTAATCGCTGGAAGGGCATCCGTCCCACCGTTCGCGGTACGGTCATGAACCCGGTCGATCACCCGCATGGCGGCGGCGAGGGCAAGAACAAGTCCGCCGGTCGCCATCCGGTCACTCCGTGGGGCGTTCCGACGAAGGGCCATCGTACCCGCAATCCGAAGAAGGCTTCGAGCCGCCTGATCATCCGCCGCCGCAAGAAGTAGCGCTAAGCGTTAAGGAGTAATAGTGAGCAGAAGTTTGAAAAAAGGTCCTTTCGTCGAACCGCGCCTTCTTGATCGCATCGAGAAGATGAATGCGGCGGGCGAGAAGAACGTCGTCAAGACCTGGTCGCGCGCAAGCACCATCTTCCCGGAGATGGTGGGCCACACCATCGCCGTCCATGATGGCCGCAAGCACGTGCCGGTATACATTACAGAATCCATGGTCGGCCACAAGCTGGGCGAATTCGCCCCGACCCGCACGTTCAAGGGTCACTCCGCCGACAAGGGCAAGCGATAAGAAGGGGTGAACAATGGAAGCTAAAGCAATAGCACGCTACGTCCGCGTTTCGCCCCGCAAGGCGCGCATCGTGGTCGATCTGATCCGCGGCAAGTCCGTGCCTCAGGCTCGCGAGATCTTGCAGTTCACGAACCGCGGCGCTGCGGAGATCGTGGAGAAGACGCTGAACTCCGCCGTGGCCAACGCTGAGCACCTGCATCACGTGCGCCCGGAGACGCTCGTCGTGAAGACGGCCTTCGCTGATGAAGGCCCCACACTGAAGCGTATCCGTCCGCGCGCCAAGGGTTCCGCGTCGCGCATTCGCAAGCGCACGAGCCACATCACGATCATCGTAGCACCGCGAGAGGAGGCATAAGCGCATGGGTCAGAAGGTTAGCCCTACCGGGTTCCGCCTCGGTATCACCGAGGAATGGCGCAGCCGCTGGTACGCCGATAAGGATTACGCCAAGAACCTGGAAAACGACTTGGCCATCAGGAAGTTTTTGGACAAGCAGCTCGCCCGTGCCGCCGTCTCAAAGGTCGAGATCGAGCGCGCCGGCGACAAGATCAAGATCGTCATCACCACGGCCCGCCCGGGCGTTGTGATCGGCAAGAAGGGCGCTGAGATCGACGCCCTGCGCAAGAAGCTCGACAAGGTGGCCAACGGCCCCGTGTCCATCGAAGTCATCGAGGTCAAGCGCCCCGAACTTGACGCTGCGCTCATCGCTCAGTCCGTTGCGGAACAGCTCGAGGGCCGCGTGGCCTTCCGCCGCGCCATGCGCAAGGCGGTTCAGTCCGCCCGCAAGAGCGGTGCCAAGGGTATCCGCATTCAGTGCTCCGGCCGCTTGGGCGGCGCGGAGATGAGCCGTCGCGAGTGGTACCGCGAGGGCCGCGTGCCGCTGCACACGCTGCGCGCGAAGATTGATTACGGCTTCGCCACCGCCGCCACCACGATGGGTTCCATCGGCGTGCAGGTGTGGGTGTACCACGGCGAGATGCTTCCTGGCCAGAAAGCGCCGCAGCCGGCGCTCGAGGGCAGCTCCCGTCCGAGCCGTTCCCGTCGTAACGACCGCAACGAGAGGGGGCGCAAGTAAATGCTCGTACCTAAGCGCGTCAAGCACCGCAAGGTGCAACGTGGTTCCATGAAGGGCAAGGCCAAAGGCGGAACCCGGCTGAACCACGGCACGTACGGCATCCAGGCCCTTGAGGCACATTGGATCACCAACCGCCAGATCGAGGCGGCCCGTATCGCCATGACCCGTCACATGAAGCGCGGCGGCAAGGTGTGGATCACAATCTTCCCGGATAAGCCGATCACGCAGAAGCCGGCCGAAACCCGCATGGGTTCCGGCAAGGGCAATCCTGAGGCATGGGTCGCGGTCGTCAAGCCCGGCCGCATCATGTTCGAGATCGGTGGCGTCGACGAGGCCGTCGCCAAGGAAGCGCTCCGCCTCGCCATCAACAAGTTGCCCATCAAGTGCAAGATTGTTTCCAAGGAAACGGAAGGGCAGGAATAAATGAAAGCAGCAGAGATCCGTGAGCTGTCTGCCGACGATTTGCAGGCGAAACTCAAGGAAGCGCGCGCGGAGCTTTTCAACCTGCGCTTCCAGATGGCCACGAGCCAGCTCGACAATACCGCTCGTGTGAAGCAGGTCAAGAAGGACATCGCACGCATCCAGACTGAGATGCGTGCCCGCGAGCTGAGCGCTTAGCTTGACGGTTAGGAAGGTTGAATTTACATGAGTGAAGATCGCAACTCCCGCAAGGTCCGTCAGGGCATCGTCGTGAGCGCTGTCAACGATAAGACCTGCGTCGTGCTCGTCAAGGAGCGCAAGCCGCATCCGGTGTACGGCAAGATGATGACAACGTCCAAGAAGTTCCACGCCCATGACGAGAACAACGAGGCCGGCATCGGCGACACCGTGCAGATCATGGAAACCCGCCCGCTGTCGAAGCTGAAGCGCTGGCGTCTGGTGAAGATCGTCGAGAAGGCCAAGTAGTCCAACGGCAACCCCTTCGGATTACCGAGATGAAAGTTAGGTTGAAGCAATGATTCAGATGCAAACCATGCTCGCAGTGGCCGATAACTCCGGCGCTCGCAAGGTGCAGTGCATCAAGGTCCTGGGCGGCTCCAAGCGCCGCTACGCGGGACTGGGCGATGTTATCATCTGCAGCGTGAAAGAAGCCGCGCCGAACACCAACGTGAAAAAGGGCGATGTCGTCCGTTGCGTGATCGTGCGCGTGAAGAAGGAAGTTCGTCGACCCGACGGCAGCTATATCAAGTTCGATCAGAACGCCTGCGTGCTTATCGACAACTCAGGCGCACCCCGCGGTACGCGTATCTTCGGGCCGGTGGCTCGCGAGCTGCGCGACAAGAAGTACATGAAGATCGTGTCTCTGGCACCGGAAACGCTCTAAGGGGGTGTGCATACATGAATAGCATGAACATCAAGAAGGGCGACAAGGTGAAGGTCCTCTCCGGCAAGGACAAGGGCAAGGAAGGCACGGTTCTGCGCTCGTTCCCGCAGAAGCAGCGCGTTGCGGTCGAGAAGGTCAACATGATTAAGAAGGCTCTGCGTCCGACGCAGCAGAACCCTCAGGGCGGCATCTCCACCATGGAAGCTCCGATCCACGTGTCCAACGTCATGCTCGTGTGCCCCGCGTGCAAGCAGGCCACGCGTGTGAGCAAGCGCGTCAACGACGAAGGCAAGAAAGTTCGCGTCTGCAAGAAGTGCGGAAAAGACATCGATTAGTCCGTTCCGCCGATCTTCGATCGGCGGAACGGATCGACGCTGCGGCGTTTGATCCGCCGGCCTGACGGCCGACGGAACGGGTCGACGCTGCGGCCGGCTGTGGCACCCCGCCTTCGCACGATCACGAAGGCTCGCGTACCGAAGTACGCTTCGTCTTCGCGATCCCGCGAATTCGGGGCACCGCAGCCGCCCTCGCTGACTTTTCGGCGACCAGCGACGGCCAATGCAGTACAATGACCCCTGCTGCTTCGGCGGCGAGGGACGCAGGGTCGGAAATCCTGCGTTTAATTCATCGAAAGGATTGGAAGAACCATGGCTATTCCTCGTTTGAAGGAAATGTACAACACCGAGATCGTGCCGAAGCTCGAGAAGGAGCTGGGTCTCGGCAACGTCAACCAGGTCCCGCGCCTTGAGAAGATTGTTGTGAACATGGGCGTTGGCGCCGCCGCAGCCGATCACAAGCTGCTTGACGCTGCGATGGCGGATATGCGCGTTATCACCGGCCAGCAGCCTTGCATCACGCGCGCTCGCAAGTCGATCGCTGGTTTCCACGTGCGCGAAGGGCAGCCCATCGGCTGCAAGGTCACGCTGCGCGGCGACCGTATGTGGGAGTTCCTCGACCGCTTGCTGGCGACCGCCCTCCCGCGCGTCCGTGACTTCCGCGGTATCTCGCCGAAGAGCTTCGACGGCCGCGGTAACTACACGATGGGCGTGACCGAGCAGCTGATCTTCCCCGAGATCGACTATGATAAGATCGATCGTACGCGCGGCATGGACATCACGTTCGTGACGACGGCGGAAAACAACGATGATGCCTTTGCGCTGCTGGATGCGCTGGGCTTCCCCTTCAAGGACAAGAAGTAAGCGCCGCCTTCGGCGCGGCCTGCGGGTCATCGGTCGACGACCCGCGCTGTGTGCACTCGAGCCCGTGCAAACGAAACGGACGGGTTGGATATGAGAAAGAAGGATTTGCATGGCTAAGAAATCGATGATCGCCAAGGCGAAGCGCGAGCCGAAGTTCTCGACGCGTCAGCACAACCGCTGCACGCGCTGCGGACGTCCTCGCGCCTACTACCGCAAGTTCGGCCTGTGCCGCATCTGCTTGCGCGAGCTGGCCAACAAAGGCGAACTGCCCGGCGTGACCAAGTCTTCGTGGTAAGAACGAACTAGGTACGCCAGGGCGTGCCACGATCCAGGCGGAGGCGTTATGGGCGCCGACGAACCGGATCTGCAGGCTCATCATGGACCAAAGGAGAAAAGAACTATGACCATGACCGACCCCATTGCAGACATGCTTACGCGCGTGCGTAACGCTAACTCTGCCGGCAAGCCGACGGTTGCGATGCCGTCGAGCAAGAAGCTTGTCGAGCTGGCCCGCATCATGCAAGAAGAGGGCTATATCCAGGGATACGACGTCATCGACGGCGAGCCGCGCGCGACGCTCGAGCTCGCCCTTAAATACGGTGACAAGAAGGCTAAAACCATCCGCGGCATCAGGCGCATCTCGAAGCCCGGCCTGCGCATCTACGCGGGCAAGGACGAGCTTCCTCGTGTCCTGGGCGGCCTCGGTACCGCCATCATTTCGACGAGCAAAGGCGTCATGACCGACCGCGATGCCCGCAAAATGGGCGTCGGCGGCGAAGTCGTCGCCTACATCTGGTAGGAAAGGGAGGTTTGACATGTCTCGTATCGGCAAGCAGCCCGTCACCGTTCCTGCCGGCGTCGATGTGACTATCGACGGCACCACCGTAACGGTGAAGGGCCCGAAGGGAGAGCTTTCGCGCAGCTTCCCCTCCATCATGATCATCAAGCGCGATGGCGACGACATCATTGTCGAGCGCCCGAATGATTCCCGTGAAGCGAAGGCCTACCACGGTCTCGTGCGCACGCTCGTCTCCAACATGGTCGAGGGCGTCTCCAGCGGTTTCTCCAAGAAGCTGCAGCTCGTCGGCGTTGGCTATCGCGCCGCACTCAAGGGCAAGGACCTGGAGATGCAGCTCGGCTTCTCGCACCCGGTTCTCGTCGAGGCGCCCGAGAACATCACGTTTGAGGTTCCCAGCCAGACCGAGATCATCGTATCCGGCCCGAGCAAGGAGCAGGTCGGCCAGGTGGCCGCCAACATCCGCGCATGGCGCAAGCCCGAGCCGTACAAGGGCAAGGGCATCCGCTATGAGGGCGAGTACGTCCGCCGTAAGCTCGGCAAGGCTGCCAAGTCCGATTAGGCTTGACGACCAGCCTGTAACGGATCGAGATCGAAGGGATTAGCATGAACAAGCTTCAGAAAAAGCAAGCCGGGCTGGCTCGTCGCCACCGCCGCGTGCGCGGCAAGGTATCCGGTACGCCGACGCGTCCCCGCCTCTGCGTGACGCGCAGCAACAATAACGTGTACGTTCAGTTCGTCGACGACGTCGCTGGCAAGACCATTTGTGGCGTGTCGACGCTTGGCCCCGAGTTCAAAGCGACGGGCAAGAGCGGTGCGACTGTCGAGGGTGCTGCCGCGCTCGGCGAGATCGCCGGCAAGAAGGCGCAGGAGTCCGGAGTCACGGAAGTCGTGTTCGACCGTGGCGGCAACCTGTACCACGGACGCGTGAAGGCTCTCGCCGACGCCGCCCGTGAAGCAGGCTTGAAATTCTAGAAGGGGTAAAGGTCTATGGCTCGTAACAACAGACAAGACAACGCCGCGGTCCCCGAGCTTCAGGAGCGCGTCGTCTACATCAACCGCGTTTCGAAGGTTGTCAAGGGCGGCCGCCGCTTTGCGCTCACCGCGCTTGTGGTGGTCGGCGACGGCAACGGCCGTGTTGGTGTCGGCATGGGCAAGTCCCAGGAAGTGCCCATCGCCATCAAAAAGGGCGTCGAGGACGCGAAGAAGAACATGTTCGCCGTGCCCCTGACAGAAGAAAAGACGCTCCCGCATGAGATCATCGGCGAATTCGGCGCCGGTCGCGTGCTTATCAAGCCGGCTCGTCCCGGTACCGGCGTTATCGCCGGCGGTGCGGCTCGTGCAGTCATGGAGCTGGCGGGCGTGAGCGACGTGCTCACCAAGTCGCTTGGCACCGACAATGTGATGAACGTGGTCAAGGCGACCGCCGAGGGTCTCAAAAACATGCAGAGCCCCCAGGACGTTGCCGAGCGTCGCGGGATGACGGTCGATCAGATCTACGGCCGGAAGGAGAAGAAGTAATGGCAGACGCGAAGAATACGCTGCGCATCACCCAGGTGAAGAGCTCCATCGGCCGTAAGGGTGATCAAGGCAAGACGCTGCGCGCGCTCGGCCTCGGCAAGATCGGCCGTACGGTCGATCAGGTGGACAACGAGTCCGTCCGCGGCATGATCTTCAAGGTCAAACATCTCGTCGAGGTCGAGGAGCTGTAGGATCCATCGTTCTGCCGCACCGTCTGAAGGACGACGGTACCCGGCTCCGACTCTTATCGCTCGGCCGTGCGCGCAAAGCCTGTGCGGCTGCGAATCAGGCGGTCTCGGGTGTATCCGTACTTCACGCTCACGTCGGCAGACCAGTACGGTATAATCGACCATCGGCGTGCCTTGCGGCGCGCCGATGGTCGATTCAAGGAAGTTTGCTGGCGGCGAGCTGCCAGCGCTGGGCGGAAAGCTCAGTCAAGCGACAAGGAGAATCATATGGAACTCAAAGATCTCAAGCCGGCCGAAGGATCGCGCAAGAACCGCAAGCGCGTCGGCCGCGGTCCGGCTTCGGGCACTGGCAAGACCTCCGGCCGTGGCATGAATGGACAGAAGTCCCGTGCCGGCGGCGGCAAGGGGCCCGGCTTCGAGGGCGGGCAGACTCCGCTCGCGCGTCGTCTGCCGAAGCTCCCTGGCTTCACGAGCATCAACAGAGTCGAGTATCTTCCCGTCAACGTCAAGCGGCTCGAGGAGCATTTTGAAGCTGGCGACGTTGTCGACGGTGCAAGCTTGAAGGCTAAGGGCATCATCAAGCATGAGGATGCCCTCGTGAAGGTGCTGGGCGACGGCGAGCTGACGAAGGCTCTTACCATCAAGGTCGATAAGGTTTCTGCCTCTGCGAAGGCGAAGATCGAGGCAGCCGGAGGAAAGGTCGAAGAGCCTTGCTAAGCTCCATCATCGATGCGTTCAAGGTTCCGGAGCTGCGTAATAAGATTCTGTTTACGCTGGCGATTTTGGCGCTGTACCGCTTCGGCGCGTACGTTCCGGTGCCTGGCATTCCGTTCAACGAGTTCGCGAACCAGTTCACGGAAAGCGGCGGCGTCTCCATGACGATGCTCGACTTGTTCACAGGCGGTGCGCTGTCGAACTTCTCCGTGTTCTCGCTCGGAATCATGCCCTACATCACGGCGTCTATTATCATGCAGCTCATGCAGGGCGTCATCCCGGCGGTCGGCCGCTGGGCGAAGGAAGGCGAGACCGGGCGTCGTCGGATCACGCAGGTCACCCGCTACCTGACGTTGGGCCTGGGTCTTATCAACGCCATCGGCTACCTGCTGCTGTTCAAGTCGCCGGCCTACGGTGTCCAGTTCAGCACGGACGTGCCTCCGATCCTGACCGATATCATGGTGGTGTTCACGCTTGTGGCGGGCACGGCGTTCATCATGTGGATGGGCGAGCTCATCACGCAGCGCGGCGTGGGCAACGGCATGTCGCTTATCATTTTCGTGAGCATCGTGTCACGCGTACCGAGCGCCATCTATTCGTCGATCACTGAGAGCTCTGCCGACATGGGCATGAGCATCGCCATCACGCTGCTCATCGTGCTCGTTGTGCTCGCGTGCATTCCTGCGATCATCTTTGTCGAGCGGGCCCAGCGTCGTATTCCCGTGAACTACGCCAAACGCGTTCAGGGACGCAAGATGATGGGCGGCCAGTCCACCTACATTCCCCTCAAGGTGAATGCGGCGGGTGTCATCCCCATCATCTTCGCGAGCTGCCTGATCTACTTCCCGGCGCAGCTGGCGGCCTTGTTCAACGTGGAGTGGCTGACGTTTGCCGCCGATGCGATATCAACCGGCTGGGTAAACTGGATCCTCACCGCGGTGCTCATCGTGTTCTTCGCGTACTTCTACACCTCCATGGTGTTCAATCCCGATGAGACGGCGGACAATCTGCGCAAACAGGGTGGTTTCATCCCGGGTGTGCGCCCCGGTTCGGCGACGGTTCACTATATCAAGAACGTTCTGCACCGCGTCACGTTGCCCGGCGGCATCTTCATTGCTGTTATTGCCGTGGTGCCGACAATCATCTTCTTCTTTACGGGCAACCAGCTTGTCCAGGCATTCGGCGGCACGTCGATCCTCATCATGATCGGCGTTGCTCTCGACACCATGAACAAAGTGGAGAGCCAGCTGAAGATGCACAACTACGACGGCTTCTTCAAGTAGGGAAGCCTGACGCGTATGCGACGAAGAGGGGCCTGTGGGCCCCTTTTCGCATGCTATGGCCGCCCTTTCGTCATACCGTGGAGAAAACCGCGCCGGTTCGTGGCACCATTTTGATGAACCATGCGAGTTGTCGAATCTTTCTGCGCCACCGGAGAGCGAGCGCGGCTGATTTCTAGAATTCTGTCGAAAAAACGAGGTATGGGAACCCTAAAGCAGGCTGTCGCAGAATGGACAGTCATTGCATATTCACCGATCTGCGCTTTTGGATATAGGGAGGTGCCTGCATCGCGAAAAGAGCTTAAAGCGAATCCTCGAGGACTCCCATACCTCGAATTTCTTGCAGAAACCTCTTTCTGAGCGGCGCAAGATGACAATCCACTTCATCAGCCTCTTCGCCCTTTCAGCCTCTGCATCCTGCTCGGCATCCTCCGGCCTGTCTTTCTGTGAAATATGCGCGGCGAGCTGAGGGCTTTGGTACAATACGGGAACCGATCGGTATGTTGAAAGGAAATCTCATCATGAACATCGTGTTGTTGGGGGCACCAGGCGCCGGTAAAGGAACGCAGGCGGCCAAGCTGGTCGACGAGTTCGGAACGCCGCACATCTCCACGGGCGACATGCTGCGCGCAGCCGTCAAAGAGGGCACGCCGCTCGGCAAGAAGGCTAAGTCGTATATGGATGCGGGCGATCTGGTGCCCGACGATGTGATCATCGGTCTGGTGGAGGAGCGCCTTCAGGATCCCGATACGGAGAAAGGCTTCATCCTCGACGGATTCCCGCGCACATCCGCTCAGGCCGTCGCGCTTGATGCAGAACTCTCGAAGCTGGAGCGCCCGCTTGATGCAGCGCTTCTTATCGACGTCGATCCCGAGGTTATAGTCAAGCGCCTTACGTCGCGGCGTATGTGCAAGGATTGTGGCTACATTGGAACGGCTGCCGATAAAACGTGTCCGAAGTGCGGCGGCGAGATGTACCAGCGCGACGACGACAACGAAGCCACGGTGCGCAACCGTCTCGACGTGTACGAAAAGTCCACGGCGCCGCTCATTGATTACTATCGCGGCTGCGATCTGCTTGTCTCCATCGATGGCGACCGCGATCCGAACGTCGTGTACGAGGACGTGAAGCAGGCCTTGAGCCTGTAGCGCCTCTCTGGTAGAACCAATAATGTCAGCGAGAAGCCTCGAGGTATCCCAGATTGCTCTGTCGCGCGGCCGAGCGAACCGTTCGGTACACGCGAGCAAGCGTACCGGAAACAGGAATGGGTGCTGCGGGGCTTGTTCGCTGTACTGGGCCGTTCTGCCGGCGGCAGAACGGTGGAATTCCTGATGCCTACTGTTCGTCAAAACATAGCCTACGCCTACGAAGGCTTCATGCGTTCCCATCGGGCGTCGGTGCTCCATATCGCGAAGAGCGTCGTCGTCATATTGGCCTGTGCGCTTTTGCTCGAGACATTCGTGTTCAACGTGAACTATTTTCTCTCGGCAGGTTACAACACCATCAATCTGGACGATCGACTGAACCTGCAGGAGACGACCGACGGCTCGTATAAACTCACCACGGTGAACCATACGCTTGAGTTCTCCGATCTGAACACCGAGGTGCACAATGTGCGCCTCGATTTCGATTTCGACCAACCAGCCCAAGAGCTGACGGTGCGCATACACTTTACCGATGAGGCGCATCTCACGTATTTCGACTCCACCGAGTATACGGTGGGCGTCCCTGATGTGGACGTGTCCACGTTCGTTGATCAGAGCGAGTACATCAATCTGAATACTACCGGCATTGTCGATAATCTGCGAATCGAAATTGTCGGCGACGATACGAACTATCCGATCAAGCTCAAGAGCATCACCCTGAACGCCCATCATCCGTTCGATTTCAATACGACCCGCTTTCTGGCGACGGCGGGGCTTCTGGGTCTCGTGTTTGCGTTTCGACCGCGCTCAGTCATCTATCGTATCGGCATCGTAGATCAGCCTCGAAAGTCAAAGGCGATCATCATCGCGACCGTCGCCATCGAGGTTTGCCTGCTGAGTTCGTATCTGTTCCTGGGGTCGAATCTTGTGGGCGTGGCAACGAAGGACTACAACAACGGGTCCTGGGATGGTTCGAGCATGGTGAACGCCTTCGAGGTAGGGGGCGACAACGCCCAGCAGTATGCCGAGCTTGCAAAGGCTATGACGAAGGGCCAGCTCTACCTTGAAGAGGAACCTCCGGACTGGTTGCAAGACATGAGCGATCCCTATGATAAGGGTGCGCGCGACGAGGCGCAGAAAGCGACGGGGGAGCCCTATCTCTTCGATGTGGCCTTCCATGACGGGCATTACTACGTGTACTTCGGCGTGGTGCCGGTACTCCTGTTCTATCTGCCGTTCTATGTGCTGACGGGAGCGAATTTCCCCACAGCTATCGGCGTCCTTGTTGCGGTGATCGCCTTCGTGCTGGGGTGTTCTGCCCTGCTCGACCGCTTTGCGCGCTACCACTTCAAACGGGTGAGCCTCGGGCTTTACCTGTTGCTGCAGATACCCCTTGTCATGTGTTGCGGCATTCTATATCTGCTGAAGTTCCCGACGTTCTACTCGCTTCCCATTGCGCTCGGCTTGGCGTTTTCGGTATGGGGTCTCTACTTCTGGATGCGCGGGCGCGCTGCCGGGCGACCTGAAGGTTGGTATCTGGTCGGATCGCTCTGCATGGCTCTCGTCGCCGGCTGCCGCCCGCAGCTACTCGTTCTGTCGCTTTTGGCGTTTCCGCTGTTTTGGCGCGTCTATATCACGAAGCGTCGCCTGTTTACGCCGCGCGGTGCGCGCGAGTTTGCCTGCCTTGTCCTGCCGTATCTCGTGGTGGCCGCCGGGCTCATGGGGTACAATTACGCGCGCTTCGGGTCGTTTACGGATTTTGGAGCGAACTACAACCTCACGGTCAATGATATGACGAAACGTGGCTGGAACGTCGGCCGGCTGGCACCTGCATTTTTCGCGTACTTCGTGCAGCCCCCGACGGCAACAGGGGTATTCCCCTTCCTTCAAGCAGCACCGTTCGATACGACCTATATGGGACAGACCATCAAAGAGGCCACGTTCGGCGGCATCCTCGCGTGCCTGCCCGTACTGTGGATCCTTCCGTTTGCCAAGCGTATTCTGCAATTGCGCTTCCGGCAGCGTGCCACGCGCACCATCGCCGGGGTCATCATCGTGCTGTTGATAGGCGGTGTGCTCGTAGCCCTGCTAGATGCGCAGATGGCCGGAATACTGCAGCGGTACTTTGCAGACTTCAGTTTCATGTTCCTGGCCGCCGTCGTGCTGTTGGCGTTCGTGGTGAACGAGAACCTTGCACCGCGAACGACGACACAGAACCTGCTCATGAAGGTGCTGCTCGTTCTCGTGACGTTATCGGTTCTGTACAGCGCGCTTTTGTGCTTTGTCCCGGAGACCGGGTGGTACTCCGATGTGTACCCCTGGGCGTACCAGAATATCATCGAGACCGTGCAATTCTGGACATAGTACCAGGTTAACAAGATGCACGCTCTAACGACAGACGGTGGCACGCCGTGCCGCGGCGTCTGCGGACAAAGGATGCCGAAGGCGGAGTGTGCAGGTGGAAGGGAGCGAGGTGAAGGCGGTGCCGTCGCTTTCACCGGCAAACGACAACGAACAGAGAGGAGCCGAGCATGGAATTCATCATTGCTGACAGCGCGGAGGATATGAGCCGTCAAGCTGCCGATCGCATCGCCTCGTACATCGAGGCCGATCCCGCCTGCGTGCTGGGTTTGGCCACGGGCACGACGCCCATCGGTCTGTACGCCTGCCTCGTGGAGGACTGCGCGTCCGGCAAGATCAGCTTCGCCGACGTGACCACGTTCAACCTGGACGAGTACCGTGGACTAGCCCCCGAGCACGACCAAAGCTACCGCTACTTCATGAAGCAGCACCTGTTCGACCACGTGGACATCGATCAGGTGCGCACGCACGTGCCGGAAGGATTCAACCCGGACGCTGACGCCGTATGCGCAGCCTATGAGGAGGCCATCGAGGCCGCGGGCGGCATCGACTTGCAGCTGCTCGGCCTCGGCCCGAACGGCCACATCGGCTTCAACGAGCCGGAGGACACGTTCCCCAAGGCCACCCACTGCGTCGACCTCACGGAGAGCACCATCCAGGCCAACAGCCGCCTGTTCGACAGCATCGACGACGTGCCGCGCCAGGCCTACACCATGGGCATCGGCACCATCATGGCCGCGCGCAGCGTGCTCGTGGTGGTGGAGGGCGCCCACAAGGCCGAGATCGTGAAGCAGGCGTTCTTCGGCCCCGTGACGCCCCAGGTGCCGGCCTCCATCCTACAGTTCCACCCCAACGCCACCGTCATCGTCGACCCGGCGGCGGGCGCGCTCTGCCGATAGGAGGGGAGCGTCCATGCTCATAACGAATGGAAACGTGTTCGACGGCCGGGGCTTCGCTACGCGCGACGTGGCGGTGGCCGACGGCCGGTTCGTCGAGGCGGCCGATGTGGGCGACGGTGACGTGCTGGACGCCGCGGGCTGCTACGTGATCCCCGGGCTGGTGGATGTGCACTTCCACGGTTGTTTGGGGGCCGACCTGTGCGACGGCACGGGCGAGGCGCTGTCCACCATTGCGCGTCACGAGGCGAGCCGCGGCGTGACGGCCATCTGCCCGGCAACCATGACGTATCCCGAGGAGAAGCTGGCCGGCATCATGCGGGCTGCGGCCGCGTTCGCCCCGACCGACAACGAAGCGGCGCTTGTGGGCGTGAACATGGAGGGGCCGTTCATTTCGCCCGACAAGATAGGCGCGCAGAACCCGGCCTACGTGCAGGTGCCCGACGCGGCCATGCTGCGCCGCTTGCAGGAGGCGGCGGGCGGCCTAGTGAAGCTGGTGGACATCGCGCCGGAGGAAGAGGGCGCGCTCGCCTTCATCGACGAGATGGCGGACGAGGTGCGCATCTCGCTCGCGCACACCA
>JABLTR010012079.1_pt1 | contig 18199 bp, 15 predicted proteins | sample 7160071 | NCBI WGS metagenome assembly JABLTR01 (sample SAMN14651230, study PRJNA627086) | human gut metagenome | isolation source: feces | host: Homo sapiens
TATTGGCCGATGTGGCGGAATTGGCATACGCACACGACTCAAAATCGTGCGGAGAAATCCATACGGGTTCGACTCCCGTCATCGGCACCATTTTTTTACATATGATTACTAAACGCGTTGAAAAGACTAGGCTTTATTGCCTAGTCTTTTTCATTTATTTTCATAAAATCACCTAATTATCACCTAACTAATTACACAAAAAGATAATTAAGTTTTTCAACAGCTTCTGTTTTCTTTTCTTTCATTACATGAGTATATATATTCATTGTGGTATTTATATCGGCATGACCTAATAGTTTTTGAACTGTTTTAGGCGCTTCTCCTTGTTCAAATAGTCTTGTTGCATATGTATGTCTTAATGCATGAAATTTCATTGGCTCAATATCTATTTTCTTCAAAATACTTTGCAAGTTTCTATTTGGTCTCTTTTCTTCGAATGGATTTCCTAAAGAATCACATAATACATAATCCTTATTGTTATATTCTTCCCCTATCTTAATAATTATCTCATTTTGTTTTTTCTTATGCTCTTTTAATTTTTTCATGATAGGTTCTGGAACAGGTATTGTACGAATTGAATTTTTTGTTTTTGGAGATTGTTCAATAATTTCATATCTTACAGTCTTATCGTCCTCATGTATAGGAACTCTTTGAAGTGTTCTATTAACTGTTAATTCATTAGTCTTGAAATTAATATCTGACCATTTAAGCCCCTGTAATTCTCCCCTTCTTAAGCCTGTGCCTAATGCTACAATAAAAAACATCTCTAATTCATGTCCTTTTATTTCTTGTAGAAACATAAATTGCTCTTTTTCTGTTAATACTTTTACTTCTTCATTAGATTCTACTCTTGGCAGCTTAACAAGTTTACACCAATTTTGTTGTATATATTGTTGTCTTTTAGCTTCTTCAAGACAAGTTTTCAATTTTGTATTAATTTGTTTAATAGTATTTGCAGAAACCTCATTTTTTTCTAACTCATTATAATATATTTGTAGGTGTGTTGTTTTTAAATCACATAATTTAATTTTTCCAATGCTTGAATCTGATATATATTTCTTATAAATATTAAAATATCTATCAAAGCTCTTAGGCTTTAAATCTTGTTTTCTATACTCAAATAACCATGTATAAAACCAATCTTGTAGAATTATTTTTTCTTCGTTTAATACACCCATTGACATTTTTCTTTTGTAATCCTCTAATGCTTTTTGAGCCTCCTTTTGAGTTTTTCTTTGCATTTTCTTTAATACGGGTTTGCCGCTTTTATCTCTTCCAGTCATGATACTAGCAACCCATACAATTTTTTCATTTCCATTTTTGTCACTCTTTTTTAGTTTATAGATACTCCCCTCTCCGTTTGCTCGTTTGCCCATATAATCACTCTCCCTTTTTGATTTATATAATACTCTTTTTTTTTAGATTGTCTAGTTATATTTTTGGAACATGAAATTTATTTAGCTTTAATTAATATGAAACAGTTCTTAAATGTGGACTTGAAGCACTTTAAAAATAAATAAAAATACTTTAATAAATATGTCTAATTCTATTTAAAATTAAATAAAACAAAGTTAAAACATATTTTTTATTAAATTATGATAGAAAAATTCACTAAAATATACACTGAATCTCCCCTCTCAGAATAGGTAAAATCTAGTAATATAAAATAAAAATATAGGAAAAATAATAAGTTTTGACTATATTTTATAATTAACTAGTATTACTAATTTTTTAATGAAAGGAGGTGTTTATATGAAAAAAATAATTACAGTGAAGGAATTTTCCAAAAAATATTCGCTAGGAATTAATTTCGCCTATCAACTAGCTAATGCAGAAGGTTTCCCTATGATAAAAACAGGAAGAAAAATAAATATATTAGCTGATAAAGTTGACGAATGGTTAGAAAAAAATATTGGAAAACAATTTTAATACTTATAAGTTTATGTATCAGCGAAGCTGATCATAAACTTATTGACGTTCCTAATATGAAAAGGAGAGTGAAATATGGATAAAAAAAGAAAAGAATTTCTTAAAAAACAAGCAAAATTATTAGAACATTTCAGAAGTTCAACATTTGAACAGCTAGAAAAAGAAGGCTATATATACGAGGTGAAATATGACAATACCAATAGAACTAACGAAAACACAATACAAAAGCCTAACAAGTCAAAATTACTATAAAAAGGGTTCTACGATAGAATATATTGCAAAAAAAATTCTCGAAGAACTTGGAGTTGAAAAAATATATAAAATAACAGATATATATGAACAATATAATTTGGGTGATTACTTCATTTTTCATAATGGAAAAAAGAAAACTATTGAAGTGAAAACAAGTCATGTATTCAAAAATGTAGATAAGTTGGCAATGGACTTCAAATATTTCAAGCAATCTGTCTCGGATAAATTAGTACCTTATGTTCAAAAGAATACAAAAACAAATCTAGGTTGGCTAATAGATAATAAGGCAGATATATTGCTTAGTTTCAATCCCGTCTCTAATAAGGCTTACATAATCTCAAATTTTCCAGAAGTATCAAAAAATATATTGGCAGATGTAAAAAAATATATAGCAACATTAAAAAATGGAGAATTAACACGGTATCGAAATAATCACAATAATTACATTAACGAGTTTTTGGAAGGGTCTGTAAAAGTCGATAATAGGCTCAAAATAACACTTATTATTAATCTGACATTGAATTATGAAGCTATTGAACACTACGGAGGCAATTTACAAATTTTAAATATAGAAATTATAAAAGGTAAAAATAGAATTTAGGAGGTAGTACATGGAAGAAATCTATGTTATAGACCATGAAAAAAAAGAAGCTAGGAAAATAGGAAATCTATCTGAAAATGACACTATTGAGATTAAGAAAAATAAGACACCAAAACAACTAGCAATAATTAACAGCAAGACACAACTTGGAAAACTAGAACAAGAACTAGGTGGCTATGTACAAGTATATTATGTAAGTCAAAGACTACTATATGACGATATACCTATAGACAAGGCTAATATAACTAGATTCCTGTATCTAGCAACTTATATTGATTATGATAATAGAGAGCCTAATCTACTTGTTATTAAGAATAAGAAAAATGAACTTGTACCAATGACTAGGAAAGATATGCAGATAGTTATGAAGCTAAGCAAGGGGCAAATTTCAAAATTCTTAAAAGAAATGAAAGACAACAACTTAATATTTGAAACTAGCAATAGGTTCTATATTAATGATAATTATGCTACAAAAGGAAAAATGAAAAAAGATAATGACTGTACAAGATTGTATATCAATCCTGTAAGGAATTTATATGAAAACTGTACCAGTAGAGAACATAAGTTATTAAGTTATATATATCAATTGATACCATTCGCAGATTATAATACTAATTTCATAACAATTAACAATGAAGCTGCAAACATAAAAACAATAATGCAATTATTGGGATTATCTACCGACAATAAGAATGCAGTTAATAAGTTTAAGAAAAAAATGCTACAATTTCATATTACATATAATGACAATGAATATTATCTATTTGGAGCAATTACGCGTGAGTATGCTAATAATACAGACACAAGACTAGTTATTAATCCAAGGGTGTTATGGAGTGGTAATAATTTACGAATTAGTAATAAAATATTTGAGGACTTAATGCTCAAGTAATCCTTGTCTAATTTTGTTACTCCCCCTTTCTGGAAACAAATTGGCAAAAACTCCCCCTTTCTGGAAACACTTTTTTGGGACTTTAGACAATATTTTATTATCTGAAGTCCATTTTGTTCCTTCTTATTCTTACTAGATGTGAAATCAATTAATACATATGAAAGTCAATTTAATTTTAAAAAGGATTTTTAAAACCCTACCCTTTAAGAACGTATGATTTTTAGGTGGAAAAATACCGACTGAAAAAAAATAAAAAGGAAGTTAGTAATTGCAATGGTTACAGGGTTTTAACTATTTCAACTAATATTTTTTCTATAATCTTATGATTGATTAATAATAATATAAATCTTAACATAGTAAATTTTTATATAAGATTTTTTTAAGTTAAATGTTATGTATCAGCGAAGCTGATCATAACATGGACGTTCCTTTTTAATATTTTGTTTTAAAAAAGTAATTGTATTTTTATTACTAAAAGTGCTTTAAAGCATAAGTGATAATAAAAGTTGAATATCGTACTATTTCTAACTATAATTTAATTAAATACATATTCGGGGGGTAGAAAAAATGAAACAAAGATTATTTTTATTAGGTATTGTAATATGTAGTTTTCTTATTATTACAGGGTGTTCTAGTAATGACAATATGACTAATGAAGAACTAATTAAAGCAGACAAAGAAGAAAATAAAATCTCAAGCATGATAGACACAATTAATGAGTTAGATGTCAATATATATCAATTTATTATATATGATATAAAAGATAATGATTGCTATGTTAAAGATTTAGATTTAGAAAATATGAACTATGAGCTAGAAAAAAGTCAAAAAGAATTTAATGATATAGATTTTAATTTACTTGAAAAAAACTGTAGATATAAAGAAGCTAAAGGTAAAGAAGATAAAATAGTTTATGATTTATCAATGCTAGAAAATATAAAACAAAATTTTTCTGATATTATGGGTTTATATAAACAAATGATTGAACTTGGAAGTGATGGAAGTTATAGTAACTCTGATTATGATAAAGTTACAGAATATAAAGAGAGCATAAATGACTGTATAAATTCAGTAAATATATCTATGAAAGATTATGACGAGTTTTTTAAATTCTATGCTTTATTTATAAATGATATAGACAAAGTCACATTGTCAGAAATAGAAGAAAAATTAAAAAAAAGTAATTATAAATATGAATATGAAGAACGTTATAAAAAAGATACTGATTCAAATAAAGAACAAACTTTAAATGCTTTAGAAGCACATGATAATAATAGTAAAGATAGTATTACTTTTCAGGGATATAAGAATGATAATAATGACTATGAATTAATATTAGTCCAATACAATATAGGAAATAGTAAAAATGAAGTAGACGCTATGAGTTATAGTTTTTTAGGAGATAACAAAATAAGTTATGGTGCATATAATTCTAAAACACAGGATAAACCAGAATTTGATAACTTAGACGAACAATATGAATATTTTAAAGAATTAAAAAATCAAAAATAATAAGTTAAATAAATAATTTTTAGAGTAGATTTAATACAGTCTACTCTATTTTTATATTAATACTACTTTTGATACAGTATCAAAACGAACATTATAATATTTTGTATGAAAACTTATTGACTTATGTATTAATATCATATAATATTTAAGTATGAAAAGCAACGAAGGTTCTTTTTAATACAAAATAATATAAAAGGGGTTCAGTAATATGAGTAAGATATATGGTTATTGTAGAATAAGTACAAAGAAACAAAGTATAGAGAGACAAGAAAGAAATATACTAAAAGAATATGAAAGTGCAATTATTGTAAAAGAAGTATATACAGGCACTAAACTAGAAGGTAGAAAAGAATTTAGTAAACTGTTATCTATAATTAAAACAGGTGATACTATTGTATTTGATAGTGTCAGTCGTATGAGTAGAGACGCAGAAGAAGGCTTCACAATGTACCAAGAGTTATTCAACAAAGGTATTAACTTAGTATTTTTGAAAGAAAGATATATTAATACAGATACTTATAAGAAACAACTAGATAATGTCAATTTACCAAGCACAGATAATAAGATTGTTAATGCTGTATTAGAAGGGGTTAAGAATGCATTGATTGAACTTGCAAAAGAACAGATACAGATAGCCTTTGAACAAGCCGAAAAAGAAGTCAAAGACCTACAACAACGTACAAAAGAAGGTATTGAAACGGCTCGATTAAATGGAAAACAAATTGGTGGAGTTGCTGGAAAAAAACTTACAACAAAGAAGTCTGTAGAAGCTAAGAAGCAAATTATTAAGTATTCAAAAGATTTTGAAGGAACATTGTCAGATAGTGAAGCTATGAAACTAATAGGACTGTCAAGAAACACATACTATAAATATAAAAGAGAACTGAAAGAAACATATTAAGGGTAGCATATGGCTACTCTTTTTTTGTATTAGTAATTATATGTATGCACTCCTACTCCATTGCTATTATCACCACTACTGTATATACTACTACTCTACTATTGTACTAAAGCAACTATATATATCTAATTGCAATCCTGTATATGACATTGTAAGAAAGTTAAATTATTAAATGAATAATATATCAAGTAAGTTTACAAAAGCCTTTACAGAGCCATACAGAAGCTAGAATTTATAAATAATGAAAAATAAACTCTATTACATGCAATAGTATTATTAATGAGCTTCTATATTCCTTTTTAAGATATATTTATTTGTTGTTGAATAATTAATCAATATGAATTGTGTAACCTGTTACAAAGGATTATAAAGAGTGTATTTGTGTTGTATGTGGTTTACTTATATATACAAGGAAATAATAGTTAAGAGTGTATAAAAAAATATATTAATAAATCTTATAACAGATAATAATATATTGATTCAAGTAGAATGTAGAATTATATATCATGTTATTAGATAATATTTTTATGTTTTCTTAAAATGTTTTCCTGCAAAAGAAGACTCATTTTCTTCTGACATAAGGAATGTTGACTTGACTGTATATTATTATAGGGGGTGGGGGGTGGTATTAGGAGTTTTTTACTGTTATTTTAATGCTTCGCCCTATAGTACCATACATAGTATATACTATAAAAAGTCACCTAATAATCACCTAATTAGTTTTCAAATATATAAAATTAAATAAAAAGCCACAAAAATAATTGTTAGTATTTCAATGTTTGTATAGATTTGTAAAAATAAAAAAATCCTTATAAAATTCATTTTTTCGACTCCCGTCATCGGCACCATTTTTTTACATATGATTACTAAACGCGTTGAAAAGACTAGGCTTTATTGCCTAGTCTTTTCTTTTTTTGTTTTAAATAAAGGAATTGTATTTCTATTACTCGAAATACTTTAAAAGGTAACTAATTAAATATAAGTTTGGAGGGAAAAAGATGAAACAAAAGTTATTTTTATTAAGTATTATAGTTTTTAGTTTTATTATTACAGGGTGTTCTAGGAATAACAGTTTAGCATATGATGAATCAATTCAAGTTCAAAAAGAAGAAAATAAACTTGATAACAATATGGACAGAATTAAAGATTTAAAAAATAGTATTTATAAATTTATTACAGATGATATAAAAAGTAATGGTGGTCATGTTAAAGATTTTGATTTAGATAATATGAACCTTGAACTTAAAAAAGCTAGAAATGAATATAATGATATAGATTTTGATTTACTTAAAACAAATTACGAATATAGAAAGACTCAAGGCCAAAAAAATAAAACAAATTTTAATGAATTGGGATTAGAATATATACAAAAAAATTATTCTGATGTATTAGATTTATATGAGCAAATGATAAATCTCGGTAATGATGGAAGTTATAGCAATAAAGACTACGATAAAATTTGCGAATATTCAGATAAAATAGCAGATGAGCTCTATATGGCAACAGTTTATAATAATAATGAATATGATAATTTCTTCAAATTTTATATCTTATATGGTGTAAACGTATATACAGAATCAAAATTAACAGATATAAAAAATAAAATAAAAGAAGCTGGTTATAACTATAAACTTGATAATGAAAGTACAAATACGACGAATACTTTAATAGTTTATGATAAAGATAGCAAAGATTCAGTCCACTTTTTATTTAAAGACAATCTTTTAAATACTGTTTTTTATTATGTCGATGATAATAAAGATACATTTTTATCTTATACAATTTTTGCTTCTTCAACTGGGGTGAAATATTATGCTAGTACCCCAAAATTATTACAATACAAAGAATTTTATAGTTTTGATAAACAGTATGAGTTTTTAAAAGAAATAAAAAAGGGAGTGTTGCAAAATAGTTTTACCTATTTTGCAACACTCCCTTTTATCTTACCAAATATATAAATACTATTTATTTTCACTTATAAGTTGATTTACACTTATCGAAGTATTTAGATAAGGTGCATAAACTGTATATTCATTTCCGCTCTTATCTTTATATTTTACATAAGCACTAGCTGTAATTTGTGTATCAAATTTATCTTTTGGAATATTTACAACTGTTCCCAAATAAGTTATAGAGTTTTCTTCTTTATTAACTTCGTAGTTTACCTTTCCTACAGATTTTGCAACATTATTTGTATCTAATGTCAAGGTTTCATTTTCTTTTAATAAGTTAACAGGAATTATCAAAGTTCCTTTTTCTATAACTTCATCGCCATCATTATATATCTTAGTTCCAAATCTGATACCACTTTTATCATTTATAACAGTTTTTGCTTGCGCTCCTAACATGCTTACATGTGCGTATTTTGCTTTATATGTTACATCTTTTGAATATGTTTTATTATTTTCATAAGCTGTAGTTATATCGTCAACATCTTCATACCAACCTACAAAAGTATATCCTTTCTTAGTTGGGTTTTCTGGAGTATAATCTAATTTTCCTCCATTTTTAACTTCTTTTACAATTTGGTCATTTCCATTATCAGCATCAAAAGTAACTTTTATATTATCTGTAGATGGAATTTCTATTTCTTTAAGAGCTTTAGTCGCTTCATCAACTTCTTCTTGAGTCGCTTCTAAGTTTTTCATAACATCATATCCATTGTCAAATGCTTTTCTATTTTTCTTTATAGAAAGTATTTTATCAATATCACTAGATGCATTTAAATCAGCAATAGCCCTAACCAAATCGTCTTTATCTGCAGGAGTAATCAAATTATCAGTACCCCAACTTCCAGCACCGCCCAAGTCAGCGCCATATCCATATAAAGTAAATTGCCAACGCATAACATCATTATCTTGTAATTTATATGCAGCAGCTCCAACACCAGGGAACGATTTATTAACACAATACATCCAGCCGCTCATATTATAATAATCAAACTCGCCAAGCCATTCATCATTCTGTCTTTTATCAACGTTGTTATTCATAGCTTTTAATATATATTCTGGAATATCTATTTCAGTATCATCATCTCTTACACTAGCTAAGTAGAAATTAGATGTAATGCTACCTGTTATTTTGTAATTACCTTCACCTAATAAATCCGTAATAACAACAGAAGCCTGAGTATTCTTAGGGACAGTAAGTCTGACAGGTTCGATTATAAAACCTTGACCCAATGTGAATTTTTCCATAGTAACATACACATTTATCATGCCTGTATCAGATGCTTTTTTTACATCAGCCATATCTTTAATAGCTTGATCCAATATAACATTTATATCAGACACAGCAGTCGCATCCTCAATTTCCTTTTCGGCATCAGTTTTAATTTTGTTTAAAGACTTCCAATTTTCCTCGCTATAATCAGATTCCTTATACTTAGCAAATTCACTAGCCAAACTAGATTTTGCATCTTCCTTAGCCTTTTCCAAAGTAGTCTCAGAACTTGTATTAGTTTCATCTAATGTATAAATTGCACCATGTTCCCCGACAAATAAAGTCAATTTATCAATTGGGTTTAAAGTACACTTAACACCATCAGGATGAAGAACAGCCCCAGAAGAACTGACACCACCCATAGAAGGCACATTTTGACGTATAAAACTTCCGTCTATATATTTAAATAGATAACTTCCGTCATATGAATAATTATCATCAGTATATCTATTTCCAGGTGACATGATATATATATTTCCTTTAAAATCTGTTCCTAATCCGATATTTCCGTTATCTATACTAAAAGTTTTATCAGAGTCTTTTTCTACATCATATATAGTTTTTACTGTTGGAGTTTCTTTACTTGTATCTATTTCGTATATATTTTGTGTTCCTTCATAGTTAACATATCTTCCTTCAACAACGCTTCCTTCTTTTGTTACATATATTTTCCCATCTTGACTAGCACTTAAAACCGTAGCATAAGCAAAATCATCTTCTAGTTTAGGAATATTCAATTTTTGCCAATATCCATCTTTACTTATTCCATTTTTGCTATAAACATGTTTATAAATATTACCATCTACACCACCTGCAAAAGCCGTAGTATTATTTTGTTTTACAATAGATGTCAATAATAAATCATCTTTTATCCACTTTGTTCCATCCCAATATATATGACTTGTTCCATTATTTGTGTCTGATTTTAAATATGCATCATCTTTACTCATTATAAGACCTTGTGGATAAAAATCATAACTATGATTTAATGTAACATCTGAGCCAGATAATTTTTCCCAAGTATCTTTTTCTTTGTTGTATGTATATATACATGGATAATCACTCATACTTTTTCTATAAAGTACAGCCATATCATCTTCACTTGTACCACATATAGATATAGCACGAGCTGTCGAACCCCTGTTATAGTTATATTCATATTTAAAACCATTCATAAGTTCTAAATCAGTATCTCCGCCAGAGTTTTTCATAACGCCACAAGTCCCAGCCAAGTACATATTTACTTTTCCGCTTTTTTCATCTTTAAAAGCAACAGCATCAAATATACTAGGTCCAGCATTTTCAACAGCAGCATCTACATTTTTCAACTTTGGAGTTGTCAAATATTTAAGATAAGTAGTTCCTTTTTTATTTATTTTAACATCATAAGTTTTTGACAATTGAGCTATATTATTGCCATCTTTATCATCAACTTGAATATCTACCTTAACCTTATCAGTCAAAGGCATATTAGGAACAGTTATAGAATATGCATTATATGTATTTTCCAAAGTTTTATTTTTTTCGTTATATTCTTTTAATAAGTTGTTATTTTCATCATATATTTTTATAGTATAGCTAGCTTTTTCAATCGTATCCTTTATTGTCATATCACCATGAAAAGATACATAGTCACCTTCATAAACAGTTTTACTTCTCCTACGATATAAACTATATTCATCACTATAAATTCCTATACCATTATCTGAAGTACTACTATATGTATTACATAAAGTTTCGATTTTATCTCCCAACGTTATATTATCCGATTCTGCAAATGAAAATTGAGGTATAATTGAAAAAATCATAATAAATGATAGTAATATACTAATTAGTTTATATTTAATCTTCTTCAAAATAATTCCTCCCTATATTCAAAATAACTATACAGTTAAAAACTGTATAGTTATTTTTTTGTTATTTATTCTTTAAGTCCTTTTATTTTTTTATAACTTCAATAACTGAATGATCGTTTCCAAATACTAAGTATCCATTACCTGATGCCATACCTTGTAATGCATAAGTATCACTAGCTGTTTCCCATTTATTTGTAAATGAGCTTCCAGTATTACTATAACAATATCCTGCACCAGTTGATGAATTAGTTGTAAAGTAAATATAATCAGTAGTACTTTCAGAATAAACTACTACAGATGATTGAACTGGTCCCTTATTAGTAATAGAACCTATTGCAGTTGGTGCATTATCTTTATTATCAGCTAACTTAAATCCTTTTACTCCACCTGCATTAAATCCACTGTAATATCCAACATATAATCTATCATTATCAGATATTACTGGAGTAGAAGTTGAGGCAGCAGGTAATTTTTCATGCCATTTATGAGTTAAATTACCATTGCTTTCTATTTTAAAGCACCATAAATATCCACCCTTAGTTGTAAAGTACATATATCCATCTTTTGACATTAATGTTGATCTAACTTGACCAGCATCAGATGCATATGTAGTTAAATCAATAGGAGTTATTCCTTCAGCATCAAAATTACTTATTTTTCTACCATAAATTTTACTATTGTCACTACCAAAATAAACATATCCATTTGTATTTGTTAATGCTCCAGCCCAATAGAAATTATCAGATGATGGAGTAAAAGTTTTTAGAGTATTGTTAGTTAGGTTTAATTGGTAATAAGATTTTCCACCTGTATATGTTCCAAAGTATAGGTAATTCCCATCAACCACGATTGGTGTATCTATTTGTCCTCCTAATTCAGTTGAAGTTAATGTTTCTATAGTTGGTGTATCAGAAGTTACATCTGGAATCTTTTTAATTTGTAATCCTTCTTCATATACGCTACAATAATCGATGTATGCACTACCATTTATAGTAAGTTCAAATTTTATTTCGTAATTTCCACCTATTGTAAATGATGATACATTTTGATTTAGATAGTTCCAATCTGTCCCAGATATCTCTTTAGTTGCAATTTCATCCTCATTGCTATAAACTTTTAATGTTGCACTTGAGCCATCTATTAATTTTATAGCTGATGTAACTCTATTTCCTTTACCTTGTCCTAATGTAATTGTTTGTGCTAATGATGCAGTTCCATTTCCAGATACTTTTACATATCCACCTTCTGCTGATATAGTTGTATTATTTGTTGATTTTTCCCATCCACTTGTGCTTCCATCAGCTAAATCTGCATTTGATGCCATTTGTCCAAATCCAGTTGTACCAAAGTATAAACTATTTCCAACTAATGCTGGTGTAGATAATTGGAATGATGAGCTGTTAGTAACAGTTATACCATTACCATCATCTCCCCATACTTTATTATCAGGATTTTCACAATCTACTTTTGCTAACTTAGTTGTAGATGTTCCACTGTATAAACAGTAAGCATAAGTTTTTCCAGTACCTTCTGTCCCTATTACTGGAGCTGAATCTATTCCAGACCATGCAGCTCTTTCTAAATCTTTTTTGCTTATGTGTCCTGATATATTTCCGCCTGTATAAGTTTCAGTTTCTATAACCCCATTATGAGTATTATCTTTTTGGAAAGCTCCCCATAAAGCTGTATTTGTTCCTGTTGCAAATGAGCTAAATGTCATACCTACAACTACAACTGAAGCTATTGCTACTGCTGAAACTTTTTCTCTTAACTTCATACTAATCCCCCTTATTTGTTTTATTTTTTTTAAACAAAAATTATATAAATGCTAATTTATTATACCTCCTCTTCATCCACCCTAATAGTCAATATACAATTTTTGTTATAAGCTATATTATTTAGATACATCTATTAATTGACTTATACTTATAGAACCTTTTGTATATGGTGAATATACAGTATATTCATTTCCAGCTTTATCTTTGTATTTTACATAAGATGATGCAGTCATTTGTCTGTCAAATTGACTTCTTGGCATATTTATTATTGTTCCTAAATAAGTTACGGAATTTTCTTCTTTATTTGTTTCATAGTTTACTTTTCCTATAGATTTTGCAACTTTTTTAGTATCTAATGTTAAAGCTTCGCCTTCTGATAATAAATCTGCTGGTATTATTAGAGTTCCTTTTTCTATTACTTCGTCGCCATCATTATAAAGTTTTGTACTAAATCTTATACCACTCTTATCGTTTACAACTAGTTTTCCTTGTGCACCTAACATACTAACATGTGCATATTTTGCTTTATATGTTGTATCTTGTGAATATTTTGAATTATTTTTATAAGCTGTAGTTATATCATCAGTATCTTTATACCAACCTACAAATGTATATCCTTCTTTAGTTGGGTTTTCTGGAGTATAATCTAAACTTCCATCTTCTGATACATCTTTTGTAACTATATCTTCTCCGTTATCAGCATCAAAACTTACCTTTGCAACTTGTGTATCTTGTATTGCTTCAAATTTTATAGAATTTTCTGTTGCATAAGTTTCTACTGTTGAACCTTTGTATCCACATAATACCATATCTGAATTAGCAGAGTTAAATATATCTTCTCCAAGCACAATGTTTTTTGAATATATAGTGACTTTTTCTATAGATGTACAATTTGTAAATACTTCTTGTCCCATACTAGTAACATTTTCTGGTATCTCAATTGTTTTTAAAGAAGTACACCCTTTAAATACATAATTTCCTATAGAAGTAATACTTTTTGGTAATTTAACTGATTCTAAACTTTTATTCATATAAAAAGTTCTATCATTCAAAGTTGTAATACCTTCTGGTATTTCAATTGTTTTTAGTCCTGCAGTACTGAATGCATTTTTTCCGATACTTCTTACTGTTGATGGTATTTTTAAACTTTTAAGTTCAGGAAGACTATTAAAACAATAGTTTCCTATACTAACCAAGCCTTCTGGTAATGTAATTGAACCTAGAGTGTAAGAATTTGCAAATGCATTTTTTCCTAATTCAGTTACATTTTTAGGCACTACAACTTCTTTAAGAGTATTGCATCCTGCCATTCCATAGGCATCTATTTTAACTAAACTATCTGGTAGTTTAATACTTGTTATATTAGATCCATAAAATGCTTTTTCTCCTATCTCAGTAACTCCCTCAGGTATAACTACATCAGTATCAGTCCCTGTATACCCTGTTACAACTCCATTTTCGATTGTAAGTCCTTCTGTTCCCTCATTTTCGTTGACAGTTTTATTATCATTACTTACTTTGTCGACTGTTTTTTCTTCGTTTGTAGTTAGATTTTCTACTGCATATGACATAGTCGGCACTGAAATACCAGTTATTACAAGAAAACTAACTACGAGTGACATAATTTTTTTTCTCATATCTTTTTCTCCTTTTTATTTTATTTAGGTATATCTTTTAGATAAATTACTTATCATATTTTATCTATTATTGTAGATATTCCCTTAATATAATTAAAATTTAAAGTCATTTATCTTATAGTATGATTTTAGTGCTACTTCTTTTGTAATACTGATATTACTACTTTTCTAAATAGTGGTACTACTTTTTTAATTTGCAAAAAAACGGATGAAGATATATTAGAAGATTTACTTTTTCAAAAGCTTAATATGTTTTTTGAGCTTGGAAAAATTGACTTTGAAAATATCTATAGAATTAATGAAATCAACCTCATTTTCAATTTTTTACATAAAATTAAAAAGAAGTGTTACAAAATAGTTTTTACTTATTTTGCAACACTTCTTTTTATAGCGTATAGGAAATTATAATCCTTTTAAATATGTCACTAAATATAATTTCTGTGAATACGCTTCAAAAAAATCTACCTTTTTAAAAGTTTATAAAATAAAGATTTCTTTATTGTAAACTATCTATTATAAATTCGATATACTTGTCAAAATCATCTCCATCGTCTGGAAGTTTGTTTTCTTCTGCATATTCAATAGTTTTATCAAGTATAAATTTGTACATATCTTTTTTATCTTCTTCATTTAACTCTACTTTTTCTTCTGTATCTGGATCAACTAGACATTCTAATAAGTGAGTTGTACAATCTTGTGCTAATTCTTTTATTTGCTCTATTTCACGAAGTTCTTCGTCTGTTATATTAAATTGATTTACATTTGTCATTTTAATAAAATTCCTTTCTTTCTTAACTGCCTTTGTAATATATCACAAACAAATTTATATAACAAGACTATTTATATTTATAACTCATGTCTATTTTTTACAAAATAGTTTTTTATATCTTTCATTTATAATTTTTATCATAAGTTCACCAACCCCGACTGCATCTTCTATTGTAAGATAGTGATCTGCTGTTTTGTCGAGAAACATTTTGCCTGTTGGTGGAAATTCTTCATCTTCAAACCATATGCTTATTGTAACTGGATAATATGGATAAATATAAAATACGGCACTTAAATCTGCTTTTGAATCAATAAACTTTGCATCTAGAGATTTAAAAACTTCTATAACTTGTTTTTCATCTTTATTTTTTAAAAAACGTTCTAGTTCCGCTTCAACAGTTTTATCGAATCTTGCCCCTCTTATAAGTCCGTCTTTTAATTCTCCAAATTTAATTTGTTTTGATAAAATCAGTGTATTATCTGCCAAATCTAGATAATGAAGTAAAGTTAGTATCTGCCAGTCATCTCTTTTTTCTTTCATATCGTAAGTTGGATATTCTAACTCAAATATAGCATCTAAACTTTTGATTTTTAAAATTGATTTTTCTTCATCAAATTCTGCCCCTGAGTTCTTTGCAATTTCTATTGGATTTTTTCCCTCAAGACGTTTTTTCGCAGCTATGTACATTTCATTAAATGCTCTGTTTTCCTTTTTATTTTCCATAGTATTATCCCCCATATTATTTTTAAATTTTTAAGTAGTTATTAATATTTTAAATTATTATTGATTAGATTTCTATGTTTTTGTTTATCTATATTGCACACATCACTTCCCCATTATCGTTTTAAAATATTTATTTATTGTTTTTCAATAAATAAATGTTGACATTCATAAAATACCTTGTTAATCTATAAAATATAGGACTAAAAAGGGGGTAAATTATAGAATGTCTAGGTTAAAAAAATTAGGATTATTTTTTATTTTATTATTTATTTTTATATGCGTCGCAATTGGTGTTCTCATATTAAAAATAGAATATTTTGATCCTTATAATTCAGTTAACTATAGTGAAATGATAGATACAGAAATTCCTAAAAACGCTAAAGTCTTGGATTATAAAGATACTCACGGGGGATTCTTAGGAGATGGCGATTTATATGCAGTTATACAATTTGATAAAAATGAAAAAAACTCATTTTTGAAAAATATAGAGAAAAATAAAAAGTGGAAGAAAACCCCTTTGCAAAAAGATTTAAAACTCATTATATATGGCGGAGAGTTAAAAAAAGATAGCATGTATTATGTGTATGAACCTTTATCTGACTATAATATTCCTAAAACAAAAAACGGAATTTATTATTTTAAAGATAGATTTGCTGAAAATTATCCTGAAGAGGCAGACACTAACATAAATGATAGAGCAGCATATAACATAACATTTGCCCTATTTGATTTGGACACAAATAAGCTTTATATTTATAAATTAGATACTTAACTCATAAAAACAAAATAGGATTAATACTTTAGTTTAAGTATCAATCCTATTTTACGTTATGTAAATTTTAAACAACTTTACTATGTAATAAAATTTTATTTACAAATAATAAATTTCATTTAGAAAGTCTATAACTTCTACTGTTGTAATATTAAAAGTATTTCCTATAAAATCGACAACATACATCATGCCAATCGATATAGGATTTTTTAAGATTACTACTAAAGCTAGACAAACTATTAATCCAATTATTTTTTTCATGCCATGCCTCCCAACATATATTATTTATATATGTATATGCTGACATGATTACAATTTTTCTATTTATTTTATAGAATCACTTCTAATTATAATCGAATCGATTAAGCCATAATCTAAGGCTTCTTGAGCACTCATAAAATTGTCTCTATCTGTGTCTCTATATATTTCTTCTATGCTTTTACCTGTATTTTCAGCTAGAATTCTATTTAGTCTTTCTTTAGTTTTTAGTAAATTTTCAGCTACTATTTTTATATCTGTAGCTTGTCCTTGTATACCATTTCCTCCAATTAGAGGTTGGTGAATCATAATTTGAGAATTTGGAAGTGCAAATCTCTTTCCTTTTGCTCCACCTGCTAATAAAAATGATCCAAAGCTTGCTGCAAGCCCTATACATATAGTTGATACATCACATTTTACATGTTGCATTGTATCGTATATTGCAAATCCTGCGGTTACTGAACCGCCTGGAGAGTTTATATAAAGATAAATATCTTTGTCTGAATCTTCTGCCTCTAAAAATAAAAGTTGTGCTATTACAACACTTGCAGAAGCATCTGTAACTTCTTCTCCTAAGAATATAATTCTATCACATAATAATCTAGAAAATATATCGTAATTTCTCTCCCCGTTTCCTGTTTGTTGTACTACATATGGTACTACACTCATATTCTCACCCCCTGTATATACTAATTATAGCAATTTTTTCAAATTTTTGTATCAATTTTACATTAATAAATATTTTATTTACTTTTATTTCTATATTGAGTTGGTGTAATTCCTATAAATCGCTTGAAAATTTTCGAAAAATAGCTTGGACTATCAAATCCCACAGCATCACTTATAATCGTAATAGGATCCTTATTTTCTCTTAACATCTTAGTAGCTATAGATACTCTATATTTTAAAATATATTGAATTGGTGATATTCCAAGTGTATTTTTAAAACATCTTAAACATTCTCTTTCACTTAAATTTACAACTTTAGCTATATCATTTAAGGTTATTTGTTTATTATAATTTTTATGTACAAATGAAAGTATATTTTTTATCCTCTCTGAGTTTAAATCATTTCTATTGTTTTTATTTAAATTTAA
>JABLTR010058272.1_pt1 | contig 18173 bp, 17 predicted proteins | sample 7160071 | NCBI WGS metagenome assembly JABLTR01 (sample SAMN14651230, study PRJNA627086) | human gut metagenome | isolation source: feces | host: Homo sapiens
ATTGGACTTATCGATAATACACCGACAGGTCAACTTATTTTTACCATCTTCAGTGCTTTTGCGCAGTTTGAACGAGACCTTATTGTAACCAGGACTCAGGAAGGAAAAAACTTTGCTAAAATCCATGATCCGAACTTTAAAGAAGGACGTCCTCAGAAATTTACTGAAGAACAAATTCAATTTGCTTATGAATTAAAGCAGCAAGGTATGACTTACAAGATGATTGAGCGAAAAACTGGTATCAGTATTGCGACTCAAAAAAGAAGATTTATGAAGATCGCAAAAAATAAATCTATTGACAAAGACTATTGAAATGATATAATTAACATAACGAATGATTGTGGGAGTATTATCTCACAGAGAGTCGGGACACGTCGAAAAGGTCTCGGCTTTTTTTATAAAAAAACACTCACTCCGTCGAAAAGTGAGTGATGTGGAATTAGTGGCGCTTTTTATGTCGGTGTTTTAACCAGTCCTTGAAAAGTTCAAGGACAACTCCTACCACAATGGAAGCGACAGCTGTAACGAATGACTGCAGAAGCATAGATCTCACCCCCTCCCTAAGGCATTTCTGCATTGGTCAGGTGCGCCAATTTATATTGTAGCATATCAGGAAGGATTAGGCTATGTCAAATAAAAAATCAAAATATTGAAATACAAATATTAGTAAATTTCTATATTTTAAAAGTGGTTAAGTTTCCCCGCATCATCACTGGATTTGTAAAGCCTCACACGTTAAATCTGTTAAGGATCTCGAAAATAGAGAAGGCCGTAAGATAATCACTAACTAACAATTAATAAAGAATTATGAATCAGTAGTAGTGATAAATCAAACTGACGGAAAGAAAAACAGTTACCCCATAGCTAACGCTTGCAATGGAGAAGTTAGTATTTCAGAAGAAAAAAATAATACAAGAAAAACCTAAGAACTGGAATGTTTTTAGGTTTTTCATTCTCTACTGAAATTAATATTTTGATGGGGATACAAGCATAATCAAAATATAAGTTTAAGAATTTGATACTCTTTTTGAAAACGTTGCAACAGAAACGTCGGAGGGGATTTTAAAGACCTTTCTGTTTGATGATTTAATCTTTTATAAATTATATGATGCATACTATAGGATTTAATGATAACATCACCATTCAGAGTACCCCGACAATCCGGAAATTTATGGTAACACTTCCTTAAGGAACCTATAAATATTCATCTTGGGTCAAGATTTTCAATTCTGGGATGATCGTTACTACAATACCATTATCTAGATCTGCCTTATCATCAAACAATATGCCCATTTTTCCATCTCGTTCAATCAGTAAACAGTTTGGAGTAAATCTATTTTTTGACTGCAATGACACTGAATTGAGCAATATATTTTCAATCTTTTTTTGAATTTCAACTCTATTTTGAAGAAAATAGGTATAGGCATTTTCTTGGTTCTCAGTTATACCTTCATCCTCAAAATATGATTTCGCGTTTACGACTAAAAAAAATACTGTCCCCAAAAATTCAAATTCTAAATTTGTCTTCCAACCATAATCAAACTGGACATCACCAAAAACTTTATTTTCCATTATTTACCTCCTTCACTATTTTCAAGAGCTCTCATCATCGAAACACCTCCACTATGTCTGATATTACTGTGAACTTCACTTGGTAATTTTTGCATCGTTTGTCCATCTCTACATTCGTGCCAAGTATAGCCGTTATCTTTCCTCCATTTTGAAACTTCTTCAGGAGTATATCCAGTATTCCTTGCTTGAGCAATATCAGCTTTTGCAAAATTATCAGGTCGACTGCTTGACATTTCAGAAATTTTAACATCTCCTTTACTAATTGGTGAAAAGTCAGGCTCACCTTCACTAAAATTAATGCCGTCAATTCCATATTTGGGTAAAATTTCTCCGAATGTTTTTCCTTCAGAATTCGCAATCTTAGGAACCGCATCTGAATCTGGAATAAATTTCGATTCGCCTCGTTCCCCCTCCCAATGCCCGCTCGAACCTTCAATGGGATTGTGAGAATATTTATTTTCGAATGGCTTGTCATATTCTGTCATTGGTTTATCAAAATCCTTACCTTCTACAGATTTACCTAAAGGGCTCTCAGAAATGTTGTTTTTTGAAATTTCTGACACTTCCTTCATCATCATCGGATTCATCTGGCGTCACCCCCTTTCCCGTGTATACTCAATCCATTGTTGGTAAATCTTTTCTCTGACTTCTGTTTCATCTTTTCCTTTACTAAAGTCCTTTATCATACAATGACAAAGCGCCAATCGGACATTTCTAGATGCTTCCGGAATAACTTCACTAGATAATTTCAAAAGTCCAATAGTCAATTCCTCATCATCCCGGGCAGTCAAAATATTGTTCTCTACTCGACCACGAATACCCAGAATACTAATCAGTCTCCGGGATAACTGACTAAAATCACCATCCCATGAATTACCGAACTCCGGATTTTCAATATAATCTGCAATCTGATCAAGAATATAGAGCCGATCAACTGAGCTGAGTCGCAATATATCAATATTATTCACGATTTTAGAAGCATTGAAATCTAAATGCTCCCCAACTCTCAGATGCAGGAGAAATTTTACTACTTGATTCCTAATATTTTGCTCAGTTAGAACTTTTTGAGTTTCCGAGTATTGAAAAGATGTTTCGTCAACTGTCGCTTTATGCACTTTGACTAAAACAGGATTAACCCAGTTATTTTGATAAACCGCGGCAACACCATTGTCAAGCTTTGCAAGTTCTTTAATCTGTTCATCATTCAAATTCGCAGCTTTTCCCACTAATTCTCGATCACTCTGGGCAGGCAATCTCAAAATAATTTTGGTATTCGTATTACGAATAACCGCCATATCCAGCAACTCTGGAGACTGATCCGCAATAATAAAGCCTTCGCCATAAGTTCGCATTTCGGCAATCGAGTTGGTCAACATTTCTACAGATTTTCCAAGCAGATTGGCTCCATCAGCCGATTGTTCCGTCGAGGTTCGCTTGAGCAGGTTATGAGCTTCCTCGAGAACAGTAATGTGGGACAAGGGACTGTTTGACTTTCCAGAAGTCATCCGATACTCATTAAGCTTCATCACCAGCAAGCCCATGATTAAAGCTTTAGTTTCAACTGACCCTACTCGACTCAAATCCACAATAACCTTGCTGTCAAATAGTGCCTTATCAGATAAGTCATTGACAGTAAAAATCTGTCCATTCAGCCCATTGGTCAATGAACGGACTCGCGTCATCAAGGCACCGGTATAATCCCCTTTACTGTCAGCAGAATACCTAGAGTTTTCAATAACCTGCTCAATTTTGTCCAAAACATCTGCAAAGTTCGGGTATTTTTCACCATTTGGATTCTCAGATGTTTCCAGGTCCCATCCTACTGACTTGTAAGCATACTCCATCGCTTCTTTTAATATTGCAGGCATCGCAGCATACATCGGCCAGCAAGCATTAAAGAGTTCTACCAAACGGTCAAGGTGCTCTAGGATATGAATATCAGCAGGGAATCGGAATGGATTAATCCGTAGCAAGGGCATTTTCTTAGGATTGGTACCATATACAGCAACATCCCTTCTATTTCCAAACGCATTTTTGTATTCCCCTTTTGCAGGTTCAACCACTAAAAATGGAATATTAAAAAGTTTTTCTGTCTTATCAAGGATCTCATAAATCGTATTACTTTTCCCAGCCCCTGTCGAACCCGTCACAAATGTGTGCATAGTAAGCGAATCAAGCTCAATTTCAACTCTGGTCTTCCCTTCAATTCCCATAGAATAGATTTCCCCAAGCGAAAATGACCGTTTTGAATCATCCGCGTTATAACACACAACTTCTTTCCCAAATTCTGCGTGATCGACGACAGGGAAGCCAGTTACTGATTTTCTAGGCAACCCCATATGAAGAGCCATTTCATTACCACTAACCAGTGATGCTGGAGTTACTTGGAGCGTAGCTAAAGGAGATTCATAACTAAACACTGGGTGAATGAAATTTGTAATATATTCCTTCAGACGTTTGTGATTTTCTTGGTCATCTTTCCCCCAAGAGTTGATAGCTGAAACTTCTACGCCGGTTTTTTCACCCCGCATTAGGGAATTATAGGTTCCAGCCGCCATTTCTGCCGTTTGTTGACTATCAGACAAAAAGTAGGTTGCACATTCCCACATTCCAAGACTTTCACACTCATCCATTCGTTTGAGCTGTGTGTCGATTCGTTCCAACGTATTAATCAGCGTTTTGTTCTGAATCGTGAGTTGCAAATTATTTGACGTTCCATTCGAAACGCTGTTAGTTTTTGTTGCTGATTCATTGACACTATCATTTTCCCCTTCAGTTCTTCCCTCTGTATTGCCAACACTTGAAGAATCAGAATCTCCCATTGTTGTAGTGTCTTTGAAGAGTGTAGCTCCAATTCCTGAAACTCCTGCGACTATCATAGCACCTCCTACAGGAGCACCTACTCCAGTAGTAGCCAAAGCCACCCCACTAACAACTCCAGCAACTGCTCCAATTCCTCCCAGCAACTTACTTGCCATATTATCCTTGGATACAGATTTTGAAGTACTGGTACTTATATTTTCAGATTTTGTTTTTGAAAAAGAACTACTTGTCCCTTTGCTAGATCCTTTAGAAAACGCATCTGAAACACTGAGTGCCATATTTTGTCCATAGCTCATTTGCAGATTTGCAAAGGGAGAGAGTTGCGTGTAGATTGTTTCATAAGCGTTGCGAGTCTCTGAAAGTTCTTCTGGATCAACACTTTTACCCAAAACAATTCCCGTATATTTTTTTCCTTGCATTGCCAAAGCAAACTTTTCAAGACCTTGGATAAAGTGGAGATTATCCTTGGAGTTTTCGTCTTTGCTTTTTGCAACCACTGACACACTAGTAATGTGCTCGCTTGGAAGTCTCTTCAGAAGTCCTTCCGCCGGGTCATTCAATAAGTTTTCAGTCTTTACGCCTGGAAATTGACCTTTAAGTGAATTTTCCAGCATAGATTTCAAAGTGCTAGTTGTCCGTTTGTCATCAAGTGAACGAACACCCATATAGAATTCCGTCTTTTCTCCATCACTATCTACGACAATAAATACACCGCAATTCAGATTTTGCAGAACATCAAAAACGGCAGAAAATTTATGAGTAGAATATTCATCGGTTTGATAAACCATTTCCGTGATTTTGAAAAGTTGGATGTCATTAATTTGAATCTCCGGGTTTTCAAGAGGTAGCACTTCCAGCTCTGATAATCGTGTTAAATAATGTTTGAGAACCACGTCATCCACCAACTGATTCGCTTCTGCAAGTTTCTGTTTCAACTCGTCAATAGGTATTACATTAGATTGTTGCTTAGTTAGGTCTGAAATTTTCTTGGCATCAGTCATTATTTTTCACCATTAGTCGCTACCGCAGTAACAACTCCTCCAACAACGGCTCCAGCTGCGGCTCCTAAAATAATTGATGATCCTGATGCTGCGGCAACTGCAGCACCTACTACCGCAATAACCACAGCTCCACCTGCAACTTTTACTTCTCTAATTGGCCCTCTTTTCTTGTCACGCTTCTTTTGCTCGTGATAACTCCAAGATTCTGATGTCTTAAACGTAGTTTTTGGCCGATCTGTTGCTGTTGGACTTTTCAAAGTCGTTTCTGGGCGTAATTTTTTCACAACCTCTTTAAGATGCGAAATCCTCTCATGGGAAAAATTACGAGTGACTTGAGCCAATAATATATTCATGTAGTCTTCGTCCCAAGACCTGGAATCTTCTTTTAACACTTTTTCATCGTGCTTATCGTAAAGTCCATTCACAGTTGAAGCCAGACGATCCATCTCGTCGAATTCCTTAAAACTTGGGTCAACAAGAAGACTATCCTTCATCATGATGCGGATTTTACTGACATTATTTTCTTCAACTGCTTGTCTAAAATTATTACCAATCTTCATTTTGATTGTTTTTCTCTTTCTTGAACTTAGCGGCAATTTTTTTAATTGCTTCAATTTTGCTTGGATTTTTTTCCAGTCGTATCTCTAACTGCTTAAGATCTTTATTTTTTTGTTGCTGATAACTTTTTCTTGAGCTACCTTTTGTACTTACAACTTTGTCCCTATATCTTTTAGAATTTGGAACTTCCATGGGATAGATTTTTTTCACGATCTGCTTGATGTGCCTGATTCTCTCCCGTGAGAAATTGCGGAGCAGCTGCACCATCAGTAAATCTAAATATTGACTGTCCCATAGACTCTCGTCTGCACGAAGTTCACGATTATCAAAATCGTCATACAGTCCTTCAATTTGAGAGGCCAGAGTGTTCATTTTATTGAAAGTTTTTAGACTTGGATCAACAATCAAGCTGTCTTTCATCATAATCCGAACCAAGCTAATGTTTTTATTTTTGACGGCTTCTTCAAAAGCTTTTGTAATCATCCGTTTTCCTCAGATTTCCAAAATTGACTCTACTTTTTGGTTAATTGCTTCTAACCAAGCAAGTTTCTTTTGCGATTCTTTCATCCGTTCCTTAGCCAGATTTCCACTCTTAGCATAATCGTCTAGCTTTGTTAACTTATCAACCAGGACCGTATCCAAAGATTTGATTTTTTTCTTAAAATCGGCGACAACTTTAGTTGACTGTTCCTTAGCATAGATTGTTGCTTCAGTAGCATTCGTATTTAGGTTCTCTTGAACAGGGGTCAAGAATTCTTGAGCAAACTCACTTCCGCTAATTTTTTGAACAGTTTTGTATTTTGTTTTATAATAACCTTGCTCTTGCAGCCAAGTCCATGGTTTGTACCAAGCCTTGTTGTTATTTTTTACATATTCTTGTCCATCCTCCTCTTCAGTATCATAAATTAAATCTTCAACATTTACTCTATTATCAGTTATGCTGGCTTCCATTAATTTCAAAGGTTCAATTTTAATACCATCAGCCACATGAATTTCCGTAAACGCAGCTAACTTGTTTCGGTATTCTTCAAGAAGTGTTTCGCTTGTGCTTCGCAAGCTGTTAATCACCACTTTATCTAGTTCAACCTCTAATTCTGGTTGAAGATTTCGTGAAAAGGTTTCAAGTTTTGCTGCTTCAGCTTCTGCTTGATCTATATCAATCTCTTGACCTCTAAACTGATCAATTTGTTTTGTAATTTGCCTCTGGAATTTAGCAATCACATTATCGACAGCATCCTCAGCATCTCGACCTACTTTGATCATTTGGTCATCCACTTTATCAATAAACTTCTTCGCTTCATTACCATCAGAAATTTTAGTTTGGAGTTCTTTTATTTGATGACTAATTCTTTCACTTTCTTCATGAGCGGCTGCCAGCTCTTTTTTCGCATTTTCAAAAGCCCCGACTTCTTCAAGATTGTGGCTGAAGGTATCCACAATGTTTTTTATCTTGGCTGTTTTCGCATACTTTTCAACATACTGTTGAATCGCTGCCTCGATTGAAGGGATTCCAGAATGAATCAAGGCTTCTTTCGGATTGTTTAATTTTTTCCCTCCGCTTTCCTTAAGTTGGACAACCGAACTTAAATTATCTGAAATTTTTCTTTTAATACTTGCTGGCAAAGTTGCAAATTGATCAAAGTAAAGTTCTTCATTTCGGTTCAACTTTTTGACCTTAGTTTCAGTTTCATCTATAACATCTTCGTCTTTCTCTTCTCCGCTTTCAAGAAGTCTGATATTAAGTGCCGTCAGTGCTGAGGCAGGAAATAGATTTGGATTTTCAATTCCGTGATTTTGAAGATATTTTTTTGTATCCTCAAGAAACGTTTCTAAGGAACCATCATCTTTTGTCCGACCATCTAACTTATTAACGACAAAGATAAATCGGTCTTTGGATTGTTTCCCCTTAACTTTCATACTTTCTGATACCCGGCGGAGCAGCAAATTGTCATCATCCGTTCCTCGCTCACCTGTCATGATATAAAGCACCAAAGCTTTTGAGGATTCACTCAGCATCTCCACTTGACGCTTTTTGTGCTGTGGGTCTCGAGAATTATTCGGCCCTGGTGTATCTACAATCACAAGAGCAGCATCTTCTGCGATAACAAATGGAATATCTCCTAAAATGGTAATTTCAGACACTTTTTCATCACTATTGAGTCTGACCATATCGGCATAAGACAATATTGGCAGTTCTTCAATGAGCTCATGCTTATCATCATAGACTTTAGCCTGATAAGTCTCACTGTCTGTGTCTTTGATTCGCGTGATAATTGCTGTGCAAGCTTCTTGTTTTGATGGCATCAGCTTGGTTTGCAGCAGTGCGTTAATCAACGTTGATTTCCCAGCACTCATTGTTGCGACGACATCAACTTCAAACTCATTATTTTTCGCTTGTTCAAAGGCCTTTTTCAACGCAGGGGCTTTGAGTTCTTCAAATGGCCCCTCTTGAATTTCTTTGAAAACCTCTGAAATGAGTTTTTCCTTATCCTTTGTTTCTTTTGCAGGTTTGTGATTTAATCTACGAATCGTCAAATCTGACGATTCAAAAACTTCCTTCATGTCTTCGAAATCTAATTGTGTCCCGAAGAATTCAACGTCAAAATTTAAATCATTGCATTCTTCAACGAGAATTTTAGGTAAATCTTCAATCCACTCTTGAAGACGTATATCTGATTTCAACAAATTGCTATCCGCTTTTGGAAGCTTATTGTCAATTTTGATTTCAGTTTCGAGCTTATAGGGATTGTATTTTATTGCAATATTCTTCATAAGATCTCTCTATTTTCTAGATATTTTTCTAAAGCTGTCAGTCCACTATTGGCATAGGACGCATTAACTTCGACCTTATCGAAGTTAAGGTTATAGGATTCCTTTTTTAGCTTTTTAGTAAGTCGGTAATATTCATCCTTATCGTCTTCATCAGATAGGCCTTCATACTCATTTTGCTTCGCTAGAAAAGCATAATAAGCCGATATTGGAAAGACCTTTGGATTCTTGTAACCCAGTTCGATCAAATCCTTTATCACCTGTTCAAGGCTCTCAGGTATCGAATCTTCATTTTGATTGAATCGGTCAAACTTATTGACGACAAAAACGACTTTATCTTTCGGGACGTTTTTTGATAACCAGAGCAAGTGATTTTGAGCATCCTCTACACCTAGATTTGTCGCGTCTAAAACGCAAATCACCTCATCATAGTCTTCTTCAAGCAATGCTCTCTTCGTAATCTTTTGGTGGTCTCGATTCGTTGCTGAGTTTACACCAGGTGAATCAATAATGCACAAACGAGAATTTTTTTTCGAACTTTTTCTAAAATAGGATGAAATAATTAGGCTTTTATCTCGCTCAGCTGCTTTCAAATTCGTAAGGCTTATATCGAAGTCCAGATTATCAGTCTCAACTGCAATCTTGTCATCTTCAAATGGTTTATTAAACAAGTAGTTAATGTGACTAGTGCAGGCAACTTGCGAAATGTTCATTAAAGGTTTTCCAATCAAGGCATTAATTAGCGTTGATTTTCCGGCACTCATCGTTGCTGTGATGAATATTGTTCGCAACGGTTTTTTTTGAAACTCGATGTTTTTCCTGATCTGAAGTATCTGCTCTTTTAGGTAAGAAAATTTTTCTTCAACTTCTTTATTACTTTCTATTATTTGGATCACTTCACTAAGTTGATCGAATTGTTTTTTATTAAGCTTCTCACGCCATTTTGACATAGCTTGACCAAAATCGCTTTTTTGAGTTATCAAAATCAGATATAGGTCGCAAAGCAAAATGAATCTCATTTTTTTCCTCCAGAGAACATTCCAATAGCCTAATACTTCCTGATTTTCAGTTATTACAGAGTCTGATAGGCCAAGTATCTTCCAATATTGTTCCAATATTCCTTGTGCGTACTTTGTTCTTGTAACATGGTTCACAAGCAAACTTAAAGACTGAAAATATTTTTCTTTTGTTCGTGATTTACAGTGCAACATCGGATGGTTATCTAAATCTAACGCTGTGCTATTCTCAAAATTCATGGTTTTCCTTTCCCTATCATCCTCATAGTAACCCCCAATAACACCGTTTAATTCTTTCTCTTTTCAAAACGGGGAGATGACGGAATTAAACACTACTCAAAAGTTATTTGATACTAAAATATCTTTGTCTTGCATTATCATATCCGTCTGCAATTATTATTACATTTGATTCTGCAGATGCTCCTAGGAATGACCATTCCAATGCGGACCCTACTCTAAATTCTTTTTCCTGTACACTGCGACTATATTCGTTGAACAATTTTTCGCTGAAAAGGAAGTGTAACAGCAAAAAATAAAAAAGTATAATTTTAATTACCCAAACTATCTAAGCAAGATAACACATCTTCAATATCTTGATTTAAAAATTCTTCCATTTCTTAAAAATCAAATTCTTGAAAAACCTCTGATTGGTTTTTGAACTTTTTCATTTTCGTATCAAATTATCCAAAATCTAATCACAATTTTATTATCTTATTTTATGATAATAAAATCAAATATCATTAGGATAGATATATCATACTAATCAGACCTTTTTGAGATAATCCATCTGTCTACCCTCACACTCTTTTTCTTACATTTTACGATAAACCAGGAGTTATAGGAAACTTTGCAAGAGAACCACTTTACCTAATATATTAGGTAAAGTGGTTCTCTTTCGTCATCTAAATCATTCAAATCTGATAATATTTCTTCAATATCTTGATTTAATAAGTCTTCTATAGAATCAAAATCAATGTCTTCAAATCCATCTCGTATTTCATTTTTACAATCTATCACATTTTTTTGAAAACTAGTCTTTATTTTTCATCTTCTATCTTTGTTTCAGAATATTCTAACAGTTTGACTGCATCTCCTTGACTTCTCAACCACATCATAAGCCCTTCTCCAAAAGCTTCTGCTCGAATGATCCACTCCCCTTTGGCAACTTCCTGTTCGATTTTTGCTGTGGGTATTCTATCTAGTAAGGCCTCCAAAACTCCTGTGTATTTGAATCGGATATGCTGAAGCTCTCCGGTGTTCATGAATAGTATTCTTTTGTAAAATTCCGATTCACTAAACTTCTCTGAATATGGAATTGTAAATTTTTCTCCATCTGATAACAGATTTTTTACTCGATCTACTCTGTAAATTGTTGGTCCATCATTATTAGCATCTAGATGGTAAGCTAATAAATAAAAGTAAAACTCAGAAAAAACAATACCAACGGGCTTAACGTGATGTTTTTTTTCTGTGCCATCTTGACGTTGATACTCAAAGGAAATTAAGTTTTGATTCCTAACAGATGTGGCAATTTCCCAGATTCTATTTATTAAATCTTTTCCATGTTTAAGTTCTATATAGTGGAGTCTTTGATTTCCTATAAGCTTTGAAACTTCTTTGGATTCTTTGATATTGCATTGTCTCAATAATTTATCTATTAAAGCGTTAAATTCATAGTGGTTGAATGCACGACTTTCAATTAATATTTTACAAAGTGCATAAACTTCCTTCTTAGTGAACCTTTTGGGTTCTGATAGAAGATAATAAGCGTTTAAAGTTTTATCATAGACAATTTTCTCATCTGTTTCAAAATAAAATTCACGTAAAAACTTAATATCCCGATCAAATGTTTTACTAGGAATATCAAACTCTTTTTTTATTTCTTGCTTTCTAAGATACTCCCCCTTGTTTAGTCGTTCGTTCATCCTTAAAACTCTTGAAGTCTTATCATTTTTAATAAACATTTTTCCTCTTTAATATTATACAACTCTATCATAGACAATTTTTGGGTATATAAAAATTATACCAGTTTTAAAAGTTAAAAGCTTAAATGGAAAGAATTCCTTAAATTATGACACCCTAAACGTGTTACCCATATTTTGACCCACCTATAGTGCTATTGTTATAGACAGGAGATTAAATTATGACACAAAAATCGTATTGTAATAATTGTGGTTCATCAAATACTCTAGAAGACTCATTTTGCTCAGAGTGTGGAGCGCCACTAAATCAGGGGAAACCGACAACAGGTGAGGCTAAAACTATAACAAATAGAAGAGTGAATCATTCTAAACCGATTAAAAAAATCATTGGAAGTATTTGTGTTGGTCTTTTAGTGGTTGCTGCTGGGGTTACAGCAGTTGTAATCTATCATAATGAACAGACTCAAAGCCAAGAAACTACCGCACACGAGAAATTCCTATCCAGCCAGGCATCTCAAGAAAAAAAGCAAATTTCATCCTCATTATCTGATTATAAAAAACTGCAAAATCTTGCAATAGATTCTGTTGATAAAGCCTTTAATACTAAAAGTAGCGCTGACATTTCCTCTGCTCAAGATGTGATAAGCAAATTAAGAAAGTCAGACCAAGCAGCCTTATCACAACGATTGAAAAACTTAACAGATCAGATTTCTAAAGAAGATGATCAAACAATATCATCTTCCTCGTCTAGTTCTAAAACAAACCCACAAACCTCTTCATTATTATCTGGTTATAGCGATGATCAAATTGAATTTGCACGTGTAACTGAAGCAATTGTTGCTTATTATAAATACACTTATCAACCTATTTCGATTAGTGTAACTAAAAATGAAGCAAATCACCAAGTGTTACCATTTGATAGTTCCATAGTCATTCCTCAAGAATCAGTTACTTTATCGTTTAGTTCTGATAATACAATGGCTGGAACAACTACTATTACTTATACTTCTAATCACAATGGTTCTATTAATTTCTATCATGAACCCAATCATTATCAAGATGACAGATATTTAAGTGATCCTGATTGGGTTAGGCAACAATCTCAAGAAATGTTAAACGATATGACAACCATAGTCATTCCTACATCATTCGATGATAAAGCCTCCTTAATCATTTCCAAAATACAAATTAACTAGAAAAGGAATAAAACTTAACATGAAAAAAAATATAATTTGCCCACAGTGTGGCACTAGTAATACGTCAGAAAATATATTTTGTTCAGAGTGTGGAACACCACTAAAACAAGAGAGCGCTCCAAAAGGTGAGCCTAAAACTGTAACTAATAGAAGAGTGAATCATTCTAAACCAATAAAAAAAATCATTGGAAGTATTTGTGTTGGTCTTTTAGTGGTTGCTGGGGGAGTTACAGCAGTCGTAATCTATCATAATGAACAGATTCAAAATCAAAAAACTGCTGAACACCAAAAATTACTATCTATCCAGGCATCTAAAGAAAAAGAACAAAGTTCTTCCTCATTATCTGAGTATAAAAAACTTCAAAATGTTGCGATATCTTCCGTTGATAAAGCCTATAATACTAAAAGTAGTGATGACATTTCCTCTGCTCAAGATGCGATCAGTAAACTTAAAAAGTCGAACCAATCGTCCTTATCTGAACGATTGAAAAATTTAACAGATCAAATTTCTAAAGAAAATGAAACGACATCAAAATCATCTTCCGAGGAGAATACAACCACGTCTTCTCAAGAACAAACAAATCAACCCCCAATTTTAAAGAAAGAATATAAAGCCTCAGGTAATATTCTACGTTTTTATCCGAACCCTGTGGGGCAAGCAGATGGTGTATACAGAATTGATACAGCTAATGATGATGGAACAGCAAATATGGGGATGTGGAGAGCTTATAAACAAGTAGGAAATATTATTTATGATTCTACTGATGGAACCCCAATTTCTGCGGGAGATATTAATGGCGGGGAACAAAATGCAGTATTTCAAATAGAGGGTCCATCGGCTCGATATAATATAACAATTGACCCTCAATCAGGAAACATACAAATAGGTGGTGCAACTTTTGTACCAACTAACTAAGGAGAAAAAATGAAAAGTTATTGTGAAAAATGTGGAAATGAACTTAAAGAAGGTTCCAAATTCTGTGTCAAATGTGGGAATCCGATCAGTACAAAAAAAGAACAAAATATTTCTCCTGATTCAATAGAAACCGAACCAATCCAAGCCGATGAAACAATTATGGAGTTTTGTACAAATTGTGGGGAAGCAATGACCCCTGAAGCTGATTTCTGCATCAAATGTGGAGTATCCAAAAATAAAATCCATAAGTATTGTATACATTGCGGTTCAACTGTAACAGCAGAACAAGATTTTTGTATTAAATGCGGAACTAAAATTTCCTCAAACTTTAGTATCGGGAACATCAAAATATCAGATGGAACACAAGAACAAGTGGATAAATTCGCTAAAACTACAGTCGGAAGAGCCTATATTAACTACTGGTTGAAGTGGAACAATTATACAGAAAAAGCAACTAGACCAGATTTTTGGTATGCGTTGCTTGTTTGTGCCATTGTTTATTTTGTTCTTTTTATCATTACTGCTATTTTATCGGTAATACCATTAGTTGGAACCATTGTATCTATCATTTTTGTGGTATTTATTCTTATAAATCTTGCCCCGGTTATTGCCCTCTATATCAGACGCTCAAATGATGCTGGTCTCAATTGGAAATGGTTCATTTTAGCCACTGTTTTATCGGCAAACTTATTTTTAGCTATTTTACCAAGTAAAGAATAAAAAATAAAACAATTTAGTAAATAAGGTTCTGTTGCAAAATTCAAAAATTGGTACCAAGAATTTTAGTTTAATACCTTAATTATTCTGATATCCTCCGTAAACCTTAAATTTCAAGCAATACCTAAAAACCGAAGAAATGGAACGCTCTTCGGTTCTTTTTGCATATTCCTCGAATCGTCTCCATGCCCTTAATCGTGGTTGAGGAAGTCCGGACACTTCGATAGAATTTATTACGTCGCTTAATTGGACGATGGTCTTGCTCAATTAAATTCTCTTAACTTAATGTCTGTTTTTTCGTTGACTTTCCACCAATCATGACGTTAGATTGTCCAAAAAGAACGGACGCAGAAGATAGTGGTTTTTGGGATCAGAGTTTCCAGAAGAAAGCAATTAAAGCAATTATGATTGCGCTCGGATTAGACGAACCAACTAAAAAAGATCTGGATCGATTATCTGCAGATGATGAAACAGTAAATAAAGCTGTAGCACTGCTTGCCAAAATGGAACAGCAAGGTGAGTAGATATGGCTACAGTCTATAAAAGAAGAAATGCTCAGCAAGTCTATAAAGTGCCTTTATATGTTCAGTTTTGGACGTGGTGGACTTTAGTTTTAGCTTTAGCCATTCTGTCTTTGGTGCTTGGGCTGATTGTATCGATTAAACTTGTTCAAATTGTTTTGTGGGCGCTGGTCGCTATTTTGACGAGTTGGCGAGCGTATTCGCTGACAAAGGCAGTGATAAAAGCGAAGACAATCGGAAAATAGGTTCTGTTGCGAAGTTTGAAATTCAAACGCGTTCTCTCTGAACTCCAAATATCTTAGGCTGTTATTCCCATTAATACCTTGATTTCAGTAGACACCGAAAAGCCGAAGAGCGTTCCATTTCTTCGGTTCTTTTTATATCTTCCTCGAAGGGTCTCCATGCCCTTAATCGTGGAAGAGGCTGTACGGAGACTTTGATAAAATTTATTTCGTCGTTTAAAAGGTCGATGGTCTTGTTCTATTAAATTGTTAAGATACTTCACAGTTCGGTGCTCTGTCTTAGTATATAAACCCACACTCTGTAACTTTCTAAAGGCGGAGCCAAGAGAAGGTGCTTTATCTGTTACGATGACTCTATGTTGACCAAACTGTTTATGAATACTTTTTAAGAAAACATAGGCTGCTTGCATATCCCGTTTCTTTCGTAACCAAATATCTAAGGTTAAACGGTTCTGTTGCAAAGTTTTCCAAAAAATCAACAAAAAAAGCGCTAAATTAGCGCTTTTACTTATGTTTAAGGGCTTTAGTATAGCAAAAGTGAGCGACAAGTTCAAGATCCCCTGTTTGCTTTTGTCGCTCCGCTTGTACTCCTCGATTAAAAAAGAGAACATTATTTTCTGAAAGAACTAACGCAGGAAGGGCTTTTCGGATAAAAGACACGAGAATAGCATTTTTTGAACGTTAGAACCTGTTTAAATGAGTGAGTTATAAATTTATCCGATTAAGGGTTGATCGTGCTTAAAACTTAAATTATGAGCTTTTGGAGCTATTCATTTTAAAATAACCTATTGATGATAATAGTATAATGGCTGGTAAAAATTGTATTAGATACCGACTTCTTCCTGCTTCAAATAATGATAAGAATAGAATCCCTCCTAATAAAACAAGTTGAAAAACTAATTCAGTATAGGTAACTTTTTTATATTTTTTAAAGTAAAGGACTAGTCCTAGCACAACAAAAATCCAACTTATTTGCATGTATATCGCATATTTGGGGTAATACGGTCTATGAACATAAATAATATCTCTTATTTTATGACCAATTGTTGATTCAGTAAATTTTGTTTTTACAACATTACTTTCTACTAACACAGCCTCGGTTGTCCAACCAAGAGTACCGTCTTGAACAAAATACTTAAATTTTGTATTTTGATGTTTAATAAGACCTAATATACCATAGTTTTTAATTCTGTTTTTTATATCTTTGTTTAGTTTAGATTCTAGTTGTGTTCTTGTTTGAATTTTTCCATTTTTTTCTGGAATTAGAATTTCAGTAGGTAATTGAGAATGGTTTGCTCCTGTATCTGTTAGTCCTAAATCAATGAAATACATAAAATTCCTGCTATATTTTGTATCATATTCTGTTATTTTTTGATGATGAGCATAATAATTAATTCCGATGATTGTTATTAGTATTCCACTAAACAAAACGACAGTTTTATTGACTAATTTTCTTTTTTTTATTTTTTCAGGCGAAAAGACCAATTGATATATAACAACAATGATTAATGCTATAAGATAAATAACGACAGGTACTCTAATTTTATAAGCAATACTAAAAATTAGACCAATAACAAACCACCAAATTAAATATTTCTTATAAGTATATTTTACAACTAAAAAACAAAGTAAACTTGTGAAGAAAAAGGTAATTGGGTCAGTATAAAAATAAAGGAATTGAGGTTGTAGACCAATCAAAAAAAATGATTCTATAAATACAATTTGCGCTAACTTTTCTCCTTTAAGATATTTACCGATAGAAGTTAATAAGATAATTCCACTGTCTATTAATAAAGCATTCAGTATAGAAAATGACAATATAAGGTATTTAGGGGTAACAATGCTATTTATAATCTTGATTATAATTAGAATAAAAAAATTATTGGGATAGATAGAAAAGTATTTTAGAATTGTTTGTTTCGTATCAGGTATATTAGTACCAACAGTATAAAGGACAGCAGAATCTCCTTGTGCTAAAGCCTGAGAAAATAATGATATAACTACTTGTAAAATAAAAAGAATACCAATAAACCAATACTTATGTCCATAAATAAATTTAAAAGTCTTAAATAATAAGTCTTTAAATTTTTTATTTAAAAAAAATATAAGCAACACTAAAAGAATAGTGACAAACAAAAAAATATATCTTGTGCTACGCAAGTTGTCAGTAAATAAATATTTGAACGTCCAAAAAAGCCAAAATAAAGAGATTAAGCCTAAAAGAATGAATAAAGTTTTTCTTAGTGCATTATCAACATGTTTCATTTATAAAATTTCTTCCTTTTTCTATTTCCAAAATTGAAACCATTTTTTAGATTGAACTTTTTGAAGTTCCATTTTTAAGCTTTCGTTTTCTTTTTCCAGTTCTTTGTTACTTTCAGACCATTCTTTGTTTATTTTTTCGTCTTTCTCAATTTGTTTGTCCTTTTCAGCAAGTTTCGCTTGATTTTGGTCTATCTCATCATTTGCCTTTTCGAGTTCTTTTTTAAGTTGCTCGATTCCTATATTTAATTCTTCTTCTGGCATTTTAAGAGCTTTTAAGTTACTTAATTCTGTTTTATATTCTTCCAAAAGTTTTTTATCCTGTAAGGAAAGTCTTTGTTGCTGGTCTAATAATTGGTGAAGTTTGTCAATCTGCTTATCTTTTTCTTTTATGCTATCAAAAAATACCTCAAAATTTTTTTCTTTTTTTTCGCTTTCTTTTTTTTCATTTTTATCTTTAGTCTTTTTATAAAGGTATTCTTGTCCAAATTCGGTAACATAATTTTTGTTGCCTTTTTTAATAAAAATTTTTTCTTTATTTTCATCATTGACGTAATAATTTAACTTTTGTTTACTAACTCCCAGTTCTTTTGCAAAATCAGAATAACTTTTCTCCATTTAAAAAATATCCTTTCTTTTTCTATAAAATTTTTTTAAA
>JABLTR010102741.1_pt1 | contig 18172 bp, 13 predicted proteins | sample 7160071 | NCBI WGS metagenome assembly JABLTR01 (sample SAMN14651230, study PRJNA627086) | human gut metagenome | isolation source: feces | host: Homo sapiens
CAGCTTTTAACCCCTCTTTACTGCGGGACATCTTTGCATATTCTTCAAAAAACTTCTCATTATCGTATTCATTATTCATAACCTTAACATCTCCTGCTTTTCCATTCAGGACAACAGGGGAACAGCAGGTGACGCGGAAGAGAACAATCTTGGGAATGACAATCGATGGCCGCCGGTACGGCATTCAAAAGCGGACGGAGCTTTGAAAATCATATATCTGCGGTTTGTATGATTGCTTGATTTTGGAGAGACAGGGTGAAGCCGGATGGATGATCTGAGATACGCCAACATTGCGCTGGATTTATTCTGCATTGTTTTATCCATTTTGCCGATTGTTTACCTGATCAGCAATCATCGCTACCGACAGAGGCTGAACCTGTTTTTTTTAGGCGCCTGCATATCCAATATTTTTATGATTGCAGGCGATCTTCCGGATTGGATTTTTCCGACAGCGGCTGCTGCCTCGGAAAAAATGATTTTATCGATTGCCACGACGCTTTATTATGCGGCTTCTGCGTTTGTCCTGTATTTCTTCATACAGTATATTATGGAATATCTGATGGTAACAGGCAGGGCAAAGAAGTTTTGCTCGTCTTATGCTCTGGCCTTGTGCAGTGTGCAGGCTGTATTTGCGGTCATCAGCCCATTTACCGGTTTTATCTTCCGCATAACAGATGACGGATATCAGCGGGGTCCGCTGTTCCTGATTTCACAGTTTATACCGCTGCTTTGCTATCTGCTCTTTATGGCATTGATTATTATCTATCGAAAGAGACTGCGTGTGCGGGAGGTGGTATTTTTCCTGATATATATCTTTATCCCTCTGGGCTGCGGTGCGATGCAGATGGCAATGCGGGGAATTGCCATTGTCAATGCGGGCGTAACCGTGGCCACATTGGTTACACTCATGAATGTACAGTTTGAGCATGAGGTGACAATGAAAGAGCAGGAAAAGGAACTGGCCGAGCGGAGAATTGATATTATGCTCAGTCAGATCCAGCCGCATTTTCTGTACAACTCCTTAGGTGCTATCTATCACTTGTGTGAGAGCGATCCGGAGGTGGCAAGAACGGCTATAAAGCGGTTTTCGGAGTTCCTGCGTGGAAATATGGAAAGCCTGAAAAACCGTGCGCCGATTGCTTTTTCATCGGAGCTGAATCATGTGACGAACTATTTATATCTGGAGCAGCAGCGTTTTGGAGATAAATTTCAGGTCATTTATCAGATTAAAACCGAAGATTTTTTGATACCACCCCTTACGCTGCAGCCTTTGGTGGAGAATGCAGTGCAGCACGGCATCCTGAACAGGCGGAGTGGAGGCACGGTCATAATCCGGACGGAGGAAACGGATGAGTGCGCTGTGGTGACAATTGCGGATAACGGGGTTGGAATGGAAAAGGCAAAGGAATATGCTCCTCTGGGTGAACACACCCACATTGGGATTGAAAATGTCCGCAGCCGATTAAGGGAAATGGTGAATGGCACTCTGGAGATAGAGAGCAGCGGCCAGGGTACAACTGCAACGATCCGCATTCCCTGGGAATAAGGTGGTGGCGTATGTATTTTTTGGTGACTGACGATGAGCCTTTACAGCTGAAGGAATTGGTTTCTGTCCTGCAGCGCATTCGTCCGGATGTGACCGTTTTTTCCCATATGTGGCCGGATGACGCGTTGGAAACCGCAAGACGGTATCCCATAGACGTTGCTTTTCTGGATATTCAGACAGGGGGCATGAACGGGTTAGAGCTGGCGGTACAGCTCAAGAAAATCAAGGCGGATATTCATATTATTTTTGTTACCGGATACTCACAGTATGCGGTGGACGCATTTGCGATGCATGCCACCGGGTATCTCCTAAAGCCTGTCACAGAAGAAGCAGTCAATCGGGAACTTACATTTATTTATAAAAGCCCGCAGAGGCAGAGCCGTATTGAGGTTAGGACCTTTGGCGGCTTTGACCTTTATGTGGACGGCCGGCTGGTCCGGTTTGGACGTGCAAAATCAAAGGAGTTGCTGGCCTATCTTGTCGATCGCCGAGGCCTGTCCGTTACAACTGGAGAAGCTTATGCTGCCTTGTTTGAGGATGCGGAAGACACTCTTTCCGGAAAGTCATATTTTCGAACCATTGTGCATGAAATGGTCAACACGCTGAAAAAAGTGAATGCGGATGAAATCCTCTTGAAAGGCCATAACAGCTATGCAGTCATTCCTGAGAGATTCGATTGCGATTACTATCGTTTTTTGCAGGGGGACGCTGTGGCAATCAATACATTTCAAAATGATTATATGTGCGCGTACAGCTGGGCAGAGATTCGCAATGCCGAGCTTGGATTCCATGGAATTTGAAACAACGGACTAGAGCGCAGGCAACAAACAAAAGCGTGGTCAAAAATTCTCCCGCCCTTTACCGATTACAGCTTATCGGCAAAGGGCGGGAGTTATTTTCTGCCTCCGCGCCCTGCATGGAACACGGATAAAGAGAAGCGGGAAAGTTATTTTGACGTTGCGTCCGACTCAAGATTTAAGGGGCAGTAAGCAATCAAAAATCAGGCGGTCGGAAGTGTTTTGAGAAAGGCGCTCAAATCGTTCTGCCCGTGCGGCTTATAGAGACAATAATAAGTCACATTTGCCTCATCATCCAGAATCGGGATATTAATCCGATTTACAGGATTCCCCTCCCTGCGAAGAACCACATCTGTTGCAAAGCTGGGAAGTGCGGAGAATTTTACCAGTTCTTCAAAGGCCGCGTCCTCCTGCTCCAGAAAACGGGTATCCGGCATTTTTTGATCGGTCACATCCCGCCAAAAGCCCAGACGGTTCCGCAGCAGCATCGTCTCGCCGTTGAGATCCTTCATATAAAGTCCCTTGCTTCCAGAGAGCGGATGTGCCGGCGGCAGCGAAAAATACAGGTGCTCCTCCCCATATTTTACACAGGAAATTCCGGGTTCCTCCACGGGATACGGCAGGACAATCAGTCGATAGACGCCGTCCCGCAGGCCTTGGAGGAGTACGTCGTTTTCCCTTATTTCTGAGGATATTGTCATATCGGGATACAGGTCGGACAGAAGCGGAGGAATTTCCCAAAGGGGGGCTGGGGCACAGGACCCAACCAGGATGGTCCGCTGGCTGCGGTCGAAGGCCTGGACGCGGCTGATCAAATCCCGGCACTTCTCCATGACCTGCCGTGCGTATTCCGCCGCCATGCGGCCGGTTTCGTTGAACTCGATCTTGTTCTTATGCCGGTCAAACAATGGGACCTGGAGCTCCGCTTCCAGCCGCTGCATAGAGCGGCTGAGGGCGGGCTGAGACAGGTGCAGGCGCTCCGCCGCACCGGACAGGGTCCCGCACTCCGCAAAGGCCAAAAGCTGCTCCAGCTGGTAGATCTCAAACACAATCATCACCACTCTGGGATTATTGTAACAGCCGCCCCAGCGGATTGCAAGAACCAGTATGCGTTTTAGTTAGAGCACTCTGCACAATCGGCACTGTACTTCGTGGGAAAATGGGCCTACAATGTGCTTATCCGAAAGAAATCAGGCTAAAGGAGGCTTGACACCATGCAGTACAGGACCCTCTCCAACGGTGTGGAGCTGCCAATGATCGGCTATGGCACATTCCGGATCAGAGACGCTGCACAGTGTGAGCGATGTGTTTCACAGGCGCTGGAGGCAGGATACCGCCTGTTTGACACCGCCGCATCCTATGAAAATGAGGCGGCGATTGGCAGGGCGCTCCGCGGTTCCGGGCTGCTGCGAAAGGAGTGGTTCGTGACCACAAAGCTGTGGGTGCAGGACGCCGGGTACGACGGCACGCTCAAAGCCTTTGACAGCTCTCTGAAACAGCTGGGCCTGGATTACATTGATCTGTATCTGATCCACCAGCCCTTTGGCGACTACTACGGCGCCTGGCGGGCCATGGAACGGCTGTACCGGGAGGGCGCGGTCCGGGCCATCGGGGTGAGCAACTTTACCCCGGAGCGGCTGGTAGACCTGTGCATGAATCAGGAGATCAGTCCCATGGTCAACCAGATTGAAATCCATCCATTTTTCCAGCAGAACACCGCCCTGCGGGTCATGGAGGATTATGGCGTTGTCCCCCAGGCCTGGGGACCGTTTTCTGAGGCCCAGAAGGACATTTTCCATCACAGGACGCTGGCCAAAATTGCGGACAAGCAGGGCAGGACAACCGCCCAGGTCATACTTCGGTGGCATCTCCAGCGAGGTATCCCCACCATTCCCAAAACCGTCCACACAGCCCGAATGGCAGAAAATTTGGATATTTTCGACTTTGAACTGACCGCGCAGGAGATGGAGCGCATCGCGGGAATGGACATCGGACACAGCGAGAGCATCGATCATCATTGCTTTTCTACGGCAAGGCAGCTGAACAGTGTCAAAATCCACGGATAACAGCCGCCTCTCATAGCGTGAAACCCAGGTTGCGGGATCGGGGGAGGACGGTTAAAATACACCAATCCAAACGGAATGATACGAACAGGAGGACTTCTATCATGAACAAGATTGAAACTGTGAAACTGAACAACGGCGTGGAGATGCCCCTGGAGGGCTTCGGCGTATTCCAGGTGCCGGACCCGGCCGCCTGTGAGCAGGCGGTACTGGACGCCATCGCCACGGGCTACCGCCTTATTGACACGGCGGCGGCCTATATGAACGAGGAGGCCGTGGGCAAGGCCATCGCCAAGTGCGGCGTCCCCCGGGAGGAGCTGTTCATCACCACCAAGCTGTGGGTGCAGGACGCCAGCTACCAGGGGGCCAAGGCGGCCATTGAGACCTCTCTCCAGAAACTGGGCCTGAGCTATATCGACCTGTACCTGATCCACCAGCCCATGGGCGATTGCATCGGCGCCTGCATGCCATGGAGGAGGCCTATAAGGCCGGCAAGCTGAGGGCCATCGGCGTGTGCAACTTCTATCCCAACCGCCTGGCCGACCTGTGCGAGAGCGTGGAGATCAAGCCCGCGGTCAACCAGGTGGAGCTGCACCCCTTCTTCCAGCAGGAGAACGCCCTGGCGCTCATGAAGGAGTACGGCGTCCACCCCGAGGCCTGGGGCCCCTTCGCCGAGGGCAGCCACGGCATCTTCACTCACCCCGTCCTGACCGAGATCGGCCGGAAGTACGGCAAGAGCGCCGCACAGGTGGCCCTGCGGTGGAATGTGCAGCGGGGCGTCACCGTCATCCCCAAGTCCGTCCACAGTGAGCGCATGGAGCAGAACCTGGACATCTGGGACTTCCAGCTCAGCGGCGAGGATATGGCGGAGATCGCCAAGCTGGACATCGGCCACAGCGAGATTGTGGATCACAGCGACCCCAAGTTTGTCCAGATGCTCCACCAGATGAAAATTCACCAATAAGGATGCCCTTTGAAACGGCCGGCAGGGTCCGCCTCCATGCGGATTCTGTCGGTCGGCTATGGACATGACAGACCAGACATTCATCAAAACATCAGAAGAGAATGCCAAAACGGACTTGGCCGAGGTGTGCGCTGAAATCAGGGCCGGGAAGCGTTCCATGACCGCGGTCCAGCGGAAAACGGTGGAGCCTCAAGGCGGGCTGAACAACGCAGACCGGCCCGACGGAGTGGTACATCTCCCGGCGGGCCGGTTTCGCTGGCTGTGGACAAATGTGCGGTCAAAGAGCACCCCCGGTAAAGAAAAATGGGAAACTTGGATTGAAAACAGGACAATTTGACGGATGACAGGCAAATCTGAACGGGAGTCATCAAAGACACCTGACTTGTGCCGACCCGACAAAAATAAGACGAGGAATGGTATGGTTAAACGGCTGTACCATTCCTCGTTGTTTTTGTGCGCTTTTTGGTCTTGCTTCCGCTTTGAAATCGCGTCCGCTGCTGCGTTGCAGCATCTGGCCTTGAACAAAACGGGAAAGCAAAAAAGAAAGCCCCTGTTTGACGGCGGTGCCCACAGGTGTTTTCAGATGAAGCCAGGCTCTGGGGGGACAGCCTGTTGGCAAAGCGGATGTTTGAAGCCTTATGGCGTAAGCGGCCTGTGGGACTTGGAGAGGGGGCAGGAGGTGTTGAAATGCCCGCCAGCTTTTGAATGCAATCTGTCGGCCGACGAATCAATTCCGTTTGTTGCGCTTTTGTTGCGCTCGGAATGCTATGCTAAATCTGGAAGAAAGAGAGAAAAGGGGGATGTTATGACAATTCTGCTCGTCGATAGCGACAAAGATGCGCTGGAACGGGAAACAAAACGTTTGACAGAGCAGCAGTTTGCCGTTACCGCATCCCTGTACAGTAACGCTGATGACGCAATCAAATTTGTGATGTATCACGATGTGGATATTGTATTTACCAGGGCAGTACTAACAGAGATGACCGGACAGGAGCTGATTGATAGGATCCACAGCTTTAAGCCCGGAACGGAGTGCCATATCCTTCGGAAAGATGAGGAAGTCCCTTTTGACATTGTTTTAAAGATATCCAGGCCTTCTTTTCCTGCCGGAAATCAATGCGAGGACACCGCGGCTGGAGCGGGAGAGGCGGGAAGAAGAATGGATACGTTCCAAGCAGGAAACATACGGCCGGCAGAGACTGGCCGTTCCTTTCAGACAGGGCAGGAGAAAGGCGGTGCCATTATGACAGAACGGGAGCTGCGCAGCTTAGGCAGAAAAGAGCTTTTGGAAATCATGATTGAGCAGGGAAAAGAGATGGAGGCCAGCAAAGCCCAGTATGAGAAGGATTTGGAGTTTTTAAAGTCTGAGCACGAGAGAGACCGGGAATTTCTGAAAACCGAATATGAAAAGGAAATCACCGAATTGAGGGAAGCGTTGGAACAGGCCAGGAAAGCGCTGCAATCCAGGGAAATCGCGATCGACGAGGCGGGATCTATTGCGGTGGCTGCGCTCCAGATCAATGGAGTTTTTGAAGCGGCGCAGGCGGCCAGCCAACAGTATATTGATAACATACGCAGCCTCAGCGAAAGACAGGCTGGCATTTGTGCCCGTCGGAATGCGGAAAATCAGGCGGAGGTGGACCGCCGGCTCAAGGAGGCCGAAGCAAAATGCGTGGAGATGGAGGCCGCCTGCAAAAGGAAATGCCAATCCATGGAAGAAGAGGCCAGACAAAAGTCGGAATCTTATTGGATGGAAGTTTCCCGCCGTCTGCAATCTTTTTATGAAAATCATCAGGAACTGAAAAAATTGCTGCATTTCAGTATCCCGGATTTTCCTGTATGAGCGGAGCGCGCCTCTATGAAACGAAAACCGATTTCCGCCATGCCCACGCTGGAGCAGTTGGAAGCGGAGCTGAAACGGGAGACTGAGCGAGGACGGCGCAGGCGGGATGCCGGCGTGACACAAAAGCCGGTTTCTTCCACACCGCTGGTGGAGCAGCTGGAGGAAGAGCTGAAAAGGGATACCTACAAAAAGCAGTATAGACACCTGCTGCGCAGCACAGTTTCCATTCTGCTTGTTGTCGCGGCTGCTGTTGTACTCATATCCAACCTGTTCCTTCCTGTCCTGCGGATTTACGGTGCTTCTATGACGCCGACCCTGGTGAATGGGAACATCGTTGCAGCCGTAAGGAGCGGGACTTATGAACGTGGTGATATCATTGCGTTTTATTATAATAATAAGATTTTGGTCAAGCGTGTGATCGGCCTGCCAGGGGAATGGATTGATATAGACGAGGCGGGTAATGTATACATTGATGACGAACCACTTGATGAACCCTATCTGGAGGAGACGGCATTGGGAGAATGCGATATCGAATTGCCGTATCAGGTGCCGGAAGGACGATACTTCGTCATGGGAGATCACCGAAGTGTCTCCAGTGACTCGCGCAATAGCCAGGTAGGCTGTGTTTCGGAGGAACAGATTGTCGGCAGGTTAATCTTCCGGATTTGGCCGTTAAATGAATTGGGAATGGTTGCGTAATGCCTGAATAACGCCTGGAAGGGAGGCTTTCCATGAAGCAAATGGGTTGGAAAAATAGAATCCAGGAATACATGCGGGAGCACCGGCTGCGGAAGCGCTGGTATAAGCTGACGGCTGTTCTGGCTGCCGCTGCGGTGGTAGTGACGGGCACTGCGATGATTTTGCCGGCTATCACCATGGAAAACAGCCCCCAGATGCTGGAGTGTCAGCTTGATATCCATACGCACTCCGACAGCTGCTATGATGAGAATGGCAATGTTACCTGTGGGTATGCGGACTTTGTGGTCCACACGCATGACAGCGCCTGTTACGCAGAAGATGGAACCCTCATTTGTCCATTGGAAGAAATTGAGGCACATACCCACGATGCCTCCTGCTATCAGGAGACCCGCATTCTGACCTGCGGCTTGGAAGAGGGAGCGGGACATATTCACGACGACTCCTGTTATGGGGCTGCGGAAGAACCCGCCTGCGGTTTGGAAGAATCGGCCGCACACGTCCATGAAGGGCATATCCACACAGAAGCATGCTATGAGGTTTCTGAAACCCTGATCTGTGGACAGGAAGAAGCCGAGCCGCATACACATGATGCGGATTGCTATGACGCGGAGGGAAACCTGATTTGTCAGAAATCAGAAGCGGGCCATACTCATACGGCGGAATGTTACGAAACCCAGAGGACACTGGTTTGTACGCAGGATACCGGCTGTTATGACGAGGACGGCGCACTGGTCTGCGGACAGTCAGAGGGGGGCCACACCCACACTGCAGAATGCTATCCGGAGGAGATAATCTGCGGTCAGGAAGAGACGGCTGCCCACACCCATACAGATGACTGCTATGAAATCCAGGAGGAATTGATCTGCGGAAAAGAGGAGATCATCCTGCACACCCACACTGAGGCGTGCTTTGATGAAAACGGCGGGCTGATCTGTGGCATGCCGGAAGTAAAGGAACATATCCACGACGAAAGCTGCATACCGCAAAAAGAGAGCGGGGACGGGGAGCCGGAGACGGCTGAGGTCATTCCGTCCGGGACCAGTGGGGCCACCGTGTCCAAGCCGGGTGATACATCCACCGACCAGCCTGTTCCCAATGCGATGCTTTTTGCCGCCCCCCAGGCAGAGACGGGAAGCTATGACTTTGCCGATGATATCACAAGTGTCACGGTGGAGCGGCAGCAGGGGGGGCAGTGGACTCAGAGTGATACGTTTACAGATGGCGATACCATCCGAGTTACCATACGTTATACCATCCCTGCGGGAATAATCAATGGGGATCAGCGAAGCATGCACTATCAGCTTCCTGCCGGTATTGCCCTGGAGGAGACAGAGACAGGCAGCGTATATCTGGAAGGAGGGGATGCGGCCGGGACGTATACCATTTCCACAGACGGCCTGATCAGCATCACCTTTGACGAGGAATTCGCCAACGGAGAAGCTTTTTCCGGAAACTTTTATTTCCAGGGATCCATCGCCCTGGCGGATTTGGATGAGGGAGAGGAGATCACATTCGGAGGTGCCGGCGGCGTCATCACTGTAGTGCCCGAAGAAAAGCAGCACAGCCTCATTATTGCAAAAGCAGGTGTCTACGTCAGGGATGAAGACGAGGCGGCAGAGTATGATAAGCTCAATATGGGCATAGAGATCCAGCCGGAACACCTGATCTATACCATTGAGGTACGGGCGGATGAAACGTCCGACGGCAGCGACGGCACCATCACCGTTACGGACGCTTTCACCCACAATCCTGCCGACGGGGTGGCTACTTACGACCGAGACAATATAACAGTTTTGAAGATTACCCCCACAGTGGATGGAGCTTTTTCTGCGGTAAAAATCACAGATTATGAGTTGAATATTTCTCAGCAGACCGGGACGGACGATGCCCACACCGGCAGTTTTACCATCACCGGCCTTCCGGCGCTGCAGCCTGGCGAACGCTACAGCATCAATTACAGTGCCAGTATTGATTTTGGAACAGTAAATACCACCAACGGTTATATATCCGTACCCAATGAGGCCACTGCAAAAGATAATTCTCAGACAGTCACGGCCAATGCCAGCGTTGGGGTCAGCAGGCGAATGGTACACAAAGAGGTCAGCGCCAATGAGGGCACTGGCAATGTGCAGTGGACGATTACCCTGAATGAGGACGGCCGGGATTTGAGCGGACGGGTATTCCGGGATGAGATGATCTATGCGATCGGTGGCGGGGAGATAGTCTCCTATCCTCTGAAGGACATTACAAATCTACGGGTGACGGCCTATGCGCTCAACGATGTAGGACAGCAGGTATCCCAGGGCGATGTGACGGCTGCTTTCCAGGGATTGATTACGTATGAGGATCACGTCATGACCGTCCAATTTCCAGCGGCTGATGCCTGGCCGGAGGGACTTGGCGCCGACTGGGTCTATGAAATCGTCTATGAGACGCCTTTCCCCGAGGGAGCGGAGATCGGGGCGCGGATTGCCTTCCAAAATACCGCCCGGCTGGACGGATATTATGTGACCGCGAATTGGAACGGCGAAATTCCGGAGGCCGGCTACGGCCTGGTCAAGAGAAATGCCGGCTACGATCTCAACACAGGGACAGATGTGGGGACGATAGACTGGGAGTCCACCATCAGCTATCCGTCCACCGGGTTTGAGCTGGACAGACTTCAGTACATGGACTGGATTCCGGATGCCTGTTATGAAGAGAGCGGGACGTTTATTCCGGACAGCCACTATACCACGCCGGAGACACTGCGAGATACATTGCACATTCAAAATGCGGCAGGACAGGAGTTGGTCTGGGGAGAGGACTTTATTGTCAGTGTTGTGTACTCGGAGGATATGCCGAACTACGACACATTCCAGAACGCATGGGATAATATGGCGGCGATTTTTGGGCAAGAGCTGATCGAGCTCACAGACCAGGCGGATCCCAATCAAGCCATTGGGATGTTCTGCGTCACCTTTACGGAGCAGGCCCGGGCGAAGCTGGAAGGCGGACAGCGCCTGTACATCAGTTATCGGACGTTCTTGGACCGTCAGGGCGTGACCGATGGCAGACAGGTGAAGATCTACAATGTGGGCAGCATCATGGGCAGCACGGTGCAGGTATACCTGAATGCCGCATTCCATCCGCAGCTGCGCAAGCAGGTCAGCAATACCGGCATGCCCCCCAGTGGGGACGACTTCAATCTGGATTCCGACGTCTATGTGGACGGCCCGGTCGATATTGATTTGGGGGACACCGGCGGCAGGCTTTATTACCGCATCCTGTTTTATAACTACGACGATGTCATAGAGTTCCACGATGACCTTCTGCAGAAATTTGATGGAAAAGTCTCTTTTGACCAGAATATGCGGATCTATGATGCGGCGACAGGTGAACTGATCGGAACCGCGAAAATCTGGGGTCAGCACATCAACAACGATGGTAAATATTTTGGCAATTACAAACTGTATGACCTGGATGAGTTTCAGAACTGCATCATCGGCCTGTACTATTCCATCGATGTGAGCGCAGATCCGGCGCTGGCGGATCTGGCGGAGGGAGAGACCCTTACCTACACCAACACAGTGGAATGGACGGGGGTCGACACAGATTCCGCCACGGCCAATGTTACCGACAGTGAGCTCACCCTGAAAAAGGACAGCGTCCTCATCACCGAAAATGGGGAGAACCTGATCTGCTATTATGTGACGGTAAACCCCGAGGGCCGGGACCTGCACCCAGGCAGCGACGAGCTGGAACTGCGGGATAACCTGACACTGCCTGCTGGAGCCTCGGCCACCCTGAGACCGGAGACCATCGGACTGTACCACTATGACGCTCAAAACCAAGATGGATACTATTTGGGCGCAGAAGTGACGGAAGAGGAGTTCGGCGGTTTCCAAGTGGTTCAAACGGAAGGAACGGCCAACTCCTACACCTTCACCGTGCCGGACGGCATGGCCTGTGTCATAGTGTACGTCTATGAGATTGACGCCGGGACCAGTGCCCTGGAAGAACTTCAGGTGAGCAATACTGCCTCGCTGCTGGGCCGGGCGATCATCTCCGCCGGAGATAATATTACCATTCAGGCCCAGCAGTCCGGGGGTCAGGTGAACAAGGCAACCCTGACCATTTACAAAATCGGCGGAAACGATGTTACCAACCTGCTGCAGGGTGTGCTCTTTGACCTGTTCCGGTATGAACAGCAAGAGGATGGGACATATGCCTGGGCGCGCACCGATCTGACGGCAATGGGACCGGTAGCAGACGATGGAGGCCGCCACTTTATCACCGGCGGTGACGGTTTGGAGGGCGCCATTATCCTGAACTTCCTGGATGAAGAGGGAGATGGGAACAGCTCTTACTACAACACGCTTTACCGTCTGACCGAATATGAGACGCTGGACGGCTATGAGCTGGATACGACGCCCCGGTACTATGTGTGGGGCGAGCTGGGAAAGACGGAAGAGCAGACCGCTGCAGAGATGGCCGACGTCCTGGCGGAAGCGAATGTGACATGGGACGAAGTCACCTTCATACCCTTCGGTCAGAGCAAGACGGAAACGATCAGCAACGAGCCTCTTACTACCTCTATCACGGTGACCAAGCAATGGCTGAATATGAACGGGGAGGAATCCCCTGCCGAAGAACTGCCGGAGAGCATCACCGTTACCCTCTATCAACATGTCGGTGAGACAAAGGCCCAATATGGCGATTCGGTTACCGTCCGGCCGGATGAAAACGGCGAGTGGAGTTACACCTGGGAGAGACTGCCCAGAAAAGACGAGGCGGGAGCTTACTGCACTTATTCCGTGGAGGAGACCGATATAGACGGCTATGAGACGTCCTATCGCTATCCGGGGGATGGCAGTGCGGTTACAGGAATCGACCAGGGTGAAATTCAAATCACCAACACCAAAATCATCAGCTTTGTTCTGCCGGAGACCGGCGGACTGGGCACAGCCCCCTATATCATCGCGGGACTGCTCCTTGTTGGAATGTCCGGCGTTGGATACCGATTTATCAGGCGAAAACGCCGGAGAGGGGGGCGCGCTCGCTGAGTAATTTGACGATATGTAGCTGAGTTTGTTTTTTGAGAATGCCCATAAGAAGAAAGGAGAAAAGAACCATGAGAAAAGCAAAAAAACTGGCAGCAGTCCTGCTGTCACTGACCATGGCGATGCTGTTGACCATTCCGGCCTTTGCTGCCGAGAATTATTCCATCACCATCCAGAATGACAAAACAGGACACACCTATGAGGCATACCAAATCTTCACCGGCGATGTCTCCAGTGATGCTCAGCAGGGGGGCAATGTGGAAGGCCCCATCCTGTCCAACATTGTCTGGGGCCGCGGCGTGAATGGCGCGGACCTTCTTGCGGCGCTGCAAGAAGCGGATGCTGAAAAGTACGGCCGGTGCGAAGATGCCGCCGATGTGGCCGAGGCCCTCGGCGCGGAGAACGCTGCCGCCGCGGATGCCGCAGCCTTTGCGGAAATTGCGGCGGAACATCTGACGGTTGCCACTGGAACGGCCAATGCGCCTGTAGATGGGAATTATGTCATTGAGGGCCTCCCTGCCGGCTACTACTTGGTGAAGGATCAGGACGGCAGCTTGGAGGGCGATGCGGACGCCGCCACGGAATACATCGTTCAGGTGCTGGGCAATGTGGCCATGGAGCCCAAGGACAGCGATATTCCTACCGTGGAGAAGAAGGTTTCTGAAGAAGACTACCATCAGGATGACGGGTATGGAACGACCTACAATGATGTGGCCGACTGGGATATCGGCGATTCCGTGCCCTTTAAGCTGATCGGCTCCATCCCCGATATGTCCGCCTATGACACCTATGAATACATCTTCACCGATACTCTGTCCAACGGCCTGACGCTGCAGGAAGGTACCGTCCAGGTGTACATTGCGGTGAACAGAGATGATGAAGTGCGTGACTATACTCCATTGACTGAGGGAGAGGATTACACCCTCACGGTTAATAACGTTGCAAACGGCGGCGGCAGCTTCTCCATCGCTTTCGATGATTTGAAAACCGCTCCTTACGTGGCTCAGGGAAACCGGAATTTCGTCATCGTGACCTATGATGCTACCTTGAACGCCAATGCTGAGATTGGCCTGGACGGCAACCCCAACGACGTGTACCTGGAGTTCTCCAACAATCCCAATGGGGACGGCCTTGGCCGTACCGCGGAGGATACTGTCATTGTCTTCACCTATGAACTGGATGGCACCAAGGTAGACGGAGAGAATGTTGAGACCAAGCTGGAGGGCGCCGAGTTCGTGCTGCTTAACGGCGGGCATACCCGGGTGGCACATATCGAGAACGGAAAACTGGTCGGATGGATCAATTTGCCGGAAGGGTATGACGACAGAAATTATAATGAGATTCCCTATGAAACATGGCAAACTTTGAATGGAACTACAAGCGTTATTATGACTTCTGCAGCAGAAGGTGTTTTCGGAGTGTCCGGCCTGGATGAGGGCACTTATTACCTGATGGAGATCAAGGCCCCCACGGGTTACAATCTGCTGGAGAATGCTTTGAGACTTGATATTGCTGCCGTCACCGCCAACGGCCAGAACTGGGCTGGCAATCCGGCGGACGCCCTGACAGCCCTGACCATCGATGTTGACCAAGGGGGTGCCCAAAATGGCGATGTTGGAACCGGGGCTGTGGCCCTGACTGTCGCCAACAACCAGGGCGCCACCCTGCCTGAGACCGGCGGTATGGGCACCACCCTGTTCTATGTCATCGGCGGACTGCTGGTGGCCGGCGCAGGCATCCTCCTGGTGGTCCGTCTCCGTATGAGAGCCGGCGACAAGGAGTAAGCTGACGTTGCACACTGCTGTGGCCGGGAGGGGAGCGCTCCCCTCCCGGCTGTACAGCAGTGAGGAGAGCCTTGCATGAAGAAAAGAGCTTCTAAAAAAAACAGAATTACTGTCATACTTTTGGTCGCTGTGCTTTTTGCAGGGCTGTCCTTGCTGTTGTATCCGCTTGTTGCCGATTACTGGAATTCGATGCACCAGTCCCAGGCAATCGCCACTTATATAGAAGATGTGACGGAGCTGGATGACAGCGTTTACGACGCTTTGTGGGAAGAAGCACAGAATTATAATGCGGAACTGTTAACGGATGAGAACCGCTTTTTCCCGAATGAGGAGGAACAGCAGCGCTATGAGCAGCTGCTGAGCATTTCTGATGACGGTATCATTGGATATATAGAGATTCCCAGCATTGATGTGACATTGCCAATTTACCATGGAACCAGCGAAGAGGTGCTGCAGGTGGCCATTGGCCATATCGAAGGCTCCTCCCTGCCAGTAGGGGGAGCAAGTACCCATTGCGTGATTTCCGGACACCGGGGGCTGCCCTCGTCCAGGCTGTTCACAGATATCGACCAACTTTCTGAAAGGGATACCTTTACTTTGCTGGTGTTGGGAGAAAGCCTGACCTATGAAGTGGATCAGATCCGCATTGTGGAACCAGACGACGTCTCCCTGCTGGCCATTGAAGAGGGACAGGATCTGTGTACCCTGGTCACATGCACACCCTATGGTGTCAACTCTCACCGCCTGCTGGTGCGGGGACATCGGGTGGAAAACCAGGAAGCGGCTGGTATACTGCGGATTACAGCGGACGCCATGCTCATTGATTCCCGTTTTGTGGCACCGGCCCTCGCGGCTCCAATCCTGCTTGTTATAGTTTTGTTTATGGTGTTACGGCCGTTCAAACGAAGGAAAAGAAAGGTAAATGGAACAGAAGGGGTGATGAATGGATGAAGGCCAAAGGAATCTTAAAACGGCTTGGAATATTGCTGCTTATCCTCTGGCTGGGGATCTCCTGCGTGGAAATGACCGCATTTGCCCGTGAAAATCCTGACTCCGGAGATGGGTGCTCTCTAAACGTGTATTTTGGGGAGAATGGGATAGGGTTCCCGGAGGTGGCCTTTTCCATTTATCGGGTTGCCGGTATTTCAGCGGACGGGATTTATACGCTGGCGGGTGACTTTGAACAGTATCCGGTCAGCCTGGAGGATTTGGACGCTTCCGGCTGGCGAGCAGTGGCGCAGACGCTGGATGCCTATGCGGCCCGGGATGGAATCACGCCCCTTGTCACGCAGGAAACGGGGCCGGACGGGTACTTTCAGCTCACGGGACTTTCCACAGGCCTTTATCTGGTGACAGGCGGGCAATATGTGGATGGAGGCGTCGTCTATACACCGGAGCCCATGCTGGTTTCCATTCCCGGATTGGCCGCAGACGGCGCGTGGGATTACAGTGTAGAAACCTCCTGCAAATTTGAGCGTGAAGATACGGCAGATCTGCCGGTAAGCCGAAAAGTGCAAAAGGTTTGGAAGGATAATGGCAGCGAAGAAAAACGGCCCGAAAGCATCACGGTTCAGCTTTTGGAAAACGGAACTGTTGCGGATACGGTTATTCTGAGTCAGGAAAACAACTGGGAATATACGTGGAGCGATTTGGACGCAAGTTCCAAGTGGCAAGTGGTTGAAGCTTCTGTACCGGACGGTTACACGGTTACCGCAGAGCAGGAAGAAAATGTGTTTATATTGACGAATACGTATCCTTCTGAGCAGCCGCCTAAATTGCCGCAGACCGGTATGTTGTGGTGGCCTGTCCCGCTACTCGCCTGCAGCGGTCTCCTGTTGTTGACATTCGGCTTAATCCTGCGGCGCAAAGGGGATTCCCATGAGAGGTAGAATGAAAAGAGGGACGTTCTTTGTCATAATTGGGCTGCTGTTGATTGCGGCAGCCCTCTTCCTCTTTGGATATAATCTGTTTGATGAATACAGAGCTGGGGAGTCGGCAGACCACATATTGTCGGCGCTGCAGGGACAAATACAGGAAAGCACAGCGGAGAGTTCCTGCCCTGCAGAATCGGAATCGGATCTGGCTGAACTGCCCGATTATGTCGTTAATCCGGATATGGAGATGCCTTCGGTGGAGATTGAGGGGCATTACTATATCGGCATATTGGATATTCCGTCGCTGGGGCTGTCCCTTCCCGTTATGAGCGAGTGGAGCTACCCAAACCTCAAGCTGGCTCCATGCCGCTACAGCGGTTCTGCTTACACCGGAAACTTTACAATTGCCGGGCACAATTACAGCACACATTTTGGACCGGTCAGAAGCCTTGAAGCCGGCGCACAGGTTATATTTACAGATTTAAAAGGGCGCAGCTTTTCCTATCAAGTACAGGCAGTTGAAACGCTGGAGCCCACAGCGATTGAAGATATGCTGAGTGAAGAATGGGACCTTACACTGTTTACCTGCACCCCCGGCGGCCAGGCACGCGTAGCCATACGCTGTTTGAAGGCGGATTGATGTCTCTGTATCCGAAGGGAAAACGGTGACAATATAACCTTGAGCGAATGCTTATGCGCCATAAAGCAGCACAGACAAGCGGACAGAGGCATGACCCGGCGGTTCTTTCAACAAAAAGGAACGCAGATAGAATTTGTGCCCTGAATATGGTATAATCAATCTAAATTGCAATGCAGAGCGACCAAGCAGAAGCTGTACTGGAATACTTGAATGGACAGAATGATTGGCTGTTATGGTGTGCTTTGTTCTGAATGCCCTTGCTGTCCGACGAATCGTAAAGGCTGTCCAGCAGCAATCCGAGGACGGGGAGGCTGAAATGTACAGGAGAAGATATGTGTGGGAGATAGGACTGCTGCTCCAATAAAAAGAGGTTGGAGCATTGTGGAACATGCGAAAGACTTGCCTGATAAATTTGGTTATTTTGACGCTACGAAAATATCGGAAGAGAATAAGAATGATTTTATAAATCAATTGACACAACTGCGTTTTATCATATGATCATGCCGCTCCTATCGGAAAGAGAGCAAAACCAGCTGAGTCGGTTGACGGCCAAGATGAACAGCGCATACGTGTCATAATTGACGGCCCGGCCGCTTTTGCCGGCAGATGATTCAGGGGCGGCAGCGAGGAGTGCTGCCGCCCTTTGACCGATCTGGAGAAAATCACATATGAACACAAGGAGGAAACAGCGTGAGGCATTTGACAGTGTACCGTGAGCGGGCGCTTGCCTGCTTTGCCACTGCGTACTATTGCGTTCTGGGCCGGGACCGGAGCTCATTTTTAGAGTGGTCGGAGGGACAGGACCTCAGGACGCTGATGCTCCGGGGTGAGGGGGTGCCCCTGCGCAACGGGGAGACGATTGCCCTGGGGATCGGGGAAGAGGAGACGACGCTCTTTGTGGCCGCCTACCTGGAGAACCG
>JABLTR010016054.1_pt1 | contig 18162 bp, 14 predicted proteins | sample 7160071 | NCBI WGS metagenome assembly JABLTR01 (sample SAMN14651230, study PRJNA627086) | human gut metagenome | isolation source: feces | host: Homo sapiens
ACACCGCCGATCAGGCCGCCGATGGCGCCCTCCACCGTCTTTTTCGGGCTGACCTTGGGGGCCAGCTTGTGCTTGCCGCACAGCATCCCGGCAAAGAGGGCGAAGGTGTCAGACCCAAAGGAGATGGCCAGAGGCAGAAACACCAGGGCCGGTCCCAGGTTCCCCAGCAGCCGCAGCCGCAGCAGGCAGGAGAGCATCAGGGGAAACACCAGCCCTGCGAAAATCGCGCAGGTGACAGCGGCAAAGGGGATGCCCCGCTCCTCATCATACCGATGGATCGCCAGAGCAAAGGCCACGAAGATGAACACCGCTCCCAGCAGCCCCACAAAGGGCAGCTCCGGCAGGGCGGTCAGCGCCGCATGAGCGATGGACTCCCCCATCATGGCGGCCAGCTCCGCATTGGCGATGGATTCCTCCAGATAGACGCACACCGGAACCAGGGCCGCGGCAATCGCCGCCAGGGGGATCAGGGGCCTGCCCTTCTCCCCCGCCGCGGCGCGCATCAGCTCCCAGGCGCCGATGGCGCACATGGCCGCCAGCAGAAGCATGGTGGCCCAGGACGGCGCCCAGCCTAAAATCAGGATCAGAAGCGGCAGGCCCACCACGGCCACCATCACACGCTTGAACATTGCATCAACCCTCTTCTTCTCAATGTCTGTAAAGGATCATTTCTTCACACCGCCGAACCGCCGGTCCCGGTGATGGTAGGCTGCGATGGCCCGGTCCAGCTCCGCCTCGTCGAAGTCCGGCCACAGCACATCGGTGAAGTAGAACTCACTGTAGGCGCACTGCCACAGGAGGAAGTTGGAGAGGCGCAGCTCCCCGCTGGGGCGGATGATAAGCTCCGGGTCCGGGATGCCGGCGGAGTCCAGGTAAGTGGAAAACAGGGCGTCGTCCAGGTCCTCCGGTTTCCGCTCCCCTGCGGCACAGTCCGCGGCAAACCGCCGGACCGCCCGCAGGATCTCGTCCCGGCCGCCGTAGTTCAGGCACACGTTGGCCTGGAAGTCGTCTTTTGACAGGTGCTCCGTGATCTCGTCGGTCTCCCGGGCCAGGGCCCGCAGCTCCGGGGAGATGGGCGTCATGTCGCCGAAGAAATGGAGGCGGATGTGGTCCTTCTCCATGGTGTCCACCGCCTCCAGCAGATACCGCTTCAGCAGGGCCATGATGGCGGCGACCTCTGTTTCAGACCGCTTCCAGTTTTCCGTGGAAAAGGCGTAGACGGTCAGGTACTTCACGCCGATGTTCTTGCAGTAGGTGGCGATGCGGCGGAACGTCTCCGCTCCCGCCTTATGGCCGGCGGTGCGGGGCAGGCCCCGCTTCGTGGCCCAGCGGCCGTTGCCGTCCATGATGATCGCAATGTGGCGGGGAGGCGGCAGGACCTGGCCCGCCGAGGCGTTGATGGTCTCTTGCATGATGGATTCTCTCATTTCAAAATGGATTGTTGGGGGTGCGTCCCATTGGACGGAGGAAATCGCCGAAGCGCCGCCAGCGGCGGATGAAGCAAGGCGGTTTCGAGGAAGCGGCGCGATTGGCGGCCCCGTCAGGGGACGGGAATCGCAACGCCGCGACGGTGTATGCAGCTATGGTGATAGCTGGGCAATGCACCCCCCATTTCTCTTTTGGTCTTGCCAAAAGAGAAACGGGCCGTGCACGGTCCAAAGAGAAAAAACGCTTTGGTCGCAACTTTGCACGTACGTGCAAAGTCGCTGTACGGGGGTCGGCGTGAGATGGTGCCTGCAGGGTCGCGATGGCTCCCCGACGGGCGCGGCGGGGTGCCGCAGAGACTTGACAGTTGATTCCCGCGGCGCAGGTGCGGAGGTCAACGGGGTGCAAGAACGCATTTGACCTGTTTCTCTTTCCGCGCGTTCCGCTTCGCTACGCGCTGCCCTGGCGGGCGTGGAAGATGCAGCTCAGTCCGCCTTGTTCCACCAGCGGTCGGTCTTCCAGGCAAAATGGAAGCCGCAGGCGCGGCAGTATTGGGTCTCCTCCATGGGAAACCAGGGCAGGATGAAGCGTCCACAGTTGGGGCAGCGGAGATGGCGCAGTTCGATTCCCGAGAAGACGGCTGCCGCTACAACGCCCAGGGCCAGGAACACAAGTCCCAGTCTGCCCCGCACGCCGCCTGCCAAACATAAAAGCAAAACCGTCGCAAACAGTGTTCCTCTGGCTGCCGAATACCATTTCTGCTCCAGTTTCATAGAACCCTCTTCTTTCTTACGCAGGCGGCAGGGCCAGCAGGGCGTTCAGCTGTTTAACAGCCGCCGCCAGATCGCAGCCTTTCAGCTGATAGCAGGCGTAGCCCAAGCTCAGGTCCCTCAGGTACAGGGGCGTGTACAGCAAACCGTCGGAGCGCAGACTGAACGCGGCGTCCAGCACGCCCCGGTCCCCCTCCACGTGGTTGAGCCAGAGGTTGTAGACCTGCTGGTCCCCGGACCAGGAGATATTCCGCTGGCGGCCGCAGAAAGAGACGGTGCCCGTCTCCAGCTCCGCCAGCAGCGGCGCGATCTCCGCCTGGTCAGGGCGGGCCTCCAGTGTACGGCGGAGGTCCCCCACAAAGGCGGTGATATAAAACTCTGTGGCCCGGTCCGAGTGGGCAAACTCCCGGAAAGGTACCGGCCGCAGCAAAACCGCCAGCGTCACCGCCAGCAGGACCAGACACCCCAGTCCCCGGCTGTGTTTCTCCATCCAGCGTCCCATGCAGATTTTCCCCTTTCTACAAGCCTCCCAGTCTCCGCCCAGCCAGCGGCAGCGACTGCGCAGCCGTTGACGGCTTTGCCGCTTACGGATGCGGCGTACCCCCTTGCGGGTAAAAGAGAAGCAGTTCCATGCGACGACCACCCCGACAAGGTCGGCACCATCCGCCACGGAACGGCAGTTGCAAATTCGCAGAAGAGCATAGCGTGCCCGAAGGCCGGCCCAAATCGGCGCAGGCACCGATACGTCGACCTCCGTACAGCGCGGAGGCACGAACGTGCCAGAGCGCGACCAAAGCGGCCTTTTCTTTTGGACCGTGCACGGCCCGTTTTCTTTTCCGCAAGACGGAAAAGAAAATGGGGGGTGCATCCCCGCTGGACAAGCCCCCTGCGGGAGCAGAAGCCCCCGAAAGGGGCCCATCCCCTTCAAAACGCGCAATGCCTCCGGCGGGCAGCCGTGCTCCCGCCGGAGGCCCCGGCGGCTCTTACACCGCCATCAGTTCCTTTTCCTTCTTGGCCAGCAGCTCATCCAGATGCTTGCAGCTGTCGTCCGTCAGCTTCTGCAGGTCCTTCTCCGCCTGCTTCAGATCATCCTCGGTGATCTCGGAGGACTTCTCCTTCTTCTTGAAGGCCTCCATAGCGTCCCGGCGGATGTTGCGGATGGCCACCTTGCCGCCCTCGGCGTACTTGCGGATCTGCTTCACCAGCTCCTTGCGGCGCTCCTCCGTCAGCTGGGGGAAGTTCAGGCGGATGCTGGCGCCGTCGTTCTGGGGATTGATGCCCAGGTCGGAGTTCTGGATGGCCTTCTCGATGCTCTTCACCGCCGTCTTGTCCCAGGGGGAGATCAGCAGGGTGCGGGCATCGGGAGAGGAGATGGCCGCGATCTGCTGGATGGGGGTGGGGCTGCCGTAGTAGTCCACCATGATCCGGTCCAGCACGGAGGCGTTGGCCCGGCCCGCCCGGACAGAGGCGAAGTCCGCCGCCACGGAGTCGATGCTCTTCTTCATTTTGTCCTCGTAAACCTTGTAATCTTCCTTCAGCATAAATAGGTCCTTCCTTTCACAGTTGTGTATGGGGAGGCGCACACGGGCGCAAATGTGCTCTCATTCCCGGACGATGGTGCCCACATTCTCGCCGCACAGGGCCCGGATGATGTTCTTCGGATCCTTCAGGGCAAACAGCAGCACCGGGATGTGGTTGTCCATGGACAGGGACGTGGCGGTGGAGTCCATCACCGCCAGGTGCTGGGCCAGCACGTCGTCATAGGTGATGGCGTCGTACTTCACGGCGGTGGGGTCCTTCACCGGATCGGCGGAATAGACGCCGTCCACGTTCTTGGCCAGCAGGATCACGTCGGCGTCGATCTCCGCCGCCCGCAGGACGGCCGCCGTGTCGGTGGAGAAATAGGGATTGCCGGTGCCGGCGCCGAAGATGACCACTCTCCCCTTCTCCAGGTGCCGGATGGCCCGGGAGCGGATGTAGGGCTCTGCCACGGCCCGCATCTCGATGGCGGTCTGGACCCGGACGGGGATGCCCTTCTGCTCGCACACATCGGCCACGGCCAGGGCGTTCATCACCGTGGCCAGCATGCCCATGTGGTCGGCCCGGGTGCGCTCCATGGCGCCGCCGCTGTTCTTGGCGCCCCGCCAGAAGTTGCCGCCGCCCACCACCAGGCCCACCTGGACGCCCATGTCCAGGCACTCCTTAATGACGTCGCAGACACTGCCGATCATCTCAAAATCCAGGCCGGTGTGCTTGTCACCGGCCAGGGCCTCACCGCTGATCTTCAGCAGGACCCGCTTATAGACTGGCTTTGCCATTCTGAAAACCTCCGTCTGTTGTCCTTAAAATGTCATAGATATTTTAGCGTATTTTTCCGCTTTTGCATAGGGGGTAGACAAAGATTTTCCGAAAATTGGCCGGACCGCGGGACAAAAAAGAGAGGACCGAAGTCCTCTCTTTTCAGCTCATCCTTCGCAGGCCGCCGCCAGACGGCGGATCAGCTCATCCCTTCCATCTCCCTTTTCCGCGGAAAATGGGATCAGGAGGTCCCGCTCCGTCAGCTCCAGCGTCTCCCGGAGCAGCTGGAGAGCCGGCTCCACCTGGCTCTTCTTCAGCTTATCCAGCTTGTTGGCCACCACGATCTCCGGGCAGCCGGTCTGGCGGAACCAGTCGTGCATGGTCAGGTCGTTGGCCGTGGGCTTGTGGCGGATGTCCACGATCAGCACCCCGGTAGTGATGCGGTCGGCCTCTTCCTGGAAATAGCTCTCCATCAGCTTGGCCCACCGCTCCTTCTCCGCCTGGCTGACCTTGGCGTAACCGTACCCCGGCAGATCCACCAGATAGGCCCGGCGGTCGATGAGGAAGTAGTTCACCTGGGTGGTCTTGCCCGGGGACGCGCCCACATAGGCCAGGTTCTTCCGCCCCACCAGCCGGTTGATGACGGAGCTCTTGCCCACGTTGGACCGGCCAGCAAAGGCAAACTGGGGCAGGCCGTCCCGGATGAAGTCCCTCTGAATGCCGGCCGAGCGGACAAACTCCGCTTTGACAAAATTCAAAGCCATCTCTGCGCTCCTTTACTGCCGCACGGCGTCGCGGCCGGTCTCCCGTCCCGCCGGAGCAAAGGCCGCCACGTGGTCCGCCACCTCTTCCCGGACGGGGTCCCGCTCCGGGCACAGGGCGGCGGCGAACACCTGGTCCACCGTCTCCACCGGGATGAACCGCAGGGCCGCCCGGACGGTCTGGTCGATCTCCTCCAGGTCCCGGACGTTGTCCCTGGGGATCAGCACCGTGGGGATGCCGTTCCGGAGGGCGGCCATGGTCTTTTCCTTCAAGCCGCCGATGGGCAGTACCCGTCCCCGTAAAGTAATCTCACCTGTCATCGCAACGCCCGCTTTGATCTTCCGCCCCGTCAGGGCAGAGAGCATCGCAGTGGTGACGGCGATGCCGGCGGAGGGGCCGTCCTTGGGCACCGCGCCCTCGGGGAAGTGGACGTGGATGTCCTTCGTCTTGTAGAAGTCCGCCTCGATGCCCAGCACCGCCGCCCGGCTCCGCAGGCAGCTGAGGGCCGCCTGGGCAGACTCCTTCATCACGTCGCCCAGGTTGCCGGTGAGCTCCAGCTTGCCGGAGCCCTCCATGACGTTGACCTCCACCTCCAGGATCTCGCCGCCGGCCTCGGTCCAGGCCAGGCCGTTCACCACGCCGATCTCCTCCCGGTCCGTGTGTAGGGACGGGGGGAAGGGCTGGCAGGCCAGAAGCTTGGGCAGGTCCTCCTCTGTAACGGTGATGCGCTTGACAGTTCCCTCCAGCAGGCGCATATCCGCCTTGCGGCAGATGGCAGCCAGCCGCCGCTCCAGCTGGCGGACGCCGGACTCCCGGGTGTAGTCCCGGATGACGGCCCGGTACACGTCGTCGCTCATGCGGACGCTGCCCTTCTTCAGGCCGTGCTCCGCCAGCTGCTTGGGGAACAGGTGGCGCTTGGCGATCTGCAGCTTCTCTTCGTCGGTATAGGAGTTCAGCTGAATGATCTCCATCCGGTCCAGCAGAGGCCTGGGGATGGTCTCCGTGGTGTTGGCGGTGGTGATGAACATCACCTTGCTGAGATCCACCGGAATCTCCAGGAAGTGGTCCCGGAAGGCGCTGTTCTGCTCACTGTCCAGCACCTCCAGCAGGGCGGAGGCCGGGTCGCCCCGGTAGTCATTGCCCAGCTTGTCGATCTCGTCCAGCAGCAGTAAGGGATTCATGGACCCGGAGCGGCTGATGGCCTCGATGATGCGGCCGGGCATGGAGCCGATGTACGTCTTGCGGTGGCCACGGATATCCGCCTCATCCCGGACGCCGCCCAGAGACAGGCGGGCCAGCTTCCGGTTCAGGGCCCTGGCAACGGAAATGGCGATGGAGGTCTTGCCCACACCCGGCGGGCCCACCAGGCAGAGGATCTGCCCCTTGGCGTCCGGGTTCATCTGCCGGACGGCGATGGTCTCCAAAATGCGTTCCTTCACCTTCTCCAGGCCGAAGTGGTCGTGCTCCAGCACCTTCCGGGCAGCAGCCACGCTGACCCGCTCCTTCGTGGTGGTGTTCCAGGGCATCTCCAGGCACACGTCCAGGTAGTTGCGGATGACGGCCCCCTCGGCGGAGCCGAAGGGCTGCTTGGCCAGCTTGTTGACCTCCTTCAGCAGATGCTGCTCCGTCTCCTCCGGCAGCTGGAGCGCCAGGATCTCCTGCCGATAGGCTTCGATCTCATCGTCCTCACCCTCGTCGGCCTCTCCCAGCTCGTTCTGGAGGACCCGGATCTGCGTGCGGAGGATCTGCTCCCGCTGGGTGCGGACCAGCTGGTCCCGGACCTTGCTCTCCATCTCATGCTCAAATCCCAGCACATTGTTCTCCCGTGCCAGGAAAGCGTTCAGCTTCCGCAGCCGGGCAAAGGGGGAGAGCTCTTCCAGGATCTCCTGCTTGTCGGTATACCGCAGGGAGATGTTCTGGGCGATGTAGTCCGCCAGGAAGCCGGGGTCCCTGCTGTCCATGACGGCGGCCACCACCTCCTCCGGCACGCCGCTGGCCTGCTCTGCGTACTCGCTGAACAGGGCATAGGTCTGCCGCAGCAGCGCCTCTGTCCTGGGGCTCTTCCGCATGGCCTCGGAGGCGGGCTCTTCCGGCACGGCCTCCACATTGGCCTGCAGGAAGGGCTCCGTCTGCCACAGGCGCCGCAGATGGGCCCGCTGGCGGCCGTCCACCACGCAGCGGACGGTGGTCTGGCCCAGCCGCAGGATCTGGGAGATGTGGGCAATGGTGCCGATGGTATACAGGTCCTTCTCCTCCGGCGTATTGACGCCGATCTCCCGCTGGGTCACCAAAAAGATGTCCTGATCCCCCTCCATGGCCCGCTCCAGGGCCGCAATGGAGATCTTCCGCTCCACGTCGAAGGTCAGGCTCATATGGGGAAATACCGTCAGGCCCCGAAGGGCCAGGACGGGAAGATTCCATGTGGTCAGTTCCATGTGTTGTTCCTTTCTGAAGGGGTGGGGATGCGCAGAAGGGAGAGGCGCGGCAGCGTCCCTCCCTTCTGTCAATTAAGACGCCGACGCGGGGGTCGAAGAGCCGTGGGGCGGTCTGCCCTCTCCCTTGCCGGTGTTCAATTTCACGGAATAGCTGATCTTCTGGGGGTCCCGGGTCAGCACCGGGCCGGACTTGCCCTCCACGCAGTCCTTGGTGATGACCGCTTTCACCACCGTGGGGTCGGAGGGGATCTCGTACATCATGGGAGTCAGGATGCCCTCCATGACGGCCCGCAGGCCCCGGGCGCCGATGTTCCGCTCGATGGCCTTGTCGGCAATGGCCTCCAGCGCCTCCGGCTGGAACTCCAGGTCCACCTCATCATATTCCATCAGCTTCTTGTACTGCTTCACCAGGGCGTTCTTGGGCTCCGTCAGGATCCGGACCAGGTCCTCCCGCTTCAGCGCGTTCAGAGAGGCGATGACCGGCAGACGGCCCACCAGCTCCGGGATGATGCCGAACTTCAGCAGGTCGTGGGGCTGGACCTCATGGAGGATCCGGCTGATGTCCTTGTCCTTCTTCCCCTGGACGTTGGCGCCGAAGCCGATGGACTTCTGGTCCAGCCGCCGCTCGATGATCTTCTCCAGACCGTCGAAGGCGCCGCCGCAAATGAAGAGGATGTTCTTGGTGTTCACCTGGATGAACTCCTGGTGTGGGTGCTTCCGGCCGCCCTGGGGCGGCACGTTGGCCACGGTGCCCTCCACGATCTTCAGCAGAGCCTGCTGGACGCCCTCGCCGGACACGTCCCGGGTGATGGAGGTATTCTCGCTCTTCCGGGCGATCTTGTCGATCTCGTCCACGTAGATGATGCCGTGCTCCGCCCGCTCCACATCAAAGTCCGCGGCCTGCAGCAGACGCAGCAGGATGTTCTCCACATCGTCGCCTACGTAGCCGGCCTCCGTCAGGGTGGTGGCGTCCGCGATGGCGAAGGGCACCTTCAGGATCCGGGCCAGGGTCTGGGCAAACAACGTCTTGCCGGAGCCAGTGGGGCCCAGCAGCAGGATGTTGCTCTTCTGGAGCTCCACGTCCTCGTCCCCGCCGAAGTAGATGCGCTTGTAGTGGTTGTACACCGCGACGGACAGGGCCACCTTGGCCTCATCCTGCCCGATGACGTACTGATCCAGCACGTCCTTGATCTCCCTGGGGGTGGGCAGCTGATCCGGCAGGTCCTCCAGCGCGCTGGAGGAGACATCGTCGAACCCATCATTCAGAATGCTCATGCACAGCTGGACACACTCATCGCAGATGCGCACGCCGGGTCCCTGGATCATCCGGTGGACCTGGCTTTCATGCTTGCCGCAGAAGGAGCACCGCAGGCCCTTCTTGCTCTCGTCACTCATGGTAATACCTCAGTTTTGGAATTTTGCGCGGAAGTTCTGCCTGGGATCCGGTCTCTTCGGCCGGGCCTGCGCAGGCTCACTTCTTGCTGGTGATGATTTTGTCGATGAGGCCGAAGTCCAGTGCCTCCTGAGCGGTCATCCAGTGGTCCCGCTCAGAGGCCGCCTTGATCTCCTCTGCCGTCTTTCCGGTGTTGTTCGCCAGGATCTCGTTCAGGTTCTTCTTGATCCGCAGGAAGTGCTCCACATCGATCTCCATGTCCGTCACCTTGCCCTGGGTGCCGGCGGAGGGCTGATGGATCATGATCTCCGCGTTGGGCAGGGCGATGCGCTTGCCCTTGGCGCCGGAGCTGAGCAGGAACGCGCCCATGCTGGCGGCCATGCCGATGCAGATGGTGGACACGTCGCACTTGACATACTGCATGGTGTCATAGATGGCCATGCCGTCCGTCACGGAGCCGCCGGGGCTGTTGATATACAGCTGGATATCCTTGTCAGGATCCTGGGCCTCCAGATACAGCAGCTGGGCCACCACCAGGCTGGCAGTGGTGGCGTTGACCTCCTCTCCCAGGAATACGATCCGGTCGTTCAGCAGACGGGAGAAGATGTCATAGGACCGCTCGCCGCGGTTGGTCTGCTCAACTACATAAGGGACTAAGCTCATTGGTAAAACCTCCTTGATTCCCGTGCCGGCCATGCGGCACGTACGACAGATCTGTTCCTCCCAAACCCGCCGCGCTCTCCCGGCGCTGGAGGCATGTATGGCAGAAGCGCCCGGCCCGCTGCGAGCCTCCGGCGCTCCTGCCCACGCGCACGCCTATCTTAATACAGGCGCTGTGCGGAAATCCGTCGAATCCATGCGGAGAGTCCTGCCTCCGGCGGGAGAACACACGCTCCCGCCCTCCGGACTTCTAGTATGCCCGGAATTATTTGGATTCAGCAGGCTCCTCGTCCTCTTTTTTCGCCGCCTTCTTGGTGGACTTCTTGGCGGGCTTCTTCTCCTCGCCGTCCTCCTCGGCCTTTTCCGCCTTCTTGCGGGTGGTCTTCTTGGCGGGCTTTTCCTCCGCGGGCTCCTCGCCCTCGGCGGTCTCCTCGGCCTTCTTGGAAGACTTCTTGGCGGTCTTCTTCTCGGGCTTGGCGGCGGTGGCACTGTCAGTCACCACAGCGATGGCCTTCTGGCTCTTCAGCTGGTCCTTCACCTGATCGGCATGGAGATACTTCTTCACGGTCTCCAGATCCATGCCGTACTGGTCGGCCATCTTCTGGAATTCGGCCTCCACCTCTTCATCGGTGGCGTCGATGTTCTCCTCCTTGATGATGGCGGCCATGGCCAGGTCCATGCGGACCTGCTTCAGAGCGGGTTCCTTGGCATCCTCGATCAGCTTGGCCTCGTCCATGCCGGTGGCCTTCATGTACTGGTCATACTGGATGCCCTGCTGGGCCAGCTGCATCTTGAAATTGTCCAGATACTGCCGGGCCTGGGCCTCCACCATGGCGTCGGGCACGTCGGCGGTGATGTTGTCCGCCACCTGCTCCATCAGAGCGTCCTCAAAGGCACGCTTGGAAGTCTCTTCCCGCTCAGCGGTGATCTTCTTCTTCAGGTCGGCCTTCAGGTCCTTCAGGGTGTCGAACTCGCTGACGTCCTTGGCGAACTCGTCGTCCAGAGCGGGGACTTCCTTTTCCTTCACCTCGTGGACCTTCACCTTGAACACCACGGCCTTGCCGGCCAGGTCCTTGTGATAGTCCTCCGGGAAGGTGACATCCAGGTCCTTCTCGTCGCCGGCCTTCACGCCCACCAGCTGCTCTTCAAAGCCGGGGACAAAGGTGTGGGAACCCAGCTCCAGGCTGTAGTTCTCGCCCTTGCCGCCGTCAAAGGGCTTGCCATCCAGGAAGCCCTCGAAGTCGATGACCACGGTGTCGCCGTCCTTGGCCTCCCGTTCCACGCTAACCAGGCGGGTGTTCCGGTCGGTCAGGGTCTTCAGGCGCTCGTCCACGTCCGCAGCGGAGACCTTGACCTCCTCCTTGGGAGCGGACAGGCCCTTGTACTGGCCCAGGGTCACTTCGGGATACACGGGAGCGGTGGCCTTGAAGGTGAAGCCGTCCTTCGTCACCTGGCCCTCGATCTCCACGGTGGGATAGCCCACCACCTGGAGCTCCTGCTCCTTCACGGCGGCCTCATAGGCCTCGGGGAACGCAATATTCATGGCCTCTTCGAAAAACACCTCTGCGCCGTACATCCCCTCGATGATCTTCCGGGGGGCCTTGCCGGGGCGGAAGCCCGGTACGTTGATCTTCCGGCGCATCTTCTGATATGCCTTTTCGATGGCGGCCTCAAACTCCGCCGCACCGACCTCGATGGTCAGAACGACCTGGCTCTTTTCGATCTTTTCGCAGCTTTTCACACTCATCTTGTCTTATCCTCCGTTCATCCCCGGTCATACGCCGGTGCGAAATGGTATTTTACCATATAAAACACGAAAAAGCTATAGGTTTTTCCGTTATTCACAAATTTTTTTCGGGACAAAGCCCAGATAGTCGGCGGAGATCAGGGAAAATGTCGTCCCGTTCCGCTCCTCCTCCAGCCGCCGGCGGATGGCGTAGCCGTGAAGATGGCCGTAGCAGCACTGCTCCACCGGATAGGCCGCCAGGGTCCGCAGGATCTCCGGGCACTCGTAGCCCTGATACAGCGGCGGATAGTGGAGGAAGCAGAGGATGGGCCGTCCCTCCGCTGCCTTCAGTGACGCCTCCAGCCGCCCCACCTCCCGGTTCAGGACTTTGGCGTTGTGGGGCTTCTGGTCCTCCTCAAAAAACCAGCCCCGGGTGCCGCACAGGGCATAGTCTCCATACAGGGCACAGTTGTTGTGGAGAATATCCAGGGTGGTGAGTCCCTTCTCCGTGAAAAAGTTCTTCATCTTGGTGGCCGTGGACCACCAGTAGTCGTGGTTCCCCTTCACCAGGTACTTTTTACAGGGGAACTGGTCCAGGAAGCGGAAGTCCGCCTCCGCCTCGTTCAGGTCGATGCCCCAGGAGGTGTCTCCCGCCAGGACCAGAACATCGTCGGCGGTCAGCCGGCTCAGGGATTCCCCGATGCGTTCCGTGTAGTTCTCCCACGCGGGGCCGAACACCTCCATGGACTTGTCCGCTGTCAGGGAGAGGTGCAGGTCCCCGATGGCGTAGAGGGCCATGCGGCACCCCTCCTTTCTTTTATTGGCATCCCAATGGGGGAGATGCGCCCCCCATTCTCTTTTTGGTCTTGCCCAAAAAGAGAATGCGCCGCGCCCGGTGGAAGAGAAAAAGGCGCTGGGCGCGCTCCGGTGCAGTGGCCCTCCGCGCGACGGGGGTCGGCGTATCGGTGCAAGCGCCGATTTTGCCTAGCCTTCGGGCACGCTATCCCCTTCTGCGAGGTCGATACTACCGTCCCGTGACGGATGGTGCCGACCTTGTCGGGGTGGTTGACGCATTGAGCTGCTTCTCTTTTCGCTGCCGCTGGCTGTTCTTCACGGAAGCGTGAGCGGCAGCGGGGAGAGACGCAGGATGTATCCCTGTACCTCCCCGGGCCAAAGGTTTCCCCAAGGGCAGCGCGTTTCCGTCTCTGACCGCCGCGAGGGACAGCCAACCTTCTCCCGCCGGCGGCAGGAGGTCTGCGCTGGCGCAGACCGACCCGCTGAAGCGTTCTTTTCTTTTGGACCGTGCACGGCCCGTTTTCTTTTCGGCAAGACCGAAAAGAAAATGGGGGGTGCATTGCCCAGCCATCAGCATGGCTGTCATTCCAGCGTCCAATGGGACGTACCCCTGAAAGGAGACCACTATGTATCTCCATATCGGCCAAAATGAGATCCTCCCGGACCGTCGGATCATCGGCATCTTTGATCTGGACAAGTGCAGCTACGGCAAGCGGACCCGGGAGTATCTGGCGGCAGCGGAACAAGAGGGCGTGGTGCTGGACATCTCCGGCGAGATCCCCAAGTCCTTCGTGGTCTGCGACCACCCCTATCACCGGCAGATCGTGTACCTCAGTCAGCTGAACTCCACCACCCTGCAGAAGCGGGCGGAGAGTGCGGAACTGGAGCTGTAGCAAAGTATTCGTTGGTGACCTTGAGAGAATCACCTCGATGCCGCGCCGGCAATCCGGCGGCATCTGTTTGATCAAATAGAAAACCCATTGTTCAGGGCAAGGAGAGCCGGGCCGGAAAGGGCTCCGGCCCAGCTCTTCTTGCCTTGGAGCGAACGAAAAATCCTGAAAGGAGACTCTGCATGGCAGACAATGAACTGTTGAACTCCACAGCGGTGGACGCAAGCAATGAGTATGACGCGTCGGAGATCCAGGTGCTGGAGGGCCTGGAGGCCGTCCGGAAGCGTCCCGGTATGTATATCGGATCCACCTCCTCCTCCGGCCTGCACCATCTGGTCTATGAGATCGTGGACAACGCCATCGACGAGGCCCTGGCCGGCTACTGCACGGACATCCTGGTGCAGATCAACGAGGGGGACACCATCACCGTGGTGGACAATGGCCGCGGCATCCCCGTGGACATCCAGGCCCAGACCGGTAAGCCCGCCCTGGAGGTGGTGTACACCGTCCTCCACGCCGGCGGCAAATTCGGCGGCGGGGGCTACAAGGTCTCCGGCGGCCTCCACGGCGTGGGCGCCAGCGTGGTGAACGCCCTCTCCGAGTGGCTGACGGTCCAGGTCCACCGGGACGGCAAGATCTATGAGATGAAATTCTCCCGGGGCCATGTCACCCAGGAGATGACCGTGGTCGGCACCACAGACCGGACCGGCACCACCGTTACCTTCAAGCCGGACCCCGAGATGTTCGAGGAGACGGAGTACAGCTACGACACCCTGCACACCCGGATGCGGGAGGAGGCCTTCCTGAACGCCGGCCTCCGCATCCGCACCGTGGACAAACGCCCCGGACGGGAGCAGGAGGACAACATGTGCTACGAGGGCGGCATCCGGGAGTTCGTCACCTGGCTGAACCGCAGCAAGGATGTGCTCCACAGCAATGTGATCTATATGTCCGGTGCCCGGGAGGACTCTGTGGCGGAAGTGGCCATGCAGTACAACGACGGCTACAACGAGACCATCCTCTCCTTCGCCAACAACGTCCACACGCCGGAGGGCGGCATGCACGAGGAGGGCTTCAAGCGGGCCCTGACCAATGTGCTGAATGCCTACGGCCGGAAGATCAAGCTGCTGAAGGACGATGAGAAGGTCTCCGGCGAGGACTGCCGGGAGGGCCTGACCTGCGTCATCTCCGTGAAGCTGACGGAGGCCCAGTTCGAGGGCCAGACCAAGGCCAAGCTGGGCAACAGCGAGATCCGCACCCTGGTGAACAACATCGTCTCCGAAAAGCTGGAGACCTTCCTGGAGGAGAACCCCCAGGTGGGCCGGATGATCCTGGACAAGGCCCTCACCGCCAACCGGGCAAGAGAGGCCGCCAAAAAGGCCCGGGAGTCCATCCGCCGCAAGACGGCCCTGGGCGGCGCCGCCATGCCGGACAAGCTGCGGGACTGCAACGAGAACAACCCGGAGCTCACTGAGCTCTATATCGTGGAGGGCGACTCCGCAGGCGGCTCCGCCACCCAGGGCCGGGACTCCCGGTTCCAGGCCATCCTTCCCCTGTGGGGCAAGATGCTGAATGTGGAGAAGGCCCGGGCGGACAAGGTCTACGGCAACGACAAGCTCCAGCCCGTCATCACCGCCCTGGGCGCCGGCATCGGGGACGAGTTCGACCTGAACAAGCTGCGCTATCACAAGGTCATCATCATGGCCGATGCCGATGTGGACGGCTCCCATATCCGCACCCTGCTGCTGACCTTCTTCTTCCGCTTCATGCGGCCGCTGATCGAGCACGGCTATGTGTACTCGGCTGTGCCGCCCCTGTACAAGCTGACCCGGGGCAAGGTGACAAGGGTTGCCTTCTCCGACGAGGAGCGGGACCGGGTCTCCGCCGAGCTGCGGGGGGACAACCCCAACGCCAAGGTGCTCATCAACCGCTACAAGGGCCTGGGCGAGATGGACTTCCACGAGCTGTGGGAGACCACCATGGACCCGGAGAAGCGCACGCTGCGCCGCATCACCCTGGATGACGCCGTGGCCGCGGACGAGACCTTCACCGTCCTCATGGGCGAGAAGGTGGAGCCCCGGAAGGAGTTCATCGAGCGCAACGCCAAGTACGCGGTGAACCTCGATTACTAATTAGGAATGAGGAGTTAGGAGTTAGGAATTGTGGTGTTCCGCCGCAGGCGGAACGATTCTAAACCGTCCGGCGGAGCCGGACACATAAATTCCTAATTCCTAATTTCTAACTCCTAATTGAAAAACTACCCTCTCAATGAAGGAGGAACATGCATAAATGAGCAAAAAGCCCCAATACGATCCCGAGGAGATCCGGTATCCCGAACAAAAGATCGTGGAGTCGCCGCTGGTCCCCGAGATGGAGAAATCCTATATCGAGTACGCCATGAGCGTCATCGTGGGCCGGGCCCTGCCGGATGTGCGGGACGGCCTGAAGCCCGTCCACCGCCGCATCCTGTACTCCATGTACGAAAGCGGCCTGACCCATGACAAGCCCTTCAAGAAGTCCGCCACCTGCGTGGGCGATGTGCTGGGCAAATACCATCCCCACGGCGACGCCAGCGTATATGACGCCCTGGTCCGTCTGGCCCAGGACTTCTCCATGCGCTATCCGCTGGTGGAGGGCCACGGCAACTTCGGCTCCGTGGACGGCGATCCCCCGGCGGCCTACCGGTACACGGAGGCCCGTCTGGCCCGCCTGTCCGACGAGATGCTGCGGGACATTGAAAAGGAGACCGTGGACTGGGACCCCAACTATGACGAGTCCACCCAGGAGCCCAAGGTGCTCCCCTCCCGGTTCCCCAACCTGCTGGTGAACGGCTCCAGCGGCATCGCCGTGGGCATGGCCACCAATATCCCGCCCCACAACATGCGGGAGGTCATCAACGCCTGCATCTGTGTGCTGGATAACCCGGAGGCCCAGCTCAGTGACCTGATGCAGTACATCAAGGGACCGGACTTCCCCACCCGGGGCATCATCATGGGCCGCAGCGGCATCCGGGCGGCCTACGCCACCGGCCGGGGCCGGGTGGTCATGCGGGCCCGCCACGAGTTCGAAGAATTCGGCAACGGCCGCACCCGCATCATCATCACCGAGATCCCCTATCAGGTGAACAAGCGCCAGCTGATCAAGAGCATGGCGGACCAGGTGGAGGACAAGCGGCTGGAGGGCATCTCCGACATCCGGGACGAGACCGACCGCAACGGCATGCGCATCGTCATCGAGCTGAAGCGGGACGCCAATCCCCAGGTGGTGCTGAACCGGCTTTTCGCCCAGACCCAGCTGCAGACCACCTTTGCCATCAACATGCTGGCCCTGACAGAGGTGAACGGAAAGCTCCAGCCCCGGATCCTCTCCCTGCGGCACATCATCGACGAGTACCTCAGCTTCCAGGAGGAGATCATCGTCCGGCGGACGCGGTACGACCTGCGGAAGGCCCAGGAGCGGGCCCATCTGCTGGAGGGTCTGCTGGTGGCCCAGGACAACATCGACGAGGTCATCAAGATCATCCGCAGCAGCTATGACAACGCCAAGGAGAACCTGATGGCCCGCTTTGGACTGGACGACATCCAGGCCCAGGCCATCTGTGATATGCGGCTCATCGCCCTCCAGGGTCTGAACCGGGAGAAGCTGGAGGAGGAGTACAAGGAGCTGGAGGAGAAGATCGCCTATTACAACCAGGTCCTCTCCGACGATTCACTGGTCCGCAAGATCCTGAAGGAGGAGCTGCAGGCCGTCTCCGACAAGTTCGGAGACGACCGGGTCACCGAGATCCAGGACGTGGAGGACGAGATCGATATCGAGGACCTGATCGAGGAGGAGCAGTGCGTCTTTACCCTGACCCAGGCGGGCTACATCAAGCGGACGCCGGTCAGTGAGTACGCGGCCCAGTCCAAGGGAGGCATGGGCAAGAAGGGCATCACCACCCGGGAGGAGGACTCCGTGGCGGAGGTGTTCACCGCCTCCACCCACGACTATATCCTCTTCTTCACCGATACCGGCAAGGTCTACCGGAAAAAGGGCTACCAGATCCCCGAGTCCGGCAAGGCCGCCAAGGGGACGAATATCGTCAACATCCTGCAGGTGGAGCAGGGCGAGCGGATCCAGGCCATGATCCACACCCGGTCCATCGAGGACGACGGCCGCTTCCTCTTTATGGTCACCCGAAAAGGCACCGTGAAGCGGATTCCGGCCAACGCTCTGAAGAACCTGCGGAACAATGGTATCCGGGCCCTGCGGATGGAGGAGGACGACGCCCTGATCTCTGTCCGGGAGACCGATGGCACCAGAAAGATCCTCATTGCCACCCACGACGGTATGGCTGTGTGCTTTGATGAAAACGACGTGCGGCCCATGGGCCGGGACGCCTACGGTGTCCGCGGCATCAAGCTCCGGGAGGGCGACTATGTGGTAGGCGCCGCCCGGGCCCGGGCCGGAAAGACGGTTCTCTCCATCACGGAGAAGGGCTACGGCAAGCGGACGCCGGTGGAGGAGTACCGCATCACAAACCGGGGAGGCCTCGGCATCAAGAACTACATGGTAACGGACAAGACCGGCCCCGTGGTGGGCATCAAGGTGGTGGACGGTACCGAGGACCTGCTGCTGGTGACCCAGGCGGGCATCCTGATCCGCACGCCGGTGGAGAGCATCCGCACCGCCGGTCGGGCCACCCAGGGCGTCATCGTCATGCGGTTCAAGGAGGAGGGAGATCAGGTGATCTCCATGGCTCTGACGGAGCATGAGGAGGAAGAAACTTCCACCGAAGGGGTAGAATAAAGACCGCCCGTTTGGGCTGGGCGGGCCGCCGCGGCGGCGGCCTCGGGGGTGTCTGCTCCCGCAGGGGCATTGTCCATGCAGGATGCGCCCCCCATTGTCGTCGTCGCAAAGTCCGCTAAGCTCCGTTTCCGCCTGCGGCGAAAACTGCGCCTGCTCCCTTGCTCCTCCTCTCCCCACCGCGCGGGGCGCGGTGGGGGCCCCGAATAGAGACATCAAAAAG
>JABLTR010006218.1_pt1 | contig 18130 bp, 15 predicted proteins | sample 7160071 | NCBI WGS metagenome assembly JABLTR01 (sample SAMN14651230, study PRJNA627086) | human gut metagenome | isolation source: feces | host: Homo sapiens
GGCAATTTCCGCTTCCAGCGTTTCGATGCGTTCTTCCATGCCGGAAAGTTCCTGTTTTTCCTTGCTGCTCATCTTCGGGAGTGACTGGCTGCGCACCGCCGGTCTGGAGACAGGCGAAGGCTCCTCTGTCCGCAGCAGTTCCATATTGGCGCTGTAACCGCCGATGCAGGTGCGGATCGCGCCCTGTTCAAAGATCCACAGCGAATCACAGATGCGGTCGAGAAAATAGCGGTCATGCGATACGGTGACGATGATGCCGGAAAAACTGTCCAGATAGTCTTCCAGGATCGCCAGCGTCGTGATATCCAGATCGTTGGTCGGCTCATCCAGCAACAGCACATTGGGTTCCTCCATCAGCACCTTCAGCAGATACAGCCGACGTTTTTCCCCGCCGGAGAGAAACCGGATCGGCGTATACTGCACCGAGCGCGGAAAAAGGAAACGCTCCAGCATCGATGCCGCATTCAGCGTCCTTCCCTCCAGGGCAAAGCTGTCCCGCTGCTGCTGGATGTAATCGATCACCCGCTGCTGTGGATCCATCTCCTCATGTCCCTGGTGAAAATAAGCGATCCGGATCGTCTCTCCGTAGGTGATCGTCCCTTCATCCGGCGACAGTTCTTTGGCAAGCACGCGCAACAGCGTCGTCTTGCCACAGCCGTTTTCCCCGATGATGCCGATGCGGTCATGCCGTCCGAAGACGTAGCTGAAATCCGAGAAGAGCGTCCGTCCGCCGTAGCGCTTGGCGATCCGTTCGCATTCGATCGTCTTTTTCCCCAGACGGGCCGATCCAAACGAAAGATCGATCGCTTCATTGACTTCTTCATAGTTCACCGCATTCAATGCCTCGAATCGCTCCAGACGCGAACGGCTCTTGGTGGAGCGCGCCTGTACACCGGCGCGTACCCACTCCAGCTCTTTTTTCAGCAGACGCTGTCGTTTTTCCTCCTGTGCACGCTGCAGCGCGAGCCGTTTCTCCTTCTCCTCGATATAAGTGGAGTAATTGGCTTCATACAGATACAGCTTCCCCTGCGACAGCTCCATCATGCGATTGCAGATGCGCTCCATGAAATAGCGGTCGTGTGTCACCATGAGCAATGCGCTGCTCATGCGTTTGAGATATTGTTCCAGCCAGGTGATCATCTGTGTATCCAGATGATTGGTCGGCTCATCCAGGATCAGCAGATCGCTGGGAGACAGCAACACCTTCGCTAATGCCACCCGTTTTTTCTGCCCGCCGGAAAGCGTCTGGCAGCGCTGTTCCAGATCACGCATCCCCAGACGGGTCAGGATGCGCTTTGCCTCATAGACAGCGCTCTGTCCTGCGCTGGCCATCACCTCTTCAAGGATCGTCGCCGCATCGTTGAGCTTTGGCTCCTGTTCCAGCATGGCGATCCGCAGATCTTTTTTTCGGATGATGGTGCCGCTGTCGCTTGTTTCCTGATCGTTCAGCAGACGCAGCAGCGTCGTCTTTCCGGTACCGTTGATGCCGACGAGGGCGATCTTATCCCGCTCCTCGATGGCAAAGCTCACATCATCGAGGACCGGCTTCACCGCATAGGTCTTGCTGAGATGTTCGATGCTCATCAGCATAAGCGCACCTGCTCACCGATCCGCATTCCTTTGGGATAACGGTTTTTGACCCAGGTCCCGTCTCCCTTGCCAAAGCCCAGCGGAAACCCCTGATAGCGCATGCAGAGAAATCCCCGCTGCGAAGAAGCGATCGGATGCCCCTTCAGAAACTGTTCACATTCCCTCTGATCCATATCATGAACATGCAAAAGATGTGACTGATGAACGGAAGCCATATAAAAGTGCTGGTGTGGTTCAAACCGTTTTTTGACGCTTTCCCCGCACAGGATCCCCTGGCGGATCACCTTCAGCGGTTCCAGGAGGACAAATGGCTGCGTGCGCGCATAGACCTGTGTCCCCTGCGTATACAGGTACGCATCCGGTTCCTGCAGCTGATCTTTCAAAAATGCCTGTGCATACGCATCTGCCTTCATCGACGGCTGGGTGCGCATCCGGATCCGCGGGGCATCCCCTTTTTTTCGCATCCGGGCGATGAAATGGCCCTCTCCGCCATCCATCGGAAAGATCCTTCGCACCTTGGCGGCATCGATCCCAGGCTGCACAAAACCGCTGCGACCAAATGACACGCCACAGTCGAGAAGCTCCATGTCGCTATACGTCGCCAGAAAGGCAGCGACCGTCTCCTCATTTTCCTCTTTGGCGTAAGTACAGGTCGAATAGACCAGGATCCCGCCGGGCCGCAGCGTTTCATAGGCGCTGCGCAGGATCTCCTGCTGCCGAAGCGCACAGCGACGGACATTCTCTTCGCCCCAGTCCTCCATCGCCTGTTCATGCTTTTTGAACATTCCCTCGCCGCTGCAGGGCGCATCGACGAGCACCTTGTCAAAACAGCCCTTCAGCGTATCCGCGATGCGCTGTGGCCGCTCATTGGTGATGGCATACTCACTGAAGCCCAGCCGCTCCATATTGGAGAGCAGCACACGAGCACGCTTTGGCTCGATCTCGTTGCTGAGCAGAAAGCCGGTATGCGCCAGTTTGGCGGCGATCTGCGTGCTCTTACCGCCCGGTGCCGCACACAGATCCAGCACCCAGTCTCCCCGCTGCACATCCAGCACCTCGACCGCACTGCTCGCACTGGGCTCCTGCAGATAGAAGACCCCGGAGAGATGATAGGGATGATTGCCCAGGTGTTCCTCATGAATGTAAAACGACTGCGGACAGATCGCGCTGGGACGGCACTCCCAGGGAGCGATCGATAAAAAACGATCCGTGCTGCAACGGGTCTCATTGACACGCAGACCACGAAAACGCGGCTGTTTCAGCGATTCCAGATAAGCGGGATATTCCTCACCGAGATATTCCTGCATCCGTTTCAAAAAAGCTTCCTTCATCGCTACCTCCTCTTCATCCTTCCGTCTCGGCCTCCGCCGTTTCCTTTGCCAGATAGACGATCTTCTTTGCGACCATGCGGGAAGCAAAAGCCAGGGTGATCAGGCGGATCGGCACATTGTTGCGGTGAAAGCTCATCAGATATTCACTGACCTTCCCCTCCTGCTTTTCCAGCACCTGTGTGGCGATCATCTGCAAGGCATTCTCCTGCTCATCGCAGAACAGATCGAAGGCTCCCTTTGGACCCAGCTGCGCGATCTGAAAGGCGATGCCATCCTTCACCTGAGAGATCGTCAGCACCTGTTTCATCAACGTGATGGCCAGCAGATAGGCGATGTGCTCCCGATTGTAGCGTTTTTTCACCGGCTTGGGGATCAGGTCCATCTTGACATAATTATTGATCATCGAACTGGTGATGATCACATCCTCTTCATCGAAGAGATCTTTCAGATACTGTTTGACCAGGGTGATCAGCTGGTCCATATAAATATCGAACGTAGGCAGATCCTGCCAGCGCGGCAGACGATAGGCAATCATCTGCTGGCAGAATTCCTTTAATTTTTCATTATCCATGTATCGTTCAGCCTCCTTCTCGCCAACATCTTGTATTTATTATTATATTCACAACCATTTGATTCGTCAATTTGGTCTGCATTACCAAACCTCCCATATGACCACATTCCTCTTTGTGCACAGATGCCTCTCTTCCCTCTACACCACCGATTGCAAAACACAAAAATCCCCGGCAGTTGCCGGGGAATCTCTTCTCCTCTGTCGATCGATCAGAATGCTTCCTTGCCTTTGACATAGGTCATCTCAACGGAATAATCGTCATTGAGAACAACGATATCCGCATCACAGCCTACGCGCAGCGCACCTTTTCGATCGTCGATCCCCAACAGACGCGCCGGGTTCAGCGTACAGGAGTTGATCGCATAGTCCCATGGAACCATCGCTTTTTCGACCAGTACCTTCAGTCCTTCGTTGACCTTCAGCGTAGAACCGGCCAGTCCCTTCGTGCTGGTCAGATGCGCGCTTCCATCCGGATACAATTCGATCTCATTGCCGCCGAAGAGCACCTTCGTACCGACCGGCAGGCCCTTGACCATCAGCGCATCTGTGATCATGATCGTGTAATCACGGCCCTTGGTCATGAACAGATCATTGAGCGCATTGACATTGGAATGATTGCCGTCACAGATCACTTCGCCATAAGTATCACGGAAGCGCATCGCTGCACCGACCAGCCCCGGATTGCGGTGATGGAACGGTGTCATACCGTTAAAGATATGCGTCATGCTGCGGGCACCGTTGGCGATCGCCATCTGCGCCTCTTCAAAGGTCGCACCGGAATGACCGATGCTGACGATGACCCCATGCTGTGCCAGATAACGGGTCAGCGTAAAATCGTCATCGTGCTCCGTTGCCATCGTAATGATCCGGATCAGGCCCTTGGCCGCCTTCTGGTAACGCTCAAACTGCTCGATCGTTCCCTTTACACAATACTGCTCCGGCTGTGCGCCCTTGTATTTCTGATCCAGGTAAGGTCCTTCAAAGTGAATACCGAGGATCTCTGCACCTTCATAGCCTTCATCCACGACCTTTGCCACATTGGCGACCGCCTTGGTGAGGACTTCCTCGCTCTGTGTGATCGTCGTCGGCAGGATGCCGGTAACACCTTCCTGCGGGATGTTCTTCATCCAGTTGCGCAGGCCCTCTTCATTTGCGTCATTGGTATCAAAACCATAAGCGCCGTGTGTATGAATGTCGATAAAGCCAGGAACGATCCGCTTGTCCCCGTAGTCCTTATCCGCTGTCTTTTCGCCGTATGGGAGAATGGCACTGATCTTTCCGTCCTCCACTTCGATTTGTGCTTCCAGCCAGTTGCCGAGCACCCAGACCTTCTTGCTTTGAATAATCATAGAAAGATACCTCCTGTATAAGTAAGATGACTGATCTCTGTTATCATTATACTCCTATTTACAGAAGATTCCAAAGGGGAACGCTTTCTTTCTGCCAATTTATGCAAACATCCCAACAAAATGTCCAAATGTTCATTTCTGTCCGCTGCCAAGCAGCAACGCATCCAGTTCTCTGGCCGCCTCATAAGCCCCGCAGCGCTCCTTACATGCAAGCCAGCACCGAAGATAACCGGTCGCTCCATAAAGCAGGAAGCTGCGCTCTGCCTCATTTGCAAACGTGCGTTCCTGTTCCAGCAGGGAACGAAGCCCAGTGGCCAGTGCGCTGTCATCGTTCAGCGAACATCTCCGATAAAAGGGCAGGTCCTTTTTGAGCCATTCAAAATAAGGGAAGGTCCGTGGCAGCAGCCGTTCGTTGAGCAGATCTTCATGAAATGCACGCAATGCGCGCTCCAGCTCCCTGAGCCGGTCCTCTTCCAGTGTCTGCCGCACCTCCATCATCGAAGAAAAATGCAGGTAAAACGTCCCGCGGGTGATCGAAAGCTGCGCACAGAGCTCCTTGATCGAAGGCAGGATGCCATCTTGTGCCAGCGCATCGTGGACGGCCTGCAGGATTCGCTGTCGGGTCTTGGTGGAGCACCGATATGTCTTCGCCATCACTATCCGCATCCTTTCCGCAGTCATTATAGCGGATCCCTGCGGGAAACGCAACGCACGCAGATCCACGACGAAAAATGAAAAAAACTGTTGCTTCTTTTTGAAAATGCGGTATAATAGACATGCTGATAACGGAATGCCGACTTAGCACAGTTGGTAGTGCAACGCACTCGTAACGCGTAGGTCGGGGGTTCGAGTCCCTTAGTCGGCACCAGATAGGCAAAAAACCGCATCATGCGGTTTTTTTCTGCTTTTTTATCACTAAGAGACGGACATCACTGATCCGTCTCTTTATGGTTTCGTTTCAACATGCGATTTTTCCGGATCGCATACGCTTTCTGGGAAGCGTGATACAGCACTCGATTGACCGGCAGGTCAAACTCACCGATAAACTCATTGATATGCGGATGGAAGTTGGCCTTGAACTTTGTCAGCCCGTCTTGAAGATCGCCTTCGACCCCGCCCATGTTCGCATAGCGGCAGCCGTTGGCAAATGCGTATTTCATGATCTCCGTATAGAGATAATACTGCGGCATGAACTTCTTGAAGCGCTCATTCATGCCCGCATACAGCATCTCCAGCGTATCGCCCACCTTGATGGACAACACCCCGGCGATCACGGTCCGCTGCGGATATTCCCGAACGATCTCTTCAAACTCGGCAATGTCCCTTGCCAGTGACCGGTGGATGTCCTCCAGGCGGCGTTTTTTCTTTGGTGCGCCTTCTTTCAGCTGTGCCAGCTGTGCATCGTTCTCCCGGCGCTGTTCATACAGCCCTTCCAGCATGACGCGCACATCGACCTCTGCCAGAAACAGATAACAGTCTTCCTGGTAGATCTCCATCAGCTGATGAAAATACTCCCGATTGCGCAGGCTGACATGCTTGCGCTTTTCGGTCAGTGCGACCACGTCCGCGAACTCATCCAGGCGCTCTTCCCCGACACGGACAGCCTCCACATTTCGCTTCAGCGCATCTTTGATCAGCCGTCGGGTATGTCTTGGCAGGGAAGCGTCAAAATCTTCACAGGCATAGACATTGGCCTGATAACGCGGCTGGATGCTCTCTTTGATGTACGTCGTAAACCCCTGATGGATGGCCCCTGCCGCCCGCAGGTTTTCCAGGATCTCCTTCATGCCCGCATGGACCTCAGCCGTTTCCTGCTCCTCGATCAGATAATCCCGGTAATGAATGCCGGGATCCATCTTGATGAACAGACAGTGATATCGTTTTGCCCAGCGTTGCAGTCCCTGCAAGAACACGACCGTCAGCTCCTTGTTGTGATAATCCATGACCGGCCCTCTGGGCACGTACATCATCGTAAAATGCAGCGGTAGTTGCTTGATCAGGACGAGCGCGCTGGCCACCATCTGTTCCCCCGCTCTCACACCGACGATGGCGTGATCCCAGTTATCCTTTACCTTTGCCCAATCTGATGTCTGCAACAGGTTGCACAGCGGATGCGCCGCGATGAATGCGTCATGTTCCTTCGGATCCACCTGTTCTACAAAACGATACATTGTCAAGCTCCTTTCCATCCTGTGCATCTGCCCTCGCAGATGCCGCACGCCAGAAGCAGTTCCCATTTCTTCACGAAACATGGTCCGGCCCGCGCTTGCCAGCAGTATTATATCATTCCCCGCCAAATAAGCCAAGGTCTGATCCTTCGATGCAACGGGAAGCCCGGCTGTCTGTCCGGTCCCTGCCGATACAAAAGCGGAGCACCTGCGCTCCGCCTGCTTCCTCATTCGTCCTGCGATGCCATCTTCACCGGCGTTCGCAGCACTTCGATCTCCACCCGATCCAACAGCGCACGCACCGCCTCACCATCTGCGATCCCGCTGGTAAACGCGCTGGCACTGCCGGCAGCCAGGCCCATGCGGAATGCGTGTACGTACTCATTTTTCTCCATCCAGCCATACAGGAAGCCGCCGACCATCGCATCCCCGCAGCCGATCGTGGAGACGACCTTCCCCGCAACGCTCTTTCCATAATAGATCGCACCCTGTTCATCCAGAAGGTAGGCGCCCTTGTCGCCACAGGAAACCAGCACATTGCGCACGCCTTTCTGCTGCAGCGCCTGCATGCTGGAAAACAGGATCCCTTCCCGCATCGGGCAGCGAAACAGCTCCTCCAGCTCCTGGATGTTCGGCTTGATCAGAAACGGCTTTTCTTCCAACACGTGCAGCAGCGCCGCATTGCTCGTATCCACGATGCAAAGCACGCCATTTGCTTGCAGCATCCGCACGATCTGTGCATAATACGTATCCGGAATGCTGGACTGCATGCTGCCGGCGATGACCAGGATATCACCCTGCCCCAGCTGTGACAGCCGCTGCAGCATCTCTTCCAGCTCTGTCGCATCCGGCTGTGGTCCCTGACCGTTGATCTGTGTCTCCTGATCGGCGAAGATCTTCACGTTGATGCGGGTAAACCCCTTTTTTACAGGCAGAAACGATGCATGGATGCCTTCATCGATCACGCCCTGTACATACATCTGCGCACTTTCTCCTCCGACAAAGCCATAAGCGATCGACGACAGTCCCAGATGCTGCAGCATGCGCGACACATTGATTCCCTTTCCGCCATAGATGATCTCTTCCTCACTGGTCCGCTGGATCTCTCCGATCCGCAGGGCATCCAGCTTTATCATATAGTCCAAAGACGGATTCACGGTTAATGTATAGATCATAAGCCCCCTCCTTACCTATCGACGTACTGACGGCAACAATAACATTCTATGCAACAGGTCCTCTTCGTTTCCATTATACTATTCGCTCCATCAGCGTCAAGCAGATCCAGATGGCCCTGCATCACAAAAAAAAGACAGAGCAGGCGCACCGGATCCATCCGATCACACCTTCTCTCGTCTTTCGTCGCTCGTATAGGCACGGTCAAACGTGATGACCGCAAAACAGTCTGTCCGGTACGCATGGATATGCTCCGTGATCCTCTTCATCAGCTCTTCATCGCCGCACCCGAGGCCAAAGGGAACGACGACATCAAAGATCAGATTGGTATGGGTCGTTCCCGGGACAACGCGGAAATCATGAAAGCTCAGGCGCGGATCCACTTCATCCAGCACCTGCCGCACCAGCTGGCGCAGCTCATTGGTCAGCGCATCATCCACCTTGATCGGATCCATGTGCACGACCGTCTCGATGCCCATCTCCTCCTTGATCTCCTTCTCGATGTTGTCGATCATATCATGGCTTTCAAAGATATCTTTGCGGCAATCCACCTCTACATGAACGCTGACAAACAGACGGTTCGGCCCATAATCGTGTACGATCATATCATGAATGCCCAACACGCCGTCATATTTTCGGATGCGGTCCACGATCTGATCGACCAGCTGCGGGTCCGGCGCCTTTCCCAGCAGGTCATCCAGGGCGCTGCGGATCAGAGAAATACCGGTGTACAGGATAAAACCGGCCACGATGATGCCCATATAGCCATCCAGATTGAAATGCAGGATCGGCGAGAGCAGCGTCGATGCGAATACGGCCGTCGTTCCCAGCGCATCGGATAATGAATCAGCGGCGGTCGCCTCCATCAGCGAAGAATGTACGCGCTTGCCATAAGAACGGTTATACGCAAACATCCACAGTTTTACCAGAATGGAAGCGAACAGGACGATGAGCGCCACCCAGGAAGATACGATCTGCTGCGGATGCAGGATCTTGGAAATGCTCTCCTTGCCCATCTCCACGCCGAGAAACAGGATCAGCACCGCCACCAGCAGCGATGCCAGACATTCATAACGGGCATGGCCAAACGGATGTTTGGCATCCGCCGGACGCGAAGACAGACGGAAGCTGATCAGAGAGATGATCGAACTCCCGGCATCCGAAAGATTGTTGATCGCATCCGCCGTGATGGAAACGCTGTGTGCGAGCGATCCTGCGATAAATTTGAACAGACATAAAAAAAGGTTGCTGATGACACCGACGAATGCCGTCAGATTTCCGATTGCCTTCCGCACTTCTTCCTTCTCCGTATGTTCGTGATCCTTCACAAACAGTCGTACCAACAGATGCATCATATGTCTCTCCCCTTTGCTCGTTTCTATATAATCTATCATATTTCAAAAAAAAACGCAAAATTCCCATCCCGCTGCCCTGCACGCATCTCTCTCCCGGTCATGATCGATGAAACGCGATGTTTTCAAAGAACGATGAAATTCTGCTCATCGAAAGACATACACTGGAAGTGGTGATCGACATGCGTCGTTTGGAACATCTTCTGCTGTTTTCGCTGCTGGCCCTGCTGTTGTTGTTTGGCCGCGATGTCAGCGAGAGCGTACGGTCCTCTCTGCAGATCTGGTGGAACACGCTGCTTCCCGGCATGTTCGTACCGATGATCCTCATCCGCTTCCTGCATGCCCGCCAGGGATTTGATCATCTGTATTCCAACCTATTCAATCGGCTCTTACACATGGAAGGCAATGCGTTCGCCTATGTGATGTGTGCGCTCCTGCTGGGGTTTCCCGGCGGTTCGCTGTTTTTGGATGAAGCCGGTGAACAGGGCCGTCTCAACGATACCGGCTGTCAGCGCCTGATCGCCTGCTGCTGTTTTCCCACGCCCGGTTTTGTCATTCTGAGCGTCGGTTCTTCTCTGTATGGTGACAGTGCCATCGGCTGGAAACTGTATCTCTGCGTCATCGCTTCCGGTCTGGTGCTGCTGATGCTGTCACGGCGACACGTCGTCTGTGCATCGTCAATCCTGCATACGCCGCCATCTTTTTTCTCCGCACTGACACAGGCGATATGGGACAGTGCTCGCTCCATGCTGCTGATCGGCGTTTATCTGCTGTTGTTTCTGGTGATCGCCTCTCTCATCGAACAGCTGCTGCCCGCCGCATGCACCCTGCCGCTTCAGCTGCTCTTTGAATTCAGCAGCGCGGTATTGCTGTGTGCCAGACTCAGCTGCGCACTGAAACTTAGGCTGATGCTGACCGCCGCATTGCTTTCCTTTGGCGGTCTCTGTGTGCATCTGCAAATTTTTTCCGCTCTGCGCCACTGCGCGCTCCCCTATGCGTCCTTTTTAAAAGCCCGCATCTTGCAGGCTTTCTTTGCCCTGTGCATCGCCGCGCTCATCTTCTGAACGATCCGCAATGAGCACAAGCAGAAAGCTCAGACACGCGCATCCCACAGAAAAAAAGGAGCCTTTCGGCTCCTGCTGTTTATGCTTCTACCTCGCTCTTCCACAGCCCATGCAGGTTGCAGTATTCGTATACTTCGACCGTTCCTTTATAGTCACCCAGCGCAAAGACGGCCTTCGGTGCTTCTCCCGGTTTCAGCTCTGCACGCAGGACCTGATTGCCTGCAACGGCCCATACATTGGTGATGTAGTGCTCTGCCAGCATCGGATGCTCCACGCTGCCGACGACCACTTCCAGCTGTCCGTCCTTCACCGCAGCGACCGGCACATGTTTTTCCAGTGCGCCATCGCTCGTATTGGCGGTCAGCTCCACCATCGGCTTTCCACAGCACATGACCGGTACACCTTTATCGATGACCTTTTCAATGATATTTCCACAGATCTCACACTTAAATACTTTCATTTCTCTTACCTCCTGACATTGTCATTTCCTTTACGATGTCAGTATAACACACTCAACGAACCGCGTCATGTCGAATGCTCAGACATTTCTTCATGAAAGATCTCTCTCATGAAGGTCTTTGCCGTCAAACCTCCGACGTCCCCAGCCAGCGTCTGCACAGCTGATGAAAGATCCAGCGACATAGGATCCAATCGATCGGCAGCAGGAACAGAAACAGCACGGCCCAGCCGATCCATCCGATGATGTTGGACAGCTGCAGATCGACCACTCCATAGAAATGCTGACTGATCGATGCCAGGATCGCATGAGCCGCCAGAATAAACAAAAGAAAACACCACCCGGTCACTGCATAAACGACCATCTTTTTCATGAACGCCACCTCTTTTCACCATTATTATATCGAAACAATAACCGGCGGAAAACGTCTTTTCATCGATCGTTTCTCTTTTTGTGCATGCAACGGCTTTTTTTGCAGGATGTTTCGAAGCGGCCGCTCGCTTTGTGACAGCAGCAGTTCAAGATCAAGCCCCGCATCCAAACAGAAAAAAAGCTGCCGATCCTTACAGCAGCGAGCGGGAACGCTGTTCTCTCATCTGTGCTTCTCTTTTACAGTCTACATACAGTCCTCTGGCGGCAAACGCCATGATGACAGCGACCAGCATCGCAAACGCCTGCATCCCATCACTCCCTTATCTGTCTATATCCTATCATGTTTTTTGTAAATGCCCGGTTAAACACTGTCAAGTTTTGGTCAAATGAAAATTGACAGCGGCCGGAGGGCTGCGATAAGATGATAGACATGACAGGAGCGAACACATCCTCATGCAGGCCGTTGAACACACGGACAGCTGCGGAGCCGATCTCTCCTGAGAGAAAAGGAGGAACTGCGTATATGAAACTGTCTGTCTGTGAACAGCAGCTGCACATTTCCATCCAGGAACCGACGGATTGTGACCATGTGCTGGAAGATCTGCATCTGTCGCGCAAGAGCCGTTATCTTCTTTACCAGGAACGGCGCATCCTCCGCAACGGACAGGTGGTCTCACGATCCATACCACTGGGCAGAGAAGATCAGCTGGTCCTTCTTCCAACGTCGGTGGATGAACCGATTCCTTTGTGGGATCATCCGATCGATATCCTGTATGAGGATGAGGTGCTGCTCATCGTCAACAAAGAGCCGCAGATGCTGGTTCACAGCGATGGAAACAATACTTCTCATACCCTTTGTAACTGTGTTGCCGGCTATTATGCCCGAACACATCAGGATCATCCGATCCGTCCGCTGCATCGGCTGGATGTGGAGACCAGCGGCATTCTGCTGTTTTGCAAATGCTCGCTGCTGCAGCCGTTGTTTGATGATCGCATGAAAAACAAACAGATCCGCCGCAGTTATCTGGCCATCGTACAGGGACGTTTCCCTAAACGAGTCCAGCTGTATACCGACCCGATCGGTCGTGACCGTCACGATGCCCGACGCTACATCACCCACCCGAAAGGAAAACCGGCCCAGACCAGCGTATCGCTTGTACATTACGATCCGCAGCATGATCGTTCGCTGATTCGCTGCCGTCTGTTCACCGGACGCACCCATCAGATCCGCGTGCATCTCGCATCTCATGGTTTCCCGCTGCTCAACGACCCTCTCTACGGCAAAAAAAGCAGAGGCAACGGTCGTCTGGCACTGCATTCTGCCAGCGTTTCCCTGCAACATCCGCTGAGCGAGAAACCATTGGTGATCGAATGTCCGCTCCCGCAAGATCTTCGCCTTTTGATCGAATAAAAACGTATCCCCTTTGATGAGATACGTTTTTTTCATGTAAGCGATCATTTTTGTCCATAAAAGATCCGCTCTTCTGCACAGGACCGCCTGCTGCCGCCTTCTGAAGACATCAACCTTTTTATTTTCCCTTGACCCAGATATCATCCATTTCTTTTAACAGATCCTTCGGCGTGAACAGTTCCGGAAAATCAGAAAGATAGTAGTACACCTCCTGCAGAGAATTTACCATCAGGTAGCAATCATCCATCACCGACAATTCTTCTATGACCTCTGCTATACTTCCGACCTCCGGCACCCTTTCTCGGATCTTGCGCAGATTTCGTCGCATCTTCCTTCGATCATTCCGCCGATAATTCAAGACCGCTTCATACAACAACATCGGAACACTCTCCTCCGGATAACGCCGCAACAGATCATCCGCCTTATCAAACTCCTCCAGCAGACAATAGATGGCCAAAAGAGCATAACGACTGCCCGTATTATCGTTCTCATTGTAGCTCAGGATCTCCTCTCCTTCTTTCATCGCCAGCCGCAGCTGTCGACGTTCGATAAATTCAGAAAAGATCCGATAACGCAGACGAATATATGGTCTTGTTTCCCATATGCCGTAAAAGGATCCCTTCCTTTCCATCAAATGTTCCCGTTCCAATATCGCCTCTTCTTCCATTTGCAGTTCTCTGAGCTTTTTCATACGTGTATCCACGTTGGTACAAAGCGAAGCCAATTCGCTTTTTGCATCTAAAAAATCCGGATCGAATTGGATCGCTTCATTCAACAGCCGTTTTCGCTCTCGCAATGAATCACACTGCAATGCTTCCTCATAGCACTCCCAAGCCTCTTCTTTCATGTCTTTTTTCTCCTTCATTTCTTTTTCAGTTGTGTTTGATTCGCACGGTCAGATCGCATGCGGTAAGACCCCCACTGCCAAGCACACACGTTCCGTCGTCCTCATGACAGGAGCGTGCGTATATGGCTGATGCCTTCCGCATCCTTTTCCACGACGATCTGCTGTTCGATCTGCTCCTTGAGCTCGCTCACGTGTGAGATGATGCCGATCTGCCGGTTTCCTTTGGTCAGAGAATGCAGCACCCGCATGGCCTGCTGCAGAGATTCTTCATCCAGCGTCCCAAATCCCTCATCCACGAACATCGATTCGATCGAAATACCGCCGCTGACCGAGGTGATCTCATCGGACAGCCCCAGCGCCAGTGCCAGCGATGCCAGAAAGCTCTCTCCGCCGGACAATGTACGCACGCTGCGGGTAGACGCGCTGTGATGGTCGAGGATGCACAGATCCAGACCGCTGCGGGAGCGGCGGGAGCCTTTTTCCTCCCGTCGCAGCTCATATTGTCCCTGGCTCATCTGCAGAAGCCGCAAATTGGCATAGCGCAGGATGCGTTCAAATGTACTTTGCTGGACAAAGGCCTCCAATGTGATGCGCTCTTTCTCATTCAGCGTTCCGTTCATCGTATCGCTGAGCGTCTGCACATACTGCATCTGCTGCAGCGCTCCCTGCCATTTCTCCATTTCCTCTTTCATCCGTTCCTGTACGCGGCGGTTGGTATCCAGGGCAAGGGCACAGCGACGCTCCTCCTCTTTCTGTACGGCATATGCCTGTTCTGTCTGTGTCCGCTTCGTTTCCAGTGCAGCACGGTCATGATCCGGCAGGCGCTGTGCTTCTTCTCGCATCGCCTGTTGATGACCGCTGATCCCAAACTGCTGTGTCCGCAGCGCTTCCAGCTGTCGGGCGTGTTGTGCCGCTTCCTGTTCATGGTCAGCAAGCGTCTTTGCGATGATACGCAGGCGTTCTTCCAGCTGCTTCAGATCCGTATAATGCAGCTGTTCCTGCTGTTTCACGATCTGTTCCCGCCGGCTCTGACATTCGCTGGTCAGCTGAATGCAGCGCTGCCGCTCTTCCTGGAGGTGCTGTTCCAGCTGTTCCAATGCATGGACGAGCGTCTGTTTTCGGGCCTCTCTTTCCTGCAGTTCCTTTTGCTGGTGACGATGCGTTTCCCATGCGTCCTTCTGCTGTTGCGATGCGCGCTGCAGTTCCTGTTTGCGCGTTTGCAGCAGTGCGGTGATGCTCGCTTCCTCTTTTTCCACATCCAATGCCGCAGCCAGTGCCGTCCACTTTTCTTCCTGGCCGGCATGCAGGCGTGCGAGCTTCGTCGCACTTTCCTCCATCTGTTTGCGGCGTCGTTCGCTTTCCTCCTTCTGCTGCTGCAGCTGTGTTCGTTCGATCGGATCCCCTTGCCATACCGCCGGCATCGGATGATGCAAAGAACCGCAGACCGGACAGGGCGCCCCTTCCTGCAGCTGACGGGCCAGCAGACCGGCCTGCCCATCGAAAAACTGCTGTTCCAGCTGTTGATAACGCTGCTGTTCCCGCTGATAGTGCTCTTTATACGACTGATAGCGTTTTTGTTCCTCCAAGATCTGCTGACGGCCCTGTTGCAGCTGTTGCGCCTGTGTCTGCTGTAAAGCGAGCTGTTCCCGCTGTTGGCGCAGCTGTTCATCCTGTAAACGCAGGCTGTGTTCCTGCTGCTGACACACCTCCAGCGATCCCGGCCGTGCAAGCAGGATCCGCTGCTCTTCTTTCTGTGACGCAAATGCGGTCTCCAGCTGTTCACATGTATCCTTTGCCTGATGAAGCTGCTGTTCTTTCTCCGCCAGTTCCTGCCGTTCTTTCATCACCTGACACAGGCGTTCTTGTTCCTGCGATAACAATGTCTGCTCCTTACGCAGATCTGTGATCTGCGACTGCTGCCGGGCAAGGGCATCCCCCTGTTTTTCCAGCGCTGCCAGCTGCTTTCGACAGGCGGCAAGCTGTTGCTCATCCTGTTGGATCGCATCATTGAGCGCACTTTTGCGCTTCTCCTCCTCCAATGCCTGACGCACTCCGGTCAGCGTTTTTTCCAGCCGTTCCTTCTCCTGACGCAGCTGTGTCTCCCTTTTTTCCCCTTCCTGCAGCAGCTGTTCCACAAAAGCGAGGATGCGGGCTTCATCCCCATAGCCATCCTGCTGCAAAAAACCATCCAGCAGCGGCTGCTGCAGCGCATCACACTGCAGCTGAGAAAGCAAGGTCACCTGCTGTTCTCGGCGCCGGCGCAGCTGTTCTTCGTTCTGGTGCTGCAACGATTTCAGCCGTTCCTGCAGCACTGCATAACGCTGTGTATGAAACAGCTGCCGAAAGATCTTTTCGCGGTCCTTTGTCGATGCGAACAGCATCCGCTGAAAGTCTCCCTGTGCCAGCATGGCGATCTGCCGGTACTGATCGCTGTCCAGTCCGATCAGACGCGTGATCGCACGGGTCACTTCCTCATAACCGCTGGTCATCCGCTCACCTTCCCGATACAGATGTGCATCGGCCTTCTCCATCGTCGTCTTATTGCCTCGCAGGGCAGCACGCTCATAGGCCGGATTGCGATGGATCTCATACGTGATCTGCTGGAAAGAAAACCGCAGCTTTACATACGTCGGATCGCTCAAAGAAGCATACAATGACCGCAACATGGCGGCATTGCGCGACGATCCGCTCGTTTCCCCATACAGTGCAAACACGATCGCGTCAAACAGCATGGTCTTTCCGGCACCGGTATTTCCGCTGATCAGATACACAGAGCTCTCTGAAAACACGGTCAGATCGATCCGTGTCTCTTTTGCGTATGGTCCAAAGCCACACAGGGTCAGTTCCAGGATCTTCATAAGCCCTCCTCGATCTCTTCCAGCAGCTCTTCGATCAGGGATCGCTGCTGCTGCGCCATCGGCTGATTGTTCTGAAGCTCATACAGTTCCTCGACGAACGCCAGCGGTGTCTGCGCCTCTTTCTTCTGAACGAGTTCCTGTTGATACGCCAGGCGGATGTTCGCATAGCGCAGCTCCATGATATGCGGATAGACCGTATGCAGGCGTGCCTTCGCATCCGGAATCATGTGTTCATCCGTCAGGGTGATATGAACGTAGTCATCGAAGTGAACATCCGTTGCCCCTTCCTGCATGATCTGATCATAATTCCCCTTGATCTCACGAAGGTCGTGCAGCGGGCGGTACGGGACAAACGATATGGACGTGTCGCCCTTCCCGCGCAGTTCCACGAGGACCATCTGTTTTTTCTGCCGGGCTTCCGACAATGAGTATTTTAACGGGGATCCCCCATAGCGAAGGGTCGGCCGCTGGATCTGCTGGGGAGAATGCAGGTGCCCCAGCGCCACATAATCAAAAGCGTCAAAACTGTCCGCGCTCACTTCATCCAGACCGCCGACGCTCTCCAACGCACTCTCCGAATCACAGGTCGACGCTCCGCGTACGAACTGGTGTGCCACCAGCACATTTCGGTGGGAAGTATCGATGTTCATCGCTGCGATCATCGCATCAAGAGCCTCTGGGTATCCCTTGATCTCCTGATCCAGGAATGCCCGGACATAAGCCGGCTTCACATAGGGCAGCAGATAAAAGCAGATCGGTCCATACGCATCATTCAACGTGATCGGCAGGATCGACTCCTCCAGTGAACCGACGATATGTACGCCTTCCTCACAAAACAGCCGACGTCCAAACTGCAGGCGCACACGGCTGTCATGATTGCCGGCGATCATCATGATCCGAAGACCGCAGGTGCGCAGCTCGCTCAAAAAATCATCCAGCAGTGTGACGGCCTCCTCACTGGGAAAATGCTTGTCATACACGTCCCCGGCAATGAGAACGACATCCACGGCTTCGCTCTTCGCCGTTTCAACGATCTGACGCAACAGGTATCGCTGATCTTCCAACATGGAAAAACCTCGAACGACCTTTCCCAAATGAAGATCCGCCAGATGCAATAATTTCATCGTATCCACTCCTGTTCTGTTCTTCAAACACATGCCCACCGCCTGCCGGCACACCATGGCCATCAGCAGAGCCAGATGGTACAGGTTCCCGCCATTCCTTGTCTCAAATACATCCCTGCCCTCTCATGCACGGCTCCATCTTACACATTATAGCACGATATGCCAGCTTCTCCTGATGGCATTTTCCTTTCAGAAGCAGCACCGGAAACTTATCCTGTCCAGCCGTTCGCATCCTGAGTGAATGCAGCGGATCACCTACCAAAAGCGGATGGATCACATACAAGCTCCATCCGTTTCCCATAACAGAAAACCTGAGAAGATCCCTTGCCTTCCGTCATCTGCCAAAGCTTGGTCGGACAGCCGACACCGGATCGAAGGGCGTAGGGTCTCCTCGATCTCCAGCAGGTCCATCGCTTCCTCATAGCGGATCGACAGGTGTTTCGACAACGAACGCACACAGGCC
>JABLTR010043735.1_pt1 | contig 18130 bp, 16 predicted proteins | sample 7160071 | NCBI WGS metagenome assembly JABLTR01 (sample SAMN14651230, study PRJNA627086) | human gut metagenome | isolation source: feces | host: Homo sapiens
AAAAACAAGGCGTGATATTTCAACACACGCCTTCTTTCCGCGTGGTATTAATTTTTTATCTTATCTCAGCTTATCCGTGTCTTTGCCGCGGGTCTTACCCGCTCTGACGTGGGGTATCACCTGCACCTGCTAGGACGCCGGTTGAAAATGCTATTTGAAGATTATATCCGCCTGTATATGCGTCAACGTCTATAATCTCGCCGGCAAAATATAAGCCGCTTACTAATTTCGACTGCATAGTTTTTGGATCTATTTCTTTTACATTAATCCCGCCGGATGTTATTATAGCTTCCTCAATTGGCCGAAAACCTTCTACTATTACAGGAAAGTTTGTTAATACATTTATTAAAACATAACGCATTTCTTTTGTTATCTGGTTTATTTTTTCATTGCCTGTAAGCTTTGCTTTTCTGATAACAGGCATAACAGCGCTTTTGGGTAATAATGCTCCCATCACATTATGAAGCGCACTGTTTGGGCTTTTCTCAAATTCACGCAATAATCTATTATTAAGCTGTTCATCTGTTAATGCTGGTTTAAAATTTATTAGTATTGTATATCTACTTGGAGACATCTGGCGCATATGAGAACTTGCGCTTAATATTAATGGACCTGATACACCAAAATGCGTAAATAACATTTCACCAAAATCATGATATATTTCTTTTTTCTTATGATTATCTATTATTTTTATTGATATATTTTTTAATGATAATCCCTGCATATCTTTGCAGTCATTACCTTTGCATACCAAAGGCACAAGCGATGGTTTTGGTTTTATTATAGTATGTCCAGCCTGTTGCGCCATTTTATATCCGTCGCCGGTTGAACCAGTACCTGGATAAGATAGGCCGCCTGTACATATTATTACTTTATCTGCTAAATATTCTTTATTATTTTCATCAATTATACCTTTAATAATATTTTCTTCAATAATAAGCTTTTGAGCGCGTGTATTTATAATCTTTACACCGCTTTTTTTAACAAAATTATATAATGTATCTACAACATCCATAGCTTTATCTGATTGTGGAAATACTCTCCTCCCACGTTCAGTTTTAAGTTTTAATCCTTGATTCTCAAAAAATTCCATTGTATCTTTTGGAGAAAATTTTGTTACAGCGCTGTATAAAAATCTTCCGTTTACTGGAACGTTTGATATAAATTGATCAATATCACAATTATTTGTTAAATTACATCTGCCCTTACCAGTTATCATTACTTTTCTTGCAACTTTTTGGTTACGTTCCAGTAAAATGACATTATTGCCATTATCAGCGGCAAATCCTGCCGCCATAAGGCCAGCAGCACCCGCTCCTATAATTATTGTATTGCTTTTCATCAGCGCCTCCGTATTCGTATTAGGGAGGGCCGCGCCAGCAAACCATTTTTATGGTTTGCTAAACGTGCCAAAGGCACGCCTAAAAGCGCCATTAATATGGCGCTTTGCGCGGCCCTCCCCTCCTAGCGGTTATTTTATCCTTTGCATCTCTAGAAATATTATTTTTTTAATTACTTTTTTAATTATATAAGAAAATTTTTTACAACAGGACTTTTATAAATTTATAAATCAAAAATACTATTACTTAATTTTCCAGCATTAAATTATTCGCCTTTTATTGCATCCCAATACTTTTTAGCAGCCTGTTCAACTTTATTATCGCCATATTCATAATATTTAGCATTTTTTATTTCATCAGGCAAATATTGTTGTTTTACCCAGTGATTTTCATAATTCTGTGCATATTTATAATCTATTCCACGGCCTAATTTCTGAGCCCCTTTATAATGGCTGTCCTTTAGATGTATTGGCACATCTCCCGTTTTACCTGCACGTATATCAGCTAAAGCTTTATCAACCGCAGCATTGCCTGAATTTGATTTTGGCGCGGTTGATACTAATATAACAGCGTCTGCCAAAGGTATCCTAGCTTCAGGCAAACCTACCTGTAACGCTGCATCTATACAAGCCTTGACTATGCTTATTCCCATAGGATAGGCTAAACCCATATCTTCACATGCACATACCATTAAACGACGGCATATTGACGGTAAATCTCCCGCTTCAATAAGCCGCGCAAGATAGTGTATTGCAGCATCAGGATCAGATCCCCGCATGGATTTTTGAAAGGCTGACATTAAATCATAATGCTGATCGCCGTCGCGGTCATATCTCATAGAACTTCTTTGTGATACTTGTTTTGCTGTATCAAGTGTAATTTCACATATATTATCTTTAATATTGGTTGATAAAAAGCATAATTCCACAGCTCCTACTGCTTTCCTGACATCGCCGCCGCAAGAATATGCAATATGTTTTATTATATCTTCACTAACAATAATCTTAATATCATTATTTTCTTGCTGTAATAAATCAAACGCTCTTTTTACCGCTGGTATTATCTCATCAGCTGATACAGGTTTAAATTCAAATACAACTGAACGGCTAAGTATTGCGTTATAAATATAAAAATATGGATTTTCTGTTGTAGAAGCTATTAAAGTAATAGATCCATCTTCAATAAATTCTAATAACGACTGCTGTTGTTTTTTATTTAGATATTGTATTTCATCTAAATATAATAATACGCCGTTCATAGAATCAATTCCACCAAGACTGGAAATAACAGCTTTTATATCCCCAGTACCTGCTGATGTACCATTTAATTTATACAGTTTTTTATCTGTACTTTTAGCTATTATTCTTGCTAAAGTAGTTTTCCCTGTACCAGAGGGGCCAAAAAATATCATATTAGGTATTATACCGGAATCAATAATATTCCTAAGCGCTTTTCCTTTTCCTATCAGATGTTTTTGCCCAACCATATCATCAACTGTTTGCGGCCGTATTCTGTCAGCCAGCGGCCTGTTTTTATCCATATTCATACCAGCCCTTTTTAACTGTATAATTTTAGGGAGACAATCAGTAATATTCATGCCACAGCGGATTCTTCGAAGTTAGCTTCATTATATCTCCCTTGTTGGGATTTCTTTTTCATTCTGTCTTTATGGTATTTTATTTGATATTTTTTCTATAAAACAAAAAAATGAATCTTTTAAAGCCGGAGGATATAAGTTTTGGAGATGTATATTGCGCCTATAACTACAAAAATCGTTATATACGCAATATACCCGCCATACTTTTTCCTCCGGCCTTTATAAAATATCTGTTTTTTTATATCCTGCAAAAATACTTATACAGCTCAAATAATTATATTAATAAAGTTCTCTTTTTTCACAAAGTTCAGTAACGCCATTTCTAATATAATCAGCTTTATTATCAAAATCTTTTACAGCTAATGCAATAAACTCTGCAATTTTTATCATATCATTTTCATCAAATCCCCTTGATGTAGCAGCAGGGGTACCAATACGGATACCGCTGGTTACAAATGGACTGAGAGGTTCATTAGGAATAGTATTCTTATTAACGGTAATATAAACTTCATCAAGACGATGTTCAAGTTCTTTACCAGTAACGCCGGTATCTCTTAAATCAACTAATATGAGATGATTATCAGTACCGCCGGAAACAAGTTTTAATCCATTTTCTATAAGGCCTTTTGCAAGAGCGTCTGCATTTTTTACTACCTGCTGCTGATATGCTTTAAATTCTGGTTTTAAAGCTTCTCCAAAACATACGGCTTTTGCTGCGATGATATGCATAAGAGGGCCGCCTTGGGTTCCTGGGAATACAGCTTTATCAATCTGTTTTGCAAATTCTTCTTTACAAAGGATCATACCGCCTCTAGGGCCTCTCAATGTTTTATGAGTTGTTGTGGTAACAATATCCGCATATGGAACTGGGGATGGATGTAATCCAGCAGCAACAAGTCCGGCAATATGAGCCATATCAACCATAAACAAAGCGCCTACTGATTTTGCTATTGCGCTTATACGTTCAAAATCAATAATTCTTGGATATGCACTAGCGCCTGCTACGATAAGCTTTGGTTTTACTTCTTTTGCAAGCATTTCCAATTTATCATAATCTATACGATGTGTAATATCATCAACACCGTATGACACAAAATTATAATATTTACCTGATATATTAACAGGTGAACCATGTGTAAGATGGCCGCCGTGTGCAAGGCTCATACCTAAAACAGTATCACCAGGCTGCAACACAGAAAAATATACTGCTTCATTTGCATTAGCCCCTGAATGAGGCTGTACATTGGCATGATCAGCGCCAAATAATTCCTTAGCTCTATCTCTTGCAAGGTTTTCTACTACGTCTACACACTGGCAGCCGCCATAATATCTTTTACCTGGATAGCCTTCGGCATATTTATTGGTAAGCACGCTTCCCATAGCAGCCATAACAGCAGGCGAAACAAAGTTTTCTGAGGCAATAAGTTCAATATTCCTGCGCTGTCTTTTTAATTCATTTTCCATTGCAGCGCCTACTTCTGGATCATATTTTTCTACAAATCCGATGGTATCCATCATATCTTTATACATTTTAAACACGTCCTTAATTTAAAAATAAAATACTTATTCTAATTATACATATTTCTCCTATATATGACAATAGATTTTATTTTTTTCATTATATATATCTTTTTATATATCTTAATTTTTAATATTATTTAAGAATTACGTGAATATATTTTGGCTTGCTAAAAATATTGCGTTTAGTTATAATTATATTTAATTATAAATTGTAATTTTTAATAAGCTATTATAATTACGATAATTTAAAATGTCTTAAAATCACAAATACATCAGAGATTATTATATCAAGTTAAACTAATATATACAAAATACAAATCAAAATAAATAAGCTTAAATTAAACTAATACATCGTATTTTCAGATATATCTATAGAAATGTATTTTAGATGTTTTAGTATTTTAAAATATTAAATCAGACGCTATATAGGCCATATAGAAAAATTTATACAATTATATTTTTAAATTGCTTTGTTATTAACAAACATTTGCAGCCATATCACATATATCTCTAATTTTTTATATAGGTTATCTGTAAAACTGCACTTAATTTTCTGTAACCACAGCTGCAGAAAACAATACTACGCAGTCTAATATCACTGCATTATTAAAAAATCAATCGCAACCGTATCATAAATCACCCCTGTTTTTCTGTAGTTACTTATGCCAAATGATAATATTTAAGTAATCAAAACTGCAGCTATAGGGGGCGCCTGCGCAGCGCATCCTTTGGATGCGCTATACGCAAAATAATTTTTCCACTTATATAAAATGATCCAAAATTGAATAACAAATATTTTTTATAATAAATGTTATGTTTATAATATCAAAAATTATTTTGCATTTTGCAGCCATATTTCATATGGCTGCGCGCAGGCGCCCCACTTTTAAGGTATCTTTACCCGAAATATTTTCATTAATAATTTTGCAAGCTTTAATATATTTAACTTTGTTATGTTGCCTGTTTTTTATATTATGAAATTCATAGTTTTTTAAGTTAATATATAAATTTTGACTATATTTACATCCTTAGGAGGTGTAACATTATGCCGTCTATGATGACTCATAGCTTATTTGCCAATAAAGTATATAATGTGCTTGAAAAGAATCTTACACATCTTAAAATAAAGAAATCATACTATTATTGGGGTGCACAAGGCCCTGATATTTTCTTTTATCATGGTGTATTAAAAAAGCGTGAACCATATCCTTTAAATCGTATTGGACATGCTCTGCATAATCATCATATTTGTGATATATTAGAGCGTATGAATAAATTTTCCAAGCAATATCCTACATTGGATAATTATATAAAAAGTTATGTGTTAGGCTTTATCTGCCATTATGCTTTAGACCGTGCTGCACATCCTTATGTGCTGGCTATGGTAGAAAAATATAAGCAGATTATGCCGAAAAATAAGGTTAAAGATATCAGCGATTCATCCATACATAGCCTTATTGAACAAAATTTGGATGCTTTTATTATATGGCGGGAACTGGGTGTCCTTCCAACTAAATTACATATTTCTGATTGTTTGCCTCCTGTTGATTCAGTTAAATCAGCTTTAGGTGAAATGTATTCATCTATTATACAGGATATATATTCTCTGCCTATATCAAGCGAAAATATTACCGAAGTATTGTTAGATAGTATGCGCTGTGCAAAGCTATTAAATAATACTTTAGGTATAAAATTACCCATTGTCCGGGTTATTGAATCAATAATCGGCAAAAAAGCACAATATAGCTGCCATATAACTCCTAAGCACATGTCAGACGATTTTGACTATGATAATAATAACGGGGATATTTGGATCAATCCGCACGATGTTGAAAAAATAGAACATACTGATACATTTCATGATATATTTGACTCAGCAGTACCACAGGCTGTCAGATTATGCGCAGGTTATTTATTATATGATAAAAATGGTGAAGATTTATGCGGCATAACAGGTTGTCTGTCTATGTCCGATGGTATTATTAATAATAAACCATTTAGCTCGCAAAAATTAAAAAATGATATTGAATTAAGCATGAAAAAGTAATATTTATATAAATTCAATAATATTTCATTATAATGAGGGATTTTTTAATGGAACGTATAGCAAGTTTTTCAGTAGATCATACAAAATTAAAATGTGGAATGTATATATCAAGAGTGGATGGAGATATCGTAACTTATGATATCCGTACACGCCGCCCTAATATAGATGAAGTTATGGATACCGGCACCGCTCATTCTATTGAACATTTATTTGCAACAAAAATCAGAAATTGTGAAATTGGCCCTGACGTTATATATTTTGGACCTATGGGATGCCGTACTGGATTTTATCTTCTTGTCCGCTCAACAGATCATAAAAAAGCTATTGAGATGGTTATTGATACTTTTAAATGGATATCTGAATATGAAGGCGATATTCCTGGCGCTTCACCTATAGAATGTGGAAATTATTCAGATCAAAATCTTATTGGAGCAAAATCTGAGAGTAAACGGATGTATGAATTGCTTTTAAAATGGAGTGAAAATGAACTAAATTACGAAAAATAATTTAGTAGATTTATACAAATATTTTAACAGTCTGTTAATATTCGTAACAAATTGTAATCTTTTTAAAGACTTTTTTAGTCAAAACACTTGCAATTTTCAATTTATGCGTTATAATATAAGCTATAAAAGTTACAAATTGTAACTTTTCTTTTATTATTAAATTTGTTTTTTATCATTTTATTTTATATTTATAAATGCTGTTTTGAACAGTACCTATTCAATTAAAAAATTCTAAGGGGATGACTTCAAAATGGGCTATAAACCGCGCTCTTTCCGCCGGGATGTTTGCCAGATAAATGAAGACTACATAAGTGCAAGGGAATATTATGCTGCAAAAGCTAAGAAAAAAAGAATGGTTATGAGAACCATTTTTAATTATACCGCTCCTGTTATTGCCGCTGTTGCCTTTATTTTTGTGGTTAACTACTGGACGGGAATAGACTATAATGTAACAAAAGCTGAATCTGTGCAGTATTTTAGCGCAAGCGCTTCAACAGATACTACTGATTCCGCTTCTTTATCAGTAGCTGTAAATGGTACTAAAGAAACTATTGAAGATAGAATGCTTGAATCTGCACAAGGTGTTGTTGAAGAAGCTACTGGTTTATATGTAGACGGCCAGTTTATTTCTGCTACCCCATCAGCAGGTGAACTCCAGCTTATGCTGGATTCTATCCTTGAACAGGGAAAAACTACTCCAGATTCCACTGTTGAATTTACAAAGCCTGTAGATGTTAAATATGGTCTTTATAGCACTTCAAGTATTGATAGCATTGAAGAAATAAAAGATATTGTAACCACTCCTGTATCTGATCAAACTGATGCAGACGGTGCAGCTGAAGAACTTCTTTCCGTTAAAGAAACCCTCCAAGTTGTAAGAACTGAACCTATTGCATATGAAACTAAAGAAATTGAAGATAAATCAATGGAAATCGGTCTTACAAAAGTAAAGACTGAAGGCGTTAAAGGCGAAAAACAAATTGTTGAAGAAATCGTTCTTATCGATGGTAAAGAAACAACCCGTACTGTAGTACAGGAAAATATACTTAAAGAGCCTGTAGCAAAAGAAGTACTTGTAGGTACAAAAGTTCCGGCTTATACTGGCACTGGCAGCGGTGTTCCAAGCGGTCAGTTTATGTGGCCTGTAGAAGGCGGCGGCGTTATCACAAGTACATTTGGTTACAGATGGGGTACTACTCATAAAGGTATTGATATCGGCGCTCCAAAAGGAACTCATATTGTCGCTTCTGACGGCGGTGTAGTTGTACATTCCGGTTGGTATTATGGTTATGGTTATGCTATAATTATTGATCATGGCAATGGATATAAAACACTTTATGGGCATTGTAGTTCCCTTGTTGCTAAAAAGGGCCAGACAGTTGCTAAAGGCCAGCTTATAGCGCTTGTTGGTTCAACTGGTAATTCAACTGGTAATCACTGCCACTTTGAAGTTATTCAAAATGGCGTTAATAAAAACCCACTTAATTATGTTAGCAAATAATATATTAATAATTGCTTTATCCTCTCAATAAGAGAATAAATAAAATATTGGAATGTTGCTAAAAAAAGAGTCTGCAATAATTGCGGGCTCTTTTTTTATTTTTTTATTAAAAAAATTTATTTTTAAATTATTTTTTACCATGAAAAATAAAGATGTTATTGGATATATTATAAATAAGGACAATAAGTTAATCGGTATAAATAAACAAATAAAAATGAAATTTTTGTTGCAATTAACAATTTTACTAGATTTGCAACATTTTTTCACTAATAGATACATTTATTTTTGTTAAAACCGGACTTTTCTTTCATAAAAATGTATGTTATAATTTTATGCGTTATCTACAAAGATGATTTATTTTTTTGTATATTCTACAAACCTATAAAATTTGTAGAATATAGCGTTTGCAAAAGCAAATAAAATACAAAATAAAGTAATAAATCAGGCGTAAAAAATCACTGGAAAAAGGGGGCGCCTGCGCAGCGCATCTTAAAAGATGCGCTAAAAGCAAAATAATAGCTAATAAATAAGCCGTGTATAAATATTAACAGATATTTTGATTAAGAACAGTATCTTAAATATAACAAATTATTTTGCATACAGCCACCATATCAAATATGGTGGCGCGCAGGCGCCCCCCCTTTAATTACGGCAGCATAATTAAAAATATTTTTTAAAATTAAACATCATGTATATCATGTTTTAAGATTAATTTTGACATAATAAACTTTTATATTTATAAATCCTTTTAAACTCTAAAGAGGGGTGTTCTTTACTTGGATAAATTTGTTATAAATGGGCCTACACGTCTAACTGGAGAAGTTACAATAAGCGGAGCTAAAAATGCAGCAGTTGCAATTATACCGGCTGTAATTCTTTCCGACGGCATATGCAGGATAGAAAATATTCCCAATATAAGCGATGTTCATATTATAACACAAATATTATATGCATTAGGCGCAGATATAAAACGGGTTAATCTTAATACTCTTGAAATTGATCCAAGGAACATTCATACAACTGTAGTGCCTCATGAGCTTGCAAAACGTATGAGGGCTTCATATTATCTCATAGGCGCATTATTAGGTAAATTTAATAAAGCAAGAGTATCCATGCCTGGCGGATGCGATTTAGGTATTCGTCCAATGGATTTGCATATAAAAGGATTTGAAGCTTTAGGAGCTACTGTAAAAACAGAAAATGCTATGATAAACTGTACTGCTGATAATCTTATAGGCAGTCCTATATATCTTGATATGGTATCAGTCGGTGCAACAGTTAATATTATGTTAGCAGCTGTAAAAGCATACGGCCTTACTGTTATAGAAAATGCAGCAAAAGAACCGCATATAGTAGATTTAGCTAACTTTTTAAACTCAATGGGTGCTGATATCCGCGGCGCTGGTACTGATCTTATTAAAATTTATGGAGTACCAAAGCTTCATGGCACAAATTATTCTATTATCCCCGATCAAATAGAAGCTGGAACATATATGGTAGCAGCCGCAGCTACAAATGGGGATGTATTAGTAAAAAATGTTATACCAAAGCATCTTGAATCCATTTCAGCTAAATTGGAAGAAATGGGAGTACAAGTTGAAGAATATGATGATTCTATCCGCGTAATAAGCAACGGCAATTTACGCAGATGTAATATAAAAACAATGCCGCATCCCGGTTTTCCAACCGATATGCAGCCGCAGCTCAGCGTTTTATTAAGTATGGCTGAAGGAACAAGCATTGTAACAGAAAATGTATGGGGCAACCGTTTCAGATATATTGATGAATTGCGCCGTATGGGTATGAAAGCTGTAGTAGACGGACAGGTAGCAGTATTTGAAGGCGGTTGTAAACTAACCGGCGCTCCTGTTATGGCTACTGACCTTCGTGCAGGCGCGGCTATGGTTATAGCTGCTATGGCAGCGCAGGGCCAATCGGAAATTGAAAATATTTATCATATTGAACGCGGATATGAAAATATAGTTGAGAAATTAACAGCTTTAGGCGCTGATATAAAACGGATTACCGTACCGGATGAAACTCCTAAAGCTGCTGCTAGAGTTAGTTAATTTTTAAAATTTTATGTTTTTAAAAAGTTTACTTGCATATATCCTATAAATCGTGTATTATTAATTTAATAATTTATAATTTTTTATGCCTCCCTATAATTATAATTTCAGGGAGGCTACATGTATATCTGATATAATTTTTGTTTATTTATAAAATTAATGATAATATAAAAATATAATTTTTTTATATTTTGCTTTTATAATGAATGGAGTGTGGCTTTTTGGCTAGGTTTTGTAATCTTTTCAGTGGCAGCAGCGGCAATTGTACATATATAGGCGGCGGTAACGGCGGTATCCTTATCGACGCGGGTGTATCGTGCAAACGTATCGAAAAAGCTCTGTCTGAAAGGAATATTGAACCAAAGTCAATAGCCGCTATTTTTATTACCCATGAACATACAGATCATATAAATGGAGTCAGGGTATTTGCTTCAAAATATAAAACTAATGTATACGCTACACCCGGTACATTGGAAGAACTCGATAATATGGGTATAATCAACGGTAAATTTCCTACTAATATAATCGATGACAGCGGTATTGAAGCTGCTGGTATGAAGGTTATACCATTTGATACGCCGCATGACAGCCGTCAAAGCTGTGGTTACCGTATAGATACTCCAGACGGCAGAAAAATCGCTGTAGCAACCGATATAGGCTATATAAGCGATACTATACGTGAAGCTATTACCGGATGTGATTTTGTGCTTATTGAATCCAATCATGATATACATATGCTGGAATCCGGCGCTTATCCATATTATTTAAAACGCCGTATATTATCTGACCGCGGTCATTTATCCAATGAAAGCTGTGCGGCTGAATTAGCCTCTTTAGCAAAATCCGGAACAACCAGATTTTTATTAGGCCATATCAGTATGGAAAATAATCTCCCGCAAATTGCTTATCATACATCATTAAACGCTTTGCAGCAAGCTGGTTTTATATGCGGGCGTGATTTTTTGCTTGATTATGCTGAACGTATCAGTACCCGTCCTATTGAGGTTTTTTAATTATGATATCAGTTACAATAATTGCCGTAGGAAAATTAAAAGAAAAATTTTATAAAAATGCATGTGAAGAATATTTAAAAAGGCTGCAAAGTTTTTGTAAAATAAAAGTTATTGAAATCGATGAAGCAAATGTACCGGAAAAAGCTTCGCAAAATGAGATTATAGCGGCTGTAAATTTAGAAGGCAAACGGATTTTATCAAAAATACCAGACCACAGCCATATCATTTCCATGTGTATTGAAGGAAAACAGCTTGATTCTATTGAACTATCCGAATACATAACCAAGCAATGCCTTACAGGTACAAGTTCTATTGTATTTATTGTCGGTGGGTCATGGGGTTTATCTGATGATGTAAAAAAAGCTTCTAATTATAAATTATCCATGTCTAAAATGACATTCCCGCATCAATTAGCCCGGGTTATGTTGTGTGAACAAATATACAGAGCGTTTCAAATAACTAACGACGGTAAATATCATAAATAAATTTTTTATATTTAATTTTCAGTGATAAAAATTAAATATAATTGGGTAAAACATATTAAGAAAAGTTATATTAATATTCTAATTTATAATATCCTAAAAATATATCCATAATTATTTTCATCTTAAATTACCGATTAAATATAAATAAGTTGAATCTTATGCTTTATAATAATTTTAAAGGCATATTTACCGAATACGTTGTAGGGGGCGCCCGCGCAGCGCATCTTTTTAGATGCGCTAAATGCAAAATAATATTTATTAATAAATCTTGGGTAAAAAAATAAGATAATGTTTTCTTAAAAAGTGTATTTTTAATATAAACAATTATTTTGCGTAAGGCAGCCATATAAAATATGGCTGCCACGCGGGCGCCCCCCACTTAATAGGGTACCTTACCTCATATATTTTCACTCACACTTTAATATGAAATAATAGGGCGTCATGGGGATTTATCTACTTCTAAAACTATAGGCATTATAAAGAATTTTGCTTTATAATAATATAATTTTTAGTCTTTATATTTACTGGTATATTTCATTTTTTATATAAAGATAATTTTATAAAATCAAATATTAAAATAAAAAAATATAATCGAAAGGATTTTCATAATATGCTAAACAGCAGACAACGCGCTCAGCTTAGAGGTATGGCAAATAGTTTAGACGCTATATTTCAAATAGGAAAAGGCGGTATAAACGACAGCCTTATAAAATCAATAGACGAAGCTTTAGAAGCACGCGAACTTATTAAATGCCGTATATTGGAAACTGCTCCAGACAGCGTACGTTATTGTGCTGATTATATTGCCGAGGCTGTGGGCGCTGATGTTGTACAGGTTATCGGTATGCGGTTTGTGTTATATCGTCAAAGTCAGGAAAATAAAACTATAGAACTTGTAAAATAATTTTAAAAAATTTTAAGGCTGATATTAATATGCAAGACAATATTAATACTTATGAAAATATACAGCATATCAATAATAATGCAATAAAAATAGCTGTATTTGGCGGCACATTTAATCCTGTGCACAATGGGCATATTCATATTGCTAAGGAGTTTTTATATAAACTTAACTGTGATAAAATGATCATTATACCTACAAAAACTCCCCCGCATAAAAAAGCTCATGATTTAGCATCTGGTATTGACCGGCTTAATATGTGTAAATTAGCTTTTGATTTTGATAAACGTATTGAAGTTTCCAATATGGAAATAAAGCGTGACGGGCCTAGTTATACAAGCTGTACATTACGTGAACTTAAAGCAATATATCCTAATGCCACACTTTATTTTATCATGGGCACCGATATGTTAATTACTATTGAACATTGGTATAATTATAAAGAAATCTTTGCTTTAGCAATATTATGTGCAGGCGCCAGGGATAAAAATGAATATAAAAAATTAAAAGAATATGCAGAAAAACTGGAAAAAGACGGAGCTAATGTTATAATTAAAGATATTAAACCTGTTATAATATCTTCTACGCAAATACGGGATATGTTATCATCCGGGAGAGATACGGAAAATATGCTCCCTGATAAAGTATACGATTATATCAGAAGGAAAGGATTGTATAAATAATGGAAGTGATTGAGCAATATACAGGTATATTAAAAGATCGTCTGACTGACAGCCGTTTTAACCATTCACTTGCTGTGCGTAAAGAAGCTATGCGTTTAGCTAAAAAATATGGAGCAGATATAAAAAAAGCTGAATTAGCTGGGCTTTTGCATGATATAATGAAGGATACTCCGCCTGAAGAACAGTTGAATTATATAAAAAAATTTGGTACAATTATGGATAATGTCGAAGAGGTAACACCTAAATTATGGCATGCTATAGCCGGTTCACTTTATATTAAGCATGAATTGGGTATTTTTGATGAAGATATTCTTAATGCTGTACGTTATCATACAACTGCAAGAGCCGGCATGAGTTTATTGGAAAAAACACTTTATCTTGCCGATTATACTTCAGCTGAACGTGATTATGAAGGCGTAGAAGATATGCGCAGGGATGTTGATATCAGCATGGAAAAAGCTATGCATACGGCTTTACAGTTTTCTATAATTGATTTAGCTAAAGCTGACAGGGCTATTCATCCGGATACTTTTAAAGCATGGAATGAACTTATTTTATCAAATTTATAATTTAGTATATTTTTGTGCAATATATATTTAATATAATAAATAATAAGTTGCAACAATATCTACAAATAGTATATTTTAATATATTTATTACGAAAGAGGGTAATTGATTAATGACATCAAAAGAGCTTGCTGGAAAAATCGTAAAAATATTAGACAGTAAAAAAGCTCTGGATATCCGCGTAATTGGAATATCTGATCTAACTATAATCGCGGATTATTTTGTATTAGCTACCGGTACATCCAATACACAGGTAAAAGCGCTTGCTGATGAAGTAGAATATCAGTTAAAGCAGCAGGATATTATGCCAAGCCGTATAGAAGGATATAATTCTTCCTCATGGATATTGGTAGACTATGGTAATGTCGTCGTACACATTTTCCAAAAAGATACAAGGGATTTCTATTCGCTTGAACGCTTATGGGCAGACGGCGAACAGATTGATATAAATGAATTTCTTAATTCTGAGGGGGATAACGCTTGAAATACGATTACGCTGCCATAGAAAAGAAATGGCAGGATATATGGGAAGAAAAAGGCGCTTTTCATGCGTCAAACGATTATACAAAGCCAAAATATTATGCTCTTGTTGAATTTCCGTATCCATCCGGACAAGGGCTTCATGTAGGCCATCCGCGTTCTTATACAGCGCTTGATATAGTAGCGCGCAAAAGGCGTTTGCAAGGTTATAACGTGCTTTATCCAATGGGTTGGGATGCATTTGGATTGCCTACGGAAAATTTTGCTATAAAAAACCATATACATCCGGAAATTGTTACTAAAAATAATGTAGCCCGGTTTAAATCCCAGCTTCAGTCTTTAGGTTTATCATTTGACTGGAGCCGTGAAATCAATACAACCGATCCTAATTATTATAAATGGACCCAGTGGATATTTTTACAGCTCTTTAAAAAGGGTTTAGCCTATAAAAAGGAAATGAATGTTAACTGGTGTAATTCCTGTAAATGCGTATTAGCTAATGAAGAAGTAGTAAACGGACAATGTGAACGCTGCGGCGGCGATGTTATTCATAAAACAAAAAGCCAGTGGATGCTTAAAATCACCGCATATGCCCAGCGTTTATTGGATGATCTTGATAAGGTGGATTATATTGACAGGGTAAAAATCCAGCAGCGCAACTGGATAGGCCGTTCTACCGGCGCAGAGGTTGATTTTACTACCACTGCCGGGGATATTTTGACCGTTTATACTACCCGCCCGGATACATTATACGGCGCAACATATATGGTAATTTCACCTGAGCATAATTATCTTGACAAATGGTCCGGACTTATTAAAAATATGGATGAAGTTAAAGCATATCAGGAAATGGCTGCTAGGAAATCCGATTTTGAACGTACTGAAGTTGCTAAAGATAAAACCGGCGTGCGTTTAGACGGTGTGAGCGCTATAAATCCTGTTAATAATAAAGAAATACCTATATTTATTTCCGATTATGTACTTATGTCATATGGTACCGGCGCTATTATGGCTGTACCAGGACACGATACCCGCGACTGGGATTTTGCTAAAAAGTTTAATCTTCCGATTATTGAAGTAGTAAAAGGCGGCAATGTTCAGGAAGCCGCTTTTACCGATTGCGAAACCGGTATCATGGTAAATTCCGGTATATTGGACGGGTTAACTGTTGAAGATGCTAAGAAAAAAATAATAGAATATTTAAGTGAAAAAGGTATAGCAAAACCTAAAGTAAACTTTAAACTGCGCGACTGGGTATTTGCCCGCCAGCGTTATTGGGGCGAACCTATTCCTATAGTACACTGTGAAAAATGCGGATTTGTACCGTTGCCGGAAAGTGAGCTTCCATTAAAATTACCGGAAGTTGAAAGCTATGAACCGGCTGATGACGGTGGATCTCCTCTCACTAAATTAACCGATTGGATTGAGACAACCTGTCCAAAATGCGGCGGTAAAGCTCAGCGTGAAACTGATACTATGCCGCAATGGGCTGGCTCTTCATGGTATTTTCTTAGATATTGCGACCCGCATAATGATAAAGAATTAGCTTCAAAAGAAGCTTTAGAATATTGGATGCCTGTTGACTGGTATAACGGCGGTATGGAACATACAACTCTCCATCTGCTCTATTCACGTTTCTGGTATAAATTCCTTTATGATATCGGCGTAGTACCAACCTGCGAGCCATATGCTAAAAGGACAAGCCATGGTATGATTTTAGGCGAAGACGGCCAGAAGATGTCCAAATCCCGCGGTAATGTAATTAATCCGGATGAAATCGTGCGTGATTATGGCGCTGATACTATGCGTCTTTATGAAATGTTTATCGGTGATTTTGAAAAAGCTGCTCCATGGTCGAGCGCTTCTATAAAAGGCTGTAAACGTTTCTTAGAACGCATCTGGAGCTTACAGGATATAGTTAAAGACGGCAATATACGTCCAGAATTTGAAGCGCCAATCCATCGTACTATTAAAAAAGTCAGCGAAGATATCGAAAAATTAAAGCATAACACTGCCATAGCTTCTATGATGTCTCTGCTCAACGAAATTGAAGCCTCGGGTTCAGTTACTAAGGATGAAATAAATATTCTCCTGAGGCTTTTAAATCCATTTGCGCCGCATATTACAGAGGAAATGTGGCAAATTCTCGGTTTTGACGGTATGCTTTTTGAATCTGAATGGCCAAGTTATGATGAAAATAAATGTATTGACAGTACTATTGAAATTGTTGCGCAAATAAACGGTAAAGTGCGTGCTAAATTTACTGTACCTGTTGATATTTCATCTGATGATGCTATTCAAGCAGCACTTAATTTAGATAAAATAAAATCAGCTGTTGAAGGTAAAAATATTATTAAAAAGTTTTATGTTAAAGGCAAATTAGTAAATATTGTTGCAAAATAATATTTATTATAATAAACTAACACTTGACACAGGGTATACTAATATTATATAATCTTAATGTTATTACCCCTGCCGTTAGGCGGAGGGAGGGAATATTAATGCCAGAAGTAAGAGTAAAAGAAAATGAATCTTTAGATAGCGCACTCAGACGCTTTAAAAGACAGTGCCAGAGGGATAGTGTTATCGCAGAGGTGCGCAAGAGAGAGGCTTATGAAAAGCCATCTGTCAAACGCAAAAAAAAGGCTGAGGCTGCTCGTAAACGTAAATTCCGCTAATTAAAAATATCGGAATATAAATTCAGCCTTATCCTTAATTTATGTTAAAATAAACAGCCTTTTCCGATAAAAAAATTGGAAAAGGCTGTTTTTCTATATATATTTTATATTTTTATGTAAATTTGTCTTTACACTGAAAAATTTTTACATTATAATAAATTTGACCATTTGTTTATATTTGGTATTTTTTAATCAAATATAAAATAATAATGATTGATCCATTGTTTTCATGTTCCTATTCCCTTTTTAACAGGCCTGATATGCAAATTTTTGCATATCAGGCCTGTTTCCTTTTTATATTTGCATTATTATTTTATTATATATATTATCAGCTAAGTTATAAAAATTATAGAAAGCAAAATTCCTTTGATTTCACAGATTAAATAAAATAAGCTATTGATAAAACCTATGCAGTTAAAAATTATGCTTTGTTAGATATTATTCGTACCATTTACATGATACAGCTATAGAATAAACTTATACTAAATGTATTAAAGCATCTGCTAATAGCAAAAAATTAAATATAAAATATAATTACAACATACTCAGTGTCATTACCCTAAAAGTGGGGCGCCTGCGTGCAGCCATATGAAATATGGCTGCTTTACGCAAAATAATATGCCATAATAATATGCAGTTCTTAAGATAATAACTGTTTCTTATTATCAGTTTGGGATAAATCAAGGACATATTATTTTGCTTTTAGCGCATCTAAAAGATGCGCTGCGCAGGCGCCCCTTAT
>JABLTR010086404.1_pt1 | contig 18124 bp, 17 predicted proteins | sample 7160071 | NCBI WGS metagenome assembly JABLTR01 (sample SAMN14651230, study PRJNA627086) | human gut metagenome | isolation source: feces | host: Homo sapiens
CGGTGGCTCTGAGCTGTTCCATGGCACGTTTTGCTGTCATGTCCTCATGGAACTGGACAAATTCAATGGTCATTATGCTGCCGGCTGAGTTGTCCGGATAATTAAGAAATTGATTGATAAGTTTTCTTTTGGATTCGTCGGCATTCCTTAATACCTTTGTAACAAGGTTTGCGGGAAGTTCCGAGAGAAAGTCAACGGTATCATCGATGAACATTTCGTCCACGATGTTCCTTATTTCGTTGTCGCTTATGGACTTTATTATGTGTTCCTGAAGATCGGAATCCATATAGCTGAATGCCTCCGCTGCGTTGTCCTTTGTAAGGAGACGGAAAACAATGAGTTTTTTCTCATCGGGCAGAAGTTCAAAAAATTCCGCCGCGTCATAGGAATTGAGTTCATTTATTTCTGCTTTGAGTTCTTTTATTTTGCCTTCATTAAGAAGCTCAAGAAGTTTTTCGTATAAAGCTTCCATATCATCCAATTTAAGCCACCCCTTCTTTGATGCAATAAAAAGCCATCACGATTTATGGCCGCACAAAGAAAAAGCATATAAAAGAACTACCGAATAAGGCCGTCTATAAACGGTTCGGCAGAATTTTTATGGGCTTTTGGCAGCCTATAAATGTGATATTGTACAACGGAACGTCGTCCGGCAGACTGACATTATCCATAATAATCACACCTTTACCCCTTATTTTTTACTGTTCACAAGAAAAAATGCCAATTAACCTATTATTAGTATATGCATTTTAAAAGTTATCGTCAAATAAAATCAAAGTTATCAGCTGATAAAATCAAAGAAAAATAAAAAGGCGGATTTAACTCCGCCTTAAAGAAATCAAATTTTAAATACATCGACCTTGTCTGTCTTTTCCCAGGGAAGGTCAAGATCTTTTCTGCCGAAATGTCCATATGCGGCAGTCTGTTTGTAGATAGGTCTTCTTAAATCAAAGTTCTTGATGATGGCTGCGGGTCTGAGATCAAAGTTATCCTGAACGATTTTTGTGATCTCCTCATCGGAAATCTTACCTGTTCCAAATGTGTTGATAAGGATAGATACAGGTTTAGCCACACCAATTGCATATGCAAGCTGTACCTGGCATTTTTTAGCGATACCGCTGGCAACTATGTTTTTAGCTACATAACGTGCAGCATAGCATGCTGAACGGTCAACCTTTGTGGGGTCCTTTCCTGAGAAAGCTCCGCCGCCGTGGCAGGCATATCCGCCGTATGTGTCGACGATGATCTTTCTTCCTGTAAGTCCGCTGTCGCCCTGAGGTCCGCCGATAACGAAACGGCCTGTGGGGTTGATGTAGTATTTTGTGCTGTCGCTGAGAAGTTCAGCGGGGATAACAGCCTTAACGACGTTTTCAATAACGTCTTTTCTTATCTGCTCCTGGCTTACTTCAGGATCATGCTGAGTAGAAATAACTACTGTGTCCACTGCAACGGGTTTGTCATCCTCATATATTACAGTTACCTGTGATTTTCCGTCGGGTCTGAGGTAGCTGAGAGTTCCGTTTTTGCGGACTTCTGTAAGTCTGCGTGTAAGAGCATGGGCAAGATGTATAGGCATGGGCATATAATCATCTGTCTCATCGCAGGCAAAACCAAACATCATTCCCTGGTCTCCGGCACCTGTGTCAAATTCGCTGGTGTCTTCGCCTGTTTTGTTTTCAAGGGCTTTGTCAACACCAAGGGCGATGTCAGGCGACTGGCCATGGATAGATGTGATAACTGAGCATGTATCACAGTCAAAACCATATTTTGCTCTGTCGTAGCCGATCTCTCTTACGGTATCTCTTACGATCTTTTCGATATCAACGTATGCTTTTGTAGTGATCTCACCCATTACAAAAACTACGCCTGTGGTTGTCGCTGTTTCGCAGGCAACCCTTGACATGGGGTCCTTTTCCAGAAGTGCGTCCAGGATAGCGTCAGATATCTGGTCGCACATTTTATCGGGATGTCCTTCTGTTACGGACTCGGATGTGAATAAACTTCTTGACATTTTAACCTTCCTTTCGTTTTGAGAGGGAAAAAGAAAAAGCCCCGCAGGGCTTTAATTCTATAAAACTTATCTTCCGCAATAAATGCGGGGGAATTGGCACCGTGCATAAGCCGGTTGCCGGGTTTCACAGGGCCCTGTCCCTCTACCACTCTTGATAAGATGTTTTTATATTTGCAATGTATTATATAATATAAAAATTATTTTGTCATTACCCAAATAGCACGAAGTGTGATGTACATTTTCCGGGATTTGTCGTAAACACGCCTAAAAACCGGAGATCATACATGCGCTTTGTTCTTCAATTTGAATATAAGGCCTATTATCATTATGACTGCGTATACCACAAGATAGCAGAGAACCGTCTTTACCCCATGGGAGAGGAAGGCAGCGTATACCATAAAGAGACTTCCTATTATTGAAAGAACAGGAGCAATGATGCGGTTAAAGAACCCAAAGCTCTTTTCTCTAATGGCTATCATAAGGAAAATAGGTATATACATAGCATAGAGAGTAACTATAGGCAGTTCTGATGAGTCAAAGCTGAAAATACCAAACCAGTGTGTTTCAGCAAGGTTTGCGCCATAGTAGTAAAACAGCCAGGCATAGCATATAAAAAGTCCGACAACAGCTGAGTTTGTAGGCATTTTTGTCTTACTGTCCACGGAGCCGAATATTTCGGGAGCGGGACCTTCATTCCTGACAGCGAGGGAATAGATTCCCCTTACGCTTGCCAGCATAAAACCATTGAGGGTGCCAAGGCAGGAAATTATGACAAATACCATAAGTATGGTGCTGCCGTATACTCCAAAAATATTTGAAAATGCCGTTTTTACACCGGATTCGCCTCCAGCGATCATTGTAAGGTTGTCCGCTGCACCGGCAAGACCCACATAGTAAAGAATATAAATGAGGGCGATTAATATTGTGCCTCCAACCAGAGCTATGGGCAGATTCCTTTTGGCGTTTTTAAGCTCTGAGTTTATTGAAGTAGCTATTATCCAGCCTTCATAGGCAAAGGCAGCAGCTACAACAGCTGTGAGCAGGGGGCTTGCTACGGGAACATAATCGGGCTTAACGGCTGTTATCTGCTCTACGGTGGGCACAACTGTGAAGTTGGCTATGGTAGTGCCGTTTTTTATGCCGATGGCTGTTCCTATTATACCCATAAGGAAAAGGGGTATAAGTTTGATGACGGTAGTCGTTACCTGGACCTTTCCCGCAAGACGGGGTGAGAGAGCGTTTATGGCATAGCTCGCACACAGGAACAATCCGGCTATCATCATACAGGTGCCGCCGGCTACATCAGTCACACCAAGAAGCACACAGGTATATCTGGCCGCTATCCAGGAAAGGACAGCCGCAAGGGCAGGGGAATAGATGACTGATATGAACCAGCCTGTATAGTAGGCATAATTCTTTCCGACTACGGTCTCGGCATAATCCACGATACCGTTGACCTTTTCATATTTTGAGGCCATCAGTGAAAATGTGTAGGCACAGACTAGCATTATGAGGGCTCCAACTATCCAGGCCAGTATGGCTGTGGGGAGGTTTCCACCGGTGGCAGTAAGTATTTTTTCGGCTTTGAAAAATACTCCGCTGCCGATGACCAAACCAACTACCATACATATGGCAGTCACCAGCCCATAACGCTTTTCAAGATGATTATTATCCATGAATATTCTCCTTTATTTAAAATATAACGCTTTTATATTATTTGCGGTAAGTCAAACATATATTAACGTAGAAACTAAATTATTATAAATTATCGGCGGTCCAAGGTCAACAGAACCAAGCCATAATTTAACATATTATTGCAAAAAAATATATTGAATGAAAAAAAGACAGTCCATATTATGCGGATAAATGTAAATATATAGTCTGCTTATGATTTATGCCTCTTTCCTTGACGGCAAAATATGTATCTGATATAATCAACTGAAAATCGCAGTAAACAGTATATCCGGGCCGGAAGGCTCGTTTTTTCTGATATTTTGAATTTAATCGAAGGGAAGGTTTTCTCATGAATCTGATCGAATTATTCATACTTGCGGTGGGGCTTTCCATGGATGCCTTTGCCGTATCCATATGTAAAGGACTTTCCATGGAAAAGACAAGGGTAAGGGATTCAGTAACAGCGGGAGTATACTTTGGAGGCTTCCAGGCACTTATGCCATTTATCGGATATATGCTGGGCATAAGATTTCAGTCCCTCATACAGAGCATAGACCATTGGATAGCCTTTGTACTTCTTTGTGTCATAGGTGTAAATATGATAAGGGAAGCAGGAGAGGCCGAGGAGTGTTCAGCCTCCATGGGACCTAGGACCATGCTGCCCCTGGCGGTGGCCACAAGCATAGATGCTCTGGCGGTTGGTGTCACATTTGCCTTCCTCAGTGTAAAAATAATACCGGCCATAACCCTCATTGGGATAACGACCTTTGTTTTCTCTGCCGCGGGAGTAAAAATAGGAAGCGTGTTCGGAGCTAAATATAAGGCTGGAGCTGAAATAGCAGGAGGAGCAGTGCTCATAATAATCGGAACAAAAATACTTCTTCAGCATCTTGGGATACTGCCCTGATACATAAGATCCACATGATCCATATAAGTAAAATATAAACTCGGAGAGCTCTTTGATTTAAAGAGCTCTTTTTTATTGACAGGAGAAAAACGGTGTTATATACTCATTCTGTCTCAAATGATACAAAATGAGGTGCCAAAATGAAAACAATAGAAAGCGGGACCAGGAAAAAATACATCCCAATAATAAAAAGAAATTTTCTTTTTAAGGGAGTGGAAGACTTTCCTGAGGATAAGATATTGAACGATATAAGGGCAGAGTGGATATCCTTTGAAAGGGACGAGACCATATATGACTATGACAGTTATAAAAACAGCCTCGGCATAATCCTTAAGGGAAGGGTGTCAGTAAAAAAGGACAGGAACAGAAGGGTGCTTTTTAATACCCTTAAGGCCGGAGAGGTATTCGGCGGGGCAGTGCTTTTCAGGGAAGGTCCATTTATTGCGGGCATAACGGCCCAGAATAAAAGCGATATCCTTTTCATACCATCGGATATGATGGAGGAACTTATGGAAGTCTCTAAGGAGATAAACATGAACTATATACGGTATCTTACGGATTCGCTGGCGTTTTTAAATGAGAGGCTGGATATATTTTCAGCGGGAGGAGCCGAAGAAAGGACTTGGCAGTATCTGATGACCAGGAAAAAAATGACCGAAGAGGGCATTTATATGGTCGATGATATGAGTATGACCTGTCTGGCTGAATATCTTCTTGTGGGACGGGCGACTTTATACCGGATATTGGACAGCTTTGAGGAAAAGGGCATCATCAGAAGAGACGGAAGAAAAATTTATTTGATAAAAGGAGAATCATTATGAAAAGATTATTTTCTTGTGTTACTGCGGCGGTAATAGCATTATCCATGCTGGCAGGCTGCTCATCAGCCAGCAAAACAGCAATAAATGTAGGAGTTATAAAGGGACCCACCGGCATAGGAGCTGTGGAGCTCATGGAAAGAAGCGCAAACGGAAAGACAGAGGGCAATTACAATATCAGCGTTGCCGCATCAGCCGATGAGGTAAACGGAAAGATCGCCAAGGGAGAGCTGGACATAGCTGCCGTACCTACCAATGTGGCACCTGTTCTTTATAATAAGGATAATGGAGCCTATTCTGTACTGGCTGTAAATACTTTAGGAGTACTTTATGTGCTTGAAAATGGAAACACAGTAAACAGCGTTAAGGACCTTTCCGGAAAGACCATATATATGGCAGGACAGGGATCAGTACCCGAATATGTTATGAACTATATACTCGAACAGAATGGAGTAACTGATGCCAATATAGTATATGTCAGTGAACATGCGGAGGCAGCAACGGCCCTTGTGGATGGTACTGCCGATATAGCCGTTCTCCCCGAGCCCAATGTAACGGCTGTAATGATGCAGGACCCTGACATAAGGATAGCCCTTGACATAACAAAGGAATGGAAGGCAGTCAGCGGAAACGATATGGCCATGGGATGTATAATCGTAAGAAATGATTTCCTTAAAAACAACAGGGAAGCAGTGGAAGAATTCCTTGATGAATACGAGGACAGCATCGAATATGTAAACGAGAACCAGTCACAGGCAGCACAGCTGGTGGAAAAATACGGTATCATGTCATCGGCAGAGGCTGCTGAAAAGGCGATACCCAACTGCAACATCGTTTATATAGACGGTGATGACATGAGAAAGATACTTTCAGATTTTTATGAAGTTCTTTACGAAGCTAATCCCAAATCCATAGGAGGAAGTCTGCCCGGAGCTGATTTTTATTATGAAGACTAAAAAGGTCATCGTTTTTATATTTTGGATAATCGTCTGGCAGGCGGCCTATATGGTCATAGGAAAGGATATACTTTTCGCCTCGCCGCTGGATACACTGAAGGCTTTGTTGCGTCTTGCAGCCACAGTGGAGTTTTATAAAATAATAGGCTTTTCCTTTTTAAGGACAGCTGCTGGATTTTTTGCCGGTGCCGCCGCAGGTCTCATACTGGGCGGCATATCGGCTCTTAATAATGGTGTCAGAATGGTTGTAAAACCTTTGGTGGACATAGTAAGGGCGGCCCCTGTGGCATCGTTTATAATATTGGCCCTCATTTGGATAAAGACGGGGTTCATACCTGTTTTTATATCCTTCCTTACGGTGGTGCCCATAATCTGGAGCAGTGTGCTCACTGGGGTGGAAGCCGTGGACAAAAAACTGCTGGAAATGGCACAGGTATTTGAATATCCCCTGTCCCTTAAAATAAGGAAGATATACATACCGTCCATAAGGCCCTATATAAAGGCAGCGGCTGTGACCGGAGCCGGATTTGCCTTCAAAAGCGGCGTTGCGGCTGAGGTATTGGCCTCTCCTGTCCTTTCCATAGGAAGGAAGCTGCAGGAATCGAGGATATATTTTGAGACAGCTGAGCTTTTTGCCTGGACAGCTGTTGTAATAATACTCAGTATGATATTTGAAAAACTGCTGGTAAAGGCGGTGGGCAACAAAAATGTTTGAGATGCGGGACATAGTTAAAAGCTATGGCGATAAAAAAGTATTGAATGGCATAAGCCTGAGAGCTGAAAGGGGAAAGCCGGTATGTCTTTTTGGTCCCAGCGGATGCGGAAAGACCACACTTATGAATATAGCCGCAGGACTTTTAAAACCCGATGGGGGAAGCATATCTGAAAGAGGGAGGATATCCTATGTATTCCAGGAGGACAGGCTCCTTCCCCAGTCAACGGCAGGGGAAAACATAATGCTTTCTTCAAGGGATCAGAGAGCAGCTGAGGAGATGATAGAGGCGGCGGGCCTTAGGGATTGTCTGGAACTTTATCCTGACAGCATGAGCGGAGGCATGAAAAGAAGGACAGCCATTGCCAGGGCGGCAGCCTTTAACGGAGATATATTTTTATTGGATGAGCCCTTCAGCGGAATAGATGAGGAAAGAAAAAAACTTATATGCCAGTGCTTAAAAAAGTTGACTAAAGATAAAATCTGTATTATGGTATCCCATGATACAGAGGACGCAGAGCTTATGGATGCGGAAATAATAGAAATATTTAGATAATTATTGATAATAATTATTGACTAATATTAATTATTTGATAAAATATAACTGGGTGATATTATGAACAGAAAACAGATCGCGGTTTACGAAAAAAGAGGATATGAAAACGCGTCTTTTGCTACGGGCTACAGCAGGGAAAAGGCTGACGCCTGTATCAGAAGGATATATGAGACATATAGGAAAAAACTGCTGGAAGATGGATATTACGGATATGGCGAGAACAGAAAGGTGCCCGCTACCATTGAAGAGGACGAAAAAATAAATTATATCGATCTTATAAAAGATGTTGATTTCAGTGATAAGAGGAGCCCGTTTTTTAAGGATCTCAATAAGGATGAACTCAATTTTATGGAAAAATACGTTATCTATGGGAAGCACCTTCTCCAGGAAGGAAAAATAAACGAAAGATGTGTATATACAAAGGAAACTGACGCATACAGGGACCTTTGCAGGAACATCGTCGGACAGCAGGAGATGAAGGAGACCCTCTGCAAGCTGGGAGCCGTATTCTCATACAGTCAGAAAAGAAGGCTCTATGATCTCAATACTGCCGAGATACATAAGGTATTTGCCTTTATCGGACCTCCGGGAACAGCAAAGACCACAGCTGCCAGATATTTTGCAAGGATGATGAGCGAGGAAGGCGTACTGAGCGGACACAGGATAGCCTATGTAACAGGTACACAGCTCAAGGCAAAATATGTTGGACAGACGGCAGCAAAAGTGCATGACATTTTTATGGATAATGATATAATAATAATTGATGAGGCATATTCCCTTGTCAATTATAATGAAACATCAAGGACTGACAGCTTTTCACAGGAAGCTCTGGCCCAGCTTTGTATAGAGGTAGAGGACCACAGCCATGACAAACTCATCATATTTGCCGGATATGGCGGAGATATCGATGATAAGCATAATAAGATGAAAAAGTTTCTTGATGAGAACCCCGGAATAAGCAGCCGTATCACATTTACGGTCAATTTCTCATCCTATAATGAGTATGAGATGCTGGATATATTCGAGCTTCTGGCCAGAAATGCCAACTATAGGCTGGAAGACGGCTGGAGAGACATACTTGTGGAATTTTTCAGAGAAAGGATACATGCGCCTAACTTCGGAAACGGACGTGAGGCAAGAAGGCTCCTTGAACATTCCATGTCCATTGCCGCCCAGAAGTATATCGAATGGGAAAGGACCCTTCCGGAGTTTGCCAGTGAGGGAGAACGTGAGAAGGAAGAGGTGGACAGACTTACCATGCTCACCTGCGATGATCTTAAGCTGGCCGTTAAGGAGTTCCTCTACGCCGAGAGCGTCATAAGGGGAAGAGAAAACTAAAACAGATCAAAAGGAGGATACTTTATGAATGCTTTTACCTATTATATGCCGGCAAAGGTGTTTTTCGGCAGAAACTGTATCATGGACAACAAAGATGTTTTTACAACCCTCGGTAAAAAGGCTCTTATATTCACGGGAAGACATTCAGCCAAAATAAATGGTTCGCTTAAAGACGTGACAGATGCCCTTACAGCCGTTGGTGCAGGATATGTTGTTTTTGACGAGGTTGAAGAAAATCCTTCTCTTGAGACCATAGAAAAGGCTGCGGCAAGGGGCAGAGAAGAGGGAGCTGATTTTGTTATCGGAATCGGCGGCGGCTCACCCATGGATGCAGCAAAGGGAGCATCCTATCTCATAGCTAACAAAGATATGACAGCAGAGATGCTCATGCAGGAAGGCAGCTACAGCCATGCGCCCGTTGTTGAGGTAGCCACAACAGCAGGAACAGGAAGCGAGACAACACAGTATGCGGTATTTACCCTCCATAAACAGGGAACAAAAAACGGCGCCGTACAGAAAGCCTTTGCTGACGTAGCATTCCTTGACGCCAAGTATACAGAGAGCCTTTCAGATAAGGTAACGGTCAACACAGCCGTTGATGCCCTTACCCATCTCATCGAGGGATATACTTCAAAGAAAGCCAACTTCCTCAGTGATAAAATGGCTGAGAGCGGAATGCAGATATTTGCGGAGTGTATACCTGCCATAAAAGAGCTCAATTTCACACCGGAGATAAGGGAGAAACTTCTCCTTATGTCTACCATGGCCGGAATAGTAATTGCCCAGGCTGGAACATCACTTCCCCATGCCTGCGGATATATGCCCACCTATGAAAAGGGCATACCCCACGGAAGGGCAAACGCCATATTCACGAGGGCTTATCTGGAGCTTTTCCCTGACCAGACAAAGACAGAGAATATCGTAAGGATACTTGGATTTGACAGCCTTGAGAGCTTTGATAAATTCCTTAAATCCATCCTTGACCCCAAGGAGGAGTTCACAGAGGCAGATGTGGAAAGATATACGGACGCACTTATCGCCACACCCGGAAAACTTGCCCTTCATCCCTATCCACTCACCAGAGGCGAGGTATACGAGATGTATAAAAAGAGCCTGCTCATATATTGATATAAAATATAAGCGTTATCGTAACGATAAAAGGAGAAAGCAGAAATGCTTTCTCCTTTTTGTTTGCTGACGGAACTATAGATATGACGTTCTTAATTTTTTTGTAATATTATTTAAATTGAACTTATATGCAATATATGGTATCCTTGTATTGTATGATAACCTAGCGGCAATATTAATTTTTGTCGGGGGATCATTAATAGTGCCAAGGTTGATACAAGTAAAAATTTATTTAAAAAGGGGAGGTGAAATTAATGATAAAGAAGATTTTCAGATATGTCATCACTCTTGTTGTTATGACGATTGCGGTAGGTCTTTTATATGCACTTTATAATAATAACCTCTGGGGGATACAGCAGTATGTGGCAGATTATGCTGTTATCCTTTTTGGTATTTTCATCGGAATCATTTATTTTATATTATTCTCTGACGTTGCCGCTGATGCGATAATGAGACAGCTGGGTGTGGCAGAGGGAAAACTTGTCAAGATGGATATAAAGGAACTCATAACGGGAGTTGCGGGCGTTGTTATAGGTCTTATAATAGCTAACCTTATCGGTGTGGCTTTAAACGGATACGGAATAGTAGGAACAGGCATAACCGTAATACTCAATATTACCCTTGGCTTCCTTGGATACCGTGTTGCTACCAGAAAGAGGGACGAGCTTGATATCCCCATGTTCAGATCCAGCCAGACAAAGTCTTCTGCGGGAAGGCCCAAAATACTTGATACCAGTGTTATAATCGACGGAAGGATACTTGATCTTCTTCATACGGGATTTATCGAAGGAAAAATAGTTATCCCTACCTTTGTTCTTGATGAGCTCAGGCATATAGCGGACTCTTCCGACGGCCTTAAAAGAAACCGTGGCAGAAGAGGACTTGATATACTCAATGAGATACAGAAACAGCTGGATGTTCCGGTGGTAATAAAGGAATTCAACACCAAAGAAAAACTTGAGGTCGACTCAAAACTCCTTAAAATGGCTGAAAAGATGGATGCCTATGTTGTCACAAACGACTATAATCTCAATAAGGTAGCTGAGGTAAGGGGAGTAAAGGTGCTCAATATAAATGAGCTGGCCAATGCCGTTAAACCCATGCTCCTTCCCGGTGAGGAAATGACAGTAACCATCATAAAGGCCGGCAAGGAAAACGGACAGGGCATCGCTTATCTCAACGATGGAACCATGATAGTCGTTGAAGGCGGCTCTAAGCGCATAGGAGACACCCTTGAGGTAGTTGTGACCAGTGTGCTTCAGACATCGGCAGGTAGAATGATATTTACTAAGATAAAAGGCGAGTAAACGACATGAATAGAGAAAATTTGTTTTGTTCGGCGGTAATCGTAGCTGCGGGAAGCGGCAGAAGGATGGGCGCTGACAGACCTAAACAGTTTCTCGAGTTGTGCGGAAAAACGATAATCGAACGAACAGCCGCTGTTTTCAGCGGCTGTAAGTCCATTAATGAAATAATTATCGTTTCATCGGAGAGCGGGCTTGAGGAATGTAGAAGGCTTTTAGCGGGTCTTGAAGAAGATAAAATAATAAAATATGTCCTTGGTGGAAAGGAAAGATATGAATCGGTGTATAACGGCTTAAATGCACTGGATGACAGAAGCAACATAGTCCTTATACACGATGGTGTCAGACCCTTTGTGACCGAGGATATGATAGAGGCCTCCATAGATGATGCCCTGGCCTATGGCGCCTGCGCTGCTGGGGTGAAGTCAAAGGACACAGTAAAAATATGTGATGAGAATGGCTTTGTGAAATATACCCCGGACAGGGAGTGTGTTTATAATATCCAGACGCCCCAGACCTTTAAAAGGGATATCATAGAGAAGGCCTATGAAAGGGCTGAAAAAAGCGGCATATTTGGTACCGATGACGCCTCACTGGTGGAAAATGCCGGTGTGCCCGTAAAAATAACCATGGGAAGCTATGACAATATAAAAATAACCACACCCGATGATCTCATTGTCGGGGAAAAGATACTGAATGGAGGCGGCTCAAATAAAAACAGTTGATATTTATACAGACGGAGCGTGCTCCGGAAATCCGGGAAATGGCGGATATGGGGCTGTGCTTTTATATAACGGTGCCAGGAAGGAACTTTCGGCGGGATACAGGCTCACCACCAATAACCGTATGGAGGTGCTGGCTGTCATAAAGGCGCTGGAAACTTTAAAGGAGCCATGCAGAGTCAATCTTTATAGTGACTCAAAGTATGTGGTGGATGCCATAAGCAAGGGCTGGGTCAGAAAGTGGAAGGCCAACGGCTGGAAAAAGGCTGATAAGAGCAGGGCGCTCAATGTGGATCTGTGGGAGAGGCTTTTATCTCTTCTGGAAGTTCATGAAGTGAAATTTATATGGGTAAAAGGCCACGCAGATAACGCCGAAAATGAGAGATGTGATTTTTTGGCAAGAAGTGCGATAGAAAAGGGAAATTTAATGGAAGACAAAAATTATAGTGCAGATTGATTAAATGTGTCATATAATGTCTGTTAAAAACTGGAAAAATATCGGCAAAACAGCCAAATATTTATTGACACTGTTTCCAAAGTATGCTATTCTTCATATGTAACATTTTTATGGCCGCAAACCATAAATGGTCTGCGGTGTTTTATTTACTTTTAGTAGGAGGACTCAAAGAATGAAAAAAGGTACAGTAAAATGGTTCAATGCAGAAAAAGGTTTCGGTTTTATTTCCGTACCCGGCGAGGACGACGTATTTGTACATTTCTCAGCTATCCAGTCAGAGGGTTACAAAACTCTTGAAGAAGGACAGGAAGTTGAATTTGAAGTAGTACAGGGCGCAAAAGGACCTCAGGCTGCAAACGTAGTTAAGGCTTAATCTTAGTATTAGTATCCAAACTGTGAAAACAGGTTTTTTGAATATATATATTAACAGGTTATGCAAACACCCCTCAGGGTCATGAGGGGTGTTTTTTGTGCAAAAAACACACTTATCCGGCGTTGAGAGCCTTAAGTTTGGCTAGATGATTATTGTAATGGGATTTTGATTATGATAAAATAAATCAGTTAGATGTTTTTAATAAATTGACATTTGAAGGAGCATCATAAATGAGAAAAGTAAGAGAAGACATTAGGAATATAGCAATAATAGCCCATGTAGACCATGGTAAGACTACACTTGTGGACGAGCTTCTTAAACAGAGCGGAACTTTCAGAACTAACCAGGTGGTACAGGAGAGAGTTATGGACTCTGGAGATATCGAGAGAGAAAGAGGAATCACCATCCTTTCCAAAAACACAGCCGTTCACTATGGAAATATAAAGATCAACATCATCGATACACCAGGCCATGCTGACTTTGGCGGCGAGGTAGAGCGTGTACTTAAGATGGTAAACGGAGTAGTACTTGTGGTAGACGCCTTTGAAGGCCCCATGCCCCAGACAAAATTTGTTCTTAAAAAAGCCCTTGAGCTGGATCTTCCCGTTGTAGTATGTGTAAACAAGGTCGACAGGTTCGAGGCAAGACCTGAAGAAGTTGTAGACGAAGTGCTCGAGCTTTTCATGGATCTTGACGCCAATGAAAAACAGCTGGATTCACCCTTCGTATTCGCTTCAGCAAGAAAGGGAACATCATCCCTTGATCCCATGCATCAGAATGACAGCATGAAGGATCTTTTTGAGACCATAATAAACCATATCCCCGCACCTGAAGGTGATGAGGACGAGCCTGTACAGGCACTTATATCTACTATAGATTATAGTGATTATGTGGGCAGGATAGGTATAGGCAAGATCGAAACGGGAACACTTCATGTAAACGATGATGTGGTCCTTCTCAATATCCATAATCCTGAATATAAACAGAAGGTAAAGATAAGCAAGCTTTATGAGTTTGACGGACTTCAGAAGGTGGAAGTAAAGGAAGCTAAATACGGCTCAATAGTTGCCATATCAGGTATAGCTGATATAAGCATCGGTGATACCATCTGTTCACCCCTTAAGCCTGAAGCCCTTCCCTTCGTAAAGATCGAAGATCCCACCATCAGCATCAACTTCAGTGTAAATGACGGACCCTTCGCAGGACAGGAAGGAAAGTTCGTAACATCAAGACACTTAAGAGACAGACTTTACAGAGAGCTTAACACAGATGTCAGCCTCAGGGTAGAGGATACAGATACAACTGAAACATTCAAGGTAAGCGGAAGAGGCGAGCTCCATCTTTCAATACTTATCGAGACCATGAGAAGAGAAGGATATGAGTTCCTCGTATCAAAACCTGAAGTTCTTTTCAAAGAGATAGACGGCAAGAAATGCGAGCCCATGGAGCAGGTAATAATCGATGTTCCTGAAGAATTTGTGGGAAGCGTAATCGAAAAACTTGGAAGCCGTAAAGGTGAGATGACAAATATGACACCTTCAACAAACGGCGGATATACAAGAGTTGAATTTTCAATCCCTTCAAGGGGACTTATCGGATATAAGAATGAGCTCCTTACGGATACAAAGGGCAATGGTATAATGAATACGATTTTTGACGGATACCAGCCCTATAAAGGAGATATCCCCACAAGAACAATGGGCTCACTTGTTGCTTTTGAAAGCGGCGAGGCTGTTGCCTATGGACTTTTCAATGCCCAGGACAGAGGAGATCTTTTCATCACACCTGGTACAAAGGTTTATACAGGTATGATCGTTGGAAGAAACTCAAGAGCTGATGACCTGGATGTCAACGTATGTAAGAAAAAACAGCTTACAAATATGCGTTCATCAAGTGCTGATGAAGCGCTTAAGCTCACACCTCCCATCGTTATGAGCCTTGAGCAGTCCCTTGAATTTATTTCAGAGGATGAATATGTGGAAGTAACTCCCTTAAGCATAAGGATGAGGAAAAAGGTCCTTGATCCCGGTCTTAGAAGAAAAATAAGGATACATGGCTAAATTTTCATTGCATATATGAAAAAAAGCGTGTATATTTAGAATGTACCAATAAATATCTGACGTGTCGGTCTTCCGGCGCGTCAGTGCTGTTTATAAGAATTTTTGTATTTAATGGAAAAGCTGGCTGAAAAGATGACAACAGCTTTGATAGAGAGGTTATTTTATGGCTGCTAAGGAAAAAAGAGGAGGCTCATTTGTAATGCAGGCCGCTATACTGGCCAGCGCGAGCCTTATAGTAAGGTTCATAGGATTTTTGTACAGGCTTCCCCTTACGGAACTCATAGGAGATACAGGAAACGGTATTTATAATGCAGGATACCAGATTTATACATTCCTGCTCATACTGTCTTCTGCGGGACTGCCTGCAGCCATATCCAGACTTGTTTCCACCAGGATAGCTAAAGGCGAATTTCAGAATGCCCACAGGGTATTCAGGGTAGCCCTTGCCTTTGCCGTTACCCTTGGTTCCATAGGAATGGTAGTGCTGTATGTATTTGCAGAGCAGTTCGCCTCATGGGGAGGCATAGCCGACAGCGTGTATTCCATAAAGACCCTTGCGCCGACCCTGCTTATAGTCAGCATCATGTCAGTATACAGAGGATACCTTCAGGGACTTAATATAATGGTACCCACGGCTGTATCCCAGATAATAGAGCAGATATTTAACGCCATATTCAGCGTATATCTGGCCTGGATACTAGTAAAACAGAGCATACCCCTTGGAGCAGCCGGAGGAACGGCCGGTACTGGTGTGGGTGCTCTGGCAGGACTTGTAATAATAATCATATACTATCAGAAAGAAAAAAAGACCATATTCAAAAATATGAGATTTGAACAAAGCGGTATTGCTGCGGAGACCAACCGTGAAACGCTTAAAAACATCGTTTCAACGGCCCTTCCCATAATTGCAGGAACGGCCATATTCAGTATGTCTAACCTTATCGATGTGGCCATGGTAATGACCAACTTAAGAAAATCTGGAGCCTTTACAGAAGATGAGGCCCAAGCTCTTTATGGCCAGCTTTCAGGAAAATATGTTACCCTTACGACCATGCCCGTATCCATATCTTCGGCCATGGCAACTGCGGCCGTGCCTAACATCGCAACAGCTGTGACCGTAGGTGACAGAAAGGTAATAAAATATAAAATAAATCTTGCCCTTAAGATGGCCATGATAATAGCCATTCCGGCGGCTGTGGGCATAGGAATATTGGGTGATAACATACTCCTTATGCTCTTCCCCTCATATCCGGAAGGCGGAATGCTGCTTAAGGCCGGAGCTGTATCCATTGCCTTCCTCTCCCTCTGCCAGATAGTGACAGGAGTTCTTCAGGGCATTGGAAAAATATATATACCGGTCATAGGCGCCCTTATAGGAGCTGTAGTCAAAATAATACTCAATAGCTTCCTTATCGAGATACCATCCATAAATGTAGTGGGAGCGGTAATATCAACAGACGTATGTTATCTTGCTGCGGCAGCCTTTGATCTGTTCATGCTCACAAGGATAACAAGGATAAGGCCTTACTATGGACAGATAATAATAAAACCTGCCATCTGTGCCGCTGTTATGGGTGTGAGCTGCATAGTATTCTATAAGATACTCGATCTGGTTTTTGGAAATACCATATCCACCCTTGGCACCATAATACTGGCCATGGGAGTATATCTTGTATGCATGCTCCTCATAAGGGGAATAACTGAAAAGGATTTTGACAGCATACCCAAGGGCAGAGCCATGGTAAGGCTGTTCAAAAAGCTCAGACTTATCAGATAAGGCTGGAGATAAAAATGGACTGGCTAATATATATTTTGATACCTGCGGCACTGGTGATCGTATTTTATATCCTATATACGAATGGCCTAATGGTCATATCCGTAAAAAAGGCTCTGTTTTTCAGAGGTGACTCCCTGGGAGTGATGAAAAACAGCACCAGGGCAGAGTTTTCATCCTGCAGCGGATATATGAAAAGGATATTAAAATTCAAGGAGACCGGTGTATATGAATTCAGGTCACAGATGGAAATAGAAAGCGGCAGTGCAGCAATTGTGATAGTGGACGATAAGGGAATACCTGTTGTCACCGCTGACAGCGAAAACACCAGCCAAAGGGCCCAAATAGAAAAGGGCAGAAAATATCATATAATAGTGAAATTAAAAAAAGCCAAAGGCAGGTATGCCTTCAGCTGGAACAGGATATAAAAACCTCCCGCATTTATGCGGGAGGTTTTCTAGTATAATTTTATAATCTCTTATCCTTTTCGTATACGGCGTCAAAGGCTTTGCAGAGGGCTGCTTCAAAACCATTGGCCTCAAGGGAGCATACGCCTTCGATGGTGGTGCCGCCGGGAGAGCAGACCTGGTCTATGAGCGCCCAGGGATGTTCGCCGCTTTCAAGCACCATTTTAGCACTGCCAAGGACTGTCTGGGCCGTGAGTTCAAGGGCCTGTTTTTTAGGCATGCCGGCCTTTACAGCTGCCCTTGCCAAAGCGTCGATATACAGATAAGCAAAGGCAGGTGCGGCTCCGCCGATAACTCCATGGATACCGAACATGTTCTCAGGCAGTTCAGTGATGGAACCGACCGTTGAGAAAAGGTTTTTAACTATTTCCTTCTGTTCATCCGTAACTGATGAGTTGGGGCAGAAAGCACTGGTTGCACAGCCTACCTTGGCATTTATGTTTGGCATCACCCTTACGATGGGCAGGCTTGAGGAAAGATGCTGCTCTAAGAAATCAACTGTTTTTCCAGCGGCTATGGAGATAACAAGGGGAGATTTTTTGAACAAGTCCTCCCTTATCTGATCCAGTACCGACGGAAGAACATTGGGTTTTACCGCCAGAACGACCACATCGGCATTATTTACTACCTCTGAGGCACTTCCGCATTTATTTGCTCCACAAACATCTGAAAGGTTCTGGGCTGCCGCATGGTTAAGGTCATAGACATAAATATCCCTGCCTTCAAAGCTTCCTGTTCCAACGGTCATACCCTTTATTATAGCGCTGGCCATATTTCCTGCGCCTATAAATCCGTAGTTCATAAAATCACTCCTTTATATTTTTATTTATTATACAACAAAGAGAAAAAATAGAGTATAAATTTATA
>JABLTR010029582.1_pt1 | contig 18116 bp, 14 predicted proteins | sample 7160071 | NCBI WGS metagenome assembly JABLTR01 (sample SAMN14651230, study PRJNA627086) | human gut metagenome | isolation source: feces | host: Homo sapiens
CCGATGCGTCCGCCGCGCCGCAGCCGGTCGACCGCGTGTCGAAGCGTTGCAGGCGCCTGAGCGAGCTGTACGGCCTGTCCAGCCGCGAGGCCGAAGTCATGGAGCTGATCGTGCGCGGCTATTCGGGCCCGGCCATCGCCGAGATGCTGTTCATATCCGAGAACACCATGCGCACGCACTCGAAGCGCATCTACGCGAAGCTCGACATCCACAAGAAGCAGGAGCTGCTCGTCCTCGTCGATCAGATGTAGCGCTGCACGCCGAGCCGTTTGGCAAACGGCAGCAGCGCGACGCAAGAGCCGTTGGGCCTTTGGCGGTGACACTGTACGGCGATTGTGGGACAATAGCGCACAGACTATTCGAATTCACGCATGCGAGGTACGAGCGTTCATGTCAGCCCAGTTCAACATCAAAGCGGCCGATCCGGCTTCCGTCGCGCGGCTTCAGACCGAACTCAGCCTTCCCCGGTTCGTGGCGGCGACGCTTGTTGCGCGCGGATTCGCCGATCCCGCAGCAGCGCGGCGTTTCCTTGCCCCCTCGCTCGACCGCGATTGGCTCGACCCCTATTCGATTCCGGGCTTGGGAGCGGTTGCCGATGCGCTCGAGGCAGCTATGAGGCGCGACGAGCATATCATCGTATTCGGCGACTTCGATCTGGACGGCATTTCGGCCACCACCGTGCTTACGCGCGGCCTGCGTGCGTTCGGCGCGAAGGCGACGCCGTTCATCCCGCGGCGCTTCGAGGAAGGCTACGGAATTACGGAGGCTTCCATCGCGCGCCTGCGCACGCTCGATCCCGGTTTCGTCGTGACGGTGGACTGCGGCATCGCCTGCAAGGCTGAAGCCGCGGCGCTTGTGGAGGCCGGCATCGGCGTGGCTATCACCGACCATCACGAGCCGGCCGATCTCGTGCCTGAGGACGTGCCCGTGGCTGATCCGAAGTGCGGCAGCGGCTGCGAGAGCGCCATCCTGGCCGGCGTGGGCGTTGCCCTCAAACTTGTGCAGGCGCTCGGGGGCCGGTTCGGACAACCGCATGCATGGCGCGATTACACCGACTTCGCCACCCTTGGCACGGTGGCCGACCTGATGCCTATGCGCGGTGAGAATCGCGCGCTCGTTGCGGACGGCATCATGCGCATGAACCGCGCGCCCCGCCCGTGCATTGCGGCGCTGCTCGGCACGGCGGGCGCGGCCGATAAACCGCTCAGCGCCACGAACCTCAGCTTCTCCGTCATCCCGCGGTTGAACGCTGCCGGACGCATGGGAGACGCGCAACTCGCGCTCGATTTGCTGCTCACCGACAATTTCGAAGAGGCAAATCAGCTAGCTGCCCGTCTTGAAGAGGTGAACGATAGACGCCGTGCCATCGAGGCCGAGCTTTCGGAGATCGCCAAGGCGCAAGCCGCTGAGGTGTATCATGGTCAGCGGGCGCTCGTCGTGTCGGGCGAGAGCTGGCACGAAGGAGTGAAGGGCATCGTGGCGAGCCGTCTGGTGAACACGTACGGCGTGCCGGCCCTCCTGTTCACCATTGACGGCGACGAGGCGCGCGGGAGCGGTCGCAGCGTCGGCCAGGTGAATCTGTTCAAGGCTGTGGAAGAGGCGTCGGATCTGCTCACGCGCTTCGGCGGCCACGAGGCGGCCGTGGGCGTCACCTTGCCGGCCGAAAACCTTCCCGAGTTCGAGCGCCGCCTCATCGCTTCTATGGATAAGCTTCCTGAGGACGCGTTCCATCCGCTCGTCGAGATCGATGCGTGCGTTGATCTCGACGAGCTCACGCTCGATAACGTGGCCATGCTTGATGCGCTTGCGCCGTTCGGGCAGGAGCACCTCGTGCCGGTGTACCTTGCACGCGACGTGACGCTTGTCAACTGCCGCGCAGTGGGCGCGGAGAAGAACCACTTCTCGTGCGTGCTTGCAGACGGGCGGACAACGGTGGCGGGCATCATGTTCCACTGCTCGGATATCGAATCGCTCATGCATACCGACAGCGTGGTCAACGCGGCGTTCGAAGTGCAGATCGACGAGTGGCGCGGACGCCGTTCGGTCAAGGCTATGCTGCAATCGATCGCGCCGGCGCGCACGTGCGCGGCCCTTGAGGCGTGCCTCAATCCCGAGAATCTCAGCTTTGTCGCCGATTTGTACGCCACAAGCGACGCCGAGCTATGCGCCACCACGCCGCCGCGCCCCGAGGATGTGGAAGCCTACGAGGCCGAGCGCGAAAAGAACCGCGCGCTCTGGGAGCAGCGCGCCTCGGAGGATCCCGAGGGCCTCGCGGAGGAGATCGTGTGCGCCATCATCGGCGAAAAACCCCTGCATGAGGCGCAGCGCGCCATCCTCGAGCATCTGCGCGAAGGCCGTTCCGTCCTGGGCGTCATGGCAACGGGGCGCGGCAAGTCGCTCACGTTTCACGTGCATGCGGCCATGCGGGCCCTCGCTCGTAAAGAGGCGAGCCTGTTCGTGTATCCGCTGCGTGCGCTCATTGCCGACCAGGCATTCCATCTGCGCGAAGCGCTTGACGCTTTCGGTATAGGGGTCGTCGCCCTCACCGGGGAGAGCACGCCCGACGAACGCCGTCAAGCGTTCAAGGGATTGGCTGACGGAACCTACGACATCGCGCTTACCACGCCGGAGTTTTTGGCATGGCATGCCGATGAGTTCACATGCACGGGGCGCGTGGGCTTCGTCGTGGTCGATGAAGCTCATCATGTGGGTATGGCGAAGGCAGGGCAGCGCGTCGCCTACGCCGCCATCGGCTCCTCGATCGCTCGGCTGGGCGATCCGTCGCCGACGGTGCTTGCTCTCACGGCCACGGCCGATGACGAAGTAGCTGCGGCCATCAAGCGCGAGCTGCCTATCGATGCTTGCGTGTACGACCCTTCGAACCGCCCGAACCTCCAGGTGGACGACCAGCGCAATCTACGCAACCGCGAAACCTATCTGGCAAGCCTCGTCGCATCGGGCGGCAAGACGGTGGTCTACGTGAATTCGCGCGAGCAGTCGGTGGCCGTCGCTCGTGCTCTGCGCAAGCGGGTGCCGCAGCTTGCACCGCTCGTCGGATTCTATAACGCAGGCCTTTCTCGCGAGGAGCGCAAGCGTATCGAAGAACTGTTCCGCACGGATGCGCTGTCGGTGCTCGTGGCGACATCGGCCTTTGGCGAAGGGGTGGACATCCCGAACATCCGTCACGTCGTGCTGTATCACCTGCCGTTCAACGAGATCGAGTTCAACCAGATGAGCGGCCGCGCCGGACGCGACGGGCAAGACGCCGTCATCCATCTGCTGTTCGGCCGCGCCGATGCCGGCATCAACGAGCGCATCCTGCGCGATATGACCCCCGATCATGACTGCCTCGCGCAGGTGTACCGCGCACTGCGCGCCATCCAGCGCGACAGCTCGACCGCCTTCTTCGCGATGAGCAACGCCGATGTAGCGGATGCCGCCAGTACCGATGCCTTTCCGGTCAGCCCGGCTTCGGCGGCGTGCGGCGTGGCGGTGTTCCGCGAGCTCGGGCTCATCGAGACGCGCACCGCGTTCGGCGAAGGCGGCCTGGCTCGTTCCATCCACGTGGTGGAGACGAACGCCAAAGTTGAATTGACGGATAGTGTACGCTACCGTGAAGGTTTAGGGGAGCGTGCGATATTCCACGCCTTCAGGGACTGGGCGATGAAGAGCGATTCTGATAGCCTGCATAGACGGGTTTCCCGGCCGATCCTGCCAAGCGAAGCCTAAGCGGGGTTCGCATCGAGGTCGAACGCCCAATCGGCCGTTCACCGGCGGAGCGAACAAAACCGCATGCGTGCGCGGGCGCGCAGGATGGAAGAGAGGAGGTTGACGATGGGCAAAGACGGTCATGAAGAGCTGCTGGGTACGCCGCTCGAACCCGGCTCGCACCGCCAGACCGTGGAGGACAACCTGCTTGGGAGGCCGCGCGTGGCCGAGAAGTCGTTCGCTCCCGACGCTAAGAAGGAAAGCCAGGCGTCAAGGACGCCCGAAGAGCGTTTCGCCGAGCTGCAGCGCCTGACGTCGACGTACCTCTCCGAGGAGGACGAAGCCGTGCTGGCCAAGGCGTTCGCGTTCGCGAGCGAGGCGCATGCCGGCCAGTGCCGCAAAAGCGGCGAGCCATTTATCGCGCATCCCGTGGAGGTGGCTATTATCCTGGCCGATCTGCGCATGGATGTGGAGACGTTGTCCGCAGCTCTGCTGCACGACACCGTCGAGGATACAACGGTCACGCGCGAGCTGGTGGAGCAGGAGTTCAGCCCTGAAATCGCACAGCTGGTGGAGGGCGTGACGAAGATCACGCGCATCGAGGTGGAGAGCCTTTCCGACGAGCAGGCCGCCACCATTCGCAAGATGCTCGTGGCCATGAGCAAGGACATCCGCGTTATCGTCATCAAATTGGCCGACCGGTTGCATAACATGCGCACCCTGGGCGCACTGCGCGAGGATCGCCGTATCTTCAAGGCACGCGAGACCCTGGAGATATACGCGCCCATCGCGCACCGTCTGGGGATCAACAACATCAAGTGGGAACTTGAGGACCTGTCGTTCTTCTACTTGGAACCGAACAAGTTCAAACAGGTTTCGCGCATGGTCACCGAAAGCCGTGCGGAGCGCGAAGGCTATCTCGATCAGATCATCGAGATCCTGCGAGATGAAATGGAGAAAGTTGGTATCCAGGCCCAAATCATGGGGCGCCCGAAGCACCTTTACTCCATCTACCAGAAGATGACGAAGAAGGGCAAGGGCTTTTCCGAGATATACGACCTCATCGCGGTGCGCATCATCGTGAAGTCGGTCAAGGACTGCTATTCGGCGCTCGGCGCGGTGCACACCTTGTGGCACCCCATGCCCGGCCGCTTCAAAGACTACATCGCCATGCCGAAGTTCAACATGTACCAGAGCTTGCACACCACGGTCATCGGCCCGGCGGGCCGGCCGCTTGAAGTGCAGATTCGCACAGAGGACATGCATCGTCAAAGCGAGTACGGCGTGGCAGCGCATTGGCGCTATAAGGAGAAGGGCGGCAAGAGCGGTGATGCGCTCGACCAGCAGCTCGCCTGGTTGCGCCAGATGATCGATTGGCAGAGCGAGACGCAGGATTCGCGAGAGTTTCTCAAAGACCTCAAGGTCGACCTCGCTCCCACCGAGGTGTACGTGTTCACGCCCAAGGGCGAGGCCATGAGCCTGCGCTCGGGGTCGACTCCCGTCGATTTCGCCTATGCCATCCATACCGAGGTGGGCAACCACTGCGTGGGCGCAAAGGTGAACGGGGCCATCGTGCCGCTTACCTACGAGCTGCAGCTGGGCGACCGTGTGGAGATCCTCACACAGAAAAGCGCAAGTCCTTCGCGCGACTGGCTGAACATCGTGAAGACGCCCAGCGCGCGCAGCAAAATACGCTCGTACTTCAGCAAGATCAGCCGCGGCGATGATCTGCAGGCTGGCCGCGATAAGCTGACCCGCGAGATGCGCAAGCACGGCCTTGGCATTTCGAACGCGCAGTCCATGCGCGCTATGAAGGCGGTGGCCGAGCACATGGGCTTTCGCGATGCCGATGACATGCTCGTCAACATCGGCACGGGCAAAGAAGGCGCCCAGCACGTGGCGAACCGCCTGCTGAAGATACTCGTTGATCGCGGCACCGAGGCCGACGAAGCGCCGGGCCTGGGTTCGGGCACCATGTCCACAGGCAAGCTGCCCCCCATGCTCACCAGCGTGAAGCGGCCCAAAAAGCACGAGGCGCACACGTCCAACGGCGTGGTGGTGAAGGGCATCGACGACGTGCTCGTGCGCCTGTCGAAGTGCTGCAACCCGGTGCCGGGCGATGAGATACTCGGTTTCGTGACGCGAGGTCGCGGAGTGTCGGTGCATCGCGCCGATTGTCCGAACGCGCAGGATCTGAAGCAGACGCCCGAGCGCATCATCGACGTGTCGTGGGAGCACGACCTGCCGAAGAACACCTCGTTCAAGGTGGAAGTGCTCATCGAGGCGCTTGATCGCATGAATCTGCTGCGCGACGTGACCATCATCCTCTCGGAAATGGGCGCGAACGTGCTGGCTTGCTCCACCACATCGCATCGCGACGGTATGGTTGAGATGCGCTTTTTGTTCCAGGTGTCCGACATCGCGCACATCGATATCGTATTGAACCGGCTGCGCGATGTTGAAGGCGTGTTCGATGCGCGTCGCATGGTGCCTAAAGCAGGCAGCGGCAAGAAGAAATAAGGGTCGTCGCGGACGCGTCCCGCGCGACGACGACATACAGTGTCGATCGAGAAGGAAGGAGCCTCCTATGGCTCGGATTCACAAGGTAAAGGGCACCTGCGTGCCGGTCGAGTATCTCGTGCTCGGCATGATCGCAAACAACGTGTTCATCGTCTCGGATGATGAGGCCACCTTCGTGGTGGATCCCACGTGCAAGGCTGACGAGATACTCGACGCGCTCGGCGATCGCAAACTCGATGCCATCGTTTTGACGCACCGCCACTCCGACCACGTGGGAGCCGCCAAGGAACTGCGCGACAAGACCGGGGCCATCGTCATCGCTTCCGCTATCGATGCGCCCGTCATCTCGGGCCGGACGAAGCTGCCGCACGATGACATGCGCTTCGAGCCGTGCCCGGTCGACCACACGGTAAGCGATGGCGATATCGTCAAGATCGGGAACATGCCGTGGAAGGTGATTCTCACGCCGGGGCACACCGAGGGCGGCATCTGCCTCTTCCTCGATCCGCAGTTCGGTACCGATCCAGCAGGTGCGCCCGTGCTCGTTTCGGGCGATACGCTGTTCTGCGGCTCCATCGGACGCACCGACTTCCATGGCGGAGACATGAAGGCTATGCGGAAATCGCTCAAGCGTTTGGCTGCACTGCCTGACGAGACCGTCGTTCTTCCTGGGCACGAGGCGCTCACCAGGATAGGCGACGAGCGTCGGCGGGTCTTCGCGTTCTACGCCTAGGAGGTTACCGCCGGCCTCTGGCCGGCGGCTCTTGCGGCGCCAAGCGCTTGCCCATCGATGCGGCGATAGCTAGACACGCAGCGGCGAACAAGGCAAAGGCGGCGAATCCCGGCACGTAGGAGCCGAATGCGGCCAAGGATGCCGAGAGGACGAGCGGTGGGAAGAATCCGCCCAGACCGCCCCACATGGACACAATGCCGTTGGCCAAGCCGGCCTGCTTGCCGAAAGCGCTTGGCACGAGCTTGAACACCACGCCGTTGCCGATGCCGCACGCGGCGCCGATGAGGTAGATGCCCGCCAGGTACAGGGACAGCCCCGGCGCCGCGGCCAGCACGACCGCGCCTGCGATGTGCGCGGCGAACGTCCCGGCGAGCAATCGATGGCAGTCGAAGCGGTCGGCCAGCCATCCGCCCAGCACGCGAACAACGGCGGCCGTCACAATGAATGCTGAGGTGGCGATACCTGCCGTGACGCCGTCCAAGCCGTAGTGCGACGTGAGGAAATTCGGCAGGTACACGGTGAGTGCCACGAACGCTCCGAACGTGACGAAATAGAACAGCGAAAACTTCCACAAACGGCTATCGCGCCAGATGGCGCGCAACTGGCTCATAATGGGCGTCTTCGCACGCGGTTCGCTGCGGTCGCCCAGTGCAAAGTTCAGCACGGCGAATGCGGCCAGCAGTATGAGGTAGAGTTGCGCGGCCGCACGCCAGCCGAAGGCGGCCGCCGCCACGGGAGCGAGCCATGTGGTGAGGGCTGTGCCCACGTTGCCGAATCCGTACACGCCGTTTACAAAACCATGGCGCTCTTGCGGGTAGTAAGCAGGCAGCGAGGTTACGCCTATGGAGAATACCGCGCCGCCCAAACCGAGGAACACGCCGCCGACGAGCAATTCCTGCCAGGTTGTCGCAGAGCTGATGAGCCAGACCGGGGCCAGCAGTAGCACGAAGCTTGCCGTGAACATGACGCGGGCTCCCAGCAGGTCCGCGAGGTAGCCGAACGGCACCCGAAGCACGCTTCCCAACACCACGGGCACGGCCGTGAGCAGCGCGAGCTGGTTTTCGGGTATGGCGATATCCTGCTTGATGGCGGGCAGCAGCGACGACAGGATGACCCAGGCCATAAACCCCGCGATCAAATCGGCCGTCTGCAACGGCAGCTGGATTCTCGCCCTCATGTCCGCCTCCCCTCCCCGGTCGATCTCCTCGCAGGCACCCGTCCCTCATGACGATCCCCATAATCTACCATGATCAAGCGGCTCCGTGCATCTTTCGCCGACCCCTCGGCACGCCTTCATAAAAAGGCGTGGCGAAAGTCTTTCGGTTCCGCGGTTTTACGTTAAACTGATGATGTGCCGAATCGTTGCTTCGTTTTGTCGAGAGGGCGTTCATGACCATCGAGTGGGCTGCGTTTGTTGCCGAGCTCGCCTCCAACCCGGTGCTGGTGGCGGTGACCCTGCTGAATATCGGCGTCATCGTTGTCAACGGGGCGACCGATGCCCCCAATGCGATTGCCACAGTGGTTTCGACGCGCGCGATGAAGCCGAAGCATGCCATCGTCATGGCTGCCATCTGCAATTTTCTCGGACTTTTGGTTATATCGTTGTTTACGGCAGCCGTTGCGCACACCATTTTCAACATGGTCGACTTTGGGGGCGACGCCCGTCAATCGCTCATCGCGCTCATGGCGGCTATGGTTGCCATCATCGTATGGGGGGTCGCTGCCTGGTGGTTCGGCATTCCCACTTCGCAAAGCCATTCGCTTATTGCCGGGCTCACCGGAGCGGCCATCGCGCTGCAGGGCGGTTTCGGCGCCATCAACGGCGAGGAGTGGATCAAAGTGGTGTACGGCATTCTGCTGTCCACGCTTCTCGGCTTTTTCCTCGGGTGGTTCAATTCAAAGATCATCGGACGGCTGTGCGCCAACATGGATCGTCATAAGACGGCGTCCGTCTTCCGTTGGGCGCAGATCGTCTCGGGCGCAGGCGTCGCCTTTATGCACGGGGCGCAGGACGGACAGAAGTTCATGAGCATCTTCGTGCTGGCCATTATGCTGGCATCGGGCACGGACGGCGCCGAAAACATGGCGCTGCCTCTATGGCTTATGGTTTTTTGCGCTTTCAATATGGGACTCGGAACGGCTGTGGGAGGCGAGCGCATCATCAAGAGCGTCGGCCTCGACATGGTGAAGCTCGAGCCCTTCCAAGGCTTCGCCGCCAGCTGCGCGACATTTTTCTGTCTCATGCTATCCACGTTCGCCGGGCTGCCGGTGTCCACGACGCACACGAACACGACGGCCATCATGGGCGTGGGGGCGGCCAAGCGCAAGAGCGCGGTAAAGTGGGGGATTGCCGTCGATATGGTAAAAACGTGGGTGCTCACGTTCCCGGGCTGCGGTTTGCTCGGGTTCGTGTTCGCCCATCTGTTCTTGATGTTCTCGTAAGGAGGCCCCATGGGCAAGAAGAACAAGTTCGACTATTTCGCTGCGTTCGAGAAGCAAACGGAAGTTGCGGTTCGAGAGGCCGATCTGCTGATAGAGGCGATTGATGGATTCACCGAAGCCGAGGCGCTTGGGAACATCATGGAGCTGGCCCATACAATCGAGCATGAGGGAGACGAGATCAACCACGCAATCCTCAAGACGGTGGCCACCGATTTCATCACGCCCATCGATCGCGAGGATATCATCGGCCTCGCGCATGCGCTCGACAACATTGTCGACTTTATCGAAGACGTCATGCAGCGCTTCTACATGTACGACGTCCACTTCATGCATAACGATGCCCGCGAATTCGCCTGCCTCATCAAGAAGAGCTGTATGGCGCTCGACACGGCTATGGAGGACTTCCGCAATTTCAAGAAGTCGAAGAAGTTCAAGCAGCTCATCATCGATGTGAATACCTATGAGGAAGAGGCCGACCAGCATTTCATGAACGCGATTCGCAAGCTGCACACCGTCGATCGCGAGAACCCTATGCGCGTGCTGGTTTGGACGCAGATTTTCGAGCGCATGGAGAAGTGCTGTGACGCGTGCGAGCATGCTGCCGACACGATGAACACCATACTGCTCAAGAACGTGTAAGGGCGCGCTCATGGGCAAGGGCATGAAGAACGGCAAGCATGGCACGGACGGTGCGGCGGACTATTTCAACCTGTTTCAAAAGCAATCAGGGGCCGCCGTCACCGTAGCGGGCCTGCTGGTCAAGGTGATCGACGACTACGCTTCGCCTGAAAGCGTGCACGAGCACATGGAGCGCGCGCACGAGCTTGAGAACCGCAGCGACGAGTACTGCCATCAGGTGTACAAGCGCCTGGCTCGCGACTTCATGACGCCGATCGAGCGCGACGATATCATCGACATGACACGCGAACTCGATGACCTGATCGACCGGATCGAAGATGTGGTGCTGTGCTTCTACATGTACGACGTGCAAGCCATGCACGCCGAAGCGCGTGCGTTCGCCCGACTCGTTAAGAAAAGCTGCAAGGCGCTCGATCGGGCCATGGGCGAGTTCCGCAATTTCAAGAAGTCGAAAGAGTTCAAGCGTCTCGTCATTGACGTGAACACCTACGAAGAGGAAGCCGATCGGCTGTTTCGCGAGGTAAATCGCGCTCTGTACGGAGACAGCGGGGAAGAAGGCAAGAACTTGCTTGTGTGGTCTCAGATTTTCGGTCGGATGGAGCAATGCTGCGATGCATGCGAGCATGTGGCTGACACGATGCGCGGCATTCTGCTCAAGAACGCATAGCGGGATTGGACCGAGCGCGTGACGATGGAGCAGCACGGGGCTTCGCGCACAGGGCGGCATGAACGATGCGCCCGTGGAGCAACGTTGAAATGCGAAGGTCGCCTGCGCCGGTGATCAGCGACGGGGTTCGAATGGATCGGGGGGCTGGTCGTTCTCGCCTGCGCTGCCCATGATGCGGCGCAGCTCCTCGCGGTCGACGATGATGCGGTCGCTCGGATCTGCCGCATGCTCAACGGAAGCATCGCTTGGGGCTGTTCGCCCATCGGGTACTTCGAGCTCGCGCCCGCTTTTCGCATTCCGTTTCGGGACGACCTCGCCGTTCATGCGCGCCCAGAACGCGCGGAGCTTTTCGTAGCCCCGCCGCTCCTTATCGCGTTCCACCTTGCCTTTGGGCGGGCGCACTCGCCGCGCCACGGATTTTACCGGCTTGGCGACGGCGCTCGTCACCACATCCGAGTAATCGCGCGGCGGGCTGGTTCTCCATCCGAAGAACAGCGACGCGTAACGCAGTCCCAGCACGAGCACGGCGCAGGTTAGCGCCGCATACTGGTCAAGGATGTGGTTCTGCGCCATGAGGGCGTACGCGATCGAGCCGATGAGCGCCGCCGACCCATACAGAGCACCGGCTTGGAATGCCTCCGGCTCGCGGTTCATACAGATGTCGCGCAGAATGCCGCCGCCGACGGCGGTGATGGTACCCAGGATGACGGCTGGAACGATGTCGAGGCCGGCTGACAGGGCCTTTCCCACGCTGATGACGGCCCAGAGCGCGACCGAGAGGTTGTCGAGCAGGTCGACGACGGGATCAAGATAGGTGGCCAGCTTGCCGAAGAAGAACACGATGACGCCCGCCGCGGCCGCTGCCACGATGAGCGTGGGGCGCTGGAACGCGTAGATACCGTAGTTCTGCAGCAGCAGGTCACGCATGATGCCGCCTGCCAGACCGGTGATGATGGCGATGCAGACCACGCCGAAGATGTCGTAGCGGGCTCGCACAGCGCTCATGGCGCCGGACAGACCGCCGGTGAGCACGGCGGCGAGTTCGAGCCAGAAGGGGATGGTAAGGACAACCTCGAGCATGGAGTCTAGGCGTTTTCAGGAATGTCGTCGGCTTCACTGTCCTCAACCGAGACGAGCAGGGCGACGACGGGCTGTCCTGAGAAGTTCAAGTCGCCGGTGATGCGGCGCGCCGCTTCGACGTCGAATCCTTCCTGGTCGAATGCTGATATGCTCGGAGGAGCCTTCCTAAGCGCTTCGTCGTAGAGATCCCAGAATCCCTCCGTGCGAGCCTTTCCCGTGAAGGGATCTTCCCACGTGCGATGCTCATGGTTGTCGAAAACACTCTCCGTCAACTTTACGGGTCGATGGCTCATTGCGCGGAAGAACGAGTGCGGGCGCGCCAATCGCTCGATACGGCCGATGGCGGCGCGCTTCAAGCCGCGAGGGGAGTGGAACGCCTGCTGGGCGATGCGGAAGTCCTTCACGGCCGTTGCGAACAGATCGGCGGGTATCGCCTCGCCGTACACGGTGACCGCGACGTAGACGTACATCTTCGACACGACTCGCAGCACCAGATCACTCGCCTTGAGAATCTCCTCCGCGGGGTTGAACGCAGCAACGGTGGTCTCGCGCTTTTTGAACAGGACGAGTTCGTCGAGTTCGCTTTCGATGACGGCATGCACCTCGGATCCGTCTGCTCGGGTCAAACCCGGCTCGCCGGCGTCGCACGCCTCGTACTCGTTGAAGAATACGAAGGGGTGCGCTGTCGAGTCCAGCACGTAATGGCACAGGAATCCGAGTGCATACGCGCGACCGATGGGCCGTTCTACGCTGTCCAGCACCGACAACGAGCTTTTAAAGGCGGCCAGCAATTCGTTCGGACGCTTGTCGTGCATGGTGCTGCCCAGACGGTTATGCGCGCGCAGCCGCGGGCTGAGCACGGCGTAGAAGAGCGGATCGGGCCCTTGGTTGCCCAAGAGGAACGCTTCGGCTTCGTCGCGCGAGCCGCCGATCAGGCTGAAAAGCCGGTCGTAGACGTCGCGTCCAAAAGAGTCGTGGGTGATGATTGCCGGCATGCGATGACGCTCCGTTCCTTACCGTAAATTAACGAGTATCAACGGCCCTCATCATATACAATGTGCGGTGAGTTGTTAACCATCGGTTTGCTTTCAACATACTGCCGAGCGGGGATGGTCGGCACCCTGCGCGAGGGGCCTTTGCGCGCGCTCGGACGAGCGGCAGCAGAGAAGACGCGTCGGTGGGGTTTCGGCGCGAAAACGGCGATGCAAGTCCGAATGCGAAAGACGAGAGGCGCGGCCATGGCGGGCAAGCTGACGAAGCAGGAGAAAAGCTGGATTCTCTACGATGTGGGCAATTCGGCGTTCGTGCTGTTGGCCACGGCGCTCATTCCCGTGTACTTCGCCTCGATCGCCGAGCCCGGTTCGTCGGTCGTGGTGGCCTGGGGCTACGCCGAAACGGCGGCGTCGCTCGTACTGGCCCTGCTCATGCCCGTCCTGGGCAGCCTCGCCGACCTCAAGGGCAACAAGAAGAAGTTCTTCATCGGCACGGTGGGCACCGGTGCCATCGCGCTTGCAGCGCTTGGCATCCCCACGGCGGCGATGGCGTTCCTCGTGCTGTACGTGATCGCGTCCATCATGCTGAACGGCTCGATGGTGTTCTACGACGCGTTCCTCGTGGACGCCACCGACGACGAGCGCTACGACGAGGTGTCGTCGCAGGGCTATGCGTGGGGTTACATCGGCTCGTGCGTGCCGTTCATAGCGTGCCTGGCCGTGGTGCTGGGCGGGCCGACCATCGGCATCCCCATGGACGTGGGGATGAAGGTGGCATTCCTCATCACGGCTGTGTGGTGGGTGGCGTTCAGCATCCCGCTCATCAGGAACGTGCACCAGACGCATTTCAAAGAGCGCCCCGCGCATCTGATCCGCGACACGTTCGGCGGCCTGGCGCGCACGCTCAAGCGCATCTTCAAGGACAAGCGGCTGCGCTACTTCATGCTGGCGTTCTTCTGCTACATCGACGGCGTGCACACCATTATCAAGATGTCCACGAGCTACGGTACCGACCTGGGCATCGACGCGACGCAGCTCGTGCTAGCGCTGCTGGTGACGCAGTTCGTGGCGTTCCCGTCGGCCATCGCCTACGGGCGGCTGTCCACGAGGTTCGGCACGAAGCGCATGCTGCTGGTGGCCATCGGCGCGTACTTCTGCATCACGCTGTTCGCGGCGTTCTTCCTGCGCGAGGCCGTGGAGTTCTGGATCCTCGCCATCTGCGTAGGCCTGTTCCAAGGCGGCATCCAGGCGCTGTCGCGCAGCGAGTTCGGCAAGCTCATCCCCAAGGAGCACGCGAACGAGTACTACGGCTTCTTCGACATCTTCGGCAAGTACGCCGCCGTCATGGGCACGTTTCTGGTGAGCGTGTTCACTCAGATCACCGGCAACTCGTCCATGGGCGTGCTGTCCATAGCCGTGCTGTTTGTGCTGGGCTTCGTGCTGCTGTGGCGGATGCCGGAGAAGGGGTAGGGCGACGCGCTTGCCCGAGGGCGTTCGGGATGTTCGGTTCGCCGAGCTCGATGAGCTATGCAGAGGTGGCGAACGGCCGTAGCTCGTCGTATCATGGTGAGGTCAGCCGCTTGAGAGAGGTTTCTTTCGTATGATCACCGTCGCCGACATACTTGCGTTGCCGGCGTTCGCGCAGGTGCGGCCTCTCACGCGGCGCGCAAGGTCCAAGGTTCGCGAGGTGCGCAACGTGGGCATTCTCGACTGTCCTCCCGATAAGGACGACGGGTACCTGTCCTATGTGCCCGGCGAATTCATCGTGTCGAACCTCGGCTTCGCACGTGACGATCCCGAGCTATCCGAACGATCGTTGCTGGTGCTCATCGCGCGAGGCGTGTCGGCTATCGCGCTGAAGCAGGTGTATAGTCCCATCGTGAGCGAGCGCGTCGTGGACGCTGCCGAGGAGGCGGGGATTCCGCTCTACCTCTATGATGGGGCATATCATGAAGTGGTGGCCTACCAGGCGCTCGATCTTATCCGCCGCGATGCCGAGCAATCGGACAAAGGGCGCATTTTGGACGGCCTTTTGTCCGGCCACGATGCTCAGGCGACGCGTGCGGCGCTATTCGAGCTGGCGGGCGTAACGGGTTCCACGGTGCAATGCGTCGCCGTGGCGCCGCAGGGGACTGACGATTGTTCGTTGTATGCGACTCTTGATGCGCTGACCGCGGTGCTTGACGGCTTCGAGCACGACTGGGATGTGGCGGAAGCCGTGTACGCCTTTCGCCATCACGGCGCGCTCCTCGCGTTCGTCTCGTACGCGCAGCCGCCTGCAGGCGTGCGCACGCGTTCCGAAAGCGATCTTGTGACGCGCCTTCTTGCCATAGGTTCGGTGTTGCTTGGGGTGGGCGAGGAGACGCCGCTGTCGGACGGCGACATGAGCGTGCGCGAGGCGCTTGCTGCACTCAAGACGGCTCGGATTGAGGGCCGGGGCGCCGTGCGTTGGGCTGACTTGCATCACGACGCGTTCCGTGCGGCAGCGTGCGAGGGCCGTCTGTTCTGGCGCACGGCGGCTCTCCATCGCGCGCTGCTGGAGGAGCACGACGACATCAACGGCACCGAGTTTGCTGCCACGTGCGAGGCTGTCGCGCGGTCCTACGGCGATCTGCGCCTGGCGGCCGAGGCGCTTTGCCAGCACCCGAACACGGTTCGCTACCGTCTGCGCAAGGCGAAGAACGTGCTGGGAATGCCTGACTCCCCTGATCGCGAGTTTGCCTTTCTGCTGGGCCTAGTGTATTTGGACCACACGAACCCGCTGCTGCCGCGCTGAGCGATCTCGGGCGACGGCTCTCGGCGACGACTTGCTACCGCCTGCCAGCTTCCGCCCGGCTTCTCCAAGGCGACGGCTGCAGCTCGCTTAGGGTCGCTCGGCGCCGGGCCGCGTCAGTGTGCCAGGTCCGTCTTGTCCGATCGGACAAGACGGACGGCCGAAGTTCTCCTATCGTCCAAATACACTGCTCCTTCCGGCACGTAAGCTAGGTACGTCGAGAAGGAAGGAGCATCTCATGTTTGGAAACCTGAACGAGCAAGCCGCGTCCGCCCTGCTGTCGCTGGACTCCGGCGATCTGTCGTACTGCCTGAAGCTAGCGAAGCGCTTCGAGCATCTGGGCATCGAACGCGAGCGGGCTAGCAGCGCGCTTTGCACCCTCGTCGAGAAAGGCGAGCTCGAGAGCATATACCAAGCTGGGTAGAGCTGTCGGCGCTTGATGCGGTCCGCGCACTCCGAAGACGCGCCGAGCTCCCGTAATAGTCTTTGAGCGCGAGAGAGAACGTGAATTCTGTCAAGAAAACGAGGTATGGGAGCCTCGGAGGACATTGCGGCTTCCGAGGCTCTCATCTACGATGCCGCGACCTGGACTTATGCGAGGTATTACGCCGATATGCAAAGTATTGCGCTGCTGCGATCACTGTCAAAGGGGGGTTGGTGTTCCCATACCTCGTTTTTCTTGCAGAATTCGCCTTTCAAGGTGCGCTCAAAGGGGATCAGTGCGCTTGAAATGATTATTCGGGCAATCTTCGGCCCGAACGAGTGCGGCGTACGATGCTGAGGTATGCGCTTTGGCCGAAGATCCGGCTCGGGGCAAGGTCGGCCATTTACATTCCCCGTGAAAAAACGCCTGTTCGTGGGTGTTTTGGATGTAGGACGGCGGGCTCTTTGGTATAGTGAACGCTCGATTGGGTTCACTGTCAAAAGAAAGATAGCCATGTCGCTAATCGTATGCAAATTCGGAGGCACGTCCGTCGCCTCGCCCGAGCGCATCCAGATGGTTGCGAAGCGGCTCATCGCGCGCAAGCAGGCAGGCCATGATGTCGTCGCCGTAGTGTCCGCTATGGGTAAGACGACCGATGAGCTGGTCGGGCTGGCAAGCGCGCTCAACGACAACCCGCCGGCGCGTGAGATGGACCGTCTGCTGTCCACCGGCGAGCAGGTGTCCATGACGCTTCTGGCTATGGCCATCGAAGCGCGCGGCTACAAGGCCATGAGTTTTACAGGTCGCCAGGCCGGCATCGAGACGGACGGCATGCACGCCAAAGCTAAAATCGTGAAGGTGCACAACGAGCGTATCATGGAAGCCGTTAACAGGGGCATGATCGCGGTTGTCGCAGGCTTCCAGGGGATCGACGCCCACGGCGATATCACCACGCTCGGGCGCGGCGGATCGGATACGACGGCCGTCGCGGTTGCTTGGGGGATCGGGGCGGACGTCTGCGAGATCTACTCCGACGTGGACGGCGTGTACACAGCCGATCCGCGCGTGTGCCCACGTGCCAAGAAGCTCGATGTCATCAGGTATGACGACATGCTGGAGCTCTCCAGCTCGGGCGCGGGCGTGTTGCAGATGCGCGCTGTGGAGTTCGCGCGCAAGTTCAACGTGGTCATCCATTCGCGCTCGGCGTTCTCGGATGCCGAAGGCACCTATATCAAGGAGGAAACCGACATGATGGAGGAAGCCGTCATCACTGGCATCGCCCATGACACATCCGAGGTGAAGTTCACCATCCGCGGCGTGCCCGACATGACCGGCGTGGCCGCGAAGGTGTTCTCGGCATTGGCGGGCAACGCCGTGAGCGTCGACATGATCATCCAGAACATTTCGGAAGCCGGCATCACGGACATCAGCTTTACCTGCCCCGGTGCCGACATGAAGCGAGCGCGTGAAACGGTGGAGCGCATCCTGCCCGACATTAAAGCGCGCGATTACGACGTGGACGAGGACATTGCAAAGGTGAGCCTCGTGGGAACGGGCATGAAGTCGTCGCCCGGTGTGGCGGCGCGCGCATTCTCGACGCTCGGCGAAAACCATATCAACATCCTGGCCATCTCCACCTCGCCCATCCGCCTGTCGGTGGTGGTGGACGGTGCGCAGGCCGCGGCGGCCGTACGCTGCCTGCATACGGCGTTCGACCTGGATAGCGACAGCGTGTTCGAGGAGACGCAACTCTCCGCCGAGGAGATCGCGGCGAAGATGAACAAGGGACGTTGACGTTCCGCCGTTCTGCCGAACGGCGGAACGGCTCGACGCTGCGAAGGACCGGCGCGCGCCGCCTTCGCGCGATCCCGGCGGCTCGCGTACCGAAGTACGCTTCGCCTCCGCGATCCCACGAATTCGGCGCCCCGACTCCTCTCGCTGACTGACTACGCCAACCTGGAAACAACCTGGGGAAAGGGAGAACTGCTATGACTTGGACAAAGAAGATGCCGGCGAATCCGGTGGTGGCGATAGCGGGTGCGACGGGCGCAGTGGGCGCTGAGTTCCTGCAGGTGCTGAACGACGTGGACGAGGACATTGCAAAGGTGAGCCTCGTGGGAACGGGCATGAAGTCGTCG
>JABLTR010003998.1_pt1 | contig 18096 bp, 13 predicted proteins | sample 7160071 | NCBI WGS metagenome assembly JABLTR01 (sample SAMN14651230, study PRJNA627086) | human gut metagenome | isolation source: feces | host: Homo sapiens
AAATCAAAAATGGGAACATCTGAAAAAGTTTCTGCAAATGGTAAAGAATATACACCACAAGAAATTTCAGCAATGATTCTTCAAAACTTGAAAGCTACAGCAGAAGCTTATCTTGGAGAAAAAGTAGAAAAAGCAGTTATCACTGTACCTGCATACTTCAATGACGCTCAACGTCAAGCAACTAAAGATGCTGGTAAAATTGCTGGTCTTGAAGTAGAACGTATCGTTAACGAACCAACAGCAGCAGCTCTTGCTTATGGTCTTGATAAAACAGATAAAGATGAAAAGATTCTTGTATTTGACCTTGGTGGTGGTACATTCGACGTTTCAATTCTTGAACTTGGTGATGGTGTCTTTGATGTTCTTGCAACTGCTGGTAACAACAAACTCGGTGGTGATGATTTTGACCAAAAAATCATTGACTGGATGGTTGCCGAATTCAAGAAAGAAAACGGAATTGACCTTGCCCAAGATAAAATGGCTTTGCAACGTTTGAAAGATGCCGCTGAAAAAGCGAAAAAAGACCTTTCAGGTGTAACAACTACTCAAATCAGCTTGCCATTCATCACAGCCGGTGCTGCTGGCCCTCTTCACTTGGAAATGGCTTTGACTCGTGCTAAATTTGATGAATTGACACATGATCTTGTTGAAGCGACACGTCAACCAGTTCGCCAAGCCCTTTCTGATGCTGGCTTGTCAACTTCTGATATTGACGAAGTTCTCTTGGTTGGTGGTTCAACTCGTATCCCTGCTGTTGTTGAACTTGTTCGTCACGAAACAAACAAAGAACCAAATAAATCAGTAAACCCTGATGAAGTTGTTGCTATGGGTGCAGCAATTCAGGGTGGTGTGATTACTGGTGACGTTAAAGATGTTGTTCTCCTTGACGTTACTCCACTTTCACTTGGTATTGAAACAATGGGTGGTGTCTTCACAAAATTGATTGACCGTAACACAACTATCCCAACTTCTAAATCGCAAGTCTTCTCAACTGCTGCTGATAATCAACCCGCTGTAGATATTCATGTCCTTCAAGGTGAACGTCCAATGGCAGCTGATAACAAAACTTTGGGTCGTTTCCAATTAACAGATATCCCTGCAGCACCACGTGGTATTCCACAAATCGAAGTAACATTTGATATTGATAAAAATGGTATTGTTTCTGTTAAAGCTAAAGACCTTGGTACACAAAAAGAACAAACAATCGTTATCAAATCAAACTCAGGTCTTTCTGATGAAGAAATTGATAAAATGATGAAAGATGCTGAAGCGAATGCTGACGCTGATGCAAAACGTAAAGAAGAAGTTGATACACGTAATGAAGCTGATGCTTTAGTTTTCCAAACTGAAAAAACTTTGAAAGACCTTGAAGGAAAAGTAGAAGAAGCTGAAGTTAAAAAAGCTGAAGAAGCTAAAGAAGAACTCAAAAAAGCGCTTGAAGGTGAAGATATTGATGATATCAAAGCTAAATCAGAAGCACTTTCTGAAATCGCTCAAAACCTCGCTGTAAAACTTTATGAACAAGCAAATGCAGCTCAAGGTGAAGCTGGACAAGCAACTGATGCTCAAGAAGCTCCAAAAGATGATAATACATTTGATGGTGACTTTGAAGAAAGCAAATAATAATTTATAAAAGCACTGATTCTTTTGTCAGTGCTTTTTTTATAAAAATGGACAAAATAGACATGTTGTCTAAAAACTATTTCAGATTCTTGCAATCATTTTCTTCTTGTACTATGATGAAATTAGTAAGAGATTGGAGGAAAATTAGAAGTAAAGAGACTAAAAAATTTAGTCAAACTGATGTTGTTTAGATTAGAGGAGGTTAATTATTATGCGTTATACAAATGGAAATTATGAAGCTTTCGTTCACCCAAGAAAACCAGAAAATGTTGATCAAAAATCAGCTTATATTATTGGGGCAGGCCTTGCAGGACTTGCAACAGCAGTATTTTTAATTCGTGACGGTCAAATGTCAGGGGACCGTATTCATATTTTAGAAGAGTTACCGTTGTCAGGAGGTTCTCTTGACGGTTCCTTTATTCCACATGATGGTTTCGTTGTTCGTGGTGGACGTGAAATGGAAAACCATTTTGAATGTCTTTGGGATTTATTCCGAACAATTCCGTCATTAGAAGTGGACGATGCGTCTATTTTAGATGAGTTTTATCGAATTGATCGGGATGACCCAAATTCATCTAACTGTCGTATTATCCATAATCGTGGTGAACGGGTTGATGATGATGGAAAATTTACCCTAAGTCCAAAAGCTCAAGAAGAAATAATCAAATTATTCATGACTAAAGAAGAACTACTTGTAGGTAAAACAATAGAAGATTGCTTTACTGATGAGTTCTTCAAATCAAATTTTTGGCTTTATTGGTGTTCAATGTTTGCTTTTGAAAAATGGCATTCAGCTATTGAAATGCGTCGTTACATTATGCGTTTCATCCACCATATTGAGGGGTTACCTGATTTTTCTGCCCTAAAATTTACAAAATATAATCAATATGAATCGCTAGTAAAACCATTAATTTCATACTTAAAAGATCATGGAGTTGATTTTAAATATGGAGCACAGGTTGAAAATGTTGAAGTTGACTTTTCAAATGGCAAAAAGGTAGCAAAAGCTATTGTATTTGCTGACAAAGAAATAAAAGAACTGACAGAAAATGACTTAGTTTTTGTCACAAATGGTTCAATTACAGAAAGTTCAACTCAAGGTTCACCAACACAAGGCGCTCCGAAAACTAGTGAACTTGGTGGCTCTTGGAAACTTTGGCAAAATTTAGCTAAACAATCAGAAGAATTTGGTCATCCAGATGTTTTTTGTAAGGAAATTCCAAAAGAAGCTTGGGTTGTATCAGCAACTGTCACTTGGAAAAATTTAAAGATTCAACCTTATTTTGAAAAATTAACACATCGTCAATTGCGTTCAGGAAAAGTTGTCACAGGAGGAATTATTACTGTTAAAGATTCAAATTGGCTCCTTTCATTTACAACTCACCGCCAACCTCATTTTAAAGAACAAAATGACCAAGAAACAGTAACTTGGGTTTATGGTCTTCTTTCAAATACACCTGGGAACTATATCAAAAAACCACTTGAAGATTGTACAGGTGAAGAAATTACTCAAGAATTACTTTATCATTTAGGAATGCCAGAAGAAGAAATTGAAGCATTTGTTAAAGAAAATACTAATACAATTCCAGTATATATGCCTTTCATTACTTCTTATTTCATGCTTCGTGAACCAGGGGATCGCCCTCTTGTAGTACCTGAACAATCAGTCAATTTAGCGTTTTTAGGAAATTTTGCGGAAACTGAGCGTGATACAGTCTTTACAACAGAGTATTCAGTCAGAACTGCGATGGAAGCTGTTTATCAATTATTAAATGTTGATCGCGGTGTTCCGGAAGTCTATGCTTCGGCTTATGATTTACGAACTTTAGCAAGTTCAGCCTACTATCTATCAGATAAGCAAAAATTAGAAGATTTAGAGCTTTCATTTATTAAAAAACAAGCGCTCAAAGTTGGACTTAAAAAAATCAAAGGGACATATATTGAAGAACTTTTAGAAGATGCGGGTCTGATTTAAAATTTAAATGAAGTCACAAGAAATAGTGAAGGAGCAGCCTTCGCTATTTTTGATACAATTATTTTTATGATTGAAGAAAATTTATACCAAGAGCTTGTTGAAATTAGACATTATCTACATGCTCATCCCGAAATATCAGAAAAAGAAGTTGAAACGACAAAATTTATTCGTCAAAAATTAGCAGATTGGCAAATTGAAATAATGGATAGTCAGCTTAAAACAGGACTTGTTGCAAAAATTGGCTCAGGAAAACCGATTATTGCGCTAAGAGCAGATATTGACGACTTACCTATTCTAGAAGAAACAGGATTAGAATTTTCCTCTGTAAACAAAGGAGCAATGCATGCTGGTGGTCATGACTTACATATGACTAGTCTTTTAGGAGCTGCTAAAATTCTAAAAGAGAAGGAAAGTCAGTTTAGTGGGACAATCAAAATTATATTTCAACCTGCCGAAGAAATTGGCGAAGGATCCAAAGAAGTTCTAAAAACAGGATTAGTTTCAGATGTTCAAGCTTTTATTGGCTACCATAATATGCCTACTTTGTCAGCTGGAGTAATTGGCTTACGTGAGGGTGGAGTAATGGCAGCCGTTGAACGTTTTGAAATTTTAATAAGAGGTCAAGGAAGTCATGCGGCATATCCGCAAGAAGGTCAAGATTTGATTTTAGCTAGTGCTGCGATTGTTCAAAATCTACAACAAATTGTTTCTAGAAATATTTCACCACTGAGAGCTGCTGTTGTATCTGTCACACACATTGAAGCCGGAAATACTTGGAATGTTTTACCAAACAATGCTCGTTTAGAAGGGACAATAAGAACTTTTGACAATGAAGTACGTTCCTTAACAAAGAGAAGATTCAGTCAAATTATCGAGGCCACTGCAAAAGCTTATGATGTTGAACTAGAGATTAAATGGTTAATGGAAGCGGACCTTACGTTCAACGATTTCGAGTTGACAGATGTTATCAGGAAAAGAACCGAGCAATGGCATGATAAGGTAGTATATCCAGAGCCATCAAGTGCGGGGGAAGACTTCGCTAATTATCAAAAGCAAGCTCCAAGTGTCTTTGCTTTTATTGGTTCAAATGAACAAGGGGCCTCTGGACTTCATTTTGCTGACATGGTCGTTCAAGATGAAACTCTAAAAGTTGCTGTTGACTACTATTTGGAAAGCGCTCATCAATTACTTGAACACTTTAAATAAAAACTATTATTAGATAGTTTTTTATTTTTGAGTTTTTTTTGGAAGAAAATGATAGTTAATGATTGATTTTGAAAGATAAAGGTGTTATAATGATTTTTGTAAACGAATTCAGGAGATGGAAATGTTAGCAAATGAAAGAAAAAGACGGATTGTTGACTATCTAAAATTAAAAAGAAGAGCAACGATTGAAGAACTTCTTACGTTAATGGATTGCTCTATATCGACGCTTAGGCGAGATTTGAATGAATTGGAAAAAGAAAAATCTTTAAGACGAGTTCATGGTGGTGCAGAACTTACACAAGACTTATCGGAAGAATTAAGTATTTCTGAAAAAACTTCCAAAAACATTCAAGAAAAAGAAGAAATCGCTCAAAAAGCATTATCGAAAATTAAAGATGGGGATATTATTTTTTTAGATGCTGGGACTACAACTGGTATCTTAGCTGAACTTATCAATCAATCTCATCTTTATTTAACGATTGTAACCAACTCTGTCAGTCATTTGGCAAAATTAACAGATGACCGATTAATCGTCTATCTGCTCGGTGGACGAGTGAAAAAGGTAACAGATGCAATAATTGGGAGTCAGGCTTTAGAACAACTTTCTGCTTATCAATTCAATAGTGCTTTTGTTGGAGCTAACGGCTTTGACAATGAACACGGAGCAATGACGCCGGACCATGAAGAAGCAGCAATAAAAGGACTAGCAGTCAAACAAAGCCAGAATGCTTTCATATTAGCCGATTCTTCTAAATTAGGACAAATGAGTTTTGTCAAATTTGCTAATTCTGAAGAAGTTGAATTAATTACCGAGAACAATTAGCGTTTGTTTTTAAATGAATCGTGTGAAAAAAATTTCACTAAAAGTTAGTATTTGCAAACCTACGTCTTACATAAAGGAGAATTATGATTTATACAGTAACACTCAACCCAGCACTTGACTACTTCATGAATTATGAAGAGTTAGCACTTGGTGAGGTGAACCGAACAGGGAAAACACAGATTTCAGCAGGTGGTAAAGGAATTATGGAAAGTCGCATGCTAAGTCTTGTAGGTGCCAAAAGCAAGGCACTAGGCTTTCTAGGTGGATTTTCTGGTCAATATATTAAAGATTTCTTAAATGAGAATCAGATTGATTCGGATTTCACAGAAATAGAAGATTTGACAAGAATTAATGTCAAGCTGAAAAGTCAGGAAAACGAAACAAGTCTTGATGCGGCTGGACCAAAACTTCAAGAAAGTGAAATTAATCATTTTCTTGAAAAATTTGATCATTTGAAAGAAGATGATATCGTTGTCTTTGCAGGTACAATCCCTAAAAGTCTTGGTGAAGATTTCTATGAGCGTTTGATTGCTAAAGTCCAAAAGCAAAAAGCAACTTTTGTCATGGATGTTGATGGTCAAAAATTACTTGATTCGCTTCCTGCTCATCCCCTACTCATTAAACCAAACCGAGAAGAACTAGAAGCAATCTTTGAAACAAGCTTCAAAAATAATGAGCAAATCATTCCTTATGGTCAAAAACTTTTAGAAATGGGTGCTCAAAATGTTATCGTATCAATGGCTGGTGATGGAGCACTCCTCTTTACAAATGAGAAAGTTTATTTTGCTCAAGGGATTAAAGGAGAGTTAAAAAATTCTATTGGTGCTGGTGATTCGACCGTTGCAGGATTTTTAGCTGAATATAGCCAGTCTAAAGACCCGCTATTAGCATTTAGACAAGCAATCGCTTGTGGAACTTCAAAGGCATTCTCAGATGATATGCCAAGCCGAGCATTTTTGGAAGAAATTTATAAAAAAGTTAATATTTCAGAGGTGAAATGATGGAAATAAAAGATTTACTTAAAACAGAGGTTATGATTCTTGACCTCCAAGCAACTAGCAAAGAAGCCGTTATTGATGAAATGGTCAATAAATTAGTTTCTGAAGGTTATGTCAATGATTTCGCAACTTTTAAAGCAGGAATTATGGCCCGTGAGGCACAGACTTCAACCGGACTTGGCGATGGAATTGCAATGCCTCACAGTAAAAATACAGCGGTCAATGAGCCAGTCGTTCTCTTTGCAAAATCAAAAGTTGGTGTTGACTACGCCGCATTAGATGGACAACCTGTCAATCTTTTCTTCATGATAGCAGCACCAGACGGTGCTAATGATACTCACTTGGAAGCTTTAGCACAACTTTCAACTTATCTTCTTAAAGACGGTTTCCAAGATCGTTTGAGAAAAGTTGAGTATCCAAGAGAGGTCATTCAGCTTTTTTCTGAAAAACAAGAAGAAATTAAGACTGTTGAAAATGCTGAACATTATATTGTAGCTGTAACGGCTTGTACAACGGGTATTGCTCATACTTATATGGCTGAAGAAGCGCTTAAAAAACAAGCCTTGGAAATGGGCGTTGGAATTAAAGTTGAAACCAATGGTGCGCGTGGAATTGATAATAAATTAAGTGCAGCTGATATCCAAAAAGCAGATGCTGTTATTGTGGCTGCGGATAAGAAAGTTGAAATGAATCGTTTTGCTGGTAAAGAAATGGTTCAAGTTCCAGTTGCACATGCCATCCGAGATACTGAAGAATTAATTAATCGTGCACTGTCAGGTAAAGCGCCAATTTATGAAGCAGACGGATCTGATGAAGTAAAAGAAGAAGCATCTGGTGGATTAGGAAAAGCATTCTATAAACACTTAATGGGTGGGGTTTCTGCAATGCTTCCATTCGTTGTCGGTGGTGGGATACTTATTGCTCTTGCTTTCTTGATTGACCAAGCAATGGGAGTTCCTCAAAGTCAATTGGCTAATCTAGGAGTTTATCATCCTTTAGCAGCTTACTTTAAAAATGTTGGTGGTGCAGCTTTTGCCTTTATGTTACCTGTTCTAGCTGGTTTCATTGCCAACTCTATTGCTGATAAACCTGGTTTAGTTGCTGGTTTTGTCGCTGGTTCTATGGCATCTTCTGGTCTTGCATTTGGTCATTTAGATCCTGCTAAAATGATTCCGTCTGGTTTCTTAGGAGCCCTAGTTGGTGGTTTCCTTGCCGGTGGTGTCATTATCCTTTTACGTAAAGCTTTTGCAAAACTTCCTCGTTCACTTGATGGAATTAAAGCTATCTTGATTTATCCATTAGTTGGAACATTTATTACAGGTTTCCTAATGCTCTTTGTCAATATCCCAATGGCAGCAATCAATACTGGTCTTTCTAACTTCTTAGCGAGTCTATCAGGAGCATCTGCTCTTGTACTTGGTTTAGTTGTTGGTGGAATGATGGCTATTGACCTTGGGGGTCCAATTAACAAAGCTGCTTATATCTTTGCAACTGGTACTTTAGCAGCAACAGTTTCAACTGGTGGTTCAGTAACAATGGCTGCCGTTATGGCTGGTGGGATGGTTCCACCACTCGCAACTACAGTAACTGTTATCTTGTTTAAAAATAAATTTACTAAAGAAGAACGCAATGCTGGTTTGACAAATATCGTTATGGGGCTTTCATTCATCACTGAAGGGTCAATTCCGTTTGGTGCATCTGACCCCGCACGCGCAATTCCATCATTTATGATTGGAGCAGCAGTAGCCGGTGGTTTGACTGGTATGGCAAACATTAAATTGATGGCACCACATGGTGGAGTCTTCGTTCTCGCTTTGACAAACAATCCTTTACTTTATCTCTTGTTCATCTTGATTGGCGCAATTGTTTCAGGCCTATTATTTGGTGCATTGAAAAAAGCAAAATAAAAATGAATGAGAATAATAAGAGCGGTTTAATACCGCTTTTTTTGATATAATAGAGGAAGTAAACTGGGGGATTGGGAGAGATTATTTTGAGTTTTATTGCACTTTTTGAGCTGGCGCTTTTTTTCCTTAATGTTATATTATCCTTTGTCATTATTTTTAGGGAAAGAAAATCAACAGCGGCAACTTGGTCATGGCTCTTTGTAGTTAATTTACTGCCTATCATAGGCTTTATTTTATATTTACTCATTGGACGTGGCATTTCGCATTATCGTATTTTTAAAGACCGAAAAAGGTTTCAGTTGGGTTTTGAAAAACAATTAGAACATGCTGAAAAATCTTACACAGATCGATTATTTATTAAAAAAATGAGACAAAATCATGTAATTGGTCAGTTGATTCATATGCTTTATGTTGAAGAAAAATCAATTATTTCAACAAATACTGGTGTGAAAATCTTCAATGATGGACGTCAGAAATTTAATGCTCTGATTGATGATATTAATAAAGCAAAACATCACGTTCATATGGAATATTATATTTTTCGGATGGATCGAATGGGTCATGAAATCTATGATGCTTTACTTGCAGCTGCAAAACGAGGAGTCGAAGTTAAACTTTTAATTGACGCTTGGGGTTCAAATAAAACAAAAATGTCTAATTTTAAAGAACTTCAGGAGGCTGGTGGGCATGTAGCGCAATTTTTTCCATTAATTATGCCTTTAGTTAATCCACGAACAAACTATCGTTTACACCGTAAAATTGTAGTTATTGATGGAATTATTGGATACACAGGTGGATTTAATGTTGGTGATGAATATGCTTCAATTACAAAGAAATTTGGCTATTGGCGTGACAATCATTTACGTTTGACTGGTGATATTGTTTATAGTCTACAACATCGTTTTATTTTAGACTGGAATTCTCAACATCATTTTGAAGTGACCGAGGGAGAGCCTTATTTCCCAGATTCGATTGTTGAAGGTCATGTAGCGACTCAACTTGTAACTTCGGGACCAGATGAGGACAAAGAGCAAATTAAATTAACTTACATGAAGATGATTTCAGGTGCAGAGCGAGAGATTATCATTCAAACCCCTTATTATATTCCGTCTGATGCTTTACATGAATCTATAAAATTAGCATTGTTATCGGGTGTACAGGTTAAATTATTGATTCCAAATAAGCCGGACCATCCACTGGTTTATTGGGCGACTTATTTCCATGCTGCTGATTTAGTTAAATATGGCGCGAAAGTTTATACTTACGAAAATGGATTTGTTCACTCTAAAACATTGATTATTGATGGAGAGTATGCCTCAGTTGGGTCAGCTAATTTAGATTATCGAAGTTTGCAATTATGTTTTGAAGCTAATGTTGTTATCTATGATTATGACATTTCTCAAAAATTACGAAATGATTTTATGAAGGATTTGAAATTGAGTCGTCCATTAACTTTAGAGCGTTATGAGGAACGCTCTAAGTTAGTTCGTTTTAAAGAAGGTTTAGCTCGTTTAATTGCACCAATGCTCTGATACCTATTATTAAAAATTGAAGTAGTAAGATTTATTGAAGAAAAAATTTAAAAGAGTAAGATGAAAATGGAGGAGAGAAATGGAGAATAAACTCAATATTGTGATTATTACAGGGATGTCTGGGGCAGGTAAGACGGTTGCCATTCAATCCTTTGAGGACATGGGTTATTTCACGGTAGATAATATGCCACCAAATTTAATTGAAAAATTTGTGGGCCTTTTGAATACACCAGATAATAAGATTGATAAAGTTGCCTTGGTTGTCGATATGCGTTCACGCGCTTTCTTTGAAGATATTCAAAGTATTGTGACTGAATTGACTGATAACGGGTCTGTTAATTTCAAACTTTTATTTTTAGATGCAAATGATACTGAATTGGTTTCAAGATATAAGGAAACTAGAAGAAGTCATCCTCTTGCTATTGATGGTAGAACGCTTGATGGAATTACTAAAGAACGTGAAATTTTAGCTGATTTAAAAAATCTTTCAGAAGTGGTTATTGATACAAGCGAATTGACTCCAAGAAATCTTCGAGCAAGAATTTTACAAAAATTTGCTTCTAGTACGGAATCTACATTTAGAATTGAAGTTATGTCATTTGGATTTAAGTATGGCTTGCCTTTAGATGCCGATTTAGTCTTTGACGTCCGATTCTTGCCAAATCCGCATTATATTACTGAATTACGTGATAAAAATGGAACAGATAAAGAAGTTTATGACTATGTTATGGAACATCCACAGTCGGAAGAATTTTATGAAAATTTGATGAAAATGTTAGTTCCAATTCTTCCAGCTTATAAAAAAGAAGGTAAATCAGTTTTAACAATCGCTTTTGGTTGTACGGGTGGTCAACACCGGTCGGTTGCTTTTGCTGAAAGAGTCTCTGCGGCTTTGAAGGATAAATGGCATCTCAATGTCAGTCATAGAGATAAAGACCGTAGAAAGGAAACGGTAAATCGTTCATGAGCAATCCAAAAGTTGTAGTTATTGGTGGAGGAACTGGAATTCCAGTTGTCTTAAAAGCACTTCGTAAAGAAAAAATTGATTTAACGGCTATTGTAACTGTGGCAGACGATGGTGGGTCTTCTGGGCGAATTCGTTCAGCGGTGAATATTGCACCGCCAGGTGATTTGCGTAATGTATTAATTGCCATGTCAGATATGCCCAAGTTTTATGCTGATATTTTACAATATCGTTTTGATAAATCTGATGGTGAATTAGCTGGTCATCCTCTGGGTAATCTAATTATTGCAGCAGTTTCTGAAATGCAGGGTTCAACTTATCGTGCAATTCAAACATTAGCTCAATTTTTTCATGTGGAAGGGAAAATTTATCCTTCGTCTGATGCCGCGTTGACCTTACATGCTGTTTTTAAGGATGGTCATGAGGTCTTAGGTGAAAGTCATATTGCTAGCTATAAGGGATTGATTGACCATGTTTATTTAACTCAAACAGCTAGTGGTGATAGTCCAGTTGCGTCCAAAAATGTAGTGAAATCAATTATGGAAGCAGATACCATTGTCTTGGGACCTGGCTCACTTTTTACTTCGATTTTACCTAATATCGTTATTCCAGAAATCTGCGAGGCTCTTTGGAAAACCTCGGCTAAAATTGTCTATGTTTGTAATATCATGACTCAGCGTGGGGAAACAGAACATTTTTCAGATGCTGACCATGTTCGAGTATTAAATGAACATATTGGGACAAAAGTGATTGATACTGTCTTGGTGAATATTCAAGAAGTTCCTGAAGAATACATGAATACGAATAAATTTGATGAATATCTGGTTCAAGTTGACCATGACTTTGAGGCATTAAAAGCAGAAGAGGTCAACGTTATCTCTAATAACTTCCTTGAACTTCGTGACGGCGGAGCCTTTCATAATGGTGAAGCTGTTGCTAAAGAAATTGTTGCAATTTCACAAAGGCAAGAGTTTAGACATTAAAATAATTTACTGACAGAATGTTTGTCAGTAAATTTTTATAAGAAAAAAGTCTGACAGAAAGAATAGAGCAGGAAAAAATATCCTGTCCTGTATAGAAAGAATTATGAGTTTCACAAGTGATGTAAAAAAAGAATTAACAAGTAATTTAGCAACAACTGGAGCACTTTTGGCACTTGTCAGAATGAATGGCTCTTTGGGTATTTTTAATGGATTAACTTTATCGATTACGACTGAAAATGCTGGAACTGCTAAATATATTTATCAAATGTTAAGAGAACTCTACGATGTTCATGCTGAAATTCGTGTTCATCAAAAGACTACGCTCTCTAAAAATCGGGTTTATACGGTTTTTATAACTGAGGGTGCGAGTGAATTATTAGATGAATTAAGTTTAGCAGATTCGTTGATGTTGGATAATGGTGTGCCAGAATTTGTTAAAAATGATGAATTTATCAAAAAGGACTATTTACGAGGTGCTTTTTTATCGGCAGGCTCTCTCCATAATCCTGAAAAAGGTGAGTATCAGTTATCAATTGCTAGTGTATATCAGGAACATGCGGAAGATTTACAAGAAATTTTTCGAGATTTTGGTTTAAATGCGCGCGTTATTGAAAGGAAAAATCGCTGGATACTCTATTTATCAAAAGCTGAAGAAATAATGGATTTCTTGACTTTAATTGGAGCGATGAAAGCAAGATTGAAATTTGAAGAGGCGAAGATTATGCGTGAAATGCGTGGTTTAGCTAATCGGCAGTCCAATTTTGAAAATGCTAATATTGCTAAATCAGTTATGGCGGCTCAAGAAGCAATTAATGCTATTAAATTTCTTAATGAGAGAAAAGAATTAGAACAACTTCCAGAGAATTTAAAGGAAATTGCTCGTGTACGTCTAGAAAATCCTGAAGCAACAATTAAAGAGTTGGGAGAGTTGCTTGAACCCTCTTTAGGGAAATCTGGAGTAAATCACCGACTTAGAAAACTTGTTGAACAAGCTAATGAGTTAAGAAAAATTGAGAATTAAAAAAACTAGCTAGATATTCTTGCTAGTTTTTTTATACTTTGTCTTATTTCCACCCATTGAGGAAAAAACGAGAAACGATTTCAGCTTTTTCTATAAGTAAATTCATTGATAAACCTTTCACTCCTGAATTGAAAATACTTAAAATCAGAAGAAAATCTTCTTGGCTATAATCACTAGAAATTTTTCCTTCCGCCTGGCCTTTTTGAAAAAGTAATAGATAAATCTGCTTCTGTAAAGAAAGGGCATCATCATCTAGTAATTCAGGACTATTTGTATATTGAGTCATCATGTTTTCTGAAAAAATCGGCTGATAATGTTCAAGTTGCTGAATTTTTAATTGAAGAATTGCTTGATAAGTCTGATTAAAATCTAAATTACTTTCAATAAGAGTTTTAATTTCCAAAGACAATTGATTGAGATTTTGCCTAATAACCTGGTTAATCAATTGATTTTTGCTATGAAAATATTTAAAGAGTGTCACTTTTGAAACATCCGCTTTGTGGGCAATTTCGTCAACGGTAATTTCTCTAATTGTTTTTTGGTTTAATAAGTGAAAAGTGGTTTCTAGAATCGCTTTTTTCTTTTTTTCTGTTTGATTCATAAAAGTTCCTTTCAACTTGATTGGATTTGGTATTTACTATCAAAAATTATAGCTTTTTTCTTGAACTATTTCAAATGTAAGCGTACAATATGAACTATAAGTAATGATTCAGTACATTTTATGATAATAGAGGATAAAATTCAGGAGGAAGAAAGATGTATAAGTTAGTTGAGGTAAAAGGACTTCAAAAAAACTTTGGTCAATTTCAAGCCTTAAAAGATGTTTCTTTTGAGGTAAATGCTGGAGAAGTTCTTGGCTATATTGGCCCTAATGGTGCTGGGAAATCAGCAACAATTAGAATTTTGCTTGGAATCATTCGAGCGACCCAAGGAAAAGTTCAAATTTTTGGTAAGGATGTCTGGCAAGATTCAATTGAGATTCATAAAAAAATTGCTTATGTTCCAAGGGATGTTTACCTTTGGCCAAATTTATCTGGCGGAGAAACGATTGATTTATTTTTAAAACTTCATGGAGCAAGCAATCAAGAAAAACGAGACCAATTAATTAAAAAGTTTGATTTAAATCCTAAGAAAAAAGTTCGCTCTTATTCTAAAGGAAATCGACAAAAGATTGCGCTCATTGCTGCTTTAGCAACTGAGGCTGAGCTCTATATTTTTGATGAGCCAACGAGTGGTTTGGATCCACTTATGGAAGCCGTTTTTCAAGAAGAAGTAAAAGCACTAAAAGCTGCTGGCAAAGCAATTATTTTATCAAGTCATATTTTATCAAGTCATATTTTATCAGAAGTTGAAAAATTAGCTGATAGAGTAGCGGTGATCCGAAAAGGAGAGATTGTTGAAACAGGCACACTTGATGACTTGCGACATTTGACCAGATATCAGTATAAAGTTGAAACGGAACAAGAAGCTGTTGGCTTAAAAGAATTATCTTCTGTTCATGATTTACAAATTAAAGAGAATGAAGCGACATTTCAAGCCGATTCAGATGCAATAGATGAAATTTTAAAAACACTCTTACTTTATGGGGTAAAGAAGCTGGAAGCCACACCACCAACACTTGAAGATCTGTTTATGCGACATTATCAATAGGGGGCTTACTATGAAACAACCACTTTATAATACAGGAGTTTTATTTAAGACTTTAATAAAAAGGGATTGGTTTAAGTTAGTTTTCTGGATTTTAGGAATGCTTGCTTTTGCTGCTTCAGGGGCAGGGAAAATGGAAGTTGCCTCGAATCCGGCGACGGCTAGTACTCTTTATACAATGTTTGTCAAAAATCCAGCAATGGTCAGATTATTTGGACCAACTCCAATAAATAATCCAACTAATTATAGTCTGGGGCCGATTTTTGGTCAAACCATGACTTTAATTACGGGGCTGACTTTCGCTATCATTTCGATTATTTATGTTGTTAATCGAAGCAGAAAAGAAGAAGATGATGGGATTACAGAACTTTTTCGGTCTTACTCTATTGGAAAATTGGCAAATACGACTGCTTTAGTCATGGAACTTTTGCTCTTAAATTTAATAATGGCTGTCTTATTAGCTCTTTCAATAGAGGTCCAAAACGTGGCTGGCTTGAATCATTTAGAAAGTAATTTTCTATTTGCTTTCACAACAAGCGCTCAGGGTTTCCTTTGGGGAATGTTTGCTTTACTTTTCGGTCAAATTTTCTCTGAAGCAAGTACAACTAAAGGGATGACATTTGGTTTACTGGGTTTGTTATATATTGTTCGAATGCTAACAGATGTAACAAATCTTTCCATAGGTTGGTTCAATCCTCTGTCTTGGTCTTATCTAGCTTTTCCATATGTTAAAGGTCATGAAAATTGGTTAGCTGTCTTTTTGACTTTTCTCTTAGCTTTTCTAATTTTAGGAATATCCTATATTCTAGAGCTTAAAAGAGATGTGGGAGTGGGGTATCTTCCCGAAAGAAAGGCGCGACTTCATGGGAAAAAGGGACATTTCGGATTTCCTGGTCTCGTTTTGAATCTTGAAAAAAAGATGATTATCGGTTGGCTTTTGGCAAGTTTTGTTCTGGGCTTAGTTTATGGTTCAATGTTTGGACAAATGGACCAATTTATTTCAAGTAATAAAACCGTTAAGGAGCTTTTTGTTGGGAATGAAACGGCAGCGAGTGCGATTAGAGGAAACTTCATGGTCACTCTGTTTTCGATATTGTCAATCTTAATCGCAGCGTTTGGTGTAATTTTACTGACAAAAATGGTGAGCGAGGAAAGAAAAAATCGTCTGGAAGCTCTTTATGCTTTACCACTTTCACGACTAAAAGTGTATTCCACTTATTTACTGATAGCTATTCTGTCAGTAATTTTAGCTCAGTTTTTAGCGCTTTTTGGAATATTTATTGAACAGTTGGGTAATAAAAATGCTTTGAGCTTCTTAGAAATTATGAAATCTGGCATGATTTGGCTTGTTGCTGTCATATTTGTTTTAGCAATACTTAGTCTGTTACTTGGGCTTGTGCCTCGTTTGGCAGAATTAATTTGGGTATATCTTGCTTTCTTACTTTTTATGACTTATCTTGGAAAATTATTATCTTTGCCAAAATGGCTTGAAAATTTAAGCATTTATAACTATATTCCTAAATTGCCAGTTGAGAAAATGAATCTTCCTACCGTTTTATTCATATTAATTTTATCTGTCTTCTTAGTTTTACTTGGCTTTGGAGCTTATAGAAGACGCGATTTAATCACGGGGTAAAATAAATAAAAAAGCTATCATAATTGATAGCTTTTTTTTTATGAAAATTGATATTTTATAGATTACTTTCAAAAGTGTAAGAATAGTACTTTCTAAGTATAGTAAAATAAATATATATAAATTAAGATTTAGGGGAGAATTATGAAAAAAATTATTATTTTTGCTGCTCTTGCAAGTGTATTTACATTTGGCGCTTTTAATTATCTAAAAAAACCGGGGAGTGAGCTGGGAGTCTTGGCCACTAAAGCAGTCACACCTAAAATATTGAATCCTAAAAACAATGAAGTAAATGAGAAAAGTTTAGATAATTTTGCGAAGAATACCCATATAATTATATCGTCACCTGATAAAGAGAAGGCGATTGATGAGGTGGTAGAAGAAGAGTTAAATAAGAAAGATAATAAACTGAATAAGGGTGAATTATACGCTCTATATAATAATTCAACTGAAGCATTGGAAAATACTAGTCGTTCAGTTGCAGATTTTATGAATGATATATTAGGAAGTAAATAGCGAATAGCTTGACTTTTAAATTGTAAAATGAACAACAAAATGTCGTATAAGCCTGATTTTACAGTATTTCTTAGCATTAATAAGAAATTTATGATAGAATGAATGAGTTATTTTATAAATACGCTTTCAGGAGAAAAATTATCATGATGAATCCGGCAGAAATTTTATCTGCGACCATTCACCACGGTCAGGAAAAAATTAAACGTCCATTTTTAGAAAAAGCTGTGCTTGGTTTTATTGGCGGAGCAATGATTTCCTTTGGTTATTTACTTTATATTAGAGTAGTAGCTTCCGTTGCTGAGGAATTAGGAAGTCTTGCGAGCTTAATCGGAGCAAGTGTCTTTCCAATTGGCTTAATTGTTATCTTATTGGGAGGTGGTGAGTTAATCACTTCAAATATGACAGCTGTATCAACTTCATTATTTGCTAAAAAGGTAAGTTTGAGTGATTTGCTTAAAAATTGGTTGATTATTACTTTGTTTAATGTGATTGGAGCAATTTTTGTCGCTTTCGTCTTTGGACATCTCGTAGGATTGACTGGTACAGGAGATTATAAGACGGAACTTTTGAGTTTGGCTCAAGCAAAGATTAATGCGAGTTGGTCACAAGAATTTCTATCAGGGATTGGTTGTAATTGGTTCGTTGGTTTAGCTATGTGGATGTGTTACGGAGCAAAGGATGCGGCAGGGAAAATATTGGCCGTTTGGTTTCCAGTGATGGCTTTTGTTGCGATTGGTTTTCAACATAGTATTGCAAATGCTTTTGTTATTCCTGCAGCAATTTTTGAAAATGGAGCGAGCTGGCTAGATTTTGCTCATAATTTCTTGTTTGTTTATCTTGGAAATCTCTTAGGTGGATCAATTTTTGTTGCTGGTTTTTACAGTTTAGGGTATCGTAGACAGGCTAGAGAACAAGAAGGACTTAAAAATCAAGAATAAATAAAAAAGTTACTGACAGAAAGTCAGTAACTATTTTTTTAACTGATGATAACGATTGTACCAAATCTCGACGTACTCTTTAGAAAAAGGTCCTTTTTCATTGTTAATCCAGTCAACAAGAATTTTGACATTTTCTTTTAGAATATGATCAATTTCTTTTGGATAGTGCATTTTGCGGCGGTGGCGTTCATATTCTTCAACATCGAGTAATTTTTTTTCTCCATCTTTGAAGACCTTCACGTCAAGGTCGTAATCAATATATTTCAGCGCTTCGTTATCGAGGACGAAGGGGCTCGCTAGATTGCAGTAGTAGCTAACGCCTTCCTCACG